>Ga0315910_10000240_pt1 | contig 60303 bp, 55 predicted proteins | sample EdamamesoilMG_FD_204470 | JGI IMG/M metagenome (GOLD analysis project Ga0315910, IMG submission 204470) | Garden soil microbial communities collected in Santa Monica, California, United States - Edamame soil | ecosystem: Environmental > Terrestrial > Soil > Garden | place: USA: California... | reverse complement strand
TTTTCCGGAAGACGCCACCCTTTGGAGTGGATGCCAGGCGTTGATGAAAAAGATTTTCAGCTTCGTGGAATTCAAGCCCGGGTTTACCACGGTGAACACTCCTGTTGAGTCGGTGCTGAAGTTGCGTAAAGGTGTTTGTCAGGATTTTGCGCACCTCATGATAGCATGCCTTCGGAACATCGGATTACCAGCCCGGTATGTCAGCGGATATTTGGAAACCATTCCGCCCCCCGGAAAAGAAAAACTAGTGGGTTCGGATGCATCGCACGCGTGGGTGTCAGTTTACTTTCCGAATATCGGCTGGGTAGAGTTCGATCCCACAAACTGCCTGCTTCCTTCCTACAAACACATGACGGTTGCTTACGGTCGCGATTACTATGATGTCGCTCCGATCAAAGGTATTGTTTTCAGTTCCGGAAGTCAGACACTAAGCGTGAAAGTGGATGTGGAGTTAGTGAAGTAATTCGCAACGAACACAGCAGGAAGCGCAAAACATTTAAAGCATGAACGAAAGACTAAGCAGCGGTCATCCCAAAAAGTCCGGTGTATAAGCCAATGACAATCGCCACTGCTACACCGAGGATCAATAATATTTTACGTCTGGTCAACATGAATTTGAGGGTCATAGCGAATAGACACCGAAAGGAGTTCCGTGGTTGCAGCCCTTAAGAGAAAATCTTGTCAGCTTCATCACAAACTACCCAAGTGTAAACTATTTCGTTCCAACTGCTTTACGCACAATACGCACAGCAGTTGTGTTTAGCACCCTCCATAAAAATGTTGATGTACGCAGAAAGTCTTGAATTAGCGCGCCTCTTTGTCTTTTAGCAGGTCGCCAAACAAGCTGTTGAAGATCGAGAGGATTAAACTGAAAGCCAGCGCCCACCAGAATCCGGAAACAGCAAAACCGGAAACCAGGTAATCAACCAGCAAGATGATCACGGCATTAATCACGAGGAGGAACAAGCCCAGCGTAAGTACAGTGATGGGAATGGTAAAGATTACCAAAATCGGTTTTACCAATACATTGGCCAGCGATAGTACAGCCGCTACCAGTAGTGCGTAACCATAGTGTTCAACATGCACACCGGGTAACAGGTAAGCCGTTAGCAACACGGCCAGCCCACTTAACAAAAAACGAATTACTCCATTCATGGTAAAATCTTTTTAATTGGTTGAATATCCGCTTTTACCTTCGAAAGTCAAATTCTAACTTTCGGCCATGTATGCGATTGTGGATATTGAGACGACCGGAGGTTACGCAGCGGACCATCGCATTACCGAAATAGCCATCTACCTGCACGATGGTATGCAGGTTACCGACACCTACCACACCCTGGTGAACCCGGGCAGGAATATTCCCCATTACATTACAGGGCTTACGGGCATTTCAACTGAAATGGTGTTGGATGCTCCTTCGTTCGAAGAAATTGCGCAGGATATTTTCAATCTCATTGAAGGAAAGGTTTTTGTAGCCCACAATGCGCACTTCGATTACTCTTTTCTAAAACAGGAGTTTGAGATGGCGCAGATAAACTGGACATCAAAAAAACTTTGCACGGTTCGCCTGAGCAGAAAAATTATTCCGGGCCTGCGTTCGTACAGCCTTGGTAGTTTGGCCGAAAGTTTAGGAGTGGAAATTACCAACCGGCATCGGGCCAGCGGAGATGCATCGGCTACTGCAAAAATTTTTGATTTGCTGCTGAGACGCGATCGCGAAGGTCATATACTCAAAGCACTCAAGCGAAATTCAGGTGAAACCATTCTGCCGCCCAACCTTCCCAAAGAAGAATTTGATCGCCTGCCTGCCAAGCCGGGTGTTTATTATTTTCAGAATGCGCGCGGTCAGGTAATCTATGTGGGCAAGGCAATCAACATCAAGAAAAGAATTGCCGGACACTTTACCGGAGATGCCCGTGAATGGAGCCGTAGTAAAATCAGGAATGAAATTCATCACATTCATTTTGAACTGACAGGCAATGAACTGATCGCCTTGATTCTGGAATCACAAGAGATCAGAAGGCTTTGGCCCAAATACAATCAGGCACAGAAGTACAAAGTAGAAGAGTGGGGAATTTTCGATTACGAAGACCGTAACGGCTACCTTCGCTTTGCCGTGAACCATGTAACGCGCGGATCACACCCGCTAATCCGGTTTAGTACAAAAGGTGATGCGTGGAATTTTCTGTGGGAGAAAGTACGCGAGTTTCACCTTTGTCCGAAACTCTGCGGACTTCAGGTAGCCAAAGGTCTTTGTTTCAATTACCAGACAGGTGAATGCAGCGGTGCATGCGAAGGTGTGGAGTCGGCCAGGAAGTACAACAAACGGATAAACAAAGCCATTGCTTCATTTCAAAAAGAAGGCGATTCCGCAGCGATCATCGGCAAGGGAAGAAATCTGGATGAGCATTCGCTTGTGCTGATCGAGAAAGGAAATTATTGTGGCTTCGGCTACTTCTCAAAAGATGTAGCCATTGCTAACTTCGAAGAAGCGCGAACCTACGTAAAGTCTGGCGTGGAAACGCCCACTGTTCAGAACCTGATTAACTCATACCTCACCAATCCAAGGGGATTAGAGGTTGTAATTTTTTAGTATTTTCATGCTATTAATTAATAGATAACGATGACTGCAATTATTGGTATTCTAAACAAATCTGCTGTCTCAATTGCTGCAGATAGTGCCGTCTCGGTTGGCACTGAAAATAATCGAAAAGTTTACAATTATGCTAACAAGATTTTCAACCTATCAATAGGGAACCCAATTGGCATAATGATTTATAATAATGCCGAGTTCAACTCCATTCCCTGGGAGACTATTATTAAAATGTACCGTCAGCACTCCAACAACAAAAGATTTGATACGGTTTCTGGCTACCGTGACGACTTTATTACTTATTTAAAGTCATTCAAAAATTACTTTAGTGGCAATGAGGAAAAAATCACTATAAATGAGATTACTATTAATTTCATAAACATCATCGAGAAAGACCTTACCAAGGTCTTAAAAGAATCGTTTACTAGTGATGATTGGGTAAAATTGGGAGATGAGGAGAAGAAGGAGAACTACAAGAATATATTGTTGAAAATTCTCGAGAAGGATTTAGCTCGAATTAATGAGTTCCCTGATCTTCTCGGGTTTGAGGACATCGATAGAGCTGCTGTTCGTAATACACACGAAGTAGCAATTCAAGAAATTGTTAATCGGTTTTTGACAATCTATCTTCTAAAAGGAGACTTAGAGATCCTTTCCTTAATAACCGAACTCGTCATTCAATCAACATTTAAAGAACTGTTTATAGAGCCTTGGACTGGTCTTGTGTTTACAGGGTTTGGGGAGACTGAAATATTTCCCTCTCTGTATTCAGTAAAGGTAGGAGGAGTTTTGAACGAAAAAGTAAGGTATTCAATTGATCCCGATGGTGTAGTTATAAGCAACGATATGACAGCCTCAATAACCCCTTTTGCTCAGACTGACATAATGCAAACTTTCATAGAGGGAATTGACCCGTATGTAAAATCCAGTATTCCAGCATCTTTTAATGCTGCCCTTAATGAATTTAAAAATTTCATTCTCGCAAAGATTGATTACTCAAGTGACGAGGAGCATAAATTAAGAACCCTTTTGGAGGAGACAATCCCAGATGTCGTTCAATCCTTGGTCCAGCGACTAGAAGAGTTGCGTGAAACCAACCACATTAACCCTATGCTTTCAACAATAAGCTCCCTTTCAAAGGAGGATTTAACCGAAATGGCAGAATCTTTAATAAATTTGACCTACCTTAAACGAAGGGTTTCTTTTGGAGAAGAATCCGTTGGTGGCCCTATTGACGTTGCTGTTATCACAAAAGGTGATGGGTTTATTTGGATCAAAAGAAAACACTATTTTAAGCCAGAGTTAAACTTAAACTTTACTTCTCGAGTTAATAACCTAAACCAGTAGTAAGATGAACCCAGAAATTTTTAACAAAAGAAATCTCAATACCTACTTTGATAGGTATGATGATGCAAAAAGAGTCAAGGAATCAGAAGTTAGGAAGGTTGCAAAGCTGGTTGCCGAAGATGTGAAAAAAATTCTCTCGGCTAAGAGTGCAGACCTTAGCGATTCTAAGAAGAAAGGATTGAGTTGATATTTGAATTCAGCAATAAGGGCATTTTTTGAATTAAGTTGGATAATTGTTCATGCTCATCCCTTAATTTGCCGCTCAACTCATTACCCTGATCATGATCAAAGAATACATTTCGACCAACAAGGATCGATTCCTCCATGAATTGTTTGATTGGCTTCGTATTCCTTCCGTAAGTGCGGATAGCCGGCATAAGGCAGACGTGCGCAAGGCTGCGGAATTTCTCAAAGATAAACTAGCAGCAGCCGGAGTGGATAGCGTTGAAGTCTGCGAGACAAAAGGTCACCCGATTGTGTATGCCGAGAAGCTTGTTAACCCTTCGTTGCCCACAGTGTTGGTCTATGGACACTATGATGTTCAGCCGGCCGATCCGATCAATCTTTGGACATCGCCACCATTCGAGCCCGTCATCAAAGACAGCAAGATTTATGCACGCGGAGCCTGCGATGATAAAGGGCAGGTGTACATGCACGTGAAAGCTTTTGAAGCCATGATGAAACTGAATGTGCTTCCGTGCAACATCAAGTTTATGGTGGAAGGCGAGGAGGAAGTAGGATCGGATAACCTCGGAACATTTGTAAAGGAAAACAAAGCCAAGCTGAAAGCCGATGTTATTCTGATTTCAGATACAGCATTGATTTCGTTGGAGAATCCATCGATAACCGTTGGCCTTCGTGGTTTGAGTTACATGGAAGTAGAAGTAACCGGTCCGAACCGCGATTTGCATTCGGGTGTGTATGGTGGTGCGGTAGCCAATCCAATCAATGTGTTGTGTAGTATGATCGAATCATTGCACGATGAAGCTGGCAAAGTAACAATACCTGGATTTTACGATAAGGTAGCTGAACTAACTGCAGCCGAGCGCGAAGCCATGAACAAGGCTCCCTTCAGTCTTGAGGATTACAAAAAGGATTTGAACATCGATGACATCAAAGGAGAAAGAGGCTACACTACGGTGGAGCGCACCGGCATTCGGCCAACGCTGGATGTTAATGGCATTTGGGGTGGCTACACAGGAGAGGGAGCAAAAACAGTTCTTCCTTCAAAAGCCAGTGCCAAGATTTCCATGCGACTGGTTCCGAATCAGGTAAGCACAGAAATCACCGAGTTGTTTACGAAGCATTTTCAGTCGATCGCACCAAAATATGTAAAAGTAAAAGTAACTGCGCATCACGGTGGTGAGCCAGCCGTTACGCCAACCAATTCTTCAGCATACAAAGCAGCAAGCCATGCGTTTGAAGAAGTATTTGGAAAGGCCCCCATACCAACCCGCGATGGCGGAAGCATTCCCATTGTGGCGTTGTTCAAAAAAGAGCTTGGCCTGGACACCGTACTCATGGGGTTTGGTTTTGATAGTGATGCGATCCATTCTCCCAATGAACACTATGGTGTGAAAAACTTTATCTTGGGAGTAGAGACAATCGTTGCGTTCTATAAGCACTATGCAAAGAAGTAGTATTGCGCTTGTTGTCTTCCTTGTCTCTCTGGTTGTTTCCTGTGGCGTCATCAGACGGTCGGGCGAGTTTGTCTTTAACCGGTTCAAAGTATCAACACCATCGATGTCGCCCAGCTTCAACCTGGGCGATGTACTATCTGTTCATGTGGTTGACTCCTTTCAGCGAAATCAAATAGTAGCTTTTCATCCGCCTGCTAAATATAGGTTCGACAATCCGGATGTGATTTATGTTTTCAGGTTGATCGGACTTCCCGGAGATTCGCTTAGCATGAAAACGAGTCGCTTGTTTTTAGAGGGTAGAGACTTTCCGTTTATGATCGACACCAAACTCAGCTATCGCGTAGAGACATCCATGCCACTAAATGAAAGCAGATTAAAAGGTATGGCGTACCTCAAGACATCGAATTCGGAGTACGTGTTTTACGCAACCCAGGATGAACTTAAAGTATTGCGAAAGAATGGCGCGGTTAAGAGCATTGAGCCTTTACTGGATCAATCACAGTACAGTACCCCCATTATTTACAGCGGCAAAACTATTGACACCTGGGGACCTTTTCGGGTTCCGAAGAAAGGAGATACAATTACCGTAACGGAAGAAAACAGAGCAACACTCGAATTGATTGTATCGTATGAAACTGAGCATGAAGTTCCCGCGGTTGGCGAGCAATATGTATTTACCATGAATTATTATTTTGTGCTGGGAGATAATCGGCACAATGCGTTGGATTCCCGTTGGATGGGGTTCATTCCGGAAGATCAAATTGTGGGCGTGGCAATAAAGCACTAAAGAAAAGTGTAGGTGCTTCAGAGTGAAGCTTATGGTCAGTATCAGAACAGACTCAGATTACCACCCTTCCTGAACTTCGTGAGATCAATAGACGGGAGACTCTTTCCGGCAAAATACTTTTTCTTCGAAGTGAGGAATAGTTGATGAATAGCCTGGGCGAAATTTCCTTCGCCCACCATGCGTCTTCCGAATTCCGAATCGTTTACGTTACCTCCATGCATGTCGCTGATTTGATTCCATACTTTGTCGAAGCGATCCGGGAAATTTTTTCGAAGCCAGTCTTCAAAGAGATGTCCGATCGAACCGTTTAATCGCACTACCGTCATGCCAGCCCCCAGCGCACCATGATCGGCAGCCGCTTTGAGTACAGCCGGAATTTCGTGATGATTTAAGCCTGGAATGATTGGAGCATTCATCACCCCAACAGGTACACCAGCTTTTGCCAGCGCTTCAATAGTTTGAAGTCGCTTGATGGCACTGGCTGTTCGTGGCTCCATTGCTCTTCGTAAATCTTCATCGAGTGTAGTGATCGACAGGTAGACATGAACAAGATTATCGCTAGCTAAATCTGAAAGCAAATCAAGGTCGCGTAGGATAAGGCTGTTCTTTGTGATCATACCCAGTGGATGCCGATACTGTGCAAAGATTTTCAAGAGGCCCCTCGTAATACCCAGTTGGCGTTCGATGGGTTGATAACAATCCGTATTTCCTGAAATACTAATGGGAACCGGCTGCCAGTCAGGGTGAAGTATAAATTTTTCCAGCAACGATGGCGCGTTTTTCTTGACTACGATTTTACTTTCAAAATCAAGCCCTGCGCTAAAGCCATAGTACTCGTGTGTGTTGCGGGCATAGCAGTAAATACATCCGTGCTCACAACCCTGGTAAGGATTCAGAGAATACGTCATGCCCAGGTCCGGGCTTGTTACTTTATTTACAACCTTCTTGGCCGACTCATAAAAAATCTGTGTGGCCGGTGCAGACAACAACGGTTCATCAAGACCTTCAATATGCTCGGTCACATACTGCCCTTTCAGAAACTTATTTTCTGATTTCATTTGCGCACCACGCCCTTTAAAGTATTCGCCCTCTTTCAAAACTAATATTTTTAGTGAATGTAACTCATATTATTAGTCATTGTCAATTCGGTTAGCTTGAATTTTCAGTTTAATTTTCATGCCTGCTGAAAGCACTAAAGTATTGCTCACCTATTCAGAAACCCCCGTTCAGGAAATCAACCACACGCTGCTGGAAGAGGCGGGTGTTCGCCTATTGATCAAGCGTGAAGATTTAAATCATCCGTTCATTTCTGGAAATAAATGGTGGAAGCTGAAATACAATTTAGCGGAGGCTGTACAGCAAAATAGAGATACGGTACTCACATTCGGAGGAGCCTACTCCAACCACCTGTATGCCACGGCTGCCGCTGCGCAGGAGTTGGGATTTAAAAGTATTGCCATTGTTCGTGGTGAAGAAACGCTGCCCCTCAATCCAACGCTTCAGTTTGTAAAAGAAAAGGGAATGGTTCTTCATTATGTTTCGCGCGAAATCTATCGGGCAAAGACAAAGGAAAAATTCCTGCATCAACTTCAACAAGAGATTGGCGATTTCTACCTGATCCCGGAAGGTGGAACAAATGAACTGGCGGTAAAAGGTTGCGCTGAATTTGCCGCCACATTTTCTTCTATTGATTTCGATTGTGTTTGTCTTCCGGTTGGTACAGGCGGAACATTGGCCGGGGTGATAAAGGGAATGAAAGGCAAAGGAGAAGTGATCGGGTTTCCGGTATTGAAAGGTGGCGAATTTTTGAGAGAAGAAATTTTAACATTAGAAGAAAGCACTTCAGATTTTTTAAACTGGACGTTGATGACAGACTATCATTTTGGGGGATATGCGAAAGCAACACCTTCGCTCATCAATTTTATTAAGGACATTGACAACAAGTGTAGTATTCCTCTCGACCAGGTCTATACCGGTAAGATGATCTGGGGAATTTTCGATTTGGTTCAGAAGGGTTATTTTAAAAAAGGAACAACCGTACTCGCCATTCACACAGGCGGACTTCAGGGGAGATCGTTCTGATAGTATTTCTTTGCCACAGATTTTGCAGATGACCGCGGAATTTGATCTGCGCTAGTCAGCGTGATCTGCGGGAAATATTTTAGCTCATCAACATAAATACTGCTGCAATCAATGTCATGATGATGATGAACCATCGAAAACCTGTTTCCGGTAGTTTTTTTACGATAGCAATTCCTAGAACGGCACCGATAGCAATAGTAGGCAACGTAGTAAGATCAAGTAAAAATGTATCGACCGTAATGGTATGCCAACTGAAAACGTGAAACGGAATTTTAAACCAGTTGATCACCATAAAGAACCACGCGGTTGTTCCGATAAAGGAATTCTTAGGCAGCCGCATCGATAGAAAGTATACGGCCATTACTGAGCCCGCAAGATTTCCCACCATCGATGTAAAGCCTCCGGCAACACCAGTCAGTCCTGCAAACCATTTGTAGTTGGGAACATCCTGCTTGTGGCCGCGCTCTAACCAGATCATAATACCGACACTTACTACCACAATTACGGCCATGATAATTTTGAAAACATGATCATCGATGGAGTTGCCGACTACCGTGCCGAGTACGGTACCTAACGCAGCACCCGGAAAAAGTTTCTTCAAATGATCCCATGAAGCATGACGATGATAGTACCACACGCCCATTACATCAGCAAGACATAAAATAGGCAGTAGTATGCCACTGCTTAGTTGTCCTCCGAAAACAGCAGCCAACATAGGCACCGCCAGCATGCCGGCACCGTGTACACCTGTTTTGGACATGCCGATAAACAGTGCGACCAGTTGAATGATCACCAGATCAATAAGGCTGATCTCAAAAGAGAGGAAATTAATCAAGTGTACTTCTTAAAGAAGGTGAAGTAACAAATAAAAATCCTTTTGAAAAGAATTGTACTACGCCTGGTCAAAAAGATTGTTGACCTGGAGGTCGATCTTGTTAACAATAAATGAAAAGTCTTCAATGCGTTCAACAAAGTCGAGGTTGTTCACATCGATTACCAGCAGCTTACCTTCCTTGTAGTTGCCAATCCAATCTTCGTAGTGGCGGTTAAGATTCTTGAGGTAATCCAATCGAATGGCATCTTCGAAATCGCGTCCGCGCTTTTGTATCTGACTAACCAGTTTTGGAATATCGGCTTTCAGGTAGATCAACAGATCAGGCGGTTGCACAAAGTTGATCATAGAGTTAAAGATGTCGAGGTAGCTTTGATAATCGCGTTCACTGATGTGACCGCTGCGGTGGAGGTTGGCAGCAAAGATGTAGGCATCTTCGTAGATGGTTCTGTCCTGTACGGTGGTCAGGTTACTGCCTCTGATTTCATTAACTTGTTTAAAACGACTGTTGAGAAAATAAATTTGAAGATGAAAGGCCCAGCGTGTCATGTCATTGTAGAAATCGCGGAGGTAAGGGTTTTCATCTACCGATTCATAGAGTGGATGCCAGCCGTAATGCCGGGAGAGTTTTTCGGCCAACGTTGTTTTACCGGATCCGATGTTTCCGCAAATCGCAATGTGTTTCAGTTTTTGCACGGGAATAATTTTTTCGAGACGCGAAGGTATTATTTAGATGCGGGACAATACATGATTTCTCAAGTAAAAATCTTGATATAAAAAAGCCCCGCTAGCGTTTAGCGGGGCCTTGAATTTAACCTGTAAAAATCGTTTTAGTCGTGATCAGCGGCATCAGCCTTCTCAATTTCTTCATCCACAATCTTTTCGATCACTTCACGCTGACGTTCATCGATGGTCTTATCAACTTTAGCTTGTTTCTTCATGAAACGTAACATGGCGTTCTTTTTGATTTCATACGCAATGAACACGGTGTATTCATTCGTTTTTTCGTTGAAGTATTTCTTCTCATCCATCTTGCGCAAGTCTGCAATGTTCGTGTTCATCACCTGTCGCACAAGGCTTTGAAATTTATCGGCAACATCAGCAGCTTGTTCATTCTCGGTTTGGCCGAGGTATTGATCAGCCACTTGTTTCATAGTAGTATTTACCTGGCCGGCTAACTGTGCTTTCGCATCAATGTCAGCTTTGCCACGGGCGATATTGTCTTGTGAACTTACGCCTTTGCCCGAAGCACGCCAGAAACGATTATTCGATTCATAAGCGTTACCCTGAAACGGTTCTTTTACTTTTTTGCCAAGCGGGCTGGAGGCACAAGCGGCAAGGATAAACACAGCGGCCAGTAGTATGGAATGGTTACATGCTTTCATACAAGTTTTATTTGTTGAAGATAAAAATACGAAAAATTGTGCCAGAGAATTGTTCCTTTTGCCGGCTTGTTAGTCATAATGCTTTTCACTTGCCCACACATCTTTCAGATTGGCTTTTAACCCACGGCACAGAAAAATCTTAACGTTGTTCTCGTAGGGCATGCAATAAGTACAGGTTGACATTCCTACTTGTTCGCATGTCTCGAAGTCATTGATGTGATCTTCCTGGTCGCCACCTAAAATAATCACAACTTCACCGGTATATTCACGAGGCCCCCAAATCCAGTAATTGTTGTGCGTTCCGATGGATTTGGGTAATCCATACTGCTCGCCAAAAAAATCAATGGCACCACACCGGCCATAGTTCGAGGAGATAATGGCACACTTCTTTTTATCTTCTTCATGTAGGCTATTAAACACAACGGCCACATCACGAGCTTTTTCCTTCCAGCCAAACATATCCGCATAAAATTGTGGCAGTTCGGCAAGGTCTTTATTCTCGCTTGAACCTGGAGCAATGTCAAGCGCTTTTGTGTACGTAATATATTTTTCAACGGGCAGTACCGGAAGAACTAAGGGCAACAATACCAGAATCGCTGCGAGCATGAGCGTAGCATAAACATATTTAAGCCAGCTCAGCATACCACTTGTAAGCTTTTGTTCGATCAAAATTCCTCCTGCGGCAAACAGCCAGGCATAACCCGGAGCCAGGTATTCACCTTTACTGGTTCGGTTAATGAACAGAATGACAAACGCTGTGAGGTAAATCCATCCCAACATTCGATACGATTGAAGCGGTTTATAAAAGAATAATGCTGCAAGCCCGGCAATCCAGAACGGTGCGCTGATGGGATTGAGCAAAAGAATTTGTTCTCCAACAAAATCCATTCTGCTTCGCCCTGAATATTTTCCGGAAGATGCATTGTGAATGAATTCAAGGTGGGCAAGGTCATGGGTTAAATTCCAGATTACATACGGAAGAAAACAGACCACGGCAATAGCTCCCATGATGTAAAGCCAGCGCGAACTAAACCATTGCCGGTTGGTCAATACAACACCAACAAAAATTCCAGCCCCTAAAAACAACACGCTTATTTTGTTGAGCAAGCCGATGCCAAGTACAATGCCCAGTGCAATCCAAAGAATGTTGTTTTGCGTGTTGATAATTCTAAGAAGGAGGTAAATCGCCAGCGCCCAAATAAAAATGTCGATGGCATTCATGGAATAGATGAGGCTCATGCCCACATGAATCACCGATGATAGAATAGCCAGGCATGCAATGAAAATGGCGAAAGCTTTTCCGCCCATTTCTTTTGCGATAAGTCCTGTAAGTACTATGGTTCCGGCATGGGCAAGTGAGGGTACCAGACGAATGGCGGTAAGGCTGTCACCAAAAACCAGGCGACTCAGTTTTAGTAAAAGCAACGAGAAGGGTGGCTGGTCGACATACCCCCACTCGAGATGATCGCTGCACGCGATGTAGTAAAGTTCGTCACGGAAAAATCCGTAGGCGCCATTCAGGTTAACGAAGAGGTGAACGAAAAAACAAATAGTGGCGAGCGAGCCAATGATTATTTTTTCCTGGAGGGTAAGGGGTTGAGCCATGCGTTATAGTCCGGCTAAAGTTGAATTGGTTGCATGTTTCTACGGAACCACTAAAAATAAGATACCATCTAGGTTGCTTCAAGAAAAATGAAGTGATTGAAAATAAAAAAGACCTGATGAACTCATCAGGTCTTGTACCCCGGGCGGGACTTGAACCCGCACAGCCATTACTGGCCACAGGATTTTAAGTCCTGCGTGTCTACCAATTCCACCACCAGGGCATTTACTTGGCTTCTCAAACAACGGTCCTGCGAGTGTACCTCCCGATAGCTATCGGGATCCACCACCAGGGCAGGCTTTAAATAAAAAAGTGTGAGGTTAATCTCACACTTTCTTGCTTTGATTAACCAATGGTTTGGTTAACGAAATGAGCGGGAAACGAGACTCGAACTCGCGACCCCGACCTTGGCAAGGTCGTGCTCTACCAACTGAGCTACTCCCGCATTTCTGAGAACGGCCCTACCTTACGATTGAGCTGCTCCCGTATTATTTTCCCCAGGCTTGCAAAGGGAGTGCAAATTTATATCTGATTCCTAAATTTCCAAATCCCGGTCAGCTTTGCTAAGCCGATTTCTTCATCTCTTCGTATTCTTTTCGCAATTCGGCTGCCTCTTGCTTGTTTTTGGAGTGTTTAATGTGCTTTGGAACCTCCTTTAAATCCCATATCAATCCAATGGCAGCAAGCCCGCGCAGTATGTAATAGGTAATATCGACCTCCCACCAGAAGAAGCCTTGACGGGCAGCTACTTCATAATAGTGGTGATTGTTATGCCAGCCTTCGCCCATGGTTAGTAGCGCCAACCAAACACTATTGCGGCTCTCATCATGCGATTCGTAACGTTGTGTACCGAATTTGTGCATGATCGAGTTAATTGAGAAGGTAGCGTGATATAGAATTACAGTACTTAAAAAGAAACCGATAAACAGTGTAGAGAAACCAGCAGCCGTAAACATGGTAAGGATACTTCCGCCATTTACAATTCCACCCAAGGCCATTACCACAAGAGCCAGGATAACGGGAGGTACCAGGTAATGCTTGTTCAACCAAACCAATTCAGGATACTTGGCATAGTCGCCAATAACTTTATAGTCGGTTTCCTTGAAATCAGGACCTACGATCCACCCGATGTGAGAGTACCAGAATCCATAAATTTTCATGGAATGCGGATCGGCCGGAGTGTCGCTGTGGCGATGGTGATGACGATGGTGTGCAGCCCACCAAAGTGCTCCCTTCTGTGCGGTAGTCTGCGACATGAAAGCGATGACAAACTGAAACCAGCGCGAAGTCTTGTACGACTTATGTGCGAAGTAGCGATGGTATCCTCCTGTAACCCAGAACATACGGAAGAAATAAAGGAATGCACAGACTATCCAATCGAAAAGGGTTGCTCCGGTTAAAAGAGCACCCAGCGGAAGTAAGTGCACTAAAGCAAAAGCAATCTCCTGCTTCAGGATTGGTTTTCTACGTACTTCGGGGGTTGTTGTTGTATTAGCCATGATCCACCTGCCTTATGTAAAGCGAACACAAAGGTAAAATTTTCAGTTCAATGCCCTTTGCCGATGCAATATTCTTCTGTTAAGCATACAAGTGTACGCTAGCGATTAATTCTTTGCAAGTTGATATTTGTCATAACCGGCAATTGAAATTTAGACCGTATCTTTCGGAGATTTTCAACTGTGAATCAGGCACAAACCATAGCTCTTTATCAGCCGATGCTGCAGCGCATTGCCTACAACCTTGTACGGTGTAAGCAAGATGCTGAAGACATTGTACAGGAAACTTTTGTAAAGTGGCTTACCATCGATCAGCAAACCATCGAGAACACCAAAGCCTACCTGATCCGGGCTGTTACAAACAATTGCCTGAATCACATCAATGCTCTTAAAAAGAAAAAGGAAGAGTACCTGGAGAATGTTTCGGAAGCCATCAAACACTTCAAGGAAACAAACTTTGCTCACCTTGATCTGGATGTAAACCTTCAAGCCGCTTTTAAGGTACTTCATACCAAGCTTGAACCGCTTGAACGCGCTGTTTACGTGCTTAAGGAAGCCTTCGATTTTGACTACGAAGAGTTACAGATCGCTCTTGACAAAAAGAAAGATCACTGCCGTCAGCTTTTCTGCCGGGCGAAGAAAAAGTTAAGCGAAGAGACTGCAAAAATGAGCTTTGACCTGCCGGATGCTGCCGGGTTGATCAGAAGTTTTAAAAATGCCTGTCATTTTGGTGATGAAGAGAACCTGCTTCTTGAGCTCAAAAGCAACATTTCAGAGTCTGTTTCGAAAAAAGTCTGAAAAGATTCTTTCAGAACTGTCACAATCCACCCCCTTTATTGTCTTACACTAAAGTCCTACAACGTAATGGACCTGATTAATTGATTAATTAACCTACAACCTAGACTTCGCATGACAGTAATTCTTGCGTTTTTTATCGCGCACTGGTACCTATCGCTGTTTTTCCAGACGTTCTTCCTGCATCGGTATGCGGCTCACAAGTCGTTTACTATGAGCAAAACCACCGAAAAAATAGTTTACATCCTTACCTGGATTTTCCAGGGTTCAAATTATTTAAGTCCTTACGGTTATGGTGTAATGCACCGTATGCATCACGCTTTCGCGGATACCGAGAACGACCCACACTCACCAAAGTATGATGAGACGATTTGGAATATGATGTGGAAAACAAAAACCATCTATTCTGAGATCGCTAACCGCAGGATGATTGTTGACAAGCGTTTTACCGAAGGTGTTCCTGACTGGCAGGCGTTCGACAAGTTTGCGCGGTCATGGCCATCGCGCATTTTCTGGGGAGGTATTTATTTAACCATGTACATTTTGTTTGCCAATGTGTGGTGGTTATGGTTATTGTTACCAATCCAATTCCTGATGAGTCCAATTCACGGTGCAATCATCAACTGGTTTGCACATAAGTATGGCTACAGAAACTTTGAGGTTGGTGATACTTCCAGAAACTTTTTACCGGTTGACTTTCTGATGATGGGCGAGAGCTATCACAACAATCACCATAAGAACGGTTCGCGTGCAAACTTTGGCGGCATTCGCTGGCACGAGATCGATCCTACCTATTTGGTTATGCGTGTGCTGGATAAGCTTAACATTATTCAGATTGTAAAACGTAAAGAGGTGGTGCTGGAGAATGTTTCGAAAGCAGCCTGACGATAGGATACGTTGAATGAAATAAAAAAGCTCTGGAAATTTTCCAGAGCTTTGTTTTTTTAGGTCTTGCTGAGAAAGACAACCTTGGTGTTATCTGCTTTGCTTACCGCTTTATAAAAATCGATCAGTTCTTTGTAGGCTTCGGGCGGATACTCGCCACGGGTTACTTTCATTTTCCGGATGTAAATTAGGTTACCCTGATCCAATTTATACTGTGCTTCGTACTCGCCAAACTTTGACTTTATCTTAACAGGCTCCGGTAAAAATTCAGGATAAATACTTTCCGGAATATGATATCGAATAGTATCCAGGTCGGCCGCATTGCCGCGTAGCACGATGTTGGTTTTTCGTTGTTCTGTTTTTTCGGGGATGTAGGTAGAACGGTTCATCAGGTTGCCTGTCATGAAAACTCGTTTGCCATTGACCACAGCATACCGTTTCAGGCCAAGGTTGAGCGTAACAACGGCCGATGGAAGCGCATCCTTATGGTTTGTCATGGTAAACGATTGGATGTCAAAACTTGGTATCTCTGTGTTTTCCTGTACCCACTTTTTCTGTTCATCGTATTTGTTGTCGAGAATGAAACTCAACCCTGCCTTTTCGTAGCGTGTGCCGGCATAGGTGGTTTTTATGGTGGCTGTAGCGTCTCCATTGAGATCAACATATACATCGGCTGTACGCGTTTGTAAATTCTGATCGGCTGAGTACCGGTGCGTGTTTACCAGTTTTCCGCCATCCTCGGTAATCATCAGGGCTTTTCTATCACCTGTAAACCGGCCCTGGTAATTGAATGGATTACTTTGACTCGTGCACTCCAGCCACAAGGTGTCAGCTCCGTTAGGCACCGAAACGATTACGTGATTGGACTGATGACTTGGGAAATCTTCATCAATAAAATAATCATCGGCACCGGCCGATACGGTAGTATAGTATCCTTTTATTCCAGCCTCTTTCAAAAGAGCCACCATGAAATTGGAAAGGGCTTTACAATCACCATAACCTGTTTCTTCAATCATGGAAGCTGGAAATGGCTGGAGCCCCCCAATACCTAGCTGAATGCTCACGTATCGCGTTTTACCCTGAAGATACTCATACAGCTTCTTTGTTTTCTCTTCTGTTGTTTTCAGACCTGATGTTAATGTTCTTACTTCTTGTTTCGTTTTTTCTGAAAGATTGTCCCGACCGTTGTTCAGCAGGGCATTCCATTTTCCATATTCTTCCCACGAACTCATGTTACCAACGTAGCCATCATACTCAAATTGGTTGGGAGCAATGGCAATGTTGGGAGCCACCAGCCGAAAATCAGGACTAAGTTTTTCAAATTTTTCTGGTTTGATATTTTTGAACGACCATTCCATAACCTCTTTGCCATCGCGCTGCGACACCGTGGGCTCGGGGATTTTAAAAAGCTTGTAGCGTGGCTTTAGTGCTGCGGGGTAAATGATAGAAAAGCTGGACTTCTCGATCGACACTTCGTCATCGTGATAAAGAAAGAAATCAGCCAAGTCGTAAAGTTTCTTTTCTTCAATTTCATATTCAAATTCAACGGTATACGGATAAGTACCTTGTGAAAGATCACCACGCTTCAGGCGATTATCGCTGTAGAGTGAAAACCCATCGAAAGCACTTTGATCGTAAATGTCGCTCTGCTTCAGTTTCTTTATGACGTTGCCCATGGCATCATACGCAGTACCGCGCAGGTATTTCAGTACCGTAAGTTTGTCGTAGCCCACTATTTCTTTCGCATAACTTTTTGCATTGGGATTAAGAATAGTAATAGCCATTCGATAATAATAGCTGGAACTGCTAATCGATTTAATTTCCAATCGTATTTCCTGCTCTCGTATTACGGCATACATACCGGTTTTCATGTCTTCCGGGATGGTAAATACCGGGTATCGCGGATCTTCTTTGGCCTTTGCTGAAATGCCAGTGGCGAGGATGCAAAAGATGAGAACCAATTTTTTAAGCATAGTAATTTACTTTTTCTTTAACACAATTTGTTCGGCTTGCTTGGCTACTACCTGATTGTAAAATTCGCGCAGGTTAATGTACTCGGCTTGAACAAAAATAGGGCGGTTAATCTGGAACGAACTGGTAATGCTTAGGGTGTTTTCCATCTGCGTAACATTATACAGGTATTTCGCTGCGTTTCCGGGCAACACCAACACTTTGTTTTGAGGCAGCTCATCAACGGCAAAACCATCTGGAATTGTAAACTTGCTGGTGTAGACTACTTCCTGCAAGCTACCATAGTCTACGGGGTACTCGCGCTTTTCGAGTGTGAATGGATTTTTTTCCAGTTGACCAATCACAAAGGGATTGATGTAGATAATGTCACCAGCAACAGAGGTGTGCTCGCTAATTTCCAGTTCATGAATTTCCTTTACGGCTTTGTCAATTTCTTTCAAGTTCTGGAATTCGGTTTTATCAACCTCCCACGATGCTTTTTTGGTCAGAAAATCTTTCAGGTATTCGGCCTCGCCTTTTGAGTGATACTTTGTGCGCATTTGGATGGCATCATAACCATCGCGACTAATGTTCAACTTACCGGTAAGTTCGCCTGTGGGGCTTACTTTTAAATCGGCACTATAAACTGTTCTTGATTTTGTTTTGGTTTCAAGAGGAACCCAGCCTGTATTTTTTGCAGAGATTAATAAGCCTTCTCCGTTGAGGCAACGCTCAGGTAACACACCGAGAGGATTGAAGTCTTCGGTGGCATCCAGAAATAGCGGCTTGGGATCCAGGCGCGCGAGGCAAACGGCATAATTAAGTTGACTTTCCATGGGGTACTGCTGACGGATAAACCCGTGATCGCGTGTACTCAACACCACCATGTCAACTTCAATACCAGCTTTCTCTAACATGGAGGCGAGCAAGACATTAATGTCACCGGCCGTTCCCTTTTTGGCTTCCAACACTTTCTTGAGCGGATCGGCATACATATCGCGGGTACCATTCCACTCCATATTCTGTTTTACATAGTTGAAAATCGCTTCGACCTTTTGCATGGGTTCGGTTTTTCCGGCTATGATTTCATCTACAGTCTTCTTTAAAAAATTAGAACCGGTAATGGCCTTTCCGAACGCGTCAGACTCTAACATGGTGGCGCGAAGTTTATCCCATGAACCCATAATTTCTCTGGACGGTGTGCCTGGGAAATTAATGTAGGCCAATGCAAAATTGATTTTGGAAACATAATCGTCTTCGCTGGTCATGAAGGGTTCTTCTTTAAAAGCCGGTACATCTTTCATGATCCAGTGATGGGCATTATCCGAATAGCCACTTTGCGATTTGCTGGTAACCTCAAACGAGGTGGGTGTTAAGTATCCCTGCATGTATTTTTCCATGACAAAAAAATCAGGAATTAAGGCCCAGTATTCGGAATGGCGCACAGGTATTTCGCGCTGAAATTGCCAGTTAGGAAAATTCGTGATAAAGTCAGACATCTTGGTGTACGAGTATTCAATCACACTTCCTTCTTTTACATTGGGAAATGTAAATTTCTGCACGTTGATGTTTCGGTTAAACTTCTCTTTGAAAATGGCGCTTTTTTCAAGTTTACTCTCTACTACCTTGCCGTTTTCAAGATTGTAGGTAACTGCTTTGAAGCTGGAGACTTTCTCTTCGTCACCGGAAGAATTGTGGTATAGCGGGATCTCAATATCCGCAGCATCAAGTCCGTCTTTTTTCAATACTTTGATTCGCACATGGCATTCAAAATTCAACGAGATGGCAACGGTGTTGATTGAAATGTAGGCCTTTCCATAATCCATTAACACCACAGCGGAGGCTGAAGTATCCAGTGCGTAACTGGTCATGGTAAGGTCGGGCATGGGGATGTCACCAAATTTAGCCGGTGACTTCTGTGCGAATGCAGTGATACTACTTGCCAGCAAGGCAACAACGAGCAGGTTCTTCATGGTTAGAATAGGCGTTTAAGATAGATGATAATAGCTAAGACAAATTTTGTTCAACTTCTGAGAGGGTTTCCAAATTTCAGGGAAATAGCTAAGGATTCCAAAAGGCCTTTTTAAAGTTTTGTTACTTTTGATTTTAATCGTTTCAATCTTGGCTAAATCCAAAACAACTTTTTTCTGTCAAAGCTGCGGCTATGAATCGGCCAAGTGGCTGGGTAAATGTCCATCCTGTTCTTCGTGGAATACTTTTGCCGAGGAAGTGGTTGTAAAAGAAGAAAGCAACAAAAATGAATGGCGACAGGAATCCTCGCGCGCGAAAAGCATCAAAGCCAAAACCCTTCACGAAATCACCAGCAGTCAGGATATTCGCATCAGCACAAAAGATAGCGAACTGGATCGTGTTTTAGGAAACGGCATTGTTCCGGGGTCGCTCGTACTTATTGGTGGAGAACCCGGCATCGGCAAATCCACACTTATGCTGCAGGTAGGATTACACCTGAAGTCCCTTCGTGTGCTGTATGTATCAGGCGAAGAAAGCGAACAGCAACTTAAAATGCGTGCCGAACGATTGGGACGTACATCCGAAAATTTTTTCATCCTTACGGAAACAAACACGAAGAACATATTTCTTTCGATTGAAGCCGTGGAGCCGCAGCTTGTCATCATTGATTCTATTCAAACACTATACTCACCGTTGCTTGATTCCACTTCCGGAAGTATCGGGCAAGTGCGCCAGTGTGCCGGTGAGCTGATGAAGTTTGCCAAGGAAACGAACACGCCTGTTTTTCTGATCGGTCATATTACCAAAGATGGTATGCTGGCCGGACCGAAAGTTTTGGAGCACATGGTGGATACCGTTCTTCAGTTTGAAGGCGATCGGCACCTGGCTTATCGAATTCTGCGAACGACTAAGAATCGCTTTGGCTCTACTTCTGAAATTGGTATTTACGAAATGTTGGGCAATGGCCTGCGTGAAGTTTCTAATCCTTCTGAGATTTTGATTTCGCAAAAAGAAGGACAACTTAGTGGCGTTACCATTGGTGCAACCATTGAAGGTAACAGACCTCTCTTGATTGAAATTCAATCGCTGGTAAGTCCGGCTTCGTATGGAACCCCACAGCGAACCCCGACAGGCTTTGATCAAAAGCGATTGAACATGTTGTTAGCTGTATTGGAAAAGCGGTGTGGTTTTCGCATGGGCACGCAAGATGTTTTTCTCAACATGGCCGGAGGTATTAAGGTAGAAGATCCGGCCATCGACCTTGCCATTTGTATTTCGGTTATTTCATCCATGGAAGAAATTCCGGTGAGCGATAAGGCATGCTTTGCTGCCGAAGTAGGCTTGAGTGGTGAGCTTCGGGCGGTAAACAGAATTGAACAACGCATTTCGGAAGCTGAGAAACTTGGCTTCCAGGAAATTTATATTTCAAAGTTCAGTCAGAAGTCGCTTGATCTGAAGAAGACAAAGATTCAGGTGAAGACCTTCGGCAAACTTGCCGAAGTATTTCAGGATTTATTTGGATAATCTGGTAATAGAATCATACCTCGCCTGCCTGCCGGTAGGCAGGTAATTCGTACTTCGTAAATTTGTAATCATGTTCACCCGCTCCTCCTGGCTTCACCTGCGCATTCCGTTTTCCTACTTCCTATTTCCTGTATTTCTCTTTAGCCTTTCATCCGCTCCAAACTTTACGGAACAGTCTTTACTCTGGACGTTCATCATCATTCACTTCTTTCTCCACCCGGCCAGCAATGGCTACAACAGTTACTTCGATAAGGATGAAAAAAGTATTGGCGGTTTAAAAAACCCTCCTCCTGTTAATAGAGGTCTTTACTACCTCTCTTTAGCTTTTGATACAATTGCCCTGGTGTTAGGATACATCAAGATCAATCTGACGTTCACCATCATGCTGTTGATTTATGGATTGATCTCGAAAGCGTACAGCCATCCCTCCATCCGGTTGAAGAAATATCCAATAGCAAGCTGGCTGATTGTTGCTCTGTTTCAAGGGTTGTTCACTTTTTTGATGTGCTACGTTGGTGTGAACAAGTACGGCTTTGAAAATTTAGGAAAGATGAATGTTATCCTTCCCGGATTATTGTCAACGTTGATGTTGTTGGGTACTTACCCCATCACGCAGATTTACCAACACGAAGAAGATGCCAAACACGGTGATAAAACGTTTAGCATGGTGTTAGGTATTCGTGGCACGTTCTATTTTGTGGCGGGTTTGTTGGATTAGCCACGGTTGCCTTTGCAGTTTACTTTCACATTTATTTTTCGGATGATTACATTCTTTGGTTTATGCTCGCGATGTTTCCGGTGGTGGCTTACTTTCTGTACTGGTTTCTGCAGGTATATAAGGACGAATCAAAAGCCAATCATGGGCACACCATGCGCATTAATTTCATTTCAGCTACCTGTCTCAATGCGTTCTTCCTTTACCTGTTTCTGAATTCAACGCAGGTACTTCAGACATTCTGAAGCTAAGCGCATTCTGTAGGCTGCAGTTACAGTGGTTTTTGTTTGAGGTTATTCATGATCATTTCCGCATGCACGCGTGAGTTTTCAATGAACCATTTGTTGGTTTTCAATCCGCCACAAACTACGCCTGCGAGGTAGAGGTTGGGTACATTGGTTTCCATTGTTTCATCGTTGTAAACGGGCGTGTGAAATTCATCGTTGTGAAAGGTAATACCACACGCTTTCATAAAATCAAATGGAGGTTGATAGCCGGTCATGGCTAAAACAAAGTCATTCTCAATTACTTTATCGCCTTCCGGTGTTTTGATTTCGACCGTAGTAGGTGTGATGCATTTTACCTCTGAATGGAAATAAGCTTGAATGGAATTCTCTTTAATCCGGTTTTCAATATCGGGCTTCACCCAATACTTTACACTGTCGCGGATGCCGTCTTCGCGAATCACCATCGTAACCTCGGCACCTTTGCGCCACGTTTCCAGGGCAACATCAACTGCAGAATTGGCCGCACCGACAACAACAATTTTTTGTCCGAAGTACGGATGTGGCTCATCATAGTAGTGCTTTACCTTCGGAAGATTTTCACCGGGAACATTCAACAGGTAAGGCAAGTCATAAAAGCCCAGTGAAAGTATCACAGCCTTTGCGATGTAATTGCCTTTGGAAGTTGTAATCTGATGAACGTTATCTTTTGATTGAATGGATTTTACTTCTTCATATAATTTCACCTTCAGCTCCCAACTGGTGCAAACTCTCCGGTAGTATTCCAGCGCTTCGAAGCGATTGGGTTTTGGCTGATGCGAAATGAACGGTACGCCCCCAATCTCCAACCTTTCGGAAGTTGAGAAGAAGGTCATGTTCAGTGGATAATGGTACAGCGAATTTACCAGGCATCCTTTTTCGATGATGCAATAGGAAAGGCCCGCTTTCTTCGCCTCGATGCCACAGGCTAATCCGATGGGTCCGGCACCAATAATTATCACATCAAAATTCTCCATTCAAAACAAATCGCTTGTTAATTAAACAATATTGACAAAAATTTAGGGCTCATTAACCTAAAGTCATGAAAAAACTGTCATTCATTTTTCTGCTGGCGTTCAGCGTAACGGTTTGCGCGCAGAAACAAATTACCATCGAAGACTTCACCACGAAGAACACCTTTAACCAGAAATCGGTTGGCGGAATAAACTGGATGAAGGACGGAAAGTTTTACTCAACACTCGAGAGCAACAAGATTGTAAAGTACGACATTACCACGGGCAAGGCGGTAGAGACCATTTTTGATGGAACCGTGCAGAACCCTAAAGTGGACGTTCGCAGCTACTCCTTCAGTGAGGACGAAAAGAAAGTACTGCTGCTCACCAACTATGAAGGAATCTACCGCAGGTCGTTCCGTGCCGATTACTTTGTGTATGATATTCCAACAAAAGCCATCCATAAACTTTCAGAAAAGGGTAAGCAATCGTATGCTGTGCTTTCTGCGGATAATTCTAAAATCGCATTCGTTCGCGACAACAATATTTTTTATGTAAACCTGGCGGATTGGAGTGAAATTCAGCTTACAGACGATGGCAAGTTCAATTCCATTATCAACGGAACTACCGATTGGGTTCACGAAGAAGAATTGGGGTTTGTTCAAGCCTTTCAATGGTCGCCCGATGGAAAGAAACTTGCTTACTATCGTTTCGATGAAAGCAATGTAAAAGAATACACTTTGCAAAAATGGAATAAAGGTCAGCTGTATCCTGAATTGTACACCTACAAGTATCCAAAAGCAGGTGAAGCAAATTCAACTGTTGAAATCTGGTTTTATGATGTCGCATCAAAGCAAAAAGTAAAGGCCGACATTGGTGCAGAGAAAGATATTTACATTCCTCGCATCAACTGGACGAAAGATGCCAACACGCTTTCCATCCGCAGACTGAATCGCCTGCAAAACAAACTCGATATTTTACATGCCAACGCCACTACCGGAGAGTCTAAAACGATTCTTACCGAAACCAACGATGCGTATGTAGACATTGCGTATTGTGGCGACCTGACCTACCTGAATGACGGAAAACACTTTATCCACTCCAGCGAGAAGAGCGGCTACAAGCATCTGTATCTCTATACCATTGAAGGTAAGTTGGTTCGTCAGATTACCACGGGCGATTGGGAAGTTGTTCAATTCCTGGGGCTCGATGAAAAGGCGAAAGTCCTTTACTATTTATCTACGGAAGGAAATTATCTTGATCGTCAGTTGTATTCCATTACGCTTGATGGAAAGAAGAAAACAAAATTGTCGAAAGAAGCAGGAACACATTCAATCAACGCCAGTCGCGATTTTCAATTCTACATTGATTCATACAGCGATCTGAATAAACCGTTGCAGGTGAATCTTTACAAGATGAAAGGTAATGCACTGGTGAAAGTATTAGAAAATAATGATGCGCTGAAAGCAACACTAAAAGAGTATGACTTTGTGCCAAAAGAGTTCTTTACTTTCAAAGCTGCCGATGGAATAACATCGTTGAATGGTGTGATGATGAAACCAAAAAACTTTGATGCTTCAAAGAAATATCCTGTGTTTGTTTATCAGTATAGTGGCCCGCGTGCATCGAGCGTTCGAAACAGTTTCAGCACCGATGGCTGGTATCAAATGCTGGCACAGAAGGGATACATTGTGGCTGTGATCGATACACGGGGTACCGGTTACCGCGGAGAGAAATTCACCAAGCAAACCTACAAGCAGCTTGGCAAATATGAACTCGAAGATTTATTGGCCGGAGGAAAACATCTGGGAAGTTTGGCTTATGTGGATGAGAATCGCCTTGGAATTTATGGCTGGAGCTACGGTGGTTACATGGCATCATTGTGCATGACGAAAGGAGCCGGTGTTTATAAACTGGGTATTGCCGGAGCGCCCGTTACCAACTGGAGATTTTACGATAACATTTATACCGAACGATTTTTACAACGCCCGCAGGATAACCCAACAGGGTACGATGAAAACTCTCCGACAACCTATGCGGATAAATTGCAAGGTAATTTCCTGTTGATTCATGGCACGGGCGATGACAACGTGCACTTTCAAAACTCGGCTGTGCTGGAAGATGCGTTGGTGCTGGCGAACAAACAATTCCGTTCGTTCTATTATCCTGATGAGCCGCATGGTGTACGCGGAAAGAAACGCGTTCACCTGATGACGATGATGACAGAATTTATAGTGGAGAATCTTTAAATGGTTCTCACAGAAAGCACGGAAGACACGGAAAAAATATCAGAACATTCCGTGTCTTCTGTGAGATACAATAAACGAACATGATCACAAAAGAAAACATCATTGCAGCGCACGAGCGAATCAAGCCCTACATTGTTCGTACACCTGTAATGACGTCATCCGATCTTGATGAGTTGGCAGGAGCCAGTCTTTTTTTTAAGTGCGAAAATTTTCAAAAGATCGGAGCTTTCAAAGCACGCGGTGCGATGAACGCCATACTTTGCCTTTCACCCGAACAGCGTACAAAGGGAGTAGCCACGCACTCGTCTGGCAATCATGCTCAGGCCTTGGCACGCGCGGCTAAAATTATGGGAGTGAAATCATACATCGTAATGCCACGCAATGCACCCAAGATAAAGAAACAAGGTGTGCTGAGTTTTGGTGGCGAAATATTTGAATGTGAACCCACCTTGCAAGCAAGGGAATCTACGCTGGCGGAAGTAGTAAAAAGAACAGGTGCGACTGAAATACATCCGTTCAACAATTACGATGTAATGACAGGCCAGGCCACCGCGGCAAAGGAACTCGTTGAAGAAATCAGCGACCTCGATATGATCATTGCGCCTGTGGGTGGTGGAGGTCTTTTAAGCGGAACAGCAATGGCTACGAAATACTTTTCTCCCAATACAAAAGTGGTTGCCGGAGAACCTGAAGGTGCTAATGATGCTTATCGTTCGATGAAGAGTGGCAAGATTGAACCTTCACAATCTAACTCTGTTGCTGATGGGTTACTGACCACCCTGGGTAACAAAACGTTTCCCATAATTTATGAGAATGTTCAGGAAGTGATTGCCGTAAGCGATCGCGATATCATTAACGCCATGCGATTGACCTGGGAACGCATGAAGATCATAATAGAAACTTCAGGCGCAGTTCCATTAGCTGCAGTACTGAAGGAAAAAGAGAAATTCAAGGGAAAGCGTGTTGGCGTAATTCTTTCTGGCGGCAATGTGGATTTGGAGAAAGCGCTTCAGCTTTTTTCGGAAAGTACTCACTGATTTTTGATCTGCGTTTCGCTTCGGAAGAAAATTACCAGTTAATGTAATTCCCCGCAGCTTTCGCTGATGATCGCAGATCAGTACAGTTCTTTAAACTTCTTCTTACCAGCATCCAGAAATTTCACGAAACTTTCTACGCTCTTGTCGTAGCTGTAAGGATTTACGAGCACACGCTCATCTTTTCCTACTAATACATAGAATGGTTGCGCATTGTTGTTGAGGTTCGCAATTTGCAGATCCGCATTTTGCTTACCGATTGTCTTCTTCACTTTGTTGTCGTACTTCGAAGTGTACCATTCGGATTCCGGTAATTCGGTTTTGTCATCGACATAAAGGGCTACAACAACAAAATCATTCTTCAGTCTTTCGAGCACTAATGGATCGGACCAAACAACGGCTTCCATCTCGCGACAATTTGTACAGCCATGACCGGTAAAGTCGATGAAGATGGGTTTATTTTGCTGGCGAGCGCAGGCAAGTGCCTGCTCGTAGTCAAAGTATCCGCTAAGGCCGTGGGGTAAGTGTAGGAACTCTTCATACTTTGGCTCGTCACAGATTTCATTCGATGAAGTATTCTTCGCTGCCGACAGTAAATCAAAATCGTGTGTGTACATCGGAGGTAGGTATCCGGCCAGTGCTTTCAACGGTGCGCCCCACATGCCGGGTATCAGGTAAACAACAAATGAAAACGCGATCATTGCCAGTGTTATCCGTGGAATACTTACAACTTTGTTTTCTGCATCTTTTCCAGAATCTCCCGGAAGCCGAAATCCTTTCATCAGATAAATTCCAATCAGCGTTACAATTACAATCCAGATGGCGATGTTGATTTCGCGATCAAGAACTCCCCAATGAAAAGCCTGATCGGCAATACTTAAAAACTTGAACGCTAAGGCAATCTCCACGAAACCCAATACTACTTTCACCGCATTTAACCAGCCACCTGATTTTGGTAATGTATTTAACCACTCAGGAAAAAAAGCGAAGAGTGTAAACGGAATGGCAAAGGCCAGTGAGAAGGCGAACATGCCGACAATGGGTTTCAAAAATTCTCCTCCGGCAGAAGAAACCAAAATACTACCCACTAAAGGACCCGTGCACGAAAACGAAACAAGTACCAAGGTGAAGGCCATGAAGAATACGCCAAGCAACCCGCCTTTTTCGGCTTGCGTGTCTACTTTGTTGATGAACGTTCCGGGCAACGTAATTTCAAACAATCCCAAGAACGAAAATCCAAATACAATAAATACGGTGAAGAAGATAAGGTTTGGAATCCATTCGGTTGAAAGGTGATTGGCTGTTTCAGGGCCCATCAATGGAGCAATGGCTGCTCCGATTAGAGTATAAATAACAATGATCGATAAACCATAGATGAAGGCATGTGCTTTTGTTTTACCCGGACCTGTGAAGAAGCTCACCGTCATCGGAATCATCGGAAAAACGCAAGGCGTTAACAATGCCGCAAGCCCCGCCAGAAATGCAAGAATGAAAAAACCAATGAAGGACTGTTGTTGTGTTTCGTTCGTTACCAGTGTAGGGTCAAGTGTAGGACCTTTTACTTCGCCCCATGTTTCCTGAGTTGATGTGGTTGATGACTGGGCAGAATCCACAGCAGGAACAATACTGGCAGCTGCTTCAGTTTTAGTTTCTTCAGCCTTCTGTGTTGGGGTTTCTGTTTTCGGTTTTTCAACAGCGGCTTTCCCCTCTACTTTAAGAACACCGAAATCAAAATCGCCATCAAACAATACGCAGGTCTGCTGACAAACCTGGCCGGAGTACGTGCCTTTAATGGTAAGATTGGGTGATAGTACTTTTATTTTTTGCACAAAAACGCCACTGTTCTCGAAGATGCGCACATCACAATCAAAAATATTGTCGTGCTTAAGTTTGTCGTGAATGGCCGTGAGGCCACCTACCAGTTCAAAGCTTGGATCTTTTTCGAATGAGATTTCGGTAGGCAGCGGGCCGCACTCGGTATCGAACCCAACCGTGTAAACATACCAGCCCTTGTCAATTGTTATGTTGAATTTCAAGTCCACCACATCGCCTACACGAATGGTTTTGGTGGGCGGCACAGCGGCAAGTTTAGCCGGTTCAAGTATTTGTGCGTGGCTTACTGCAGCGGTAAGAAAGAGAAAGCCTGCCAGAAGTTGTTTTAGCATGGTTCAGAAAATTCAGCGCTAAAATAACGAACTGTTTGGCAAAAAAGTTGACGGGATGGTATAAACGTATCTGTAAGTATGGTTGACGTTACTTTGAGTTTGACTGGATCCACTGACGGATTTGGTCAAATGTTAACTCACCTTTTGCAGCCGTAATCACAAAATCGTACTTGATTTCCTGACTGGCTGTTAAATCAAGGTTCTCTTCATTACGGCTAATCATTTAGCAAGTCTTTCAAGCAGCACTTGATCCTCCTCCAGAATTTTCTTGAGATTTCTCACCAACGTGATTCTATTTTCAGGCTGCTTCTCGGCCTGATGCAAAAAGCTTAAAACATCCTGAAGAATACTTTCCGGAACGTTGTCAAGTGATTTCTTGATCTCAGATTTAAGATCGTTGGTAGTCATGTTCTTCATGTCCCCGATACGAAGATAGAAATAGTATCGTCCAAGATTAATATTTAAAAATCCACTTCCACCTGGCCCCTTAGCAAGTCTTCAATTTTCTGTCTTTCCCGAATCAACTTCGCCTGGCCATCGATGATCAGTACTTCCGCTGGCTTGGGGCGTGAGTTGTAGTTGGAGGCCATCGAAAATCCGTAAGCACCGGCATTTTTGAATGCCAGAATATCGCCTTCGCGTACTTCGTTGAGTTCACGATCCGAACCAAAGGTATCAGTCTCGCAGATGTAGCCTACTACGGTGTAAAGTTTCTTATTGCCTTTTGTGTTTGATACGTTGATGATGTGATGATAAGAATCATACATCATCGGGCGAATGAGGTGATTCAATCCGGAGTTTACACCCGCGAAAGTTACCGTTGGTGTTGGCTTTACCACATTCACCTGTACTAACAACGTACCGGCCTCGCTCACTAAAAATTTTCCAGGCTCCAGCCACAGTTCAAGCTTGCGACCGTATTGTTCACAGAATTCATTGAATGCTTTCGTTAACCGACTACCAAGATCTTGTACGTCTGTTACTACATCACCATCCTTGTACGCTACTTTAAATCCACTGCCGAAATCAATGAATTTCAAATCCGGGAAATGAACGGCAGTAGTAAAAAGAGTTTCGGCTGTTTTCAGAAAGGCTTCAGTTTCTTTAATGTCCGAGCCGGTATGAATGTGCAGTCCTGCGACCTGAAGAGAATACTTTTTAACAAGCTCAAGGATCTCTTGCAGTTGAAGTACCGAGATGCCAAACTTCGAATTACTATGCCCGGTAGAAATTTTAATGTTACCTCCGGCCATGATGTTTGGGTTCAGACGAATGCCACAAACATAACCGCCCTTGTATTTCTCGCCAAACTTCTGAAGCGTTGAGAGATTATCGATGTTGATCGCCACGCCAAGGTTTACGCCTTCTTCGATTTCACTAAAGTCAACTCCGCTGGGAGTGAACGTGATCTCGTCTGGTTTGTATCCGGCTTGTTGCGCCAGGTAAACTTCACCTAACGAAACAGCTTCAACACCTACACCATTCTTGCGCATCAGCTTGAGAATGGAAATATTGGTGAGCGCCTTGGCCGCATACTTTACTTTAACATCTGCCGCTGCGTAGGCCGACTTCAACGTGTTAATCTGCTCAACAATTTTTGCTGCGTCATAAACGTATAAAGGTGTGCCGAATTCTTTTGCTAACGTTAGCACATCAATGCCCTGGATGGTGTAAGCTCCGTTTTCGAGTGTCATGATAAAAGTAAAAGGGTTCAAATATAAACGCTGCGATTCTTTATTCTGACTTCTGAAGAATGAATTCTATTTTTAAGGCATGAAATAACCAAGCAGTTCCCAGTGTAGGGCTCCAATAGTAGGTTTGGTTATTCCATCTGTTCCATAAAAACAAACACTTAACAGATGAAACTTTTCTTTCGCGAATACGAACCGGTTGCTCCGGCCAATGGCCAAACGCTCGTTATCCTCCACGGTCTTTTCGGATCGTCTGACAACTGGCTCACGCAAGCCCGGATTTTTTCCAATAATCACTACAAAGTCTTTACGGTGGATCAGGCCAACCATGGTCAATCGCCACACACCAGTAATTTTGATTATCCCTCGATGGTGCATGACCTTGAAGAATTCTTTGATGACCATAACATTCAAAAGGCGGTTCTCATCGGGCATTCCATGGGTGGCAAGACCGTGATGAATTTTGCCCTGGCTCACCCGGATAAAATTGACAAGCTGATTGTGGTGGACATTTCGCCTCGTTACTATGATCTTGAGCACTATACTATCCTTGAAGGTCTGAATGCGATGGACATCAGCACGCTCACCACGCGCAACGAGGCCGATGAGCGATTGGCGCAGTATGTACCAGAGCCGGATGTGAGACAGTTCTTGTTAAAAAATCTTCAGCGCAAACAGGAAGGCGGATTTTCCTGGAAGATCAACTTGCCGGTTATTACAGAAAAGCTTTCGAACATTGGAGTTGATCTTCAATTCCCTGGAACCTTTGAAAAGCCAACACTTTTCATTCGTGGGGTTCGCTCGAAGTACGTTCCCGATTCGGATTGGCCGAGAATAACGGAAGTATTTCCAACAGCAAAATTGGAGACCATGCAGACGGGCCACTGGGTACAAGCCGAAAAACCTCAGGAGTTTGTGGATGTGGTGACGAAGTGGCTGGAGCGTTAGGTTCTCACAGAAACCACGGAAGACACCGAAAAGATAATGCTACAATTTCCGTGTCTTCCGTGAATTCTGTGAGAAAAAATCTTTAATCAGCTTTCTTTAGCAATAGTGCAGCCCAGGTTTCCCTTTCGTCTCTTCTTACTTCTTGAAGATTATATTTTGAAGCTTCCCCAAGAAGATCACCAATGTCGTGGGTGTAGAAACCACTTAAGAGTAATAAGCCATTTGGATTTAAGTAGCCCTGATACTGTTTGATCTCCGCTAACAAAACGTTCTTGTTGATGTTGGCAAGAATGATGTCAAACGTTCCGTTGATCGAAAGCTCCTCCAGTTTGCCTTGCTGCAAATGAATCTGCGGTGTGCTGTTGACTTCAATGTTTTCCTGTCCGTTGATCACGCTCCATTCATCAATATCGAATGCTTCTACGTCTTTCGCGCCAAGCTTGCACGCCATAACGGATAGTATGGCGGTACCACACCCTGCATCCATTACGCGCTTGCCTTGATGATCCATCTTCATCTGGCTCTTCACCATCAGGTAGGTAGTCTGATGATGCCCTGTTCCAAATGACATCTTGGGCGTGATGATTACTTCGTATGGATATTTTTTTTCGATTTTATGAAAGTCGGCACGAATCAGGCACTTGTCGTCTACAATGATGGGCTCATAATTCTTCTCCCATTCTTCATTCCAGTTTTGCTTCTGAATTCTGTCCTGATAAAAAACAACGGGCGTTTGCGCGGTGTACTTATCCTTAATGACCTGCAACATTTCTTTGTCGTACTTCTCTTGCTCAACGTAGGCTTCAAAACCCTTGTCTGTTTCCAGAAATGAATCGAAGCCAGCCTCGGCAATTTCGGCCATGAGCAGTTCGGCAAATTCCGGTTCACAAATTACCTGGAGACGGGAGTAGTACATGGGGATTGTTTAGCCCCTTCTCCTCTGGAGAAGGGGTTAGGGATGAGGCTAAAATGATTTTGCTATTTCCGTAAACTCTCTTGACTTGAGTGATGCGCCACCTACCAGTCCGCCATCAACATCCGGGCAAGCAAAGAGTTCTTTGGCGTTGGCTGCGTTCACGCTACCACCATAAAGTATCGAGATGTTGTTTGCTACAGTGTCACCATACTTTGCGCTAAGGTGCTTGCGAATCACAGCGTGCATATCCTGCGCCTGTTGTGCTGTTGCTGTTTTGCCGGTACCGATGGCCCAGACGGGTTCATACGCGATCACTACCTTTTGAAGCGCGGTAGCATCGAGATGGAAGAGACTTTCTTCTACTTGTTTTTTTACGAGTGCTTCATGGCCGTTGGCTTCGCGAACTTCGAGTGGTTCACCACAGCAGAAGATTGGTGTGAGTTCGTGCTTTAATGCTACATCAACTTTTTTGGCGAGCAGCTTTCCGTCTTCACCAAAGTATTGTCTGCGTTCGCTGTGCCCGAGGATTACATAGGGAATGCCCAGTGATTTTAACATAGGCGCAGAAACTTCTCCGGTGTATGCGCCAGCTTCATGTTCGCTGCAATTCTGCGCGCCAACCTTAATGCGTGTGCCGCTGCCAATTAAATTTTTGATGGTAAGTAAGTAGGGAAAAGGAGTACAAAGAATAACAATAGCATCACCCTTCACTTCATCAGCAATCATGCCTTTCAGTTCGGAAGCAAGAATGTTGGCTTCGTCAAGGGTTTTGTTCATTTTCCAATTACCGGCTGCAATTTTCTGGCGCATAGTTTTAAAGTTTTCGACAAAGATAGTTAAGAAGCTTAAAGCGGAAAGGAGAAAGCGTAACGCTAAAATGGAGGGGTTTTTATCAGCCCGAAATCGTTTTCAGCCTTTTGCTGTTGCGTGTTTACATTCTATCTTGGCTTGTAGTGCGACTCTTTGAAAAGCTTCTGGGCATCACTAATTTCCATCAGTTGTGGTAGGGTGGTCTCCGGATGGCTCTCCATATACTTGTTTACAATCTGCCAGCCTACCCATTGCCCGATACGGCCCGGGCATTTTTCACCCACCTGAATGGTAACGGGACGCTCGCTCAGAAAATCTTTTTTTACTACATGGCTGGTGGAGAACAGCACTTCATCCTGAATAAAACGTGCCCAGATTAGGTCTTCATTTTTCCGTGAGCCCGAAATTTCTTCCGGGGTATACCAGATCAAGGTGCTGTCGGGCAAACAGGGCATCATGTGTTTAGCAAAGTAGAACGATTTTCCAAAAGCAATCATATCGGCCAAAACGGTTTTGTCGCCAAGGTTGGTTTTGTTGAAGTTGGTGCCGATGCCATAGATCAACATGCACGAAGGAACAATATCATCAGGGTCGTACTTTCGAAGGAGATACTCATACATTTTTGGGGGATACTTTGCGTCTTTGCCCAGGTAGTAATCGAGGCTGATCACGATGAGCGAATCCGACACAACCATATCGGTATCCAATCCGGAGATTACCGTTTTTATTTTTGGTGGATAGAAATTCGGATAGTAATACGAAAGATTGGTGAAGGCTTCTTCAAACTCCGCTTTCAATCCCGAAAGATCACCAAATACGCGCTTCGTTTCCAGCAGCAAGGTATCAATGTGCGGATTGGTAAATCGGTCGTAAATCGTGTTGATAAATACCGAATCGTTGGGGTATTCACTTCGCAGCAAGATGTAATCGCGAATAACGGTTTCGCGCCCAAGTAGCGCCACCAGTTCATTTTTTGATGAAACGCTTACCAGTGAGTCTTCGAAGTGTTCGATGACAATAGAAACCGGCTTTGTTTCCGTTGGTGTAAAAACACATTCTTCTTTTTCGGATTGGCAACCAGCCAGCAGCACAACCGTAAACAGCACTAGACCAAAAATTCGTTTCATAAGTAATTTGATTCGCGTGGCGAAGATCGGATTTTTTTTGAATCGAACGAGTTATGTTCCGGATTCCTGGTCTTGCTTAGATGAAACCTTGAACTTGAAACTTTGAACGAAGAACCTTTAACTTTCTAATCATGAAAAAACTTCTCATTGCATTTCTGTTTTTAACCGTATTTGCTGCGACAGCTCAAACTACCGATGAACAAGCCATCCGTGATGTGATCACAACCTCATACATTGGAGGTATTCAAAACGGAGGACCCTCTGAAGATATTCGCAAAGGGTTTCATCCAACATTTACAATGCTTCGTCTCATCGACAACGATGTAAAACCTTACGCCATCGAAGAGTGGATTGCAGCGATCGAAAAACGCAAGCAGGAAAACGCCCCCGCCCAACCCAAAGCCGAAGGTAAGTTCATTACTGTCGATATCACCGGAAATGCGGCAACCGTAAAACTGGAACTCTACCGCGACAATAAGAAAACATTTACCGACTACCTGGTGCTTTACAAATTTACCGAAGGCTGGAAGATTGTGAGCAAGACGTACTATAGACACCCGTAGACAGTTTCGAGTTTAGCGTTACGTGTTGGGTTACTACAATCTCTTCAGAACGATACCCGAAACTCTAAACCCGGAACTTGCAACTCGGAACGATGAACAATAGCTTTGGCGAATGAACGAATTCGACCTGATTGTTATTGGTGGCGGAGCTGCTGGTTTTTTCGGAGCTATTCAGGCGGCCGAAATGAAACCCGGGCTTCGTGTATTGATTTTGGAGAAGTCGAACAAACTGCTGGCGAAGGTAAAGGTATCGGGTGGAGGCCGGTGTAACGTTACGCACCATTGTTATGAACCAATCTCGCTCGCACACCATTATCCACGCGGTGAGAAGGTATTGAAATCGCTCTTTAAAATTTACCAGGCAAAACAGGTTGTGGATTGGTTTGCATCGAAAGGTGTTGAACTTAAAGTGGAGGATGATGGCAGGATGTTTCCAATCACAAACTCTTCACAAACTATTATTGATTGTTTTCTTGGTGAGGCAATCCGGTTGAAAATAAAAATCGAACTTGGTGTTGGGGTTACCCAACTTATTCCCGCAGAAAATTCATTTACAATAATCGATTCGGATGGGAGTAATTTCAAATCGAACAAAGTACTTATTGCAGTCGGGGGCAATCCCAATGTTTCTTTTTACGAATGGATAAGGGTATTGGGTCATCGTATTATTGATCCTGTTCCATCGCTTTTTACATTTAACGATTCCGAAAAAAAATTTCAGGACCTGATGGGCGTATCGGTTCCGCATGCTGAAGTGCGTATTGCGACAACCAAGTTTTCGCAACAAGGGCCGGTGCTGATTACGCATTGGGGACTGAGTGGGCCTGCTGTGATAAAACTTTCCGCCTGGGCTGCAGAAAATCTTCAACAACGTAACTATGAATTTACCGCCCTGGTTAATTGGACTGGAACAACCCAGGAAGATGAGCTTCGGGTGTTGTTCGACCATCATAAACGCGCTCATGGAAAACAGAAAGTAGTAACAAACACCATGTTTAAATTACCACTACGTCTTTGGCAGCGCTTGTGTGAACTGGCAGAAATAGAATCCGAAAAAATTTGGGCAGAGTTGCCACAGAAAAATCGAAACAGGTTAATGGAATTTTTGATTCGGTGTCCGTTTCAGATTAAAGGGAAGACTACGTTTAAGGAAGAGTTTGTTACCTGTGGTGGTGTTGACCTAAAAGAAATCGATCTGGAGAAAATGGAAAGTAAAAAAGTGAAGAATATATTTTTTGCTGGAGAGGTACTTAACATCGATGGTGAAACAGGAGGCTTTAACTTTCAGGCTGCGTGGACAACGGCATTTGTTGCTGCTAAAGCGATTGCCGGATAAAGACCGGAGATTTCATAAAACAACACTCATTGTGTTTTTCTAAAACGTAAGGTCCGTTTGGTTTTATTGATGGCCTTGATTTTACCTTCGCGGATCAGAATGCTGGCAACAAGTACTACTTGATCAACAATCATCCGCCAGTTCTTTTGATCTACTTCGCGCGCTACTTCCCACGGTGCAAACGATCGGTCAGAACCACGCTCTTCAGCCAGCTTAAGAATTTTTTGGCGGATGTCGTCAGCAAAAACCATAACGCGCCTTGTTGATGTAAATACTTTAACAAGGTTAACCTAACGATTGTTTCCCTGAACGATACTTATTTTTAATGGATTAAGGCAAACCGGAGAATCCTTCAAAAATGAAGTGGTTTTCCTCATTCTGTTAAAACTGACGTACTTTTGCTTTTATGACCGTACCCCAATTTATTACCGATCAGCCTCGCGCAAAATGCGAGATAATGACCATTCTTCGCGCCTGGGTATTTGATTTGGGCGCCAAAACCAAAGAAACCATGAGCGATGGTTTGCCCCACTTTCACCATCATGGCGATCTTTGTTTTCTAAATCCAAACAACGAAGGGGTAGAACTGGGTTTCGTAAAGGGATTCGAATTGCCAAACGATTCAGGTATGCTGGAGTCGAACGGCAGGAAGCACACCATGTCAATTACCTTTCACAGTGTGGCAGAAGTGGAGGAGCATGAAGACGTTGTTCGAAAACTGCTGAATGAAGCCGCCATACTAAACGAGGTTCAATCCAAACATAAACCGCACGCTTCGAAAAATGATTGATTCCGAACTTCCCGAAGAGCCGGATGATGAACTCTTCGAACACTATCGAATAGTAGCGGATCAAAAGCAAAGCCTCATCCGCATCGACAAGTTTTTAATGGACAGGCTGCCGAATGTTACCCGCACAAAGATTCAAACGGGTATTCACGATGGTTTTGTTAAGGTAAATGAGAAGTCGATCAAGCCAAATTACAAAGTTCATCCAAAAGACGTTATCACCATTGCTTTTCCTGAACCCCCGCGGGATACGGAAGTTATTCCGGAAAATATTCCACTCGACATTGTTTACGAAGATGAGCATTTGCTGGTGATCAATAAAGCCGCGGGCATGGTAGTCCATCCGGCATACCAAAACTGGACGGGCACACTGGTAAATGCACTGACTTATCACTTTCAGAATTTACCGCAGATGCCCGGCAATGATGGTCGGCCCGGATTGGTCCATCGCATTGATAAGGATACTTCGGGCTTGCTCGTTATTGCCAAGAGCGAAATAGCCATGACCGGTCTGGCCAAACAATTTTTTGATCATAGTATCGAAAGAACCTATAATGCGTTGGTGTGGGGCATTCCGGATCCACCAGCCGGAACGATTAACGCCAATGTGGGGCGAAGTTTAAAAGACAGACGTGTAACCGCAGTTTTTCCGGAAGGAGATATGGGCCGAACAGCCATTACGCATTACAAGGTGCTTCAGGACCTTCGCTATGTTTCGTTGATTGAATGTAAACTGGAAACCGGTCGAACGCATCAGATCAGGGCGCACATGAAGCACCTGGGTCATCCGTTGTTCAATGATAGTACCTACGGTGGCGATCAGGTTTTAAGAGGAACCACCTTCAGCAAGTACAAGCAGTTTGTTGAGAATTGTTTTCAGACTATTTCACGGCAGGCGTTGCATGCTAAAACACTAGGGTTTATTCATCCGGCAACCAAACAGTTTATGCAATTTGATTCTGCATTACCGACAGACTTTGTTGACGTGCTGGTGAAGTGGGAAAACTATGTGAAGTACAATTGACGGTAAGCAGTAGCTTACCAAAAGGGTTGAACGTATCGTGCCGATGTGAACATCACATCAGTGTTCAGAAGAAGAGACCAGACTAACCGTTGCCCGATTTTTTTGTTGGCAACAATCCAGCTTAAAAGGATGGTTTCAGCTTGCGGCCTTTACCCAGCGCCTGGCGGATCTCCTTCAGCGCTTCCCGTTTAAACTTTTTGTACGTGGCTTCATCCTGCGTAGTGATCAGCATACCTTTGATATACTGCAACACCTTCTCGGTTTGATTCTGATCAAGCGAATCAAGCGATTCCAGGATCTCGTGTTTTTGATGAATTGTTGTCATGTACAGTAGTGGTTGTTTGACAATACAAATAACGGAAATCAACCCCCTGATGTTCAACTCATAAGGCTTGTATTAACGGTAATACAACACGGCCGTAATATTGCGGATGAAAATGAAGAAAAAAGGCAGTCAACAGTCCTTAATCCAGAGTTCAGGGTTGGATACTATGCACTATGGACTTTCTTCTTTCATTGCCGATTTCCACTAACTTTGCGTCCTAAATTTTAATCAAGAGTATGCTAACCATTTTATTACAAGCTCAACAAGGCAATCCATGGCAGTCGTTTATCATTTTCGGAGCCATCATTGTTATTTTCTATTTCTTTATGATTCGCCCGCAGCAGAAGAAGGCTAAAGATGCCAAGAAGTTTGCCGAAGAGATTAAACGCGGAGATTATGTAGTAACCATTGGTGGTGCACATGGTCACGTTGCCGAGCTGGAAGGCGATACCTTTATCCTGGAAGTAGAAAAAGGAGGCCGTATTCGCTTTAATAAATCAGCTATTTCATTGGAAGCAACAAAAGCAGCTGCAGCCAAGAAGTAACGATAAATGGCGGCTTGCTTCAAGTTGAGGCGAAGTTGTTTTAACTTTCATCCCTCAACAGACCCACGCAAACCGTCATGAGTTTTGTAAACTCGATATTTAACTTTTTACGCTTCAACCGAAAAAACTGGAAGGCCGTGGTACTCTGCGTTTTTGCAGCCACGGTCTTCTGGTTTTTTAATGCGCTCAATAAAACCTACACAACCAACCTCAGCTTTCCGCTGCAGTTTGAATACAATGCAGAAAACTATGTTGCCGTACGGCCACTGCCCGACATTGTTCGCCTGAATGTTACCGGTATGGGTTGGGATTTGTTCCGAAGAAGTCTCGGAGTAAAGGTTCCTCCGCTGATGATTTCACTGGAACGACCTTCGGGCATCAAAAAAATTGTTGGTAACCCAGCCTTGTTTGCCAATCAACTGGAGCGGTTGCAAATCAACTTTGTGCTAACCGACACGTTGCATCTGGCGCTCGAACCAAAAAGCAAACGATGGGTAACCCTTAAATTAGATTCTCCTTCCATTTTGTTCCGAACCGGTTATGGAATGGTGAGTGAAGCAACGGTATATCCCGATTCAGTTTTTATTGAAGGTCCCTGGGATCTCGTTCGAAGTATTGCTGAGCCTGTGTACCTGAAACTTGATAAGCGTAACATCGATGAAAATTTCATGGACGATGTTGAACTAAAATTTTTGAACAACGAACTAATAAATCGCGATCCACTAACAGTATCGGTGCGATTTGAAGTTGATGAGTTGGTAAACGTGAACGACTCGGTTACACTTGAACTTATCAACATACCGAAAGGTGTGCAGCCACTCCTCGGTGTCAACGCAATACCCTGCACGGTTGCAATACCCAAAAAGAAAATGAACTCATTTTCTTCTGATTCCCTGAAAGCCCGCGTAGACTTAAAAGATTTTAAACGCGGGGAGACAAAAGTACTGCCTGCGCTTGTTGGCTTGCCACCTTTTTCGCGTGTCACCAGGTTAGATTCGCTTACTATCAAATTTTAAGTACAGTGCAACGACCACTTCAAGTTGGTATAACCGGTGGTATTGGTTCAGGCAAAAGTCTGGTTTGTAAAATCTTTCAATGCCTTGGCGTTCCTGTTTATGATGCAGACAGCCGGGCGAAATCTTTAATGACCACCGATGGAATACTGATACAACAGATCAAGAAAGAATTCGGTGATTTGTCGTACGATGGACAAGGAAACCTGAACCGAAAGTACCTGAGTGAAGTAGTATTTGGCAACCAGCAAAAATTGAACGTTCTCAATTCCCTGGTGCATCCCAGAGTCGGTGTAGATTATACACAATGGGTAGATGCCAACAAGGCACTTCCCTACGTTCTGAAAGAGGCTGCATTGCTGTTTGAATCGGGTTCTTACCAACAATTGGATTGCGTTGTAGTGGTGTCTGCTCCGGAAGACCTTCGGGTACAACGCGTACTGAAACGTGACAACCGAACGGAACAACAGATAAGAGACATCATAAAAACCCAGCTATCGGAAGAGGATAAAAAGAGCCGGGCAAATGCCATCATTACAAACGATGAGCAGCAGTTGGTGATTCCTCAGGTGTTGGCATTGCATCACCGCTTTAGGTCGATGGTCGATTAGTTTCGTAGCCGGTAGCGCATCCCGAACCTTGTTTTATCGTACGGTGTTACAACCAGATTAGTAAGTAGTAAAACTTTACACTTTAATAATGTTACGATTTCGTATTCTGTTTTTTGCTGTTTTAATCATTGCTGTGTCTTGTAATTCAAAGAAACAGACCGCACCGGCTGCGCAAGGTCGCCAGAAGGGACCGATAATAGCCGATGGTTTTATTGTTGGCCAACGGTCGGTTAGCGATAACATAGAAGTGCCAGGGTCGCTGCTTCCATTTGAGGAAACAGAAATCCGCTCGGAAGTGAACGGGCGCATTGTTGAACTTAACATCAAAGAAGGAAGCCTGGTGCAAAAAGGAACATTGCTGGTAAAACTCTTTGACAATGACTTGCAGGCACAGCTTCGAAAGCTTGAAGTGCAGTTGCAAATAAAAATCAAGACGGAAGAACGCAACCGCGAGCTGTTGGCCATCAACGGCATCAGTCAGCAGGATTATGATTTGGCTACCTTGGATGTTGAGAATCTGAAAATTGATATTGAAACCACCAAGATTGCCATTTCGAAAACAGAAATACGCGCACCGTATACCGGTAACGTAGGCTTGCGAAATGTGAGTCTTGGCTCGTACATCGCCCCGGCCGATATCATCACCACCCTTCGGCAGGTTGACCAATTGAAACTTGAATTCTCTGTTCCAGAAAAGTATGCCAGTGGTATTGCGAAAGGATACAAAGTAGGCTTTCGTGTAGACGGAGGCGATGGTGAACACCAGGCCGCAGTAATGGCAACAGAGAGCAGTGTTGATCCGAATACGCGAACGTTAAAAGTGCGGGCCGTGGTCAATAAAAATCACAACGAGCTCGTTCCCGGAATTTTTGCCAAAGTGAAACTTCAGCTTGGAAAGGATGATCATGCCATGATGGTGCCTTCGCAGGCCATCATACCAACAGCGCGAAACAAGCAACTTATTTTACTGAGAAAGGATAGTGCAGTATTTACCGTGATTGAAACGGGCATCCGCGACTCTGCTTTTGTACAAGTGGTAAAAGGACTTAATGTAGGCGATACCGTGATTACATCAGGGTTGATGGCGATTCGTCCGAATTCAAAAATCAAGATTGCAAAAATAGATCCTCGTAAATAAGGTTCTCATCTAACCATTAACGGTACAGACCATGAACATATCAGAGTTAAGTTTGAAACGTCCGGTCATGGCTTTTGTCATGAACATCATCCTGGTGTTGTTTGGTGTTATCGGATTCTCCTTTCTGGGTGTGCGCGACTATCCCGCGATTGATCCACCCAATGTAAACGTGCAGACAAGCTATGCCGGTGCTAATGCCGATATTATTGAGTCGCAGATTACCGAGCCATTAGAAAAATCAATCAACGGTATTGCAGGTATTAAAAACATCACATCCTCTTCCAGCGTGGGTATGAGTAGTATTAATATTGAGTTTCACCTGGGCACCGACCTGGAAGCTGCCGCCAACGATGTACGCGACAAAGTATCGCAGGCCGTTCGCTCTCTTCCGCAAGATCTTACCAATCCTCCGGTAGTTTCAAAAGCCGATGCCAATGCCGATGCCATCATTTCGATGACCGTGCAAAGTAACTCCAGAAATCCGCTGCAGATTACCGAGTATGCTAACAACAATTTGCTGGAGCGGTTGCAAACCATACCCGGTGTGAGCAGCATTCGCATTTGGGGCGAAAAGAAATACGCCATGCGCATCTGGCTTGATCCAACCAAACTCAGTGCCTACAGCTTAACACCGTTGGATGTTCAGGCGGCATTGAATCGGGAAAACGTTGAGCTTCCTTCCGGAAAAATTGCCGGCAACTCAACTGAACTTACCGTAAGAACCTTTGGCAAACTTTACACCGAGGAAGATTTTGAAAATGTAATTGTGCGATCAACCAGCGCGGGCGACATTCGCTTGAAAGATGTTGGGCAGGCTGTGCTGGGTCCTGAAAATGAAGAGTCTATTCTTCGCGAGAGTAACATTCCCATGGTAGGCCTTGCCATTTCTCCGTTACCCGGAGCGAACTATGTGGAGATTGCCGATGAGTTTTATAAGCGCATGGAGCAAATCAAGAAAGATGTTCCGGACGACATTAAGATTAACATCGCACTTGATCAAACAGTATTCATTAAACGTTCGATTTCCGAAGTAGAAGAAACGCTGATCATTTCATTCTTGCTGGTGGTATTGATCATCTACCTTTTCTTCCGCGATTTTATTATTGCCATTCGTCCGTTGATTGATATTCCGGTTTCGCTCATCGCCACGTTTTTCATTATGTACTTGTGCGGGTTTACCATCAATGTGTTAACCATGCTGGGCATTGTGCTGGCTACCGGGCTGGTGGTGGATGATGGTATTGTGGTGACTGAAAACATTTACAAGAAACTGGAAGGCGGCATGAACAAGTATCAGGCGGCCATGGAAGGATCGAAAGAAATTTTCTTTGCCGTTATTTCCACTTCAATAACATTGGCTGTTGTATTCTTACCGATTCTTTTCCTTCAGGGGTTTGTCGGACAGTTGTTCCGCGAATTTGGAATAGTAGTAGCCGGTGCTGTACTTGTTTCATGTTTTGTATCGCTTACGTTAACACCGGTGTTGAGTGTTAAGCTTACCCGTACCAACCATAAACACTCGTGGTTTTATCATGTTACAGAACCCTTTTTCACAGGCATGGAAAATGGTTATCGAAAGTTGCTGGGCTCGTTCATGAACATTCGATGGGTTTCCATCATCATTGTGCTTACATGTGGGATTTCTATTTATCTCATTTCCAAAAATCTGCAATCAGAATTGGCTCCGATGGAAGATCGCAATCAATTTGTACTTCGTCTTTCGGCCGTTGAGGGTACTTCGTACGATTACATGGATGCCTTTGTGCAGGACATGGTTACGTTTGTACAAGACTCCGTGCCTGAGTACAAGACTGCGTTATCCGTTACAGCACCCGGGTTTACCGGATCGGGTTCAGTGAACAATGGTTTTGTTCGGGTTACGCTGGTTGATCCAAAATACCGCGACCGGTCACAACAAGATATTGTGGATATGGTAGGTCGAAACCTGATGCGCTTTCCAAACGGCCAGGCATTCGCCATGCAGGAGCAAACCATTTCACAAAGTCGCAGAGGCGGGCTGCCGGTTCAGTTTGTTATTCAAAACAATGATTTCGATAAGCTGCAGACTGTGTTGCCTAAGTTTATTGAAGCCGCAAAAAACAATTCAGCATTGCAGGGCATTGATGTTGATTTGAAATTTAATAAGCCGGAACTGAAAGTTGAGATCAACCGTCTGAAAGCTACGCAGCTTGGCATCAGCGTACAGGACATTGCACAAACGTTACAACTAGCGTATAGTAATCTTCGCTTCGGCTACTTTACCAAGGAAGGTAAGCAGTACCAGGTGATGGGCCAGGTAACGCGCATTAACCGCGATGATCCTGACGATTTGAAGAGCTTGTATGTACGCACAAATTCCGGACAACTCATTTCCATTGATAATGTAGTAACCGTGCGCGAGTCTACTACACCGCCAGCCTTGTATCACTTTAACCGGTATAAGTCGGCCACCGTATCGGCTGGTCTTGCTCCGGGAAAAACAGTGGGTGATGGAATCCAGGCGATGGAGGAAATAAAAGAACAGCTTCTTGATGATACATTTGTTACATCTCTTGCCGGAACATCACGCGATTATACCGAGAGTTCAAGCAACACGTCATTTGCATTTTTACTTGCCTTAGTGCTGATCTACCTGATTCTGGCCGCACAGTTTGAAAGTTTTGTTGATCCACTGATCATTATCATGACCGTGCCATTGGCTATTTGTGGTGCATTCTTATCGCTCTATGTTTTCGGGCAAACCATTAACATCTTTTCGCAGATTGGTATGATCATGTTGATTGGACTGGTAACGAAGAATGGAATTCTCATCGTGGAGTTTGCCAATCAAAAACGCGAGGAAGGCTTGTCGAAGTTTGAGGCGGTGCTGGAGGCTTCGCGCTTGCGTCTTCGCCCCATCCTAATGACCAGCCTGGCAATGGCGTTGGGCTCGTTGCCGCTGGCACTTTCACTGGGCGATGCATCGACCAGCCGCATGCCGTTAGGAATTGTAATTGTAGGCGGTGTTATGTTTTCGCTGGTGCTTACGTTGTTTGTGATCCCGGCTATGTACTCTTACTTGTCGCGTAAAAGAAAACACATTGAATTTGGAGCCGAAACACCCGTAGTAGCTCCACAAAAGGAATTGGTATATGAAGGTTAGATTATTCGCACTTAGCGTTAGCATTTTATTTTTTTCTTTTTCGTCCAAGGGTCAGGAGCTTATTACGCTGGATGAGGCAATTCGATTGGCGTTGGAAAAAAACTACGATGTGCAGTTGGCTAAAAATACTGCCGAAGTAGCGTCTACAAATCAAGACTATGCCTGGCCTATGTTGTTACCGCAGATTAATGCTACGGGCGCAGTTCTTTGGAATGCCAACAAACAAACGTTGGAGTTTGAGGACGCCACTCGGAACAATAGCGGTAAAGCGAGATCGCAAAACACCACAGGCTCAGTTCAGTTGAATTGGATTCTGTTTGACGGAACAAGGATGTTCGCGACACTCGACCGAATTAACACCCTGGAGGCGCAAGGTTTTTTGGTAGTGAAAGATCAAATGGTGAATACCATTGCAACGGTTATCAATACATACTATGATATTGTTCGTCAAAAGCAGCAGTTGAATGCCACGCAGGAGCAAATGGCGGTAAGCGAAGAACGTGTAAAACTTGCCGACCGGAAATTGCAGGTGGGTACAGGTGGAAAGCCAGAATTACTACAGGCAAAGGTAGACTACAACTCACAACGCACACTTGTCATTCAACAGGAAGCTGTAATTCTGATGTTGAAGGAACAGTTGAATGCATTGTTAGGATCTCAGCTTCCAACTACTTACGAAGTTGCTGATTCTATTATGATTGATCTTTCGCTGCAAAAGGAAGCTATCGCCAACAACCTGGAGTCTTCCAACTATGGATTGCAAGCCTCTCGCTTTAACCTTGATGTTGCCCAGTTGTCGCTTCACGAACGAAGAGCGGACTTATCACCCGTAATCAGTGCCAATGGTGCTTACAATTTTAACCAGACCGATAACACACTTCTTATCAATCCCTTTGCTGCACTCTTTAGCCAGACAAAAGGCTTTAACTATGGATTCACGATTACGATGCCCGTGTTTAATGGCATGAATCGCGTTCGTGAAATTGAGCAAAGTAAAATCAATTACAGTCGTCAGAGACTTTTGTATGACCAGCAAAAGCAAACGGTAAATGTTGCTCTGCAGAATGCCTTTGTGAGTTATGAGAATGCAAAAGAAATTCTGTTGATCGAAGAAGAAAATATCTTGCTCGCAAAAGAAAACGTCTTCATCGCCCTTGAAGGATTTAAGCGTGGCATCATTACAGCCATCGAACTTCGCACAGCTCAACAAAGTCTGGCCGATGCCTACAATCGTCTGATCAATGCCCGCTACCTGACGAAAGTAGCCGAGACAGAATTGCTTCGGTTGAACGGGGCGTTGCTCCGATAAAATTTTGTAAGAAAGGATGATTACCGTCTCTACCAGTATATTGGCTTCATGATTCAAGAAATAAACGCTGCCGCAGATTTCATTCGTAAACAAGGCGCTGCGGAGCCCACAATTGGAGTCATTCTTGGTACGGGCCTTGGTAATTTGTTCGTCAGGGAAATTCAGCATTCAATCGTCATCGACTACCATAGTATTCCCGGGTTTCCGGTATCAACGGTGGAGTCGCATCAAGGCAAGCTTCATTATGGTACTATTCGTGGCAAGAAGGTATTGGCCATGCAGGGTCGCTTCCATTACTATGAGGGATACACCATGCAGCAGATAACATTGCCGGTTAGGGTGATGAAAGCTTTAGGTGTGCGCAACCTTCTCATCAGCAATGCGGCAGGCAATATGAATCTCGATTGGAAGAAAGGCGATTTAATGTTGCTCGATGATCACATCAATCTTCAACCCGAAAATCCATTGAGAGGAAGAAATGAAGAAACACTCGGCCCCCGTTTCCCGGACATGAGTCAGCCGTACGCTAAAAAGTTAAATGAAGAATTGATTTCGATAGCAAAGGAGAGAGGCATCGCACTCAATGTCGGTGTATATGCTGGTGTAATGGGTCCTAATCTGGAAACACGTTCTGAGTATCGTTTTCTCCGAACGATTGGTGCCGATGCCGTTGGGATGAGTACCGTGCCCGAGGTAATCGTTGCCAATCATGCCGGTCTGCCTTGCTGCGCGATTTCGGTCTTAACTGATGACTGTGATCCTGACAATCTCAAACCTGCAAGTCTTGCTGATATTTTAACCGTAGCCGGAAACGCTGAACCCAACCTTACCGAGCTTTATATTGAATTGATTAGCCGATTGTAAATTCTTTTTTACCCTTTTACTTTGTGCCATAGCAGTAGAGAATAGTATGCAAAAGGAAAAAATACATCCACAAGGTCCATCCTTCTCACGAATCATTGCCGGGGCCTGGCGCTGGCATGAAGTTTCCTCCGATAGCGTTGAACGGTTAATTCAGACATCGCTGGATGAAGGCATTACTACGTTCGATCATGCCGACATTTATGGTGATCACGGCAACGAAGAAATTTTTGGAAGCGCACTGCGAAAGAATCCATCACTTCGAAGTAAGATGGAACTGGTGACAAAATGTGGAATCAAGTTTCCATCCGCTAAGCGGCCAAAGACATGGACGAAACATTATGATACCTCGAAGGAGCACATTGTGTGGTCGGCTGAGAACTCGTTAAAAATGCTGAACACCGATCATCTTGATCTGTTGCTGATCCATCGCCCTGATCCGTTGCTCAATCCTGCTGAAGTGGCTGAAGCCTTTGCGCAACTGAAGCAACAAGGTAAAGTACTGCATGTTGGCGTTTCCAACTTTACGACAGCGCAATTCGAAATGGTGCAGAAGGTTATGCCGTTTCCGTTAGTAACTAATCAGATTGAGATTTCATTATCCACCACCGCGCCTTTGTTTGATGGTACGCTCGATGCGTTGATGAAGTACGAAGTTTCACCCATGGCCTGGTCACCGTTAGGTGGTGGGAAATTACTCCGCGATAATCACGGATCATTATTCTCGAAAGCCGCTGAATACAACGCCACGGAGACACAACTTTCGCTGGCGTGGCTTTTAAAGCATCCGTCCAGAATTTTTCCGGTAATTGGTACGACCAAACCAGAGCGGATTATGGAGAGTGCAACGGCAGTAAAAATTGATCTTGATCGTCAGGATTGGTTTGAGATGCTGAAACAGGCCCGCGGCTTTGATGTTCCCTAACAACTTGACTTCAGATTAAAAACTGCATATTTGTTTTGACCCAATAAAATTGAAATGAAAAAAATTTTCCCTCTCGTTATTTTCGTTGTTGCAGCGGTGGCCGTACACGCGCAAGATGTTTCGTACGATAAGAAAGTAGGAGCCGAAGCCGCTGTAAAACTGGAGCAACTATACGGCATAAGTAATTATCCGGCATCCACGCAACTGCTTGATTCCATAGGTACCAGACTGGTGCGAAATCTGGGCAACCAACCCTTTACCTACGAATTCAAAATTGTGAACATGGTTGAACCCAACGCCATGACGTTGCCAGCAGGCCACATTTATTTCTCAAGGGGAATATTGGCGTTGGCCAATTCCGAAGACGAACTTGCCTGTGTGATGGGGCATGAAATTATTCACGCCCATAAACGTCACACGATTAAGGCCGAGAAGAAAAAAATTCTTCCAACAATTATCAAGCTTCCGGGAAATCTGATCAAAGTGGTTTCGCCTTCATTAGGCAGTAAGATAAATGCCCCGCTAGAAGGAGTCTCGCAATTGGCTGAGGCGAAGTACAGCCGAAAAAATGAAACAGAAGCAGACAAACTTGGAGTACAACTGGCCGCTAAATCAGGCTATAATCCGTTGGCCCTTGGCGACATGCTAATCCGTATTAACAGCACAGTTGAATTTCTAACAGGCCAAAAACAAAAGTTTAATTACTTCGACTCGCATCCTTTCACACCCGATCGGGTTGCCACCATTAAAACCGAATCAAAAACTGTAACCATTGTTGACAGGCCGGAAGTTACAGCGAATAGAAATGATTTTCTTTCGCGGCTGGATGGCATCATGATTAGTGCAGACCCGGCACAGGGGGTGTTACACGATTCACTTTTTCTTCATCCCGACATGGGGTTCTCCCTGGTGTTACCAGCCGGATGGAAATATCAGAACACACCGGTAGCAGTAGTAGCAACACAAAAGGATGACAACGCGCAAATGATGTTAGCCGTTGCCGGTGAGGCAAAAGATCCAACTGATTATGCCAACACTTTTATGAAAGAGAAACTGAAGGGACAGGAGAAATCGATTATTAAAAATGATAAGGTCACCGTGAACGGTTTGCCGGGTCATCTTATTACAATCAAAGAGAGCACCCGACAAGGAGCTGTGCATGGCCACATTCTTTGGTTGAATTTCAATCACGTAACCTACCAGTTTATTGCCATCGGAACCAGCGCTTACGAAAGTGTAATGAAGGATGCTGTACTCAGTTTCCGCCCGATCACTCCCGAGCAACGACAATCTATTCAGGTGCTGGTACTGCGGATTGTAAAAGCGCAGGATGGTGAATCGTTAGAAGCGTTGAGCAAGCGAACCGATAGTGCTGCCTCGCTGGATTTCCTGGCCTTGATCAACAACGTTTCCAAACAAGCTACCTTCAGAACTGGCGATGATATTAAGATTGTACGCACAGAGATTTATGAGAAACATTAGTTGATGGCATCCTCAAAATGTTCGATCATGACTTCAGCACCCAGCGTAACGGAGATTATATCAAAACGGATATGACCATGCCAGTTGGTGGAGAAGATGAACTCTTCGGCCGCTTCAAATACGTTGCGAGTCTTTTGAGTGTCAACAAAATCTTCAGGCTGACCGAACCAGGTTGACGTACGGGTTTTTACTTCAACAAAAATTATCCAATTATCGCGTTTAACAATCAAGTCGATCTCGGCATGTTTGTAGCGGTAGTTGCGATCAATGATTTCGAATCCTTTTTTCTGAAGGTATTCGGCAGCCAGACTTTCGCCCTGGTTTCCGGTTTTAATTTTATCGCTCATAACATTTTCGATTTACGAAGTACGATTTTGGATTTGCGATCTAGGTCGTGCAGGAACGGCAAATCGTAAATCGTCAATCTAAAATCGTAAATTTACCCCCCTATGTCAACCACCAAGAAATACATCGAAGGATTTACCCGTCAACTTTCTGACGCGTTGAAAATTGGCCAGTCGCTGGACCTTGATCGCCCCGGAAGTGATATACGAAATATTGTGATTGCCGGCATGGGTGGTTCGGGCATTGGCGCCAACCTGGTAGCGTCATTAACCTTTGGCAGAATTCCCATCCCGATAACAGTTTGCAAAAGTTATAACATTCCGCAGTTTGTCAGTCCGCATACCTTGTTCATTGCTTGCTCGTACAGTGGCGATGCAGAGGAGACTGTTGCCGCACTGAACAAGGCATTGCTGAAGCGCGCACAGGTAATTGCAGTTTCATCCGGAGGAAAGCTGTTGGATATTTGCCGCGAATACAACCTGCATTATATTCAATTACCCGGAGGATCAAACAGCCCTCGGGCCATGCTGGCTTTTAACATGATCGCCTTGTTGTATGTGCTCTATCATACCAACCTGATTGGTGCGGCCTTCATCAAGGAAACTGAAAATGCCATTGAGTTTTTAGATCGAGGTGAAAAGGGAATTCAATCTGAAGCGGAACTCATCGCCAAGAAACTAAAAGGTAAACTGCCCGTGATTTACTGCGACAACCGGCTGAATGCCATGGCTCTTCGGTTTCAGCAGCAATTGAATGAAAACGCCAAGCAACTGGCGCACATCAATACCTTCCCGGAAATGAATCATAATGAGTTGGTAGGATGGAGATTTCCTGAGCCCCTAATGCCAATGTTGCAGCCGATATACTTGTACTCCGATCACGATCACGAACGCGTGGAGAAGCGCATGGAAATCTGCCGTAGTATTTTCGAAAGGAAATCAAATCCGATTATTGATGTAGTAGCAGAAGGAGCTTCACTGCTGGAGCAATACTTTTACCTGATTCACCTTACGGATTGGATTTCACTTTACCTCGCCAAAGAAAACGGAGTTGATCCTGATCCAATTGAAGCCATAGACTATTTGAAAACGGAACTTGCCAAGTAGTATCGGATGTTAAGGTGGTGTCCCGCAGATTTCGCAGATCACCGCGGAATTAGATCTGCGAAAATCTGCGCGATCTGCGGAAAAAAATTAAAAGAAGAATGACTTAAATTGAATGAATTCGATTCTCAATAGAAAAACACAGTTCATCGATCTTGGTCTGAAAGATTACCAGCAAGCGTGGGATTATCAGGTGTCGTTATTTGAGAAAACACTGGCTGTTAAATCCGAAAACAGAAGTCGCCCAGCCGAAGACCAGCACGCAACGGATAATTTTCTTATTTTCTGCGAGCATCCCCACGTATTTACCCTCGGCAAAAGTGGTGACGAACAAAACCTGCTGGTGAAGAAAGAAGAATTAAGTGCCGTAGAGGCTTCGTACTACCAGATCAACCGTGGAGGCGATATTACCTATCATGGGCCAGGACAGATTGTTGGTTATCCCATCATCGACCTGGAGAATTTTTTCACCGACATTCACAAGTACATGCGCTTGCTGGAAGAGGCAGTCATTCAAACCCTGGCGGAGTTCGGTGTGGCTGCCGGAAGAATTTCAGGACTAACCGGTGTCTGGCTGGACGTGGACGATAAACGCAAGGCCCGGAAAATTTGTGCGCTGGGCGTAAAAACCAGTCGCTGGGTAACCATGCATGGATTTGCTTTCAATGTTAACACGAACCTGCGATATTTCGATTACATTGTACCCTGTGGTATTACCGACAAAGCCGTGACCTCACTGGAGAAAGAACTTGGCGCACCACAAGACATGAAGCAGGTGGAGAAAATACTGCGCGAGAAAATTGTTGAACAATTCGGGATGGAACTGCTATGATGAAGGACATAAAAATTCCGGAAGTGAAGAACGTAACCCTGGCGGTTGCGCGGATTAAAACTGTTGGCGAGAGCGATGAATGGAAAGTGTACCTGATCAACAACAATGACTTTCCCATTGAAAACACATTGGTTTCCAGCAAAGGGTATGGCGAGAAGGATGGTGAGCAACAGCGAACTTCAATTTTACGCCACTACCTGGATACGATTGCCGCTAATGCTTCAGTGTTGATTGAGCCCATCGATCCGGCTGTGTTTCATTTGAACAATGAATATTGGGTTAGCTACTACATTGGCAAACAGATTTTTGATAAACGTTTTGTGTTTGTGCCTGATGCAATTACCGAAGAAAACATCTCGTTCATAAAAGAACTGGAGATGGAAGGCGTGCTTCACTCTTGATGTTGGAGATTAGTTTTTCGTTTCTTGAAATTTTAAACCTGTTACAAATGAAATTACCGTTTAAGAAAAGACTGTGGAAAGTTATATTCATTATGCTAGGCGGCTTTCTGGTGTTGTTCGGCTTCAGGTTTATATATGGATACACGACCGGCATGAGTGAGGTTCGCGAGGAATATTTTTCAGAATTTCTATCTGAGGAAGTAAGTTACAAGCACAATTATGCGAGCGACAATTATAAGTTCAAGCGTGTAACAACAGACTTTACGCAGAACGCTGCGGCTCAGGTTCAGCCAAATGCGGAATATGATGTAAATCAGAAGTATGAGAAAACAGCAACGGTTAAGTCTAAGTCGACAAAGTATGATGAGGATGAGAAAAAAACGAGAGATCAGATAAAAGCGTACAACGCCATCATTCAGTATGAAGAAAGTTCAGGACAAAAAGGCAACCGGGAGCTTCAGGTGCTCGTGGGCGTATCACCGGAAAAGTTTGACAGCTTTTATATTGACTTGCTTACTATCGGCATTGTGAAATCAAAAGAGATCACAAAGGTGGATAAGACCAATGAGTTCAAAAATTTAAATGCTAAACGAGCATCGTTAGAGAGCATGCGAAATTCCTTGCTCGAACTTCGCAGGCAGAGTGGTAAGATAGAGGAGTTCGTTAATCTTCAGAACAGGTTACTGGAGGTAGAGCAGGAACTTCAAAGCCTGGGTGTTTTGCTGGGCGACTTTGATGAAGAGAATGAGTTTTGCACCATTAAATTTTCTTTACTGGAGGGAAGGGGCGAAGTAAAAATAAGTACACTTCACTGAATCAAAACCGCTTTTGAGTGGACGATACAGTATTACCTTTTATTCTTATGCATTGCCGCTGCCGCTTCAGTGTTCGCATTTTTCTTTTTGCTGATCATCGACAAATTGATTCCGGGTATAATCAATAAGATAAATTCATAAGCGTTAAAGCTCCCGCACATACCCTAGCGACACCAGCCTATCTTCATCATTCGTGATATAAGTCTTTCCGTTGGCGAGCACGTAAAGCGCATCAGATAATTCGAGCACATGCCGGTACAAGTGGTCGGTTATTACAATGACTTTTTCTTTTTTCTTTTCGGAAAGATATTCTTTCAAGGTATCGACATGAATAGGCATTAGCCCGGTAAAGGGTTCGTCTAACAAGGCAAACTGTGAAGGAGCATTCAGTATCATTATGACTTCCAGGATGCGCATTGTTCCTCCGGAGATCTGCGAAGGTTTTAAGTTCAGCACATCGTTTGTAAAGGGAAAAACATCCACAATTTTTTGAGGATCAATTTTAAAGAGCTTCAACGCTTTATGGATGGAAACAAAGGATGGCAGGAGTGGTTCTTGCGGCAGGTAACTTATGCGTTTAGTGAACGGTACCAGTTGAGGCTCTCCGTTAATTCTCACTGAACGGTAGTGACCTTCCAATGATCCAAAGACAATCTTCATCAGACTTGATTTACCCGATGCGTTTCTTCCCAACAACCCGATGATTTGTCCGGTCTGGCATTTCACGTACACGTTGGTGAGTATTTTGCGTAAATCGTATTCCAGGTAAATGCCGTCCATTTCCAGTGTATACATCATAACAGATTCAAGGTTATGATGGTAAGAACAAGCCAGATGAAAAAATCAATCGCCAAGGTTTGCAGGTATAACTTGCGCATGGAGTAACCCAGGTTGAAAAAGAAGATGAATTGCTGCGACCGAAAGAAATGAGTGTACCCGATAAGAGCCGCATTGGTGAAAACCTTTAACCAGAAAATAAAAACAACCGAATACGGTGAATGCGATTTCAATATAGCCCAACACCCAAGAAGTGAAATGCTGATGGCGATGATGCGAAAATTTTTGTAGAAGGTAAGGATAGGTTGCATGGAATTAAAATTGAACAACTATCATACCATCCATTAGAAACTAATTACTACTTTTAATTTTTAAACCGATGTGAAATGAATGCTGAACTCCGCGACATCCTCTTTCTGGATATTGAAACCGTTGCCAACACGTATGACTACCCATCGCTGGACGAACGACTGAAAGTGCAATGGTCAAGAAAGGCAAGCTTCTTTAAACGCGATAACGAAGCGCGTACCGATGAAGAGATTTACCACGAGCGTGCCGGCATCTATGCCGAGTTCGGCAGAGTAGTATGTATTGCGGTAGGCAAGTTTATCGAGAATGAATCAGGCGAATTGATGCTGAAGACGAAGGCCTACCATGGTCATGATGAGAAAGTATTGTTGAGCGAATTCAAATCCATGATCGAAAAGATGAATGGCTCGCTTCGGCTTTGTGCGCACAACGGCAAAGAGTTCGACTTTCCATACCTCTGCAGAAGAATGTTGGTAAATGGAATTGCCTTGCCGGAAGTATTGAACCTTGCCGGAAAGAAATCGTGGGAGGTTCAACACCTGGATACGATGGAGCTTTGGAAATTTGGTGACTATAAACACTACACCTCGCTGGACTTGCTCGCAGCGATCTTTGCTATTCCAACAAGTAAGGAGGGTATTGACGGCAGCAAGGTAAATCACGTTTATCATGTTGAACAGAATCTCCCCAAGATTAAAGACTACTGCCTGCGCGATGTGGTTGTGCTGGCTTCGTTGTTCTTAAAGCTGAGAGGGGTTACCCTCGATAAAGAATTCATAGTTCAAAATTCTTAAAATTCAACTCTTCTTTTTTCTCCCGATCGATTCCGGATAAAGAGAAGGCACCGGGTCAGAGGTGAAAACTTGCTTTGTATGAATTTCCATCATTGACAGTACTCCCGACCACCCCGCACCGGTGTCCATCAACCACACTTCGCAGGCCTGAACCGGTTGACTAAAAGGTATTGGGGTGTGGCCCAGGTAAACCTCGTCAAACCCGGTAAGTTGTGCAGAGATCTGTTTCTGATAAAAATCCAGCGCGATACGGGCCAGGTTTCTGTCCCACAGAAAAATTTCATCGTCCTGGTGTTCGAGTGCGCGGTGAGGATCAATACCGGCATGAACGAACAATCTTTTTTGAAGCAGAAAGTAGTAAGAAGCCCTCTGAAGGAATATCATGTGTTCGCGCGGCACTCCGCCAGCATACGATTTGATGGTTGCCTCGCCTCCTTGTTTAAACCACACCTCATCGATAAAGCCGGTCTTCATCCAATGGCGTGTCCACCAATCGTGGTTGCCCAGAATATACGTGAGGTGCTTGATCTTTAGAAGTTCGTCAATGCAATCCTTGGTGTCTGGCCATCCATCACAAATATCCCCCAAGCTGATCAGATGATCATTTTCGTAATCAAACCCCGACCGTTGCAGGCATTGTTGCAAGGCTAGGCTTGCTCCGTGGATATCCCCCATTACAAAAGTTTTTCCCATCAGCCTCCTATCTGTGTTCACTGCTTTCTGTCAAATTTATGAAACTGAAATCTCAATAATTACGCTATTTTTGGCAGGTTTAAATTAGAACAAGTCGTATGGAAGCGGTAGCCGTTGAAAAGCACCAGGAGCACAAAGAAAAAGTAAAACAAGTTTACGCTGAAGTAGGTAAAGTAGTAGTAGGCCAGGAGTACATGGTAAACCGATTGTTGATCGGTCTCTTCACCAACGGTCATATCCTCTTGGAAGGTGTACCGGGCTTGGCGAAGACGCTCACGGTAAGCACCCTTGCCCAGGTGCTGCACCTCGATTTCCAGCGCATTCAGTTTACCCCCGATCTGCTTCCGGCCGACTTAGTGGGTACGATGATCTATAACCAGAAGGAAGGAAAGTTTGAAGTGAAGAAAGGGCCGATCTTCGCCAACATTATTCTGGCCGATGAGATTAACCGCTCACCGGCAAAAGTGCAGTCGGCATTGCTGGAGGCCATGCAGGAAAAGCAAGTAACCATTGGCGAGACTACCTTTAAGCTTGACCGCCCGTTTTTGGTGATGGCCACCCAAAACCCCGTTGATCAGGAAGGAACCTACCCACTGCCCGAAGCGCAGGTAGATCGTTTTATGATGAAGGTGTTTGTGGATTATCCAACCAAAGACCAGGAGATTGAGATCATGCGCAGAATTTCAAACATGAAGTTTGATTTCAAGGTGGGTACCGTACTAAGTAAAGAAGATATTTTTGATATCCGCGATCAGGTAAACAAAGTAAAAATTTCTGAGTCGCTGGAGCGCTACATTATTGAGTTGGTGTATGCTACGCGCAAACCGCTGGAGTATAAACTTAATGAGCAGGCGCAGTACATTCAGTTTGGCGCTTCACCACGCGCCAGTATTAACCTGAACCTGGCATCCAAAGCCATGGCCTACCTGGATGGACGGGATTATGTGCTGCCCGAGGATATTAAAGAGGTAGCCCTTGATGTAATGAACCACCGCATCTTGCTGAACTACGAAGCCGAAGCCGACAATGTACGCACGGCTGATATCATTAAGGTGATTTTGAACAAAGTTCCGATTTCAAAGTAAAGCAGGTTACACGGATTTGCGCAGGTAGCTCACGGTTTAAACCGTGAGCTATTTTTTTGGCGTGCCTCGTTTACCATAAGTAAACACAAAACATTCTCCTGCCCACACTACTTGTTACAGGTTAAAAAATCGTGTTAATAATGTTAAGAGGAAACAGTAAAGTAATCTATCAATAAATAGCCAAACGATTATTTGCCGCCAATCACGCAAACCAGCGTTCGTAGACCATCTGTACTTAACAATTTGGTAACAAAGGCAACCCGGTCAGGTAATATTAGAGGCTCACCTTTGTGTCAAATTTATTTCAGACTATGATCAAAAGGGTTCTATTGTCGACTTTACTGGTAGTGGTTATAACAAGTGTTATGGCCCAAACAGGTACCATTAAAGGTAAGGTGACTGATGTAGTTACAGGCGAAGGTGTAGTTGCCGCAAATGTATTGGTGTTGGGCACATTGCAAGGTTCTGCAGCCGATATCAATGGTGATTTTGAAATTAAGAACTTAAAAACTGGAACCTATAATCTGGTGGTTTCATTTGTTTCGTATAGAGCAGATACATTAAAGAATATTACAGTTTACCCCGATCAGACCACAGTGGTTAATACTACGCTGATGGAAGAAAGTCAAAGCCTTTCTGAAGTAGTAGTTTCAGGTCAGCGAATGAGAAATACAGACATTTCGGTGATTAGCGATATCAAAACAAGTCAGTTGGTTGTGTCGGGAATCTCGGCTCAACAGATTTCATTATCACAGGACCGTGATGCTGCGCAAATAGTTAAACGTATTCCTGGTGTAACCATTCTCAACAACAAGTTTGTAAATGTGCGGGGTTTGAGCGAGCGCTACAGTGTCGTGTTGTTGAATGGTGTTATTGCACCGAGCACAGAGGTTGATTCACGTGCTTTTGCTTTTGACCTTATACCCAGCAGCATGATTGATCGCATGTTGGTCTATAAGTCTGGCGGAGCCGATATGCCCGGAGACTTCGCAGGCGCGGTTATCAACATCGCCACGAAGAGTGTAATTGATGAGAATGAACTATCGGTGAGTTTTGCTGCAGGATTCAGAAACGGAACGACATTTAAAGAGTTTAACACGGAGTACGGTAGTGAAACGGATTGGCTGGGATTTGATAATGGTTACAGGTCTTTGCCTTCATCTTTCCCTACTCGACATCTTTCAAACTATACTGATGACTTGTCAACATACAGAAACAGGAGTACCGTGGGTGAAGCCGGGGCTAGCCTTAATAATAATTGGACAGGTAAAACGGGAACAGCATCCCCAGATTTACGTACAACTATAAATTTTTCACGCTCCGGCCGAATTGGCAAAATTCGCCTCGGAAACATTACTTCCGTGAGCTACTCTAATACACGCCAGAGACTACAACAGCAGAATTACTATTACGAAGCATACGATCCAATGCAGCCAGATGCCAAGCCTGGAAGACGGTATCAGTATAATGACAATCGTGATGCATCTAATGTTCGCTTAGGTCTTATTAGCAATTTCGTTTTTGAACTAAATCCTTCGCATATAATCGAATTCCGAAATCTCTTCAACCAGCAAGGAAGCAGTCAGGTAACCGAAAGAACGGGCTTTGAGGATGTACAGAATTATGAGGTAAGTAATGTTGGTCTTAATTATACTGAGAAATCATTATACGTTGGTCAGCTTGCAGGGAAGCATACATTTTCTGATAGATTAAGTTTGAACTGGTCTTACGGGTACTCTACAACCTCAGCTAACCAGCCAGACTATAGAAGAATGAGATCTCAGCGTTCCATTGGATCGACCGATCCATTCTCAGTGGTTATAGCTCCTTCGGCTAATCCTGTTGATGGAAGATTTTTTTCTGAGTTGACAGAGTCAGTTCACAACGAAACAATTAACATAGACTATAAGCTCAATCCTTCTGCACCTGAAAATCAGCAGGCCAGAATTTCAATTGGTTATTATGGTTCGCAAACGAATCGTGATTTTAGCGCACGGTGGTTTTCATTCAACGGATTTCCTGGTGAAACTGTGCCCCTGGAACTGTTGACAAAAGGATTTAATGAACTCTTCGTTAGGGAAAATCTCATTAACCCCGAAGATGGTGTGGGGAGTTCGGCAAGACCCATCTTCGTATTAAATGAGGGTACAAATCCCTCAGATGCCTATACAGCAAAGAATATCTATAATGCAGGCTTTTTGAATGTGTATAAATCATTCAGTGCTTTTAAAGCGACCGTTGGAGTTCGTGTTGAAGATAATCGTATGCAGTTGAATTCTGCAGATGATAAAGGAGAGATCAGAGTTGATAACCCCGTTACCAGTGTACTTCCTTTCGCAAACCTGTCTTACAATTTTTCTGAAAAAACTCTTGTCAGAGTAGCGTATAGCAAAACAGTAAACCGTCCAATATTCCGTGAGCTTGCACCATTCAATTTTTATGATTTTGATCGCAATGCCAACACCTACGGATTTGACAGTTTGAGAACAGCCAATATTCACAATGTTGACCTGCGTTGGGAACATTATCCTTCAGCCGGTGAAAACATTTCGTTAGGTGTTTTTTATAAGCACTTTGTTGACCCGATTGAAACTCGCCTCCAGCAAGGGTCAAATATTATCTACACCTTTATCAATGCAGAAACAGCCACAAGTATAGGAATGGAACTGGATGCAAGAAAGTCATTGAGTGGACTTACCAACAGTAGCTTTATTGATAATCTCAGTGTGCTTTTTAATGCAGCTTTGATCGATAGTAAGGTAACATTACCTGACAATGCCTCTAATCAGGATAAAGAACGTTCTATGCAGGGTCAGTCACCATACATTATTAATACCAGCTTGCTCTATAACAATCTTGAAAACGGTTTACAGATTAACCTGGCGTACAATGTATTTGGAAAGAGAATCTTTGCGATCGGTGACTTTAATCAGCAATCTGGTGTGGCCTTGAATCCAACACAATATGAAATGCCGAGAAACCAGATTGACGTTACTATATCAAAAGATTTTGGAAGTCATTTTAATGTGAAGCTTGGTGTACAGGATATTCTAAATCAGAAGTATCAGCTAATGCAGGACTCTAACAGCGACAAAAAGATCACAAGCTTCGACAGTCCAATTCAAACCTTCCGCCCCGGACAGTATGTTACAGTAGGTGTTACTTACAGGGTTAATTAATAGTTAACAGGTTTTCTAAGCAAGGAGCGTACTAATAAACGATTAACATCTTGTTAATCTTGGCTTAGCTGTGTCAGAATTCACACCTGCTCCTGATCGAATTCACAGACAACTATGGGAGTATTAAACGCAATCCTAATACTCCCTTAACGATCCCTTAACCTGCCAACTTTACTTTTACAGCGTAATTCTTAAATCAATAAAGAGAAAGAAATGATCATGAAAAAATTCAAAACAAGCCTGGTAATGATTACGCTAACTGCGCTATCAATATCACTGTTTACATTGTCTTCTTGTGAGCCAGAGGACCCAACGTATGCGCCACCAACGATCGCACTTGAGGTTGTTTCATCAACACCTGGTGCTATCGAAATATTGGTCGCAGTAACAGCCCCTGCTGGATTGAAAGAAGTGGTAGTCGGTGATGATGTAAAATCGTATGACGATAAGGAAACGGCCGATATTTATACATATACCTATGCAGGCTCTTCTAATTCTTTGACATTCGAGGTTATAGATCTAAAGGGAAGAATAGCCGAAGAAACAGTTGCTCTCGAGCCGGTAACAATCGTAGATGAAAACATTACAGCTGATGTAACCTGGACAGCAGATCAGAAATACTTGTTGAAAGGAAATATTTTTGTTACCAACAACGCAAAGCTGACGATTAATCCTGGTACGGTAATTTATGGAGACAAAGTTTCTAAAGGAGCGTTGATTATTGAGCGGGGTTCTCAACTATTAGCTGCGGGTACTTCTGCACAACCGATTGTGTTTACGTCAAGCTCGCCAGCAGGATACCGCAACTATGGTGATTGGGGTGGACTTGTTATCCTTGGAAAGGCAACCAATAATCAGGGTGCCAATGTGAACATCGAAGGTATTACTGCCGGAACAACAGGTCAGTATGGTGGTTCTACAGATGATGATAACTCAGGAACCCTTACTTATGTGCGTGTAGAATTTGCGGGTATTGCTCTTTCAACGGATAATGAACTTAATGGGATTACGTTTGGCAGCGTGGGAAGCGCGACAACTGTACATCACGTTCAGGTTTCTTATTCTGGTGACGATTCCTTCGAGTGGTTTGGTGGAAAGGTTAGTGCAAATCACCTGATTGCTTACAAAACCTGGGATGATGACTTTGA
>Ga0315910_10000239_pt1 | contig 60404 bp, 88 predicted proteins | sample EdamamesoilMG_FD_204470 | JGI IMG/M metagenome (GOLD analysis project Ga0315910, IMG submission 204470) | Garden soil microbial communities collected in Santa Monica, California, United States - Edamame soil | ecosystem: Environmental > Terrestrial > Soil > Garden | place: USA: California... | reverse complement strand
GCGTCCGGGACAGCGTCCGGGCCAGCGTCTGGGACAGCGTCCGGGCCAGCGTCCGGGACAGCGTCGGGGACAGCGTCGGGGCCAGCGTCTGGGACAGCGTCCGGGACAGCGTCCGGGCCAGCGTCGGGGCCAGCGTCGGGGCCAGCGTCGGGGCCAGCGTCCGGGACAGCGTCCGGGCCAGCGTCTGGGACAGCGTCCGGGCCAGCGTCCGGGACAGCGTCGGGGCCAGCGTCTGGGACAGCGTCTGGGCCAGCGTCTGGGCCAGCGTCTACGGACAGCACGACGCATCCTGGTTGGGCTTTTTCGATTTTTTTCATGAGACCTGCGGCCTTGGAGCCGAGACCGAGCGGCTGCGGGGGCTGTGGCTTCTCGCGCGCTCGGGAGGATGGGCGCTGCCGCACGAGCATATCTGCTGGGTTTCGGAGCGGCATCACGTGCTGCAGCGGAACGCGGCCGGGCGGTTGCATTCCGTCGCCGGTCCCGCAGTCGCCTATCCGGACGGCTGGGCGATCTATGCCGTGAACGGTGTCCGCGTGCCGGCCGAATGGATTGAGCGCAAGGAATCGCTCACGCCGAAGACGGCGCTCACCTGGAGCAACATCGAACAGCGCCGCGTCGCCTGCGAGCTTGTGGGCTGGGCGCGCATCCTGACCGAGCTGAATGCCAGAACGATCGACACCGACAGCGATCCGATGATCGGCGAGCTGGTCGAGGTCGATATCCCGGATGTGGGCCGCGAGCGCTTTCTCCGGGTTCTCTGCGGCACGGGCCGAAAATTCGCCCTTCCTGTGCCGCCGACGATGAAGACCGCGCTTGAGGCGAACGCCTGGACCTACGGCTTCGACAAGCGCGCTTTCCCGAAACCCGAAATCCGCACCTGACAGGAGGATCAATGAAGACGTTTCAGAACACCTGCGCGCAAGGCGACATGCATGTCGAGCGCGTCGACTCCCTGCCGGCGGGCGCCGTCGCGGTGGAGCCGGAAGGCAACCACGTGATCGTCGCCCACAGCGAGACCGGCCACCACCACGTGATGGATCGCAAGGCCGTTACGATGTACCGGCTGCCCGAGGAAATCTACGAGTGCTTCCTCGTCGTCAGCGAGCCGACGGCGCTGGAGCACCATCGCTCCTTCGACACACACGAGCCGATCCTGTTTCAGCCGGGGACGTACCGCGTGCGGCGTCAGCGGGAGCATGTGGCGGAAGGCTTCCGCCGCGTGGAGGACTGACCGCGGCGCGTAGCCGGCCTTTCGCGGAGAAACTAGGCATGATACCTAAAATAAACGCCATTGCAGTTGACGCGCGGATGGGCTATGACGCCGCCATTCCTCCCCAGGAACGAACCCCCTCCCCAGGCCCGGCGCGCTCCTGCGCCGGGCCGTCTCTTTCCGAGGCGGCGCGGATGATGGATATGAGCGAGCTGCGCATCCGCCAGGCCCGCCGCGCCCTGCAGCCGCCGCGAGACAAGGACGCGGCGCTGCGCGGCGCGCTCGCCGACTTCGCCGTGATCATGACCATGGTCGCCCAGGCCCGGCCGGTCGAGGACATCTTCGCCGAGGTGCAGGAGGCCAAGCGCCGCATCAGCGCGGCCCTGGGGGACGCATGAGCGGCAAGGCCATCCTGTTCGTCGCCATGATGTCCTGGGGGCCGCACTACCCGGACGTGCCGGCCAAGGCGATGGTGCTGCGCTACGAGAAGCCGAGCCTGGAGGCGTGCGAAGCGAGCGTGGCGCACTTTGCCGCACTCGGCGACGGACACATGGTCGGTTTCGCGGGCAAGATCGGCAATCTGCCCGGCTACCGCGCCGTCTACCGTACTTGGTGCGAGCCCGCCGACGAGCCCTGGCCGATGTTCGACATCGAAGGCAACCGACTCCCATGACCTACGAATACATGCTGCTCGACCTCTACAAGGAAGACACCGAGCGCGCCCGCAAGACCTTCCTGAAGCAACTCAACATCCTCGGCAAGGCGGGCTGGCGCGTCGTACCGGCGCAGATCTCGACCGTCCTGCTGCTGGAGCGCGAAATCGCGCCGCAGCCGAAGAAGGGCGGGCGATAGTGGCGCACACGCAGAAACGACCTGTCGCCAAAGGCGTGCGCAAAGGGCCGGATACGATCGCTGTCGTCGTCCATCTTCCCGACGAAATGTTCCAGCAGATACGGCAACGGGCAATTGAAGGGGGGACGAGTTGGGGCGAGCAAGCTCGGCTCCTCCTCGAATGGGGGCTTTTGGACGCTGAGGAGGGACGCGCTTGACCGACGCGCCCTACCCGCACTGGCACGCGGTCTACACCGGCGTCGGGCAGGAGGAGCTCGCCGACCACTACCTGGCGGAGGCCGGCTACGCCACCTTCCTGCCCATGGAGCGCGTGCGGCGGCGGCAATACCTGCCGCACCGGCGCGACAACTGGCGCCCGCGCATCGTCCGCATCCCGCACTTCCCGCGCTACCTGTTCGTCGCCCTGCGCGAGGGCGAGCCGCTCGGCGGCATCAAGGGCTGCTGGGGCGTCAAGGACGTGGTTAACATCGAGGGCCGGCCGCTGCTGATCCGCGGGCGGGTGATGGACGACCTGCGCGCCCGCACCCGGCGCGACCCCGAGGACGAGAAGAAAAACAACGGCGTCTGGATCATCGCGACGTCGGACCGCACGCGCCGGCCGATCCTCGATCCCGGCCAGGCCGTCGCCTTCGTCGGGTCGGCGTTCGACGGGCGGACGGGCGAGGTCCATATTGACGACGGGGACGAGCTTCGTGTATGGCTGACGGTGTTCGATCGCAGGATCTCCGTGAAATGCGATCCGGACGCTGTCGAGGCGGTACGATCCTGACCCGGCAGCCGCGTCGCGACGGGCCCGAGTAGCGCCGATGCGCGAAAGACCTTCCCGCCGAGGCCCGCCCCGATCGGGGCTGAAAACCCGCCAGAAACGGGCGTAACGCCCGACCCCGACTACAGCCTGTGTCCGTTCGGCGGGTTTCCGCCGTCGAGCTGGATGTGGAGCCACAGCCGCACACACTCGTTGCGCGGCATGACGGCGAGGGCGTGGCGGACGTCTTGCGGCGATGTCCCGGCCGGCAGCAGCATCGCCAACACGATCTCGGGCACGCCGGCCTTGGCGGCCAGCGCCGGCATGACCCAGTCGCACGGATCGAGGCTGTCGTACTTTACCCAAAGCGCCGCCGCGGCGATCGCGGCGCAGAGCAGCAGGGTCATGGTCGTACGCGACATGATGAAAGGTTAACGCAACTTAACCGGGCGTGGCAAGATGAGCGTCGATATCTCGGGCTGGCAGGCCAAGCGCGCTATGGTGGAAAAGCAGGCGCGCTTCGCCACGGCGGTCGCGCTGACGCAGACCGCCAAGGACGCGCAGGCCGCCGTGAGCGGGGCGCTGGCGCAGATTTTCGACGCGCCGACGCCGTTCACGCAGAAGGCCATCGCCATCACGCCTGCGCGCAAGGAAAGCCTCGTCGCCTGGGTCTTCGCCAAGGACATCCAGGCCAAATACCTAGCCGTGCAGGAAGTCGGCGGGGCGCAGCAGCCAAGGCCCGGCGCGCCCCTGGTCGTGCCGGTCAACATCCGCCGCACCGTCTATGGCGGCATCGGCCGGGGCGGGATCAAGCGCGAGCTCGGGAAGCGCGGCACGTTCACAGTCGGCCCAAACGACCACTCCAAACTTCCGCCGGGCATCTACCGCAGGGCGCAGGGCAAGCGCCGCCTGGCCAAGCCCGTGCTGCTCGTCGCCCTCGAACAGTCGACGCAGTACAAGCCGCGCTTCGGCTTCAAGGACAGGGTGCTGCGCGTGGCGCGCGATCGCTTCGCCCCCAACTTCCGCACGGCATTCGAGCGCGCCCTCGCCAACGCACGCTAGTCGCGCGCCGCGGGCTTGACCGTCAGCGCGGCACGGATGCGCCCGAGCTGCCAGCACACCGCGCCCAGGCCCATGACGACGAAACCGATCGCCGCGACGGCCAGGTGCACGACCGTGGTGCCCGAGCCGTAGCCGACGAGGACGAGCAGCGCGCCGACGATGCAGAGCAGGACGCCCGCGACCATGCGTTTCTCTCCCGTTGCCTCGATGCAACCATAGCATGTCCGCCCGTGGCGCGCACGCGAGCGTCAGGGACCCTGCCCCCCCACCCCGAGCGGGTAATTCGCGAGTGCGGTGGGTTTCTAGCGACAGAAAATTTTAGCATTTTGATGATGAGGTCCGTGAATGGCGCGTCGATCGTCGCCGCGCCCGATCCTCGAGCTTTCCATCAGTCAGCTCGTTGTGGCGCTTGGCTTGAACCGCGCGACGCTGATGAAGCGTCTGCACGAAGCCGACACGGGGTGGAGGCCGGGCCCCCGCGGCGCGAAGCTCTACCGCATCCAGGACGTCATCCACGCCTGCAAGCAGGACTTCTTCCAGTCCGAACCACCCGGGACCTACGACGAGGCGCGCACCCGCGAGATGAAGGCGCGGGCGATGATCCAGGAGCTCGACCTCGCGCAGCGCCAGGCCGAGCTGCTGCCGGCCGAGGAGGTCGGCAAGGTCTGGGCGCAGTACATCGCGAAGGCCAACATCCGCCTCGGGGCGATCGCGTCCTCGCTGGCGCCGCTGCTGGTCGCGATGACCGATGAGGCGGAAATCAAGGCGCTGATCGATGCAGCCATCGACGAGGCCCGAATCGAGCTGGCCGGCGACGCAGACGACGAAGAAGACGCTGAGCCGGGCGGCGACGAACTGGAAGCGGACGCCGCGGCTGACGGTGAGCCAGTGGGCGGACCTGCACCGGCGGCTGAGCCCCGAGGCGAGCGCCGCCCCGGGCCGCTGGAACACGACCCGTAACGAGCCGATGCGCGGCGTCATGGACGCGGTGACCGACCCGCGCGTCAAGACGGTCGTGGTGATGTCCTGCGCCCAGGTCGGCAAGACCGAGACGCTGCTCAACATCATCGGCTTCCATATCGCGCACGATCCGGCGCCGATCCTGATGCTCCAGCCGACGCTGGAAATGGGGGAAGCCTTCTCGAAGGACCGCCTGGCGCCGATGCTGCGCGACACGCCGGCGCTGGAAGGCAAGGTCAAGGACCCGCGCTCGCGCGACAGCGGCAACACGCTGCTGCACAAGATCTTCCCGGGCGGCCATGTCACCGTCGCCGGCTCGAACAGCCCGGCCTCGCTGGCCTCCCGGCCGATCCGCATCGTGCTGGCCGACGAGGTGGACCGCTATCCGCCGTCGGCCGGGACCGAGGGCGACCCGCTGAACCTGGCGCAGCGCCGGACCGCGACCTTCTGGAACCGCAAGACGGTCGTGACCAGCACGCCGACGGTAAAGGGCTTCTCGCGGATAGAGAAAGAGTTCTTGAGCTCGGATCAGCGGCGCTTCTACGTCACCTGCCCGGACTGCGCCGCCGAGCAGACGCTGAAGTGGCCGCAGGTCCAATGGCCCGAAGGCCGTCCGTCCGAGGCGGCCTATGTCTGCGAGGAATGCGGCTCGGTCTGGCCCGACGCCGTGCGCTGGCAGGCGATCCGCAGCGGCCGGTGGCGCGGCACCGCGCCGTTCAGCGGCATCGCCGGCTTCCACCTCAACGAGATCTATTCGGCCTGGACCCGGCTCGGCGACCTCGCCGAGCGGTTCATCTTGGCGAAGGATCACCCGGAGACGCTGAAGACGTGGATCAACACGTCGCTCGGCGAGACCTGGGACGAGGACTCCGAGCGCGTTGACCCGAACACGCTGCAGTCGCGGGCCGAGGACTGGGGCCCGGCCGCGCCGGCGGCGGTCCTGCTGGCCACGGCGAGCGTCGACACCCAGGATGACCGGCTCGAGGCGACGCGGCTCGGCTGGGGCATCGGCGAGGAGTGCTGGGTCCTCGAGCACGTGATCTTCTACGGCGACCCGTCTTCGCCCGACCTGTGGCGCGAGGTCGAGAAGTGGCGCTGCCGGCCGGTCCGCACCGCCGACGGCCGCGCGCTCGGCACCGCGGCGACCTGCGTCGACACCGGCGGGCACCATTCGCTGATCGCGTCCCGCTTCAGCGTGGCGGCGATGCGCGAGGGCCCTGGCCGGGTCTACCCGATCCGCGGCCTCGGCGGGCAGGGCAAGCCGGCCTGGCCGAAGCGCGCGTCGAAGAACAACAAGGCGCGCGTCAACCTGTTCAGCATCGGCGTCGACACGCTGAAGGACATGATGTTCGCGCGGCTGCGCGTGGCGGCGCCGGGTCCAGGCTACGTGCACTTCCCGAAGTCGGTCGATCCGCAATACTTCAAGCAGCTTACCGCCGAGCGGGTCATCACGAAATACGTCAAGGGCTTCCCGGTCCGCGTTTATCACAAGGACCCGAGCGCCCGGAACGAGGCGCTGGATTGCTTCGTCTACGCGCTGGCGGCTCTCGTAGCGCTCAACGTCGACTGGCCGCGGCTGCAGGCCTTCTGGCGGCCGAAGGAAAAGCCGCCGGTCCAGATGCCGCAGCGCCATGCCGAAAGCCCCGAGCTGCCCTTGCCGCCCCCACCAGCGCCGCCGGCGCCGGGCGCCGTCAAGCGCCCCGTCCGCCGCCGCCGCGTGGTGCGGTCCCGCTTCCTAGGCTGAGGAGATTCGAGATGGGTTGGGGACATTGCGGAACGGATAGCAAGGGCCGCGAGATCGGCTACGCCATCGAGGCAACCTGCGATCATCCCGGCTGCAACGAACAGATCGACCGCGGGCTGTCTTACGCCTGCGGCGGCATGCACGGCATCTACGACAATCACGGCCGCGAAGAGGGCTGCGAGGGCTATTTCTGCACGAAGCACATGAGCTGCGCCTGGCCCGAAGGCGAAGACGAGCCCAGCGACCAGTACTGCTTGACGTGCACTGCGGAGATCGACGCGCGCGAACCCGACGAGGAAGCCGCGTAAGCCATGTCCTACACCGCCGCCCAGATCACCGCGCTGGAGAAGGCCATCGCCACCGGCGCGCTGCAGGTGCGCTACGGCGACCGCTCGGTGACCTATCGCAGCCTGGACGAGATGCGCAGCCTGCTGGCCGAGATGAAGGGCCAGGTGCAGGGCGTCGTCCGAACGCGCCAGGTGCGCCTGCGCAGCAACAAGGGCTTCTAGATGCCGCTCGATTCCGTCCCCGCGCTGCCCGTTGCCAAGACCCGCTGCCGCATCAAGGGGACCCGCATCTACGCGGACGCCTTCAACCAGCCGCTCGGCGGCGGCGTGGCGGGGCAGTCCTACGACGCCGCCAGCACGCGCCGGCGCGGCTCGGGCTGGCTGTCCGCGCCGTCCGGCCCGAACGCGTCGCTGACCTATGCCCTGTCGACGCTGCGCAGCCGCTCGCGCGACGCGGTGCGCCAGAACCCCTATGCCGAATCGGCGGTGCGCACGCTGACCACCAACGTGATCGGCACCGGCATCAAGCCGCAGTTCCGCACGCCGGACGCCGGGCTGAACAAGGACCTGGCGCAGCTCTGGCTGGAGTGGACCGACGAGGCCGACGCCGACGGCGCCATGGACTTCTACGGCATCCAGACCCTGGCGGTGCGCGGCATGGTCGAGGCGGGGGAGATGTTCACCCGCTTCCGCGTACGCCGCCCGGGCGACATGCTGACCGTGCCGCTGCAGCTGCAACTGCTGGAACCGGAGTTCTGCCCGGAGAGCGAGATCCGCGCCGAGGCCGGCCGCGAGATCCGCAACGGCATCGAGTTCAACGCCTTCGGCCAGCGCACCGCCTACTGGATGTACCGCCAGCATCCGCAGGACTGGGGCATCCTGCCGGGCCTCGACCTCACGCTGGTGCCGGTGCCGGCGTCCGAGGTGCTGCACATCCGCCAGGTGCGCCGCGCCGGCCAGATCCGGGGCGAGCCCTGGCTGACCCGGGCGCTGATCACGCTGCGCGACTTCGACCAGTACGACGACGCCGAGCTCGTCCGCAAGAAGGTCGCCGCGCTCTACACGGCGATCGTCACCCGGCCGAACGCGGAAGGCGCGTTCAATCCGAACGAGGCGCAGGCGCAGGACGAGGACGGGGCCGACGAGCCGGGCGTCGCCGAGGCCTCGCTCGAGCCTGGCACGATGCAGTATCTCGACGAGGGCGAGGACATCGAGTTCGCCGCCCCGGCCGACGTCGGCGGCAACTACGAGCCCTTCGTCACCCAGCAGCAGCGCCGCCTGGCGACCGCCGCGGGCATCCTCTACGAGCACATTTCGGGCGACTGGAACAAGATCAACGACCGCACCTTCCGCGCCGCGGTCAACGAATTCCGCCGCAATATCGAGATGCTGCAGCACAACATCGCGGTCTGGCAGCACTGCCGCCCGGTGCACCGGCGCTGGATCGACCTCGCCGTGCTGTCCGGCCTGATCGTCCCGCCGCGCAGCGTCGACGAACGCGGCCTCTACCGCGTCGCCTGGGTGCCGCAGGGCTGGTCCTACATCCATCCCGTGCAGGAGGTGCAGGCGGCCCAGATGGCGGTGCGCGCCGGCTTCAAGTCGCGCTCCATGGTCGTTTCGGAATCCGGCTACGACGCCGAGGCGGTCGAGCAGGAAATCGCCGACGAGAACAAGCGGGCGAAGCAGCTCAGCCTGACCTTCGACAGCGACGCGACCTACGGCAAGGCCGGATCGGGCGCGGGCTCCGGCTCGGGCGCCACCGGCCGCAACGAGGGCGCCGGCGAGCGGCCGGAGGATGACGACGCGGAAGGCGACGATCGGCAGCGCGAGCGGGAGACCGAGGATGCGTAGCTACCCGCTGATCCTCGAGCGGCTGCTCAACACGCCGCTGCTGGCCCATCCCGGCAAGGCGGCGACGGTCGCCGGCGTGGTGCTGCGCCATGCCGGGCTGAAGCTCGACATCGACCTGCCGGATCCCTCGCCCATGGCGGGACCGGTGCAGGAGCGCCGCATGCGCGAGGGCTTCTCGCGCTACGGCGAGAAGCCGTTCCTCTACGACCCGTCGACCGGGCTGGCGGTGATCGAGGTCACCGGCAGCCTGATGCACCGGCAGCGCTACGTCGGGGAATCGTCGGGCGTCATGGGCTACGACGGCATCGGCGCGCAGCTCCAGGCCGCGGTCGAGGACCGCGACGTCGGCGGCATCCTGTTCGACCTGCACTCCGCCGGCGGCGAGGTGCACGGCGCCTTCCAGCTCGGCGACCGCATCTTTGCCGCGCGCGACGTCAAGCCCGTCGTGGCGATCTCGGACGAGATGGCGTTCAGCGCCGGCTACATCATCGCCGCGGCCTGCGAGCAGGTCTGGCTCGCGTCGGAGACGGCGGGCGTCGGCTCGGTCGGCGTCGTCATGGTGCATTTCAGTTTCGAGGACGCGCTGGCCATGGAAGGCGTCAAGCCGACCATCATCCAGGCCGGCGCGCGCAAGGCCGACGGCAACCCGTTCCAGGACCTGCCGCCGGCGGTGGCGGAGCGCTTCCAGGCGGAGATCGACGCGGTCTACGACATCTTCGCCGGCCGGATCGCGCTGTGGCGCGGCATGAGCGAGAAGGCCGTGCGGGCGACCGAGGCGGACATCTTCATGGGCCAGGCCGCGGTCGACGTCGGCTTCGCCGAGGGTGTCCTGCCGCCCGACGAGGTGATCGAGCAACTGGCGGCGGAGACGCGCGCCTCCCAGCCCCTGATGCGGGCGATCTAACCGAGGAGAAAGCGATGAGCGGAGTCATGAGCCGCGCCGCGGCCCAGAAGGCGGAAGCCGAAGCCACCGAGAAGAAGCGTCTCGAGGCGGAAGCCGCCGCGAAGGCCAAGGCGGACGCCGACAGGAAGGCGGCCGAGGACGAGGAGTCCGAGAAAAAGAAAAAGGCCGAGGCCGACAAGGCGGAAGCCGACAGGAAGGCGGCCGAGGGCAAGGACTGCCCGAAGGACGACGACGAGAATATGGATAAGGCGGCGGCCGCAGCGCTCGTTATCCAGAGCGCCCAGGCGCAGGTCGACGCGCCCGCCATCATCGAGCTCTGCGCCGATGCCGGCGTGCCCAAACTGGCCGCGGCGCTGGTCAAGGAAGGCCTGACCTTGGCGCAGGCGCGTGACCGCATCGACGCGGCCGGCGATATCCGCCAGATGGTCGGGCTCGCCCGCAAGATCAACCCGGCGATCGACCCGAAGGAAGCCGACAACCTGATCGCCGCCGGCGCGTCGAAGGCGCACGCCAAGACGGTGCTGTTCGACAAGCTGGTCAGCATGCAGTCGCCCGAGATCGCCGCCCGGCACACCGCAAACGGCGGTGGAGGCAACGGGCTCACCCCGGCCGGAAACTACGGCTGGGACAAGGTAATGGAAAAACTCGCCAGCGATTTCAAATTGCCGCAGACGCCGAAACACTAGTCCGCCTTCGCTCCCGCCTTCGCCGAAACTTCGGCGGACGCCGCCCTTTCCCCGTTTCCGAGACCCCAATCCGGCCGTAAGGAGGGCCTGATCCCATGACCGTACTCACCGAAGGCAAGCACGCGGCCGAGTTCCTCGTCTCCGAGGCCAACGGCACGCGCTCGCGCAAGACCGGCATCGTCGCAGCCGGGCAGAATCTCGTCGCCGGCCAGGTCGTCCAGCTCTCGGCCGGCAAGCTGGTGGCGAAGGACATTCTGACGAACACCGCCGCCACCGCGCTGATCACGGCCCCCGAGGGCATCATGTGGGACAACGTCGACGCCTCGACCGCCGGCCCGCACGCCGGCGCGGACGTCGCCGGCTGCGTCTACATCGCCCGCGACGCCGAGGTGAACGGCAGCGAGCTGACCTATCCGTCCGGCGACAACACGGCGGAGACGGGCAAGACGCTCATCAACGCGGCACTGGCCGAGCTCAAGATCATCGTCCGCTGATAGCGGCAATCCCCGCCCGGCGGACCCGCCGCGGCTTCCCGTAACCCTGTTCGCAGGAGGCCCCTATGGCCCACATGGACATCTTCAACGACGACGCCTTCAACATGGTGTCGATGACCGGGGCGGTGGAAAAGACGCCCTACGTGCCGCAGTTCCTGGGCTCTCTCGGCATTTTCGAGCCGGTGCCCGTCTCGACGACGCATATCTCGATCGAGAAGCGCGAGAGCGTGCTGTCGCTGATCCAAACGTCGCAGCGCGGCGCGCCGCTGGACGAGTGGACCGTCGAGAAGCGCGACGTCCGCAATTTCAACACCGTGCGCATCGCCAAGGGCGACACGCTCTACGCCCACGAGATCCAGGGCATCCGCGCCTTCGGCACGGAATCGGAGATGATGGGCGTGCAGGCCGAGGTGGCCCGGCGCAACATGCGCATCCGCACGGACATCGAGCTGACGCACGAGAACATGCGCTTTGGCGCCATCCAGGGCATCGTGCTCGACGCCGACGGTTCGACCATCCGCAACTGGTTCACCGAGTGGAGCATCGCCCAGGCGGCTGAGGTCGACTTCGTGCTCGGCACGGCGACGACCGACATCCGCGGCAAGTGCCACGCGATCACCCGCGCGATGCAGGTGGCGTCGAAGGGCGCCTGGACGCCGGCGACGGAAGTCCATGCGCTGGCCGAGGACTCGTTCTACGACAAGCTGATCAACCACGCGCTGGTGCGCGACACCTATCTCAACTGGGCGGCCGCGCAGGAGCTGCGGCAGAACCTCGCCTTCCGGTCGTTCCCGTTCGGCGGCATCATGTGGCACAATTACCGCGGGACGGACGACGGCACGACCATCGCGGTCGCGACCGGCAAGGCGAAGTTCTTCCCGGTCAACGCGCCGGGCGTCTTCAAGGTCGCCTACAGCCCGGCCGAGTCCTTCGACTTCGTCAACACGCCGGGCCGGCCGGTCTATGGCCAGATCGTCCGCGATCTGCACCGGAACCAGTGGGTGCGGACGGAGCAGTATTCCTACCCGCTCCACATCTGCACCCGTCCCGAGATGCTGCTGCGGGCGACGACCAGCAACTAGGCCGAGAGGCAGGTTGCCGATGGTTTGGTATGATCAATCGGCGCGACGAATTCCATTCGATCATCGATATATCCCGGAACCTAATAGCGGTTGCTGGCTGTGGACACGCGCCCTCTATCATCACGGATATGGCGTGTGTTCTCGGCGGCTTTACGGCGAGGGATATGCGCATCGCTGGTCTTGGACAATCCATTTCGGGCCGATTCCCGAAGGACTACAGGTCTTGCATAAGTGCGATGTCCGTTCCTGCGTCAATCCGGATCATCTCTTCCTCGGAACGCAGTACGACAACATGTCCGACATGACCGAGAAGGGTCGACGGGCACATGCCGGTCCATGCGGTGAGAGCGCCCGCATGGGTAAGCTCACTGCGGCGCAAGTACTGAAGATTCGGAAAGATACGCGGCCTGCGCCTCTCGTGGCTGCCGACTTCGGCGTCACGCGGTGCGCGATCACGAATATTCGTTCCGGTCGCACCTGGAGGCATCTTCCGTGCAAGTGATGATCGGCTTCGACCCGCGCGAGGCGGCGGCGTTCGCCGTCACGCGCGCGTCGCTCTGGCGCCATCTCGACCCCGGCGTGCCGGTGCACGGGCTGGTGCTGGACGACCTGCGCGCGCGCGGGCTCTACCGCCGGCCGACGCGGACCAAGCTGGGCCGGATGTGGGACGACATTTCCGGCGCCTACTGCGCCACGCAATTCGCCATCAGCCGCTTCCTGGTGCCTTATCTCTGCGGCTACCGAGGCTGGGCGTTGTTCATGGACTGCGACATGCTGGTGCGCGCGCCCATGGCCGAGCTGTTCGCGCTCCGCGACGACAGCAAGGCCGTGATGTGCGTCCAGCACGACTACGCCCCGGCCGAGGGCGAGAAGATGGACGGCCAGGCGCAGCAGCTCTACGCCTGCAAGAACTGGTCGAGCCTGATGCTGTTCAACTGCGGGCATCCGGCCAACGCCGAGCTGACGGTCGACCTGGTCAACTCCCTGCCCGGCCGCGACCTGCACCGCTTCTGCTGGCTCAAGGACGAGCAGCTCGGCGAGCTGCCGAAGGCCTGGAATCACCTGATCGGCGAATACCCGCCCGACCCGGCCGCCAAGATTGCCCATTTCACATTAGGGGGCCCCTGGTTCGCCGGCTTCGAGCAGGCCGAGTTCGCCGACGAGTGGCGGGCGGTGCTGCACCGCTGGGCTGCCGCCTGAGCGTGGGGATCGGCGACGAGATCATGGGCTCCGGCATGGCGCGGGGCGCCGCAGCGCGCGGCAGGCGCACGGCCTTCGGCGACGGCCGGCGCATTATCTGGGGCCCGCATTGCGCGGAGATCTACCGCAACAACCCGAACGTCGCCCCGCCGGGATCGGAAGGGGCGAAGGACCTGGAGTGGCGGCGCTACTACAGCGGCAGCCGCGGCTACGTGAAGGGCACCAAGGCGGATCACAAGGCCGGCCGGCGCTTCGTGTTCGACGCGAGCTTCCGGCCGCCCCGGGGGGAATTCTTCTTCGACGAGGCCGAGCGGTCGTGGGCTTCGGCCTTCGGGACGGGCTTCGTCATCGTCGACGGCTACCTTCCGCCGAAGGGCCAGTCGATGAACAAGAAATGGCACGGCTGGTCCGAGGTCGCCGCGGCGCTGCAGGAGGCCGGCCGCGACGTGCGGCAGTTCCAGCGGCCGGTCGAGACGACGCTGCCGGTGCGCGGCGCACGGCCGATGGCGACGCCGACCTTCCGCCATGCCGCCGCCCTGCTGGCCAGTGCGGCGCTCTACATCGGCCCCGAGGGCGGGCTGCACCACGCGGCGGCGGCGGTCAACATCCCGGCGGTCGTGCTGTTCGGCGGCTTCATCCATCCGAAGACGACCGGCTACGACGGCCACGTCAACATCTTCACCGGCGGCGCGGCCTGCGGCTCGCTGCAGCCGTGCGATCACTGCCGGGACGCCATGGCGAAGATCACGGCGGCGCAGGTTCTGGAATCGGCGGAGGGATTGCTTGCTCGTCCTGCCTGACGGCATCGACCGCTACCTGCGCCAGCAGCGTAGCGAGGTCGCCAGCGCCGACGGCTACGTCGCGGCGATCGAGGGCGAGTTCGCCCTGCTGCGCGACCGGCTCGTGCCGGGCGACGCGCTCGACATCGGCTGCGGCCTCGGCGGCATGTCCGCGCTGATCGCGCATCACTGCGGCGGCATGCTGCACCTGATGGACGGCACCGGCTGGGCCGACCGGCGCACCGGCTTCGGGCCGGACATGGACGCCTTCAACGACATGCACCTGACGGCGGAGATGATGCGCCTCAACGGCGTGGCGCGCTACAAGCCCTGGCCGATCGGCGCGGCCGACATCCCGCCGGTCGACAACATCGTCAGCCTGCTGTCGTGGGGCTGGCACTACCCGGTGGAGACCTATCTGCCGCTGGCGCGCCGCATCCTCCGTCCGGGCGGCCGCCTGATCCTCGACATCCGCGCCGGAACCCTCGGCCGGCACACGCTGGGCGGCCACTTCACGGCGCTGCCGGACATCGGCCCGACCTCGGGCCACAAGGGGCACCGCACGGTCTGGCAGCGGCGCGTAGGCGGATGATCGATCCGCAGTCGGTCGCGCTTTACGTCCCGCAGGCGCGGAAGGGGCAGAAGCGCCGCCTGTTCGACCAGGTGGGCGCGCGCATGGGGCGCATCGTCCGCCGGGTCGAAGCGATGGCGCAGACGGACCTGATCCCGGCGTCGGAATGCTTCCCCGAGATGCGCCCGCTCTTCGCGGCGTGGGCGGCGGCGGGGCGCCCCTTCCTCTACATCGACCGCGGCTATCTCCGGCGCGGGCGGATGGCGGCGGCGGGGCTCGGCCAGGACCCCGGGCACGGCTACTGGCGTTGGCACCGGTCGGCCTGGCAGATGGAGACGCTGCGGCCCCGGCCGCCCGACCGGCTGCAAAAGCTGATGCTGCCGGTCCGCCCCTGGCGGGCGGCGGGCAGCCATATCGTCGTCGCCGCGCCGACCGATACCTACGCGCGGTTTCACGGCATCGAGGGTTGGCTCGACGCGACGCTGGAGATCCTCAAGGACTTGACGGATCGCGCGGTCGTCGTGCGGCGCAAATACGACCCGGTCCCGCTGGACCAGGCGCTGCGCGGCGCGCACGCGCTGGTGACGCACGGCTCGATCGCCGCCGTCGAGGCCGCGGTGATGGGCGTGCCGGTGTTCGTCGATCCCGTTTCCGCTGCGCGGCATGTGGGGCTGACCGATCTGTCGCTGATCGAGACGCCCGTCTATCCCGACCGCGCGCCGTGGCTGGCCGCGCTGGCCTACTGCCAGTTCGACGAGCGCGAGATGATCGACGGCACGATGTGGCGCATCCTTGAATGACCTGGTCCGTGCCGCGCCTCTGGGCCGGGCAGCCCTGTTTCATCATCGGCGGCGGATCCTCGCTCCGGGGCTTCGACGCGGCGGTCCTGCGCGGCCGCGGGCGGGTCATCGCCATCAAGGAAGCCGGGCTGACGATGGCGCCCTGGGCGGACGTGCTCTACTGGGCGGACAAGTTCTGGTGCGACGGCGACAGCAAGCACCCGGCGAACGGCCCGCGGCTGCATCTGCACAAGGGGCCGTTCAAGGTCACGCGCGGCCCGGTGAGCCGGGCCCAGGGCCACGACGTCAAGGTGCTGATCAGCGATCAGAAGATGGGGCTGTCGACCGACCCGACGAAGCTGGGCGGCGTCTGCTCCGGCGGCAACAGCCTCAACCTCGCCTTCCTGTTCGGCTGCGACCCGATCGTCCTGCTCGGCTTCGACATGAAGGGCGAGAACTGGGACGGCCGGCCGCGCCGCGCCGTCAAGGACAAAGCCTACGAGCAGCGCTTCATGCCGGCGATCGCGCGCATGGCGGCGCCGCTGCAGCAGCACGGGGTGACCGTGCTCAACTGCTATCCGGGCTCCGCGCTGAACTGTTTCCCGAAAACCACGTTGGAGGAAGTCTTGGCCAGGACGCCACGCAGAGCCGTTTTCGAGCAGGATCACCGGGTAGACGAGCCCGAGGCCGCCCCGGACCATGAGCCGGAAGCGCCGGCGGAAGCCGCCGCTCCCGCGCCGGCGGCTGAGGCGGAAGAGGCGCCGGTCATTGTCGAGCGGCCCGCCCCGGACCCGAAGCTCGAGGAAGTGACCGGGCTCGAGTTGCGCGCCAACCCCATGGAGGTCGCGCACGCGATCACCGACCTGGCCCGCAAGGCCGAGATCCGGGTGCGCGTCCGCACGGCGGGCGCCGACATCGTCGTGCGCCGCAGCGCCCACTGGTGGCGGCGGCAGCTCGGCGTGGTCTTCCCGATCGTGCAGGAGTCCCACGCGGACGCCAAGGAGACAGTGTTCGAATGCCGCAGCCTACGGGTCTAGCGCTCTTCGACGGCCTGACCGACGCCATCAATTCGGTCTTCGGCGAGAGCTTCACGCTGACGCGCGCGGGCGACGCGGCGGTCGAGGTCGAGGGCGTGTTCGACGCGCGCTACTACGAGCTGATCGGCGACGGCAACGTGGCGATCTCGGACTACCAGATCAGCGTGGCCTGCCGCCGCGACGCCGTGGGCGCCGTCGCCCCGGGCGACCGGGTCGACATCCGCGGCACGGAGTTTGCCGTTACCGACGTGCGGCCCGATTCCGAGGGTGGCGTCGTGCTCGCCCTGCGGCTGCGGCAGGCGCCATGACCATCCATGACACCGGCGCCAGGCTGCGCCCGGCCGGGACGCTGGTGGCTGCCGTCCAGGCGCCCGACCCCGCCGCCGCCGTCGAGAAGGCGCCGCCCACGCTCAAGCTGGCGACGTCGCTGTTCCTGCCGCACCTGGAACGCCTGCCGGCAAGCTGCCCGAACTGCAATTTCGTCGGCTTCAAGGTCATCGTCTCCCCGCTGCTCGGCCAGCACAAGGGCGCCTGCGTCATCCGGCGCATCGAGTGCGTCAAGTGCGGCACCTGGTGTCCGGTCGAGGACGGCATGATGCACGGCCGCCGCCCCAACGCTCACAAGCCGCTTCGGAGGGTCCGTTAAATGGCCAACAATCTCGCCGATTTCCTCGCGTCCGAGCTGCTCGACCATGTGCTGAAGGACGCGGACTACACCCCGCCGACGACGCTGGGCCTGGCGCTCTACTCTACGCCGACCAACGACAGCACCGGCGGCACCGAGCTGGCCGCCACCTTCGCCTATGCCCGGCTGGAGATCGAGCACGCCACGGGCCGCACCTTCGCGGTCGCGGCGGGCGGCTTCACCGACAACGACCAGGAATGGGCCTTCGAGGCGGCCGACGGCGGCGCATGGTCGGAGGCGGTCGCCATGAAGATCCACGACGCCATCACGCACAGCGGCTCGACCGTGGGCGGCGGCAATCCGCTGTTCCATGGCCCGCTGACCACGCCGAAGACGGCCGGCGACGGCGACGTCATCCGCTTCCCGGCCGCATCGCTCGTCGTCGGCCTGCTTTAAAAGGAAACGCCCATGTCCGCTGACGGATCCAGTCCCGTGGTCGGCCCGCTGACGCGCGAGCTCACTCCGGTCGTCAACAGCTTCAACCGGCTCGGCAACACGACGCCCTACGACATCGGCGATGCCATCGCCGACAATGCCACGGCCGGCTCGGTGACCCTGCTGCAGTGGGCGGCCTACTGGGGCGCCGGCACGATCCGTCGCGTCAAGGTGCGCAAGAGCAACCAGGCGGTCGCCACGCCGACCATCCGGGTCTGGCTGTTCAAGGCATCGCTGGTGCCCGGCGCCGGGGATAACGCCGCCTTCGTCAAGCCGCTGGCGAACTGCATCGGCTTCGTCGACGTCGATGTGACGGCCGCCGGCTCCGACGACGCCGTCGGCTGGGCCAACTGCGACATCCCCTTCGAGGCCGCGACGATCTACGGCCTGCTGGAGACGCGCAGCGTCTTCACCCCGGCGAGCGAGGAGACCTTCCGCGTCGACCTGACGGGATATCCCGGCTGATGATTTTCCCGCGCGATCGCACGCGGCTCGGCTTCGTGGCGTCGCCGGCGGCCGAGCCGCCGTCGGCCCCGCTCGCGCCGATCCTCACGCTGCTGCCGGCCTCGGACCTTGGCAGCACCTCGGGCGATCATCTCAGCAACGACCCGTTCCCGCAGATGGCGGCGGATTTCGACGACGCCGCCCAGGCGGGCGAGACCGTCCGCGTCTATCTCGACGCGGGCGACACGGCCGGGGCGACGCTGCACGACAGTTTCGTGCTTACCTCGGAAATGCTGTCGGGCGGCGCGGTCCCGGCTGGCACCTTCGATGCGATCCCGGCGGGCGCGTGGATGATCACCATGACCCACGTCAACGCCGGCGGCGAGAGCCCCCACTCGAACGCCGTGCCCTACACGATGAACCAGAGCCTGGGCCCGGTCGCGCTGTCGGTCGGCGTCGGCAACCAGACCTCGGACACCACGCCGGACGTTGTGCTCGACCTGTCGGGCGCCACGGTGCTGGCCGGCGACCATGCCGCGGTGATCGCCGCCGATGGCACGGTGCTCGGCACTGCCGACCTGACGACCGCCACGCTGGCAAGCTGCCCGGTGACGCTCAGCGCGCTCGCCTTGGGCGCGCACACGGTCAGGGGCTACGTCTGGCGCGACGACGGCACCTTCACCGAGCTGCAAAGCTACGCCTTCACTGTCAACGCCGCTCTCGCCATCTCCGGCACGCCTGTGCTGACCGCCACGGAAGACACGGCCTACGCCGGGTTCACCGCGTCCGCTACAGGCGGCGTTACGCCTTACGTTTTCTCGCTGCAAGGCACTTGGCCTGCGGGCATCAGCATCGACTCCGGGACCGGCGTCGTCTCGGGCACGCCCACGGAAAGCGGCAGCTTCGCCAGCCTGTCGGTAAGGGTGACGGACGACGAGGGCAGCACCGACGACCTGGCGACGTTCACGCTGGAGGTGGCGGCGGCGGGGTATGTAGCGAACGCCGTTAATTTTACCGGTAGCCAGCATATCGCTTACGGGGATGTGAGCGCCTCTCTTGCTGACGCGGCGGTAGGCACTTTTTCGATCTGGCTGCGCTTGCCGACATGGCCATCATCCGGCATATACGGCATATTTGATATCTCGACCACGACCAACAATCGCTTCGTTATTTATGTAAACAACACTTCTGGTGTCGTTGGGATTTTCGCGCGAGACGCTTCGAACGTGACGAAGATATCCGCGACCGTGTCGAGTTGCCCCGTCGATACATGGTTTAATTTACAGCTATCGTGGAACACGGCCGCCGGAATATCGGTGTACGTGAATGATGCGGATTACTCAGCCAATTTGACGACTAACACCTTGGCAAGCGGAAATATTGACTACACGATGGCATCGCTTTTTGTGGGCTGCGATAACAGCGCCACGAATAAATTGGTTGCCTATGTGGCCGAACTTTGGTTTGACCCGACCGCCAGAATGGACATCACAGTCGAGGCGAACCGGCGCAAATTCATCGATGCGGCCGGGAAGCCTGTCGATCTATTGACGGATGGTTCCGGGCCGACCGGGGCGCAAGTTAAATTCTGCCACAACAAGGCAGCAGCATCTTGGCATACTAATGCCGGCTCGGTTTCGGGCGGGACGCTGACCGGGACTCTTTCGGCCGCGCCGAATAGCCCGAGCGACTGATGACCGTCACCGTCTCCGAGATCCAGCGCGTTGCCCCAGACATTCTTTTGGCAATCATTCTCGATGGCGAGATCACGCATGGCGGGCTGGTAAATCTCGCGACAGCCTATCCGTCGTCTCAGGAGTGGGCGCAGGGGGCGACGACCGGCACGCTCGCCGATATGTCCACGGCGGCCTACAACACATGGACCGTGATCGATGGCGTGAACGGGTTCCTGGTCGCCCCCGACAAGCTGACGTTCCGCACGATGGATTCCGCGACGCCGGATTATCTCGACCGGGAAGCAATCCTGAATGTGGCCGGTTACGGCACCATTGGCGGGCTGACGGTCACCAATGTCTATTACCGGATGCTGTTCGAGGATCAGGGCTTTACCCGGAACGGCTCGGAAGAAACGCAGATTTACCGTGTCGAGCACTACGTCTATCTGCATCTGAGCGGCGTTCTCGCGGACGGCACCTATACGATTCCATGGCCCGACCTGATCGGCAGCGGGAAATACGCCGTCCCCGCGGATCACGAGTTCACGCTTAACGAAAAGACCACGATCTGCCCCGGCATCCATATCAATCAAAACGGCTACGGCCTTGACGACGAGCGGAAGCACGCGACGTATCACCAATGGCTTCCCGGTTACGACAATGGCGATGGCCGGGAAGGGATGTTCGATCCGACGATCTACAATGCGTGGACGGGGGCGTTCTATCTCATCGACAAGAACGGCGCCGTTCAGCACGAGATCACGGCGGAATTCAGAATAGCGGGGGATACGCTAGAAACTTATAGCGATCTCTTCAATGACGACCAGAACAGGGTCGCAAGCCTCAACAACAAAATAGCAATCACCGCAATTACAAAGGCCAACCCTGGAGTTGTTACGACAGACGGCCCGCATGGGTTTTCGACGGACGAGAAGAAATACCTGACGAATATTCTCGGCATGGACAGCGCCAACAGCTTCCGGCGTCAGGTTACTTCAGACGCCATTACCGTCATCGACGAGACGACATTCTCGTTCGGTGTTAACACGACGAGTTTTGGCACATATACGAGTGGCGGCTTTGTTCATGACACATTCTATCGCAATACGGTCGGAACCGATGTCTACAATGTCGATATCGGGGCAATCACCCTGCCGCCGGGCGACTACCGCATCTGGCTGCCCGGATTTGGCGTGACGCCTCTGTTCCGCATCGACACGGCGGTGTGGGCGAGGCTTGCGGATTATGGGATGCGCGGGGTCGTGGCGCATTATTGCGGCGTCGCGCTGGACGATCGGTTCGGCTACGAACGCCCGATGTGCCATCGGCCCGTCAGCGAGGGCGGGACGCTGACCTTGCTGCAAAGCAAATTACCACTGTCGTGGAGCACAGAGGGCGGCGGGTTCGTCACGTTCAACAACGGCGCGGCGTCTCCCTGGATTACAGCGACCGAGGTTCCCTATTGGGGTGGTACGCATGACGCGGGGGATCATGACCGCCGCACGCAGCACCTTAACCTTGCGCGGTTCTTCCTCAGTGTTCACGAGATCGTCGGTTCGGCTGCGAACGGCAGCGATTTCAATGTCCCGAAAATGTCCACGCTGGTTACGGACGGCACCTATGCCGGGACGGACGCGCTTCCCGATGCCGTTCAAATTGCGATGTTCATCATCGACTTCTGGCGGCGTTCGCAAATCGAGGATGGCTCCGTCATCGGCGGCATCGAGTCCGCCAACACTCCGGCGGCGCATGAGCCGTCCTGGAAGGAACGGCAAGTCACCTTCGCCTATTCGCATAAAGACCCGTTGACGGCCTATCAGTATGCTGCGGCTGCGGCGCATCTGGCGCGCGTTCTGGCCGATGAAGGCTTCTTGACGCTGTCCGCAACGTATCAGACCAGCGCGGTCGCGGCGTTCGATTATGCCGAATCCGTCTATGCCGATCTCGACACCTTGTGGGCGGAAGAAATCACGCTGGCCGATGGCGCGGGGGAGTTCTCGGCCACGAGCTGGGAAACCTACAAAGCCACGCAATCGTCCTATCTTGTTAATCCGGGCAATCGATCCGGCGGCGCTCGTGTTTTTGCGGCGGCCTCGCTCTATCGGCTGATCGACAACTCGACCTACAAGGACATGGTCGAGGACTGGTGGGACGGCTCGGATGGGGGGCTGGCCGGGAACGGAGGCGGGCATACGCCGGGCTCCACGCAATGGGACTATGCAAATGTCGGCCACGCCGGGGTGAATGCGACCTATCAAACGCAAATGCGCAGCGCGATCATTAACACCGCCAACGGCTTTATTGCATCGCGCAAGGGCAATTCGGATATCGCGCTCATCAATACGCGCCACATTTCAACCCAAGCCTATGGCGGGTTCGGCACTGGGTCATGCCCTACGCTGGCCGAAGCAACGGTCCTCGTCTGGGCTCATGTGATCACCGGCACGAGCCTTTATGCCGAGGTGCTCCAAGCTGGTGCGGCGCTGGCGCTTGGCAATAACCCTCCGAACTACTGCCTGATGAATGGGCTCGGCTACAAGAATCCGAAGAACCTGTTGCACGAAGACTCCAGGGCCATGGGCCGCCGCCCGCCGGAGGGCGTCTGCGCCTACGGATGGCATCACTGGCGGTCGTGGGTGCTCAGCTTCCTTTACGGGGGCGTAACCTGGGCGCACTGGCCGTGGCCGAAGGGTGCGGTGACGACGAACGATGCGCCGGCCAAGCTGGTCGAGCCTGACCCCGGCTTCATGCCGATGCGGCAATGGCTGGGAAACGGCTCGTTCGATATTCCTTCGACGGAGTACACGAACCAGCAGACGCACGGCATTCTCGCCTGCATCGGCTTGTATCTGCAAGGCAAGGAAGGCGTGGCGCATTTCGACTTTCAGCCGAAGCGCATCCGCCTGCGCATGAGCGCTGCCTAGACCCTGACTTCGTATGGCAGCCCCTTATCGGCCATGGCTTGGGATAGCTTATCCTCCTGCCATTCCTCGATCATCACGAAGAAGCCTGCGAGCAGCGCGAGCAGAATATAGAGGCCGACGAACGGCAGTTGGATCGCCTTGAGCAGCAGGATCGAGGCTCGGAGCGCGAGGATGTACACCTAATGTCCTCCAAAAAATATAACCATAAAGCCCAGCCAATAAGAGCACGCCAAGGCCGCCGATGACAACCCAACGCCAGTGCGGGCGACGGAAGTAGCCGAGCATGCCGATGAACATCAGCGCCCCGCCGACAATGAGCGTGGCGGCAAGGGCGATGTGAGTGACCAGGCTTAGCTGCATCGATCCAATATAGCGGATTTTCCGAAAGGCCACCCATGATCGACACCCTCGCCGCAGAGATGCGCGACGCCGAAGCCGTGCTGCTGGAACGGCACCAAGCCGGAGAGCTGACGGACGCGGAGTACCAGGAACAGGCCTACGCATTGGCCCGTTCCTACGCCTCGCGCATGCGGGCGCTGGCGGAGCAGGTGCCGTGACCCATCCGCGCGCCGAGATCCGCGACCATGTCGTGGCGCTGCTGTCGACCACCGACCTGCCGGTCGTGCCGTCGCGGGTCTACCCGATCCAGCGGACCGAGCTGCCGGCGATCTGCGTCTACACGCTGAACGAGATCTCCGAGCAGGAGTCGCTCACGCCGCCGCGGATGATGCGCGACCTGCAGCTTGCTATCGACCTCTACGCCACCGGCGCCGACGGCGCGCCGGACGACGCGCTGGACGCGCTCGCCGAGACGATCGAGGCGCTGATGGCGGCCGACATCCGTCTGGGCGGGCGGGCCTTCAACAGCTTCCTCGCCGAGACGTCCATAGGCTTCGACGGCGCCGGCGAGCAGGCCCGCGGGCTTGCCCGTCTTCGCTACACCGTTCGCTACCGCACCCCCTGATCCCCGCCTTCTAACCCGAGGAGTCATTCGATGACCGTATCACCGGCTGCAGGCTGCAAGATCTACATCGGCGGGACCGGCGTGCTCGCGTCCGAGGCCGCGTTCCAGCTCATCGGCAGCGTCCTCAACATGGGCGAGTTCGGCCCGACCTTCGATGAAATCACCTATTCGCCGCTCGACAACCGCAACGTCCAGAAGCTCAAGGGCCAGCGGAACGACGGCACGATGACGATGCAGCTCGCGCGCGACGCGACCGAGGACGGCCAGGCCGACCTGCGCGCCGCGCTGGAAACCGACTTCGACTACAACTTCAAGATCGAGCTGAACGACGCGCCGGCGACCACGGCCAACAGCCCGACCACTTTCCTCTTCAAGGCCAAGGTGATGAGCTACAACACGGCCATCGGCGAGGCGAACAGCGTAGTCGGCGCGAGCGTCGGTATCAGCATCCAGTCCGGCAGCATCGTCGAGACGCCGGCCGCCTGATGAGCAAGCTCGACGTCGCCGAGATCGACCTCGTCATCGGCGGGACGACGCACCGCCTCGCGCCGCCGACCCCGCGCCTCGCCTTCGCCGTCAGCCGCAAGGTCGGCGGCATCGGCGGGGCGCTCGCCCGCGTTCAGGCCGGCGACCTCGACGTCTACTTCGCCCTGCTGCGGGAAGCCTGGCCCGACGCGCCGAAGGACGAAGACGCCCTGCAGGAGGTCATCTTCGCCAACCTCGTGCCGGTGCACCGCGCCTGCGTCGAGCTGGTCTGGTCGCTGCAGAACGGCGGCCGGCCGCTGTCGCTCGACGCGGCCGAGGAAGAGCCGAGTGCGGAGGGAAACGCGCCGGCGGCGGCCAAGACGCGGAGCCGCTGACGCCGGAAGCCTACGCGGAAAGCCTCTATGAGGGCGGGACCGGCTGGCTCGGCTGGCCGCCCGATACCGTGCTCGACACCCCCATGCCGCTGATCGCCGCCGCTCTGCTCGCCCGCATTCGCATGCTGCGCGCCACCGGCCTGCTGCCGCCCGCGCCGCCGCCGCCGCCCGATCCGGTCGCCGTCGCCAGCATGGTCAAGACCCTGCTGCGCGGCTTCGCCGCCAAGCCCAAGGAATCCTAAATGGCCGACAGGAACGACGTCAGGGTTGCCATCGGCGGCAACAACGCCGGGCTCGCCGCGGCGCTCAAGGACTCCGATCGCCTGGTTAGCCAGTTCGCCCGCAACGCCACCGGCGGGCTGCGGTCGTTCACGGCGGGCTTCGGCGCGGCGCTGCGGTCGGCGCTGTCGTTCAACGCCGTGCTCGGCACCGTAGCGGGGACGGCCGGCATCGGCCTGCTGATCAAGTCGTCCATCGAATCCGCCGATGCGATCGCCAAGATGGCCGACCGCACCGGGCTCGGGATCGAGGCACTGCAGGAATTGCAATATGCGGCCGGGCTCGCCGGCGTCGGCGCCGACCAGTTCGGCCGGGCGATGGAGCGGCTGAACGTCGCCGTCGGGGAATCCGGCCGCGGCACCGGCGAGGCGCGGGAGGCCTTCAAGGCGCTCGGCATCTCGGTGCGCGACAACGACGGCCGGCTGAAATCCAACGAGCGCGTCTTCAACGAGCTGGCCGACGCCATCGGCCGCACGCAATCGGCCACCGCGCGTGCGGATGCGGTGAACAAGATCTTCGGCCAGCGGCTCGGCGGCCAGCTTCTGCCGCTGTTCAAGGACGGGGCCGCCGGCATCGAGGGGCTCCGGCGCGAGGCGCGCGAGCTCGGCGTGGTGCTCGACGCGGTCATGGTGCGCGAGGCCGAGAAGGCCGGCGACCAGCTCGAGCGCGTCGGCACCATCATCAAGACGAACCTCACCCGCGCCGTCCTGGCGCTGACGCCGTCGATCCTGGCGCTCTCGGAAGCCTTCATCCGCGGGCTCAAGCCGACGGTGCAGTGGATCATCGAGCACTTGCCGGCCAGCGCCGTGGCCGCCGACGAGCTGCGCCGGCGTTACAATGAGCTGGCGGACACGCTCGAGCGCATGACCGGCATGTCCTTCCAGGACGTGCTCAAGCTGCCCGGCCTGTCGGTCTTCGGCGAGCAGGCCGACGAGATCCGGAAGCTCCTCATTAACATGAAGGAGCTGGGCGAGGCGCTCGAGGATCGCGAGCGCAAGGAGGCGCTCTACACCGCGACGATCGAGGGTGCCGGCGACGCGAATGCCGAGCTTGCCGGCAAGATCGCCGAGCTGCGCAAGGAGCTGCAGTTCGAGGCCGAGCAGGCCGCGCGCACCAAGGACGAGCAGAAGCTCTACGAGCTGGCCAAGAAGGCCGGCATCGAGGTCAACGCCGCGTTCCGCGCGGGCCTGTCGCCGCTGATCCTGCAGATCGAGGCCGAGAAGGAGGCCGTCAAGGGCGCGGCCGACCGCTGGAAGGAATACGAGGACCGGGTCAAGTCGACCTGGGACACGCAGCGCAGCCGCGGCCAGGCGATCTTCGAGGAGACCCGCACCGAGGCGGAGAAGTACCAGGCGACATTGACCGAGCTGAACGACCTGCTCGCCGCCGGCGCCATCAGCCAGGAGACCTACGCGCGCGCGGTCAAGAAGGGCCAGGACGACCTGGCGGGCACCGGCAAGAACCTCACCGACGTGTTCAAGGACGTGAACGTCAGCATGTCCAACGCCTTCGCCGATGCCATCCTGGAGGGCAAGAAGTTCGGCGACGTGATCGACGGGCTGGTGAAGGACATCGGCCGGCTGATCATCCAGACCGCGCTGCTCAACGCGGTGCGGCAGGGCGCGTCGGCGCTGGGCGGGCTGTTCGGCTTCGGTGGAGATAGCGCCGGCGGAGGCGGTCTCACCATCGACCAGGGCGGCACGCCGGGCGCGCTGATCCCCTCGGCCAAGGGCAACGCCTTCCTGGGCGGCCGGGTGATCCCCTTCGCGCGCGGCGGAATCCTCAGCGACCCCATCGCCTTCGCCATGGCCGGCGGCAACATGGGCGTGGCGGGTGAAGCCGGCGACGAGGTCATCGCGCCCATCGGCCGCGACAGCCAGGGCCGCATGGGCATCCGGGCGGTCGCGGCGAACGTCACGGTCAACATCACGGCCCCGCCGGGCACCAGCGCGCGCGCCGAGCAGCGCGACGACGGCAGGGGCGGCAAGACCATCGACGTGCTGATCGACGAGGCGGTCGCCGGCAACATCGGCAACCAGGGTAGCCGGACGCACCGCGCGATGCGCAGCACGTTCGGCGTCGGCACCCAGACGGTCGCGCGCTGATGGCCATCTGGCCCGTCGATCTGCCGCAATACCCGACCGGCCCGGTAATGACCGAGCTGCAGGACTCGCGCATCCGCTCGCAGCCGGACACCGGCCCGCCGCTGATGCGCCGCCGCTATACCTCGGCGATCCGCATGGTCGAGGCGCCGCTGATCCTGACCGGCGCGCAGCTCGCGATCTTCGACGCCTTCTACGAGACCGACCTGCTGCACGGGACGCAGCGCTTCCAGTGGCTCGACTTCCGCACCGACGAGCTGGTGCAGTACCGCTTCGTCGAGCCGCCGAAGTGGACGACCTTGCACGGCGACCAGAGCCCGGCCAACCGGCGCTGGCAGGCGACGCTCAAGCTGGAGATCCTGCCCGGCCTGTTCGCCGGCGTGGTCCGCAACATCGCGGCGACGCTGGTCGGCGAGGCCGTGCTGACGGCGAATGCCGGCCGTCTGCTGTCGGTTTCGGCGAGCCTGCTGGGCAGCTCGAGCCTCACCGCGGCGCCGGGCGAGTTCCTGTCGCAATACATCGCCGCCACGCTGACCGGCAATTCCGAGATGACGGCGGCGGCGCTGGCGACCCGCAGCATTGCGGCGTCCCTCACCGGACAGGCGACGCTGACGGCCGGCGCGGAACTCGTCCCCGGCGGCACGGTCAACGCGGTCGAGCTGGACGGCGTGGGCCAGCACTACGTCATGGATCCGCTCGGCACGCTGGCCCCGGCGCCGGGCTCCGGCCACACCATCCACATCTGGCGGCAGAAGGCGCTGGACGGGGTCGAGCAGGCGCTCTACTGGCGGGGCGACATCACCACGGCGACGCCGGTGCCGGAAGTGTCCATCGTCGTCCGGGCGGACAACAAGGTCCATGCCGAGTGGTACGACGAGTCCGGCAACCTGATCGGGCAGGTGACCAGCACCGACACGTTCCTGGTGGCGGACGGCAAGGTTCCGATCGGCCTCGACATCTCCGGCGACAGCGCGACATTGCGCCTCAAGGGCCTGATCGACGGTGTGAACGCGCCGCCGACCGCGGCTGGCGGCTACATGGGCTTCGGCGGCACGCGCTACCTGGGGCGCTCCGGCGACGCCGGCGACCTCCGCCACTTCATGGGCTGCCTGGCGGAGGACTGGGAAGCCCCGGTCTCACTCGGCTTTAACGACGACGACATCTACGAGAAGTTCGTCGACAGCACGCTGACGGCCGGCCTTGCCCCGCGCAACATCGGCGCCGACGGCAGCGGCCCGAGCGACCAGGTCCTCGTCTACCTCAACGGCGGCTACGCGACCTATCACCAGAACCAAGCCCCGGCGACGGGCTCGGTCGACTACGCGCCGGTCGGCTTCATCCAGCCGTGCGCGGACTCGTTCGGGGTGTATAGCGAGGCTATCAGCGGCATCGTCATGCCGAGCATCGTGCCGGGCTCTTTCGCGAACGCCACATTCACGACGAACAGCAGCGCGAACCGGACGTACCTCTCGGATTACGATCCGGGCGCGGGCTCGAACCGCAAGGTCATCGCGATTATCGGTATCGAGCAGACGAGCTATAATCCCTTTAGCGAGTCCCAACTGGACTCCTTGACGTTCGGCGGCGTCCACTTCAAACGAAATGCTCCGTTTGCTGTTGACGGCGCGTCGAATGATGCAGTTTTCGAAATTGGCTATATCGACGAGGCGGACCTTCCTGCCCCAGGCACGAATGCCGTGCAGGGAGATACAGCATCCAACACGCACTGGTCGCTAACCATTTTCACCGTCAAGGATGCTCAGCCCGGTCCGTTCACGACCATGACGGCAACGCCGTCCGATACGTCTCCGCTGTCGCTTAACATTACCACCGTTTACGACAAGTCACTGGTCGTTTCCATGCTTGTCATTGGGCAGGAAATTACCGATGTCGCGGCGTCGGGTAGCGGCCATGCGATAGCCGATAACTACGACTCCGGCGCGACGGCAGGCGAGCGCATCGTCATCGGTTCGCTCGATGCGGCGACGGCTGGTGCGCAGACCCTTGGTTACACCTTCACCAACAGCGCGGCTATTGGCATCAGCTTCGCCATTGCGCCTGTGGATGCTTATGTGCCGTTCGGCATCCATTTGCCGCCGACCGGAACGGGCATTGCAAGCAGCGGCACGGCGCACGCCGTCACAATGCCGGCGACCGTGGCGGCGGGCGATGCGCTGATCGTCATCCTTGGCCTGTACTACTTGGCCAGCGCTCCGGCAGGGACGATTACCACGCCTTCGGGCTGGACGGCGCAAACGCCGGTCAATGTCACGAACGGCTCCGACTCCTTCACGCTCGCGGTCTTCAAGAAAATCGCGGACGGGACGGAAGACGGAGCGACGGTCGATTTCGTCACCAGCGCAAACGCAACAGCGGCGGCGCATGTCTACCAAATTGACGTTGGTACATGGTACGGCGATCTGGCGGGCATCGAAATAGGCACGGCCGGTGGCGGCGGTAGCACGAGTCCCGATGTCGGGTCGATAACGCCGAGCTGGGGAAGCTCGCTGTGGATGGCCATCGCGGCTGTCGTCGCCATTGACGACGACAACCCACTGAACGGCACGGGCACTAACAACGGGCCATGGGTTCTCTTCGCCAACAAGAAGCCCTTTAACCAAGCGTCTGGCGCTGGGGCGAATGCCGGTCCGGGCCTTGGAAGCACGTTCAGGCTGGTTCACGGGACCACGCTGGACCCGATTGCATTCAGGTCCGATGTCTCGCGTGACAGGCGCGGCCTTCTGATTGCCGTCAGGGCTGCCTGATGCGGAAATTCGGCGCTGGTGCGAACAGCTTCTTGACGTGCGAAGCGATCAGCACGGGAAGGGCCAGGAGCAGCCCGAGCAAGCCCATTATCCCTGCCATTGCAAAGCCGAATGCAATTAACCACAAAACGTCGGGATGTAGGAACGGCAGGCTATCCATGGTTGTAGCATAGCGCGGTTGCAATGACCCTTCAACACTTCGCCCTCAAGAACGACGCCACCGGCTTCACCGCCGCCGAGGCGGCGCTGCTCGCGCGCGGGCAGGCGATCTATGGGCCGAGCTTCCAGCTTGCCCGGCGGCCGACCGCCGATGACGCGACGGTCGAGATCATCGACGCGGCTCTCGACAGCAACGACCTGGTCGGGGATCTCGGCGTAATCGCCACGGCGATTGAGACCCGCATGCCAAGCGCCTTGGTGTACGACGTCTTCGCCGACGCACAGGACTTTCGCGAGCGCGGCTTCCCGATGCTGGGCGAGATGGCGCGCTCGGAATACCCGGAGATGGCGGGCGTGCGCTATATCGCGCAGCCCGGTGCCGTCGGCGGCGCCAACAACGGCAAGTTTCCCTGGACGGCATTCGAGGGACCGGAGACGGCCGCGATCAACGGCGGCACCAACCGCAAGCTGCCGGGCGAATACATCCACTTCCTAATCGGCGTCGTCCACAAGGAGGAGGCGAGCAGTTTCAATTTCGCCGGGCGCTACGTCGATTTCGCGGACGCATCGGGCGGCGAACGGTCGGAATTGCGGAGCGATCATCCGATCTTCCCCGGCATCCTCCTCGGCACGATGACCGACCGGAATGCCGGGCTGAAGGGCGATCCGTGGGTTCACGAGGGCGGCAACATCTACTCCCAGGCCGATTGGGGCCGGAACGTCTCGCAATTCGTACCGTTCCAGACCTTCCTAGTGGTGACCAGCGCTGTCGATCCCACGGACAGCTTTACCGATATCCTGGAAAAGGCCTTTTACAAGATCGGGACGAGCGCCACGACGCTCAATCCCGGCGAGTGGTTTCTCGATGCCGCGAAAACGAAGATGTACGTCCGGCTGGTCGACGACAGCGCGCCACCGGCCGGCTTCAACATCTCGACCCGCTGGGATAATGGCGGCGGGCACTTCCTCAATTTCGTCAACGGTGGAAAGAACATCCGCTGCACCAATCTCCGCACGCTGGCATGCACGCAGACGAACTGGGGCGGGGCGACGGATCTGGAAGTCCTCGGCGGCCAGCAGCTTCTGAACGCCAACCTATTCCTGCTGAGCGTGAGCGACGCCGGGTGGAAGTGGGGCGCGGCGTCTTATGGCCGGCTGACCTACGACCGCACGGACATCAAGGACGAGAACGACAATGTGGTGGCGCCGACGCACCCGCTGGTGCTGCGTCTCATAGCCGAGAAGGGTTCTGCGGCTGCGGCTTGGGCGGACATGGACATGTGGGCATGCATCTGGGGGCAGGACAACGGGCTCTACCAGAACAACGCCGTCTCGAGCACGCTGAACTGGATCGATGGCGCACTCATCGTCGACACGCACGGAACCATCGCCAACAGCCGCGGCACGATCAAGACCTATGCGGGCGGTGACGGGCACGCGGTGGCGACGCGCGGCGGGTTGCTGCGGCAGAACACGGTCGTCCGGCGCTTCGTCTCGCTGCGCGCCGGCCGCCACAAGGACTTCTATTTCGCGGCCGAGGCGGAGGCAGACGCGCCGTACGATTTCGGCGGTACCAAGAACGCCGGCAACTACATCGACAATATCGTCGAGGACTTCCTCTTGCTCGACGACAATGGCAACGGCACCGGGATCGCGCACGGCGGCATGGGGGTCGAGAACGACAACGACCATGTCCTCTATCTCAGCCGCACGGATGGCATCAAGACCGGCAACATCGTGCGCCGCTTCGCGTGCGGCAATTTGCCGAACGATGCGATCATCTGCGTTTCCGAGCAGCCGGTCGAATACCGGGACTACATCATCGACAATTGCCACACTCACTATCTGATGGGCCGAAATTTCACTGAGAGCGTGCCCTTTGCCGCGGTCGTGACGAATGGCGAGGCGACGGTTACGAACGTGACCGAGAATCTGCTGCTTAGCTCCGGCGGCGACGCGACGCAGCTCAATCTGGTCAATACAAATGACTATCTCGTCATGGGATTCCTCGACACGCCGCGCCGGGTCGAGGTCTTTTTCGGAACGGGCAGCGTGGCGGCGGCTGGGACCTACACTCTGGCGGTCGAAAAGTACACCGCGAGCGGATGGGTCGCCGTCAGCAGCCTGACGAACGGCACGAACAGCTTGAAGCAATCCGGCGAGATCACCCACGCCCGCGACGGCTCCGAGATCCTGGCCGACCTCTATGGGCAAACTCAGATGGCCTTTCTGCGCATCCGCCTGGCTTCCGGCAGTTTCACGACGCCGCCGACCATAACCAAGCTGGGCGGGCGACGCATCGGCGCCCCCATGTTCTCGCGCGGCGCAACGGTGACCTGGGGGGCGAAATCGCAGCGCTGGAACCGGACAAACTCCGGGCTTTACGAGGTAAATTCACGCTACGAGGACGTCGACGACTTCACTCTCGACCTGGGCGACACCCTCGTCGCGGAGACGGCCGCCGTTTTCAACGATGGTAACAGCACCTTCAGCGGCTGGAAGACGGTCTCGTCCGGCTTCTACAAGAACCACACCGAGGCGAATTCCGACGTGCCGAAAGGCAAGGCCGATAACCGCGGCGGCAACGTGACCGTCGACGACATCATCGACGCGAATTCCTGACCCCATGCCCGTCTCCGAGACCGCCCGCCGCGCCCTCTACGCGCCGGAGAGCGAGGAGGTATTCCTCGTGCTCCTGACCATCGACCACGACTCCCTGTCGCAGCCGATCCGCGTCGTCAACAACCTGGAGCCGATTACATCGCGCGGGGAGGAGTATGTGGCCTTTCCGTTCGCCCCGATCCTGCCGTTCGATAAGGAGGAGGCGCCACCGCAGGCGCAGCTCGCCATCGACAACGTCAGCCGCGAGATCGGCCAGGCGGTGCGGCAGATGACCGGGCCGGCCCGTGTGACGCTGGAAGTGATCATGGCATCGGCGCCGGACACGGTCGAGATGACATGGTCGTCGTTTCTCCTTCGCAACGTCGTCTTCGACGTCGCCGCCGTGCAGGGGCAATTGATGGTCGAAGACCTGACGCGCGAGCCCTATCCGGCCCGGCGCTTCAATCCCGGCAGCTTCCCCGGGATCTTTTGAATGACCTTGGCCGAATTCGTCAACCGCGCAGTCGGCGTGCCGTTCAAGGAGCGCGGCCGCGGCTACGACGGCTGGGATTGCTACGGCGTCGTGTTCCAGGCGCACCTGGACGTGCTCGGGATCGAGCTTCCCGCCTATGACGGGGAATACCGCTCGACCTGCCAGCGCGGCCGGCTGGAAGCTCTGATCGCGCGCGAGACGGCGGCGCGCTGGAGCGTGCCGGCGAATCCCGAGGCGATGGACGCCATCCTGCTGCGGGTGGAAGGCAACGACATGCACCTCGGGCTGGTGATCGACAGCCATCGCTTCCTGCACGTCGACCGCGGCGTCGATACCTGCGTGCAGGAGTTCACCGGGCTGGAATGGAAGGGGCGCGTGGCGGGGTTCTACCGCTTCGTGAAGCCGCAGGCGGCGATGGCGTCGTAGACCGCCTTGTCGGCAAAAACATCGCCGAATACGGGCGCATTGCTGCGCACCTCTATGCGGGCCGGGCTCGATCCCGTCGCGCGGACTTGCCAGAAAAACTGCATGCCATAGGGGCCCATCGGTCCGCCGGACGTCACCGTTGATTCCGTGCGCCGCTCCCGCAGGCGAACCGGCTGCAAAACGTAATCCACCGGAATTTCGCCGTGCACACAGCGCGCGGCCCCGGCGAAGTCGCCCGGGCCCTCGAAGACGACAACCGGCTTCTTGGCCTCCAGCGTTGGGAGATCCCCGTAAGGCATGCAACCGCTCATCATCAATGCCGCCACGAACATCCAGCGCATCGATCGGCCCTCCGTTCATGTGTCGGCGATCACCCGACCCTTCTCAACGGAACCGGTGCAGATCGCGCTCGGGGAAGGATTGACCATAGCGGAAATGCTCGAGGTCCTGCAACCGGACCCGGCGCTGCGCCGCTTCGCGCACGTCTACGTCGGCGACGACTACATCATGCCGACGTGGTACGCGCATGTCCGCCCGAAGGCTGGCGCGCTGGTCACGCTCAGGGTCGTTCCGCAAGGCGGGGGCGGGGGCAAGAACCCGCTCCGCACGATCCTGATGATCGGCATCCTGGCCGCCTCGTTGGCCGTGGGATATTTCGGGGCGGCGCCGCTTCTTGGCTCCGCCTTCGGCGCTGGCACCTTCGGCGCCACGCTGCTGGCCGGCGGCATCGCGCTGGCCGGCAGCCTGATCACCAGCGTGCTGTTCCCCGCCCGCCCGCCGTCGCTGCCGGCGCTGACCGGCTTCGGGGAATCGCGCGACAGCCCGACCCTGTTCATCGAGGGGGCGCGCAACCAGCTTCGGTCGTTCGAGGTCGTGCCCGTGGTGCTGGGCCGCCACAAGCAGACGCCGCCCTACGCCGCCAAGCCCTTCACCGAGGCGATGGGGGCGACGCAGTATGTGCGCATACTGGTCTGCTGGGGCGTCGGCCCGCTTCAGATCGACGACATCCGCATCGGCGAGACGCCGATCGCCGACTTCGACGAGGTCGAGATCGAGACGCGCCAGGGCTACCCCTCGGACGCGCCGCTCACCCTCTACACCCAGGACGTCGAACAGGACGACCTGTCGATCCGGCTGCTCGGCGCGGACGACTGGACGGCCCGCACGGCGGCGGCCGACGCCGACGAGCTCGGCATCGACATCAGCTTCCCGGCCGGCTTCTTCAACACCACGGACACCGGCAAGCGCGCGGCGACCGACGTGCGGGTGCAGGCGCAGTACCGCCTGGTCGGCGCGGCGGTGTGGACCGACGTGCCGGGCGACGCCTCGATCAGCTTCCCGCGCGAGTGGCTGCAGCCGCCGACCATCACCTTCACGCACAACTCGACGGCGGCCATCCGCCACGGCCTGCGCTGGCCGGTGGCGCGCGGGCAATATGAGGTGCGGGTGCGGCGCATCAGTCCGGATCCGGCGCAGACGCATGCCGTGGACGAGTCCTGGTGGACGGCGCTCAGGCGGTTCAAGAACGAGGCGCCGATCGACAGCCCGGTGCCGCTGGCGCTGACCGCGCTGCGCATCAAGGCGACCGACCAGCTCAACAACGTGGTCGACGAGCTGAACGCGGTGGTGACCTCGATCGCGCCGGACTGGAACGGCACGGCCTGGGTAAGCGGACCGACGCGCAACCCGGCGAGCCTCTACCGGCTGATCCTGCAGGGCGCGGGCATTTCCGAGACCCTGGCCGACGCCCGCATCGACCTGGACGGGCTGCAGGACTTCCACGACTTCTGCCGGGTCAACGGCTTCACCTTCGACATGGTGCGCGACTTCGAATCCTCGGTGTGGAACGCGCTGGCCGATGTCGCCGCCGCCGGCCGCGCCTCGCCGACCCAGCGCGACGGCAAATGGTCGGTGGCGATCGACCGGCCGCAGGCCTACCCGGTGCAGCATTTCACGCCGCGCAACTCCTGGGGCTTCTCGGCGGAGAAGGCCTTCGTCGACCTGCCGCACGGCTGGCGGGTGCGCTTCGTCAACGAGGACCAGCGCTACGCCAACGACGAGCGCATCGTCTATGACGACGGCTATTCCGACGCCAACGCCACCCGCTTCGAGGGCCTCGAGCTGCCGGGGGTGGTCGACCCCGACCTGATCTGGAAGCACGCCCGCTTCCACATCGCCCAGGCGCGGCTGCGGCCGGAGCGCTGGACGCTGTTCGCCGACATCGAGCACATCGTCTGCCGCCGCGGCAGCCTGGTGAAAGTGACGCACGACGTGCTGCTGGTGGGGCTGGCGCAGGGCCGCATCGTCCAGGTGCATGAGGACACCAACGGCGACGTCGCCGGCGTCACGGTCGACGAGGTGCTGACCATGGAGGCCGGCACCGACTACGGCCTCAGCATCCGCACGCCCGGCAACCCGGCGCTGCTGGCGGCGCTGGCCGCCGACCCGGGCGAGCAGACGGAGGTGTTCTTCACCGCCTCGATCCCGGCCGCGCAGGCCCCCGACATCGGCGACCTGTTCGGCTTCGGGGAACTGGGCGCGGAGACGGTCGACGCGCTGGTGCTGGCGATCGAGCCGCAGGCCGATTTCAAGGCGCGGCTGCTGCTGGTGCCCTACCAGGCGGGCGTCTACACCGCCGATACCGGCACGATCCCGCCCTTCGACACCGGGCTCACGGCGCTGGAGACGGTGCCGGCCCCGGTCGTGCTGCGGGTGCGCTCCGACGAAAGCGCGCTGGTCAAGGTCGGCGCCACGCTCGAGGTCCGGGTCGAGATCGACATCCAGCCGCTGGCCCTGAAATTCGTCCAGGTCGGCGCGGTGCTCGACGTGCAGTCCCGGCCGTCGGCGAGCGCCGAGCCCTACCGCGACGCCGAGGTCACCACGCGGCGGCTCAACGGCGCAACCCTGGTCGGCGTGACGGAAGGCGAGACGATCGACATCCGCCTGCGCTGGCGCGTGCAGGACCGGCTGCCGGGGCCCTGGGCGACCATCGCCGGCCACCTGGTGGTCGGCAAGGGCAGCCCGCCGGCGGCGCCGCAGGGGCTCACCATCTCGGTCTTCGGCGGCTCGGCGCTGCTGCGCTGGGATCCGCCGTCGGACATCGACGTGCGCTTCGGCGGCACCATCCGCTTCCGCCACTCGCCGGTCTTCACCGGCGCGGCCTGGGCGGAGAGCACCAGCATCGGCAACGCGGCCAATTCGACGGCGCTGGTCGCCGTCCTGCCGCTCAAGCCCGGCACCTATCTGGCGCGCACCTTCGATTCCGCCGGCAACCCCTCGGCCGAGATCGCCGCGGTGACGACGATCCAGGCCTCGGTGCTGGAATTCGCCAACGTCGACACGGTGACCGAGGACCCGGCCTTCGCCGGCGCGCATGACGGCACCGTCGAGGACGGCGGGGTTTTGAAGCTGGCCGGGCAGGGGCTGCTCGACGACGTGGCCGATTTCGATGCCATCGAGAACCTCGACAGCCTGGGCGGCATCGCCTCGGCCGGGGTCTACGGCTTCGCCGCCGGGCTCGACCTGGCGACCACCGAAAGCGACACGCAGCGCGTCCGGCTGACCTCGCATATCGAGGCGATCTCGGTCAACGAGCTCGACCTGATCGACGACCGCGGCACGCCGATGGACAGCTGGGAGGACTTCGACGGCACGGTGCAGGGCGCCGCCGACTGCCAGGTCTGGGTCCGCCATACCGATGACGATCCGGCCGCCACGGCGCCCGCCTGGTCCGACTGGCAGCGGCTCGATTCCGCCGAGTTCGAGGCGCGCGGCTTCGAGTTCGAGGCGCGCCTCGCGACCGTCGACCCCGCCTTCAACATCAACGTCTCCGAGCTGTCCGTCGTCGTGGACCGGCTCGCGGCTTAGGGGAGATCAGCATTGGCCCAGCACGACTTCACCCTGGACAACGGCAACGGCGCCGCCGTGCGCGCCGACCTCAACAACGCGCTCGCCGCGCTGGTCTCGCAGAATTCCGGCGCGTCGGCGCCCGGCACGACCTTTGCGCATATGTGGTGGTTCGACACCGCGAACAACCTACTGAAGCAGCGCAACGCCGCCAACGACGCCTGGGTCACGGTGGCGTCGAAGGTCGGCAACGTGTGGGTGCCGTACTCGGAAGGCGCGGCGATGACCGTCGGCGAGGAGGTCGGCGACCTCGTCCGGCTCGAGAGCCTCGGCGACACGGCGGCGACGCCGACCCTGCCGCCGGTCGACGGATCGCAGCTCACCGGGCTGTCGCAGGGCGCGGTGCTGCAGGTGGCGCACGCCCAGGTTATCACGCAGGGCACCGGCAGCACGACCACGCCGGTCGACGACACGATCCCCCAGAACACCGAAGGCAACGAGGTCATCACCTGCGCGATCACGCCGATCAGCGCCACGAGCAAGCTGCTGATCGAGGCGTCGCTCATGGTGGCCTACGACGCCGACGCGACCCTGGTCTTCGCGCTGCACCAAGACTCGATTGCCAATGCGCTCTACGCCATCGCCGACAAGGCGGCCGGCGTGAACGATCAGCTCCACACGGTCATGCGGCACTACATGACGGCCGGGACGACATCCCTCACCACGTTCAAGGTGCGCGTCGGCAGCAATTCGGCCGGCACGCTGACCTGGAACGGCGCCGGCGGGAATCGCCGGTTTGGCGGCGTCGCGGCCTGCCGGATGACGATCACGGAGATCGCAGGCTAGCCGTCGGCCGGCCCCGAGCGGCCCGCCGGCGTGGTGATGCACCCCGGCGAGCCTGACCGACCACCCTTTGATCCAGAAAGGATGACCGGCTGTGCAAAGGTTAACACTGTCGGGCCGGGTTCGGCTTCGGTGCGGAGGCGCTAAGCCATGAGCGACCTGAGCGGGCTGCGGGCGGCCTTCGGCGCCTGGGTGGAGCGCTGCCTCAAGCGCATCCTGTTGTTCGTCACGGTCGTCGCGGCGACCGGCACGGCGATCGTGACCGCCGGCGCCCACTGGGACAGCGTCCGCCCCTGGGCGACGCGCAGCGAGATCGCAGAGTTCGCGAACGGCGTCGCGAACGACCTCTACCCGCTGTCGCTGGCCGACCAGCAGACCAAGACCCTCAGCTTGGAGAACCGGCTCAAATTTCTCGAGGAGAACGGCAAGGCCGGCAAGAACACGCCCGAACAGTGGCTCGAGATCCCGGTCATGAAGCGGCTGATCGACGAGTCCAAGGATAAGGAGGCGCAGATCATCAAGCGCCAGACCCGATTCCGGACATTCCAGGAGCACCGCTGATGCGCGCCGCAGTGCTGTACGGCCTGGCGGCGGCGCTGGTCGCCACGCTCGCGGTCTGGGCCGTCCTGGCGCTGGGCGGCGGCGCAGCCCTGCTTACCCCGTGAGGAGACCATGACCCTATCCGAGTACGACCTGCACCTGATGACCTTGACGATCGCCGGCGAGGCCAGGGGCGAGGACTGGGACGGCAAGATCGCCGTCGGCCACGTCATCATGAAGCGTTTCAACAATCCCGGCTGGTGGTCGCGCAACCGGGACGATATCCCGGACGACACGATCGCGGCGGTCTGCGCGGATCCGTATCAGTTCTCGTGCCTCAATGCGAACGACCCCAATGTCCGCTACCTGATCCTCCTGCCGCCGACGGCGCCGGTGTACCTCGAATGCCGGGCGGCGGCGCTGGCCGTGCTGACCGGCCGCGCGCCCAACCCCACGGGCGGCGCGACGCACTATTTCAAGACGGGCACGCCGGAGCCGAAGTGGGCGGCAGGGAGACAGCCGACAGCCATCGTCGGGGTCCATCGGTTCTATGACGTCGGCCTGAGCGGCTGATCGGCCGCCACCTGTACTTCACTTTTAGCGACCACATTTGTGGTCGGAAAAATTAACACGGCCCCTTTCCCACAACCGCAAAGGTACTTCCATGAAACGCTTCATTCTGAGGCTGGCGGCGGCGTCGCCGCTGGCGCTGGCGATCCTCGCCGCCACGCTGCTTGGCATGGCCCTCGGCTCCGGCATAAATCTCGCCTGGGCGCAGGCTATCCCGGCCCCGGCGGCCGAGCCATCGACGGTCGTCTCCTTCGGCGGCCTGTTCAAAGACGTCATCCTGCCCGCCATCACGGGGGTGGTCCTCATCCTCGCCAGCTGGGCCGCCCGCAAGGGGCCGGCGCTGATCGGCGTCAATCTCAGCGAGCAGAACAAGGCCAGCTTGGATGCCATGCTCGACCGCGCCGTGCATTGGGGCGCGATGGAGGTGGCCAGCATGGTCGACAGCCGCAAGCTGACCGACATCGACGTGCGCAACGCGATCGTGGCCACGGCCTTGAACTACGCCACCAAGCTCTCCGGCGACCTGGTCGAGAAGAACGGCGGCGGGCAGTACATCGAGACCCGCATCAAGGCGCAGCTCGCCCAGCTGCTCGGCATCGATGCCATCGCCGCGGTCGCCGCCGGGCCCCCGCTTACGGCGCCGGTTCAGCCGGCTGCCGTGGCTCCGGCGGCGGCGCCGAGCGTCGGCGGCATCCCGATAGCGCAGCCGGCATGATCAGCGTCTACCTGGTCGTCGCCTTGGTCTCGGTGCTGGGCCTGTCGCTCTACGTCAACTGGCGGCAGGCCCGCACCAACGGGGCGCTGCGCTCGGAGAACGTCAACCTCCGCGCCACCATCAAGCAGAAGGATGCCCAGCTTGTCGTCTTCGCGAACACGAAGCCTGGCGGCGGCGCTGCTGATCTCGCTGCCGGCAATTTCTAGCTGCGCCCCGATCGATACCTCGACCCTGCCGCCGCTGGTCGAGTACAGCGCGGAGGAGCAGGCCAAGGCCTGCGCCGAGCTCAAGGGAATGTGCCCGGCCGTACCGCCGGATGGCGCCTGCGCGCTCGTGCGCGAGCGCTGCCCGGCGCTGGTGCTGCCGCGGCTGGTCGACGACTATGGCACGCTCCGGAAGGCGATCCGGGCGAGCGGCGTTCAGTAATTGCCGTCGTCCGGCGGTTGACTTAAAAGTCAACCCGGACACTTAGGGCCGCTCCTCACGGGGCGGCCCTTTTTTATTGCGGAGAATGCGGCGGGGGATGCTTATCGCTTCTTATCCCTGTCCGCCTTCGCTCGGCTCAGCACGTAAAGCGCATCCTCGATCTCGTCGCAGTGCAACGTGACTTCGCCAACAACCTCGTCAGAACCGTTGTGATGCGTTTGGCGCAGGATGATCCGATCGCCGTCGCGCGGGTCATATCGGATAACCTGAAGCCGGCCGGCGGTATATTGTCCGCTCACCGCAGCACCTCCACGCCCTTGCCCGCGAAGACCCGTGTCGGTCCTTCTTCTGGCTGGATCACCAGTACGACATTCTCCGGGGCCCGCCATTCGCGGCTCATGATGAATTGCGCGAACTCGTCCTCGAGGAAGGCATTGTAGCCGCCGCCGAGAGCGTTGATCTGCGGGTGCTTCGAGCCCCCATAGTGATCGTCGAGCGGCTTGAGCGGCCCGAAGCCGTGATCGTCAAGCCACCAGTTGATCGCGCCGCAGAGCGCGTCGTCGTCTTCGCCGAGGCTGAAAATTAGAGTGACGCCGCTGACGACGCTCACCGCAGCACCTCGACCCCCTTCGCCCGGACCACGGCCGCCACATGCGCGGCCCATTCCTCGAGCATCTTGCGCTTCAGCTCGAGCGCGTAGCCGTGGCTGTAGTCGGCGGTGACCGTGCCGGGGCCGGAATGGTTCAGCACCAGCCCGCGGCTGTATTCGTCGTAGCCCTGGTCCTGCAGCCACGACGCGATGGTGTCGCGGCAGGTGTGGTAGGTCCAGTCCTCGATGCCGCTGGCGGCGCGGATCTTATTGGCCAGCCAGGTGCCGGGGTCGAGCGGCTGTTTCGCGCGGTAGCCGGGGAACAGCAGCTCGGGCGCGTCGATGCGCGCCGGCAGGCCGCGCAGGATGCGCTGTGCCAGCGGCGGCAGGGGCACTAGGTAGACGCGCTCGCGCTTGGCCTTCTTCTTCGACTTGGTGCGCTCGAAGGGCACGGTCCAGAGCGTCGGCTTGGCCGGGTCGTCGAGCTCGGCGCGCTCGGCCTGCGCCAGCTCGTTCTTGCGCGGCCCCAGCAGGATGCAGAGTTTGATGTAGGCGCCCTCGATCGCCGGCAGCGTCTCGGCGACCGCCCAGGCGGCGCGGACTTCTTTGTCGTCGTAGCGGCGGACCTTGACCCGGCGCTCGATCTCGACCTCGACCCGGTCCATGACGGGCGCGGCGCAGAGCCCGCGCTTGTGCGCCCAGCGCCAGAGCTGGCGCATGTAGGTCAGCGTGACCCGCGCCTTGGCGTGCTTGCCCTCGGCCAGGATGGCGTCGAGCACGGCGTAGCCGTCGGCCTCGGTGATGTCGGCGAAGGGCCGCTTGAGCCAGGAAGCGCCGGATTTCAGCAGCACGCGCTTGGTCTCGGCGGCGGTGCGCTGGCGCGGCTCGCTCCACTTGACGATGAAGTCCTCGACCACGTCCTTGTAGGTCCCCGCCGCCTGCGCCTGGGCGCGCGCCTGGCGCTGGGCGGCGACCGGGTCCTTGCCGCCGGCGACCGCGTCCAGCATCGCCCGCGCCCGCTCGCGCGCCTTGGTGGCGTTGGTGACTGCGGCGTCGCCGATGTTCTTGCGCCGCTGCACGCCCGACGGCGCCCGGAAGCGCAGCGCGTAGACCTTGCGGCCGGATGGCGATACCCGCACATGGAAGCCGCGCAGCGCGCCGTCCCAGGCGCAGTATTCCTTGTCCCGGGGCGCGAGTCCGTCGACGAAGCGGGACGTGATGTGGTCAGCGGGCATGGTCAGTCCTTCGGTTCAACCCAGTCTTCCATCATATCGGCATCGATTCTCCGGCGCGCATCATCTCTTTCCGACTTATCGGTCGGGGGATGGCCGCAGAGAAAGTTCTCTTCCATGTAGTATCCGTTGCCGTCCAATAACCAGCGGAACCGCCGCGCATCGGCAGCGTCGGAACGGTCAATCGGATTTTCATCCTCAGCGGGCATGGATCGTAGCCTCCTCGAAGACCTCTACAAAACCGACCGGGCCCTTCGGGTCGAGCCTAGCGAGCCGAACATTTTCCCACGGCAAAAAATCATCGTCGCGGTTGCGTTCGATCAGCCGGTAAGCCTCCCACTCGCTCGCCGCGCGGATGATCCGGAACTGCGTTTCGCGGACCGAATCGCCGATCCAGCTCTTGATGTCGCCTACGGCGATATAGAGGTTCAACGCCTCAGCGTCAGCGGACATGCTCATCCTCCCCAAGCGGTCGAGCTTGTCGCGAAGCGGATATTGTTCCCCCACGTCATCACGTCGCTGTCGTAGAGGTAGCGGTGCCCGGCCAGCAGCTCGAGCGCGGCCCGGGCGAGGCGGTCGCCCTCGGCGAACCGCGCCTCCATCTGGTCGATCTGGGCCAGTTTCGCGGTGACGATGGCGGCGAGGCTGTTCGGCTTGCCGTCCTCGACCGTGAAGCGGTTGCGCATGTCTTCCCAGCCCGGGCGGTTCGCGGCCAAGCGCTCGCGCTCGCGCGCGCGGTGATGGATGCCCGCCTCCAGGTGCCGGTGGATCTCGCCGATCATGTCGGTCTTGGCCGGGTCCTGGCCGTTCTTCACGACGGCCGCGAGGACCGCGTCGAACGAGGCCGCGAGGCAGGACATGGCCTGCGCGTGCGCGTTGTCGGGGCCCTTGGCGCGGATCTCGCCGGTGGCGTCGTAATGCGCCCGCGCCTCGGGGTCGCGCAGCACGTCGTAGGCGGCGCGCAGCCGCTCGAAGGCCGCGCGGTCGCCGCCCGTGTCGGGATGCGCGGACTTCGACAGCCGGCGGTACGCGGCCTTGATGTCCGCCGCGCCGGCCGTCCGGCCGAGGCCGAGGATGCGGTAGGGGTCCATGTCAGCGGGCATGGGGCGGCTCGGTCAGCGGCCAGTTATCGGCGCAGGCGTAGATCGTCGCCGCCCGCCCGCGGGTGATGGCACTGGCATACATCTGGAGAATCATCAGCGTGCCCTCGACCGTCAACTCCTTCGCCTGCTGATCTACCAGCAAACGCAACATGCGAATCTCCCATTCGGTGAATTTGGCTTCTTTTAAATCCTGATCGGAAAATTCCAGCGTAAATACATGTTTCCCCTTGTGTTCATCACTCTCGCGTGTGATTAGCATTTCCTATCAGATCTCCGATTTTTGGGCACACATAGGGCACAAATGCCGGACAACGAGGGTGCTACTCGATTGCCCGGAATGCAACAGAAACCGCAGAAACCCGGCGATTTTCGCCGTAAATGACATCGATAGACAGACATGGACAAAGCCTTCCTCCGACTACGGATCAGAAGGTTAGGGGTTCGAGTCCTCTCGGGCGCGCCAATAAATCAACAACTTAACTACCCGCCCGAGTCGCCGAATCACCCATTTGGGCACATATAGGGCACAGAGCGAAAACGGCGCGCGCTCCCGCGGGCGCTTCGGCATCGATTGCTGGCGGATCTGCGGCTCGATGACGATGTTCATCGTGATGGTCTCGCCCTCGGTCGCAAAGACCGGCTCGGCGGCCGCCAGGCCCTCGCCCAGGAACTCCCCGGCTTCCGAGGTGACGAAACACCTGCTCCTGTCCAGGTGTCCGCTGACCAGCGCCGTGCCGACGGCGCGCGCCCGCACCTTCATCACCACGATCGAGACGGCTTCGCCCTTGGCGTACATGATGATGCGGCCGCGGTCGTCCTGGACCTCGACGAAGCAGGCCGCGCGGTGCGCTTCCTCCTTCACTCCTCGCCGGCCCTGCGATTAATGCGGTCTGCCCACCAGGTCATCCCCATGCCCAACATCAGGAGAGCGCTGAACGCGCCGGCGCCGCGGGCGAATTGCCAGTATCCCTCGCCGATCGGGGCGCCCCACATGACGATCAAGGCGACTGCAGCCATCACGCCATAGCCCAAAAGCCCTACCGTCATGCTAAATAATACGACCCAGATCAGATCGATGGTCGCTTGCGCAATCCGGTTCCCTAGTTTCATCGATTCCTCCGTCACAAAAAGCTCTCCTGCCGCTCCGGTGGGGGCGGCGGCGCGGGCGCCGCAGCCGCGGCGGCCGCCTTCTTGCCGCGCTTGTCGAGGTAACGCTCGACCAGCCGGCGGATCGCGCTGCCGTCGCTGTGGGTCTGCTGGACGCCGAGCGCGGGGTCGACGATCTGCGCCTGCTCGCTGGCCTTGAGACCGAGCACGTCCATCATCGGCGGGTCGGAACCTTCCTCGGTCACCAGGAAGACCGCCGTGACCTGGCGCTGGCCGCCGTCGCGGTCGCGGTCGAGTCGGCCGATCACCTGATGGTGGATGCCCGGGCTCCAGTCCAGCTCGCCGAAGACGACGAGGTCGAAGCGCTCCTGCAGTCCGTCGAGCCCGGCGCCCGAGCGCAGCGAGAGGATCAGCAGGTTGCTTTCGCCGGTTAGCACCGCCCGCTTGCCGCGCTCCTTCGCGGCGGCCGTTTCGCTGCCCGTGTACATCACCGGTTTGTGATCGGCGAGCTCGCGCAGCCAGATGTCGTAGACGTCGCGGTGCCAGCCGACGAGCATCACCGCCTCGCCCGCCTCGAGCAGGATGCGGACATACTGGGCGACGTGCTTCGCCTTGGCGACGCCGGTGGCGTGCCGCACCATGACGTCCAGCTCGCGCGCCGCCTGGCCGCGCTCCTCGAACGAGGAGGTCGTCGCCTTGATCGCCAGCTTGCGGGCCATGTCCTCGATCGACTGCACCGTCGCGTCGTCGTAGTCGATGGTCTCGACGATGCGGTTGACCGGCGGCAGCTCGCGCCCGACCTCGCGCCGGGTGCGGCGGATGAAGGCGTGCTGCTCGCGGAGGAAGGTGCCGAGCGCCCTGGGGTCGCGGACATGGCCGGTCGGTGCCCATTCGCGGGCGAAGTCGCCGTAGTTCCCGAGGACCGCCGGGTCGATGAAACCGAGCACGTGCCAGATTTCCCGGCCGTAGTTGTAGATCGGCGTCGCCGTCAGCCCGAGGCGGTAGCGGGCGGCGTCCCGCAGCAGCGCCGAGGCGCAGCCCATCTGGCTCTCCGTGCCCTTGCGCAGTTTCTGGATCTCGTCCCAGGCGACCAGCCCGAGCCCGAGCTCGCCCAGGACGTTGGTCCAGGCGGCGAGGTTGCTGTAGCGCCAGAGATAGACGTCCGCCGCTGGCAGGCTGCGCGCCCGCGTGTCGGTGATCAGGTGGACCTGCAGGCGGGTGAACTCGCGCAGCTTCTCGGCCCATTGCCGCTGGACGTGCGGCTCGACCACGACTGCCGCGGGCAGCGCGCCCGGCAGCATCATGGCGCCGGCGGCGACGATGGTCTTGCCGAGCCCGACCTCGTCGCCGCAGAGCAGCGACCCGCGCGAGGCCAGGATCTCGACCGCCTGCGCCTGGTACGCTCGCAGCGCCTTGCCGTCGCGGAAGCCGGGTCGCGCCGGCGCCGTGTAGTCCGGGCGCAGGATGCGCTCGCGCTCGGCGAGGCCTGCGTCGAAGCGCATCCGCCCGCCGCTCAGCGCCGCCAAGTCCCCGGCCGAGACGCGCAGCGGGTAGCGCTGCATGAACCATTCGAGGTCGGCGGCGACGATGTCGGTCGCCGGCAGGACGTAGGGCGGCACGGCCGTCTTCGGAATCACCGGGAACATATGCTTCAGCCGGATCGAGACGTGCGGCTCGATCGCCTCCAGCCCCCAGCGGCCGTCGGGCAGCCGGCGCAGCGCGCCATATGTGCGGATCGGCGTCACAGCCATGCCCGCCCCAGCGGCACGAACCAGAGCGGCTTGCCGCCGACGGCGTCGGGCAGCCCCATGGCGAGGTTCGACGCCAGGATCAGCCCGCCGATGCGCTCGTGCCGCGCGTAGCGCTCGAGCTGCTTCCAGACCGCAACCTTGCGCGCGCCCTTCAGCTTGACCTCGATGCCGAGCGGCCCGACCAGGATGTCGATGACGTCGCCCGGGGCCAGCCGGACCTCGCGCTCGACCGGCGCGCCGAGCGACGCCAACGCGGCCGCGATGCCGGCCTGGGCGCGCTTCTCGTCCGAGAGGTCGGCGCGCACCGAGCGGAGGCGCTCCAGGACGAGGCTGGTGAAGACCGGGTCCATAGACTCAGCCCTTCGCCACGCGGTTGCGGTTGTGAATCGGCATCCGCTCGCAGGCCGACCGGATCGGCTCCGGCAGGTGCCGGCAGATGTCGCGGTGCCAGACCTCGCTGCTCATGAAACGGATGATCTCGCTGCGGATCAGGTAGACCGCCGTCTCCTCGACCGGCCCGAAGTAGCCGACCGCCGCCAGCGCGCGGAGGTGCGCCATCAGCCCGGCGTCGAGCCGCAGCAGCAGCAGGTTGTCGGACGAGACGGCGCCCAGCGATTCCCGCAGCCGCGCCTCGATCTCGGCGCCGAGCCGCCGGCCGCTGGCCTCGCGCGCCTCCTCGAGGTGGGCGCGGAGACCGTCGGATATCTTGACCGAGATCTGGGCCATCAGGCGGGAAACTCCCGGTGCTCTTTCCCGTCCAGGAGCGCGCCGGCGGCCTTCTTGCCGACGCGGGACATGAGCGCTCCCTGGGGCGTGCCGAAGTTCGTGCAGCGCTCGGTGCCGTCGATCTGGATCTCGGCAATGACCTTGGCGTAAGGCGTTGTCGGCGCGTCGAACGGCGCGAACTCCCCCCACTGTTTCCAGAAGAACGGCACGCCAGCAGCGGCGCACTGGTCGCGGAGCGAGCGCGCCCAATCGGGATGGCAGGGCCGGGCGGATGGGCCGGACTCTCCGCCGGCGATGACCCAATCAACGCCGCGACGAGGAGGCGCTTTTGATCCATCGCCTGGCTCCCACCACTCGCCGATGAAGGTTTTGCTGGCGCGATGCCCGTTGAGGCGCGGGTCGGGATCGCCGTTGTACAGATCGACCGGCCCCAGCAGCGGTTCCGCGCTGACGAATCGCACCGCCGCCGGCGTGGCGAGCAGTTCGGGAATCCGCTCGTCGGCGGTCGCCTGATCCTCGACGCTGGTGCCGAGCCAGACGTTGGGGAGGGGTAGCTGTTTAACTTTGCCCAACAAGTCAGGCTTGCCGACCGAAAGCGCGATCTCGCCTATCATCTTGGCGACGCTATCCCGCCTCGCCCACGGGGTCGTCAGGTAGTCGTTTTGGTGGAAGCAGCGCTCGTCGAGCCCCCGGAAGTACGCCCGCATCCGCTCCGGCCGCTTCGTCAGCACCTGGAAGGTGTGCTGCGGGCACAGCGCCATGACGGCAAAGACCTTGTCGATCATCTCGTCGGTGACGAAGCGGGCGAACAAATCGGTCATCGAGCAGACGAAGATCATCCGCGGCTTTTTCCAGCGCAGCGGCCGGGTCAGCATATCCTCGTCGAGGAAAACCTCGACCGCGCCGGAATCGTGGTACCCCGGCTTGTAGTCGAGGCCCGTGCCGAGCCGGCGGTTGATACCCTCGGCGTAGCAGTTCCGGCAGGCCTCCGAGACATGCTCGCAATGATGGCCGATGCGGACCTTGCCCTTGGCGGGGTCGAACCGGCGGGCCCGGATCGGCGTCCAGGTGGCGTCGGTCCATTCGATTCCTGTGCGGTCACCCACGCGCTGTCTCCTCCGCGAGGATCGCGGTCTCGCTGCCGGACTTCGCCTCGCGGTCCCACAGGCGTTTCAGCATGTTGAGATAACCGCGGCAGAGCCGCATCTTGCGCACGATGACGTCCCCCTTGGCATCGCGCGGATAGGCAAAGCCGTCACCCTCCGGAGTCAGGTCGAGCGGCACGCCCTTATGGCAAAAGAACTGCCCGCCGGCCTTGAGCGAGGCAATGGTTTCTTTCCACTTCTCGACATCCTGCTGTTCGGCGGAGCCCGGCCGGAATGCGCAGTTGTCGCAGGGCTTGCTGAAGGAGCAGTAAGGGTCGTCCGGGTCCCAGATCAGCGTCCGGTCGATCGGCTCCCAGGCGGCGCCGCAATTGCCGCAGACTTCGAGCGTCCGGCTATAGAACGCGGTGACCGGCTGTTCCGCGCGCGCGGTCTTGCGGCTGGCGCATTTCGGGCAGCGCCCATCGCCCTTGATCGGCTCAGGCATCGGTCGGCTCCGGGTTCCTAGCAAGCGTGCGCGACGTCGCCGCCTCGACGCGGTCGGTCTGCTTGCGGCAGTGCGCGATCAAGGCCAGGATGGCCTGGCAGGTCGGGACCGGCGCGACATCATAGGAACGCGAACTCGTCAAGCGCTCCATTTCGTCCGCGTCGTTGCGTATCGTGTCGAATGCATCCGTGACGTCATGCAGGTTTTCCAGGTACTCACCCATCGACGCTGACCCCATGCGCGATGGTCATGCGGGTGCCGTCTTTCTGAATGAAGGCGGCCTTTATGCCCTTGGCCCTCTCCTCCTCGGTCAGCTCGGCCGGCGTGCCCATGCTCGCCATGGTGCGGTGCAGCTCTTTCGCGACGGCGCGCTTGAAGCCGCCTTCGCCCTTCGGCACGGGCGTGGCGTCATCGTCATCGGCCGCCGGGGCCTCCTGCGACGCGCCCTCATCGTCCGGGCTGCCCGGCGGGCTGAAACCGCCCCGCCGCCCGCCGCGGTCGACGATTGCCGCCTCGATGTCGGTCATGCCGAGCGCGGCGAGGTAGGTCTCCAGCAGCGCCTCCTGCTCCTGCCGGTCGGCCGTCTCCATCTTCCGCAGCCGGATGACCTGGCGCATGATCTTGGGATCGAAGCCGGCCGACTTCGCCTCGGCGAAGATCTCGCGGATATCGTCGCCGATGGTCTTCTTCTCCTCCTCGAGCCGCTCGATGCGCTGGATGAAGCTGCGCAGCCGCTCGCCGGCGACACCGCCTACGTCTGGCATGGTCAGGTCCTTTCCTGGTTGGGAAATAGGCTATCGTCCGCCGCCGCGTATCCTTGCGTCGGGTAGCGGATCAGGCCCAGCGAATGCAGCCGCCCCATATCGTTGTTGAAGCTGCCGCCGCTGGCGGCCTTGCCGATCGCCGCCGCGACTTCGTTGCGGCTGCGGTTGCCGGGCCAGGCGTCGACCAGCTCCTGCAGGATGGCGACCAGCCGCGGCGGCAGGGCCTCGTAAACCCGGCGATGGAGATCGGCGTCGGAGCCCGCTTCGCCGGGATGATTCGCCAGGGCGCTGCCCTCGGCCGTCAGCGAGACGGTGCCGAAGTCCGGGTAGTCGATCAGCCTCTGCGCCCGCAGGCGCCCGAGGTCGTTGTTGAAGCTGCCGCCCTTCGGCGATTTACCGGCCATGAAGGCGACCTGTCCGCGCGTCGGCTTCAGTATGCCGAGCGCGCCGTACCAGGCGATGGCGTCGAGCACGCGCTGGTGGCGCGGCGGCACTCCGCCGTCTACGGCAGGCGCGCCGGCGGTGCCATCGCCGCTCGCCGTGGCCGCCGCGCTCCTTCTGTCATATTCCGCTGCGAATGCTTGCCGCCCCATTTCATAGACGACGTGATGCGGTGTCACTCCGGGCAGCAGGATCTCCCCTAGATCGGCGTCGGCAATTCGCCGCGAGACAGCCGCTATAGCGTTCGAGGCGGCGTCGATGATGTCCTGCCGGGCAGATTTCAATGCGTCCCCGATTGCGACTTTCAATGTAGAGCGCATCGCCCGCATACCGTCCTGGCGCGCCCGATCGATCGCCACCGGGTCCGGCGCGCTCGCGGCCGGCTGGCGCTTCGCCAGCGCGACCTCCTTCTCCAGCGCCTTGATCCGCGCCTTGAGCGCCGCCGGGTCGTTGGCCTTGGCCTCCGCCTCGAAGGCGGCGAACCGGGCGTGGATGGCCGACAGGTCGACCTCGGCCAGCGCGACCGGGGCAACGGTGTCTCCGCCGTCTTCCGGCGAGGCCGAGGAGTCGTAGGTCCGGAGCTTCGGCGAGACCGACTTCTCCAGCACGCCGAGCTCGGGCGCCCAGGTCCAGCCCTCGCCGAGGCGGAGGGTCGGCAGGCTGGCGATCACCGCCCGGCCGGCGTCCGGGTCGGCCTGGTCCTTGATCCACGCCTCGATCGCCTTGCGGTCCTGCGGGCCCATCAGCCGCATCGCGACCAGGGTCGACGCCTGGGTCAGGATGTTCTTGTGCAGCGCGGCGGGCCGCTGGGTGATCATCATCACCCGGAAGCCGCGGATGCGGCCGCGGCGGACGATGCGGTCGACGCGCTCGAGCATGCGCCGGCTCTCCGGCAGCGGGTTCTGCGGCGCGAAATCGTCCGCCTCGTCGATCACCAGGTGCAGCGGCAGCCGGTTGCGGCGGTAGAGGTTGTCGGCGAAGACCTCCATGAAGCGGTGGCGCTGGCCGACCATGAACTCCGACAGGTCGACGACGCAGGGCACGTTGCCCGCCGCGATCAGCTCGGCCAGCGGCTGGGCCGCGTGCTCGGTGATCGGGATGTCGCCGTGCTCGCCGCCTAAGACAATGACCGGATAGCCGGCGCGCTTGCCGTCAGCCGAGGAGCGTAGCCCCCACCAGGCGCCGGTCGGGTCGACGATGCACACCCGGCGCCGCTCCTCGATCAGCCGCTCGACCACCGTCTTGGCGCGGTAGGTCTTGCCCGACCCGGTGCGGCCGACGATGGCGCTGTGCTGGTCGAAGGCTTCGGGAGGGATGCCGGCCGGCAGGGTCATGCGCGCGGGTCCGTCACGCCCTCGCCGCCGGAGGCGCGGATGATCAGGTCGGCGAGCGCCATCTTCTCGTCCGGCTTGCCCCACAGGGCGGCGATCTTGCGGTCGTTGGCGTCGACGATGTAGACGTGGCCATTCCCGTGGTAGTCGCCCGGCTGCGCCGTGGTGGCGTAGCCGTAGGGCATGGGCGGCAGCTTCTTCTCGGTCGGTCGGGTCATGCGGCCACTCCGTCGAACTTCCCGGCCTCGTCGCCCCAGGCGGTCCAGCCCGGCCGGGTCTGGCGGCTGAACAGGTCGAGATAGGGGCCGCCGGCATAGGCCTCGATGCGCTCGTAGATCTCGTCCGGCTTGCGGCTGTGCTCGCGGACGGGCGCGAAGATCAGCTCGAAGATGCCCTTGCTTATCCGCTTCGGGCTGCCGCGCCGGCCGAGCAGGCAGAATTCCGCGTTCTTGCGCGTCGTGTGGCCCATGCCGATGTGGAAGTCGCCGCCCTTGCCGGACAGCGCCCGCGACGGCACCAGGAACAGCCGGTCGGCGCCCGGCCTCAGCTTGATCCAGACGAAGGCCATGGCGCTGAAGCGGAAGCCCCAGTCGCCGATGACGCGCTGCGACTGGAACAGGTTCGGCCCGGTGGTCCAGAGGAACAGGTGGCAATCCTTCGCCGCCGCGTCCCGCACCGGCAGCGCGCAGATGTCGTCGAGCGTCATCACCGGGTAATGCCGCTTGGCGCTGCGCTTCTCGCCCTTGGTGGAGAAGGCATGGTAGCGCCAGGGCGGGTCGGCATGGATGACGCCGAACGGGCCGGCGGGCAGCGGGCGCGCCATCAGACCAGCCCTTCCGGCACGCAGCCCGGGGCCATGTAGATCACCGGCTTGGCGGCGCGCTCGAAGGTCTCGATCTCGACGGCGATGCCGTAGCTCTCGTCCCAGCCCGGCATCATGCAGACGACGAGCCCGCGCGCAGCGTCCATGAAGGCCTGATCGGCCGGGAGCCAGATGCTATGGTCGAGCGGGTCGAGGCCGCCGTGGATCGCAACCGGATGGGTGTGCGCGATCGGCGAGTAGACGGGGATGCCGGCCCGGACGAGAAGCGCCGCCTGGCGCGCCGCCTCCGCGAAGGCGGCGTCGAGGCCGTCGGCGTATCTGGAATAGGGCGTGGCGAGGTACCAGAACATCAGCCGGCAACCTCCGCGAACAGCGGCCCATGTCCCAACGCCTCGACGCAGGCCGGGTTGAGCCACAGGCATTCGATCCGCGGCTGCGCGCCGTCGGCCAGGGCAACCTTCTCCCGCCGCGCCCAACCGGCCAATGCCGCGTCGTAAGTTGCGGACGGGTAGCCGCTCAGGATGACCATGCCGTCGAGACCGCGTAGCGCATCGAGCAGCCGCACGTGGTCTTCGACCGTCATCTCATGGGCGTAGGCGTGATAGCGCTCCTTGCCTCGCCGCGCCTTCGGCGATCGCGTTGCCGGCATATAGGGCGGGTCGACGTAGTGCAGAGTGGCTGGACTGTCGTGCTGCGCCATGATTTCGGTTCCGTCACGGCATTCGACGACCACGGCCCGAAAGCGCTCGGAAATCGCCCTCAGGGAGTCGGGGTAATTTGCCCAATCATGCGCCGGGAGGGTGTTGCTGCGGTTGCTGTTCGACCGGAAGCCGGTGCGGAGATTGCGGTTTGGTGCATCGGAGCCGAACCCCATGTAGGACCGGACTAGCAGCCGGCGCGCTTCCTCGACAGGGTCGTCGGAAACTTCGTAGGCGCGCTCGAACTCGCGGCGCGCAAAGGGCGTCAAGCGCAGCAGCTCGACCAGCCGCGCGGCGCTGGCCGGATCTCGAATTACCGAAAACAGGTTGACCACACACTCGTCGAGATCGTTGTAGATCTCGCCGTGCGACCGCGGCTTGCGCAGCAGCACCGAGGCACCGCCGCCGAACGGCTCGACATAGACCCGGTGCTTCGGGAAATGGCCGAGGATCCACGGCGCCAGCCGCCACTTGCCGCCATGCCAGCGCAGCGCCGGCCGCTTGGGGGGCGCGCTCTCGCGGGCCATCACGCGGCCTCCCGCCGGCTGTCCGCCAGCCGCCAGTCGCGCCTGCCGACGATCGCCTCGGCGATGTAGGCCCCGCGCGCCAGCGCCAGCCGGAGCCGGCCGATGCCGGAATAAGCGGGGCGGGGGATGTAGGGGCGCCGCGTCATGGCTCGACCAGCCCGTTCCGGACCGCCCACATCGCCAGCCCGGTGCGGGTGTGTAGCCCGAGCATGCGGTGCAGCGCGCGGATGTGCACCTTGATCGTCGCCTCCGAGCAGCCCATCTTGCGCGCGATCTCCTTGTTCGTCCTGTCGCTGGCGACCAGCGCGATGACCTGGAGCTGGCGCTCGGTCAGGCGATAGCGCTGGATCGCGGCGTCCGCGCGGGCTTCCCGGCTGGCGATCGAGACGAGTCCGAATGCCGTCATCGCCGCCCTCACCCGGCCGCGCCGTCGCGGAGGCGGTAGGCCAGCAGCAGCAGCGCCAGAAGCAGCCCGCCCCAGACGTAGACCGCGCTGGGGTAGGCCATGCCGGCGGACGGGTCGCCCTCGGTGCGCAGGCGGCGCAGCCATCCGCGCGCGAGTCGGCCGATGCGCCAGCCGATGCGGTAGGGCCGCCAGGACATCGCCAGCACGAAAAGCCCGGCGCCGCCGAGCCAGACGCCGAGGCCGAGCAGGACGAGGGCGAGGGTCGCGTTCATTTTCCCCTCCGGCTGTTACGGATCATCATCGCGACCGCCGCGGTCAGCACGACCAGCGGCGCGGCCGCGGCGAGCAGCAGGACGATCAGGCCGAACGTCGGATGCTCCTGCGTCGCGTTGTACGCGTCGCACTCGGCCTGACTGCGCGGCTGCAACGGGCTGAAGGCACCGACGAGGACGATGAAGACGAAGGCGCTGTAGAGCAGCACCGCCAGGACCTGCCAGCCGCCGGTCATGGCGCCGCCTCGCCGCCCGCCGCAGGGTCGGGGTGCGGATAATCCCCCGCGACGGTGTTGCGCGCCTCGTGCCGCTCGATCTCGGCCAGGCTGTAGACCACCGGTCCGCCCTTGCGCGACAGGCGGATGAAGTCCGGCCCCTTGCCGAGCCAGCGCCACTTCGACAGCGTGATCTCGGAGACCTTCCAGCGCGCCGCGAGCTCGTGCGGGGTCAGGAAAACGGCCTCGGCGGCGTCGCGGGCGGCGGGCTTGCGGGCGGCGGTCATGGGGCACCCGCCACATCGCGGACGAACGCGCGCGCGAGGCGCGGGATCGTGCGGCGCGAGTACTTGCGCTTCCACGTGCGGATGTAGAGACGCCCGCCGTAAACGAAATCCAGCCGCGTATGGGTCGGATGTCCTTTTTGCATGTAGATGGAAACGATGCCTTGCGGCGATAGGAATTCGCCCTCGTCCCACCCGCGGGGGCCCGGGCTCCATCGCGTGAAGCCCTTGCCGACGGACTGGCAGTCGCTGAGATAGGTCTTCTTCACGGCCGGTGCCTCGCGCCGCGGGCGTAGGCGCGCTCGACCAGCGCCTGGACGTCCTCGACCGGCACGCCGAACTCGGCTAGGCCGGCGACCGCGGCGTCGATGCGGTAGCGGTACTCGTCGCGCCGCAGCTCGCGCCGGGCCCATGTCTCCAGGCCGCGCACGCGCTGCTCCCAGTCGAGGTAACTCTCGCCCGCCGGGCTGGCGCCGCCCGGCCGATCGGACAGCGTGACGCCGAGCGCGAAGACGCACTCCATGTGCAGCTTCTCCAGGCTGTAGTCCTTGCCCGCGGCGAAGGCGGCCATCTGCGGCTGCGCCGGCGCCTTGAGCGCGGCATAGTCGCGCGCGGTGGTGCGGAGCGCGTCCAGCGACGGCTCGACGACGAGGAAGGGCGGCTTGCGCTTGGGCTGGGTCATGGGGCGGGCTCCTCGATCTTTCCGGCGTCGCTGGGCAGGGTGATCCGGGCGGCGTGGACCGCTTCGGCTTCCTCGTAGCGGTCAAGCACGCGGCCGAGCGTGTCGGCCAGCGCGCGCTGTTCGATGGCGGCCCTGCCGCCCAGCTTGGTCGCGAGGGCCTTGCTGACGATCAGCAGCTTCCGCAGCGCGATCAATTCGATGGTTTCGATCCGGAATGCCGGGCCAGGGTCTCGGTCAGCCATCGCCCGCCTCCATCTTGTCCGCCGTAGCCTCGGCGAAGGCGGGTCCCTCGATCTGCCCCGCCGCAAGCCCGACCGACCGCAGCTCCAGGTCGCGGTGGCCCCAGCCGGCGATCCAGGCGGTGCGCGCCGGCGTGCCCTCTGCCGCCGGGCAGGCGTCCTTGGCCAGCCCGCGCATGCGCGCCTCGCGGCCCTTGCGGTACCAGCCCTCGGTGGCGAGATTGGCGCGGGTCATGATCCACCGTCCTGCCTTGGCCACGGCTCGAACAAAGCTGTCTGTGCGACTGCGATGGGCGCCCGGTATACGTGTCCGCCGGCCTTGATGCCTTCGGCGACGAACTCGGCGGTGCTCTCGTCGCCCATGTCGACGCAGATGCCTTTGCAGATACCGTCGTAGACAATCAGGTAGCCATGCGTCGCGCTTCGAAGTCTCGCCATGTAATCGGCGTTCGCCATGGTTGTTCCGTCCCCGCTCATTGCCACACCGCCTGCAGCGCCGCGCCCGGAACCTGTGACCAGACCTCCGGGTAGAGCGCCGCGGCCAATGCGATGAAGACCAGCCAGAGCGCCAAGCCGATGCCGAGCGACGCGGCCCCGGCGCGAAGCCAGCCCGCGTGTGGGAGCCGGGCCGCCTCGCGCCGGGGTGCGGCGACGCGCAGCGCCTTGGGAAGGGAGGCGCGCCGCATGGCGGCGACCGGTTCCGGGCGGCCGCCGTCTTCGGGAGACCGACGCGCGCCGTAACGCGCGTCGGGTCGGTAAATCCGGTTATCGTTCAGGGGCCGTCGGTCCGTGCTCATCGCGCCGTACAGGTGGTCCGGCAGGCGGATGCTGCCGCCCGTCTCCTTGCCGATGTCGTCCTTCACTGGCATGTGGAGCTGGCCTCGGACAGGGCGGCGCGGAGCGCATCAAGTTCGGCCAGCCGCTCCTTCGGAGCCGCGCTCGTCTTGCCGTATTCGGCGCGCAAGGCGTATTTGAGATCGTAGAAGCGCTTGTGCGCCTCGCTCGGGTGCGCGATCTCGAGCGGGCCGTGCAGCCCGTCGTAGACGCTGGCAAGGCCTTGCGCCCTGCGGCGGGCCTTGGCTTGCTCTATGATGGTGGTTACGTCCGTCATCTCCCCCTCGTCCCCGCCTTCCCGCCCGCCGGCTCCGTCTTCGCTGCGGGGCGGCCGCTTGCGCCAGCCGCCCCGATCCGAATTTGGAGTTTTGCCGTTACTGCTCGGGAAAGCCTTTCCTTGCTTGCGACGCCGCCTATCCCTGAAGGCCCCCGGATCCGTTGCGTTCGCGGCGTGCGGTCTGGGGCGGAACGAGAGCACCATAGACATTGCGTCTACGGCTGTAAAGACAAAACGTCTAATGGGCTGCGAAAAAAAATTACCGCTTTAGAGACGCTGCATTTGCGGCATGCGGCTGCCACCATCTTTGCCGCGAATCAGGAAGTCGATAGAAACGCGGTGGTAGTCGGCGATGCGCACGAGGAGCCAATAGGGCGCCTCCCGCTCGCCGATTTCGTATTTCTGGTAGCGGTGATACTTGATCCCGAGCGCGGCTGCCATCTCCTTGATTTCTAAGTCGCGCGCCTCGCGCAACTTGCGGATTCGGTCGCCGAAAGACCGCTTGTACAGGTCCGCGCCTGGGGGATCGCCCTTAGCCATAAAGTATTGGACGGGCTAGGAGAGAATTCGCAACGGTCATTTTTAGACAAAATGGCCATTGCATGCGTAGACGTTTTGTCTTAGTGTGCCGCCATGAAATTGAGCGCATATCTCGCCCAACCCGATGTCGATCGGCAGGCGCTGGCCAAGAAGCTCGGCGTGCATGTGGACTCCCTCTACAAGTGGGAGCGTGGTGACCGGACCCCTCGACGGAAGATGCTGGAGAAGATCTCCAAGCACACGGGCGGCGCTGTTACTCCCAGCGACTTCTTCGATTTTCAGCCGGCATCCTGACATGGTGCGCCGCACCCTCAACCGCGCGTGCGACGTAACACATCGGGGTAGGAATACCTTCAGTACGAGCCGGTTGGCGGTAAGCGCCGCCGGTCCGGCTAAGCCGAAAGGGCGCCGCAACGCCCAGCCCGAGGCCGCGCTGCAGAAGACCGTCGTCCAGGCGCTCGCGCTGATGGGCATCGACGGGATGTGGTTCGCGGTGCCCAACGGCGGCGCGCGCTCCAAGATCGAGGCCGCGATCCTGAAGGGCATGGGCGTCAAGCCGGGGGTGGCCGACCTGTGCCTGATCTGGCACCTGCCGACGATCACCAGGATGCCCGGATTCGGCTTCATCGAGCTGAAGGCGCCCGGCGCCCGGCTCGAGCCCAGCGAGTCCCAAGCGATTTTCAAGGCCGACTGCGAGCGGCTCGGCGTGCCCTACGCGATCGCGCAGTCGATCGAGGGCGTCGACGCCATCCTCGCCGATTGGAACGTCCCGCGCCGGCGAAACGCCGCCGGCCGCTTCACGCCGACCCCGAGTTCAAGGCGCGGCATCGCCAGCAGGCGTCCGAGCGGATGAAGGCGCTGAACGCCGACCCCGAGTTCAAGGCGCGGCACGTCGCCGGCCTGCGCCGCCATTACGGCGGCGACCCGGATGAGCTGCCGGACTATGGCCGGCTGGAGTACGAGCTCGCCCGCGAGGAGGGCTTCGGCCACGCGGACGCGATGGAGATCGCGCTCGACGCGGTGGCCATGGCCGGCTGCGCGGAAGCGGCCGCATGAGCAACCTGCCGCGCCGCCCGCCCCCGCCGCCCGAGACCCCGCCCCGGCTGCTGCCGGCCCGGCGCACCTGCCTCGGCTGCCGCAAGCCCTTCGACAGCGATTGGTGCGGCAACCGGCTGTGCGAGCAGTGCCGCTCGCGCGCCAACCGCCGCGACATCGGCGAGGCGGCTCCGCAATGAGCCATCAGGCGCAGAGCTGGGTCTACGAGTGGTCGGAAGCGAAGCTCGGCGCGAGGCTGGTGCTGCTGTCGATCGCCTACCACGCCGACCGCGCCGGCGACAACGCCTGGCCCTCGGTCGCCACCATTGCCCGCGAAGCCCGCATGTCGGCGCGCCAGGTGCAGCGGGCGCTGGGCACTCTGGAGCGGCTGGGCGAGCTGGAGGTGCGCCGCGGCGCCGGCCCGAACGGCACCAACCTCTACCGCATCCCCGGCGTCTCGCAGCCCGGCCTGCCGCTGATCAATCCCGATCTCGCCGCCGCCCGCCCGGCCCCGCGGGGCGACAGGATGTCGCCTACGACAATTTGTCGGGGGGGCGACATTCCCGGCGGGGAGGGGGTGACATTTCCGGCCGAAACCATGCCCGAAATGTCACCCAAAGAGTCAGGAACAGTCCAGAAGGAACAGGATGGTGGAGACGCGCGCCCGCGCGAGGACGCGGTCAAGGTCGAGCGGCTGCGGGAACGGCTGTGCGGCATCATCGGCGCCGACGCGGCGCGCAACCCGAACTTCGCCGTCGGCAACGACATCCGCTGCTGGCTCTCCGCCGGGGCGACGGAGGCGGACGTCGAGAGCGCGGTGCGCGACGTGATGGCGCGCATCCCCGTGTCGCCGCCCGAAAGCTTCGCCTACTTCGCCAAGGCCGTGTCGCGCGCCAAGGCGCAGCGCGAGGCCGGGCTGCCGGCCGCCCCGGCCGTAGCCGGCGCCGGGCCGCCGAAAGTCAGCTTCTTCGACCGCATGAACGCCGTCCTCGAGCGCGACGCCGAGGCCGCACCCGCAACCGGAGCCGCGTCATGAGCCTTCCCGCCGTCACCGAGACCCAGCGCCGCCTCGTGCGCGACGCCGTCGTCCGGCCGATGATCGACCTGTACGGCCCGCGCTACGCCGACAGCCCCGAGGCCGCGGCCGGCGCGGCGCGGCAATACGAGGAGGACCTGGCCGAGTTCCCGCAGGCGGTGCTGGAAGCGGCATGGCAGCGGGTGCGGCGATCGCACGCGGGCAAGCAGTGGCCGGCGATCCCCGCGCTGCGGGCGGCCTGCCTCGACGCGCAGGCGGCGGCGGACGCCGCACGCGCGCGGAAGGTTGCGCCGCGGGCCAAGGGCCGCGACTGGGACGGCATCCGCGCCCGCCGCGACGCCTTCCTCCGGGTCTTCGCGCACACCCCGCTGGCGCTGCAGGCCAAGGCCGAGGGCTGGTGGGACCAGCTCGAAAGCCGCGTCAAGGGCATCGCGTGGTACCAGGCGCAGATCCTCGACCGCTGGGACAACAGCGACCTCGTCAACCCGCATGCCGACATCCGGCGCTACCCCGATCTCGTGCGCCGCGATTTCTACCTCGACGACCTGGCGCTGCAGAACGCCATCACCGCGCCGCTGTCGGAGCGCGACATCCAAGGCTGCATCGAGCGCGCTCGCTCGCAGGAGGCGTCCTTCCGCGCGCGGCCGAAGGCGATGCAGTCGGTGCCGCTGCCTTCCGTGACGCGGGATGCGCTGGAGCGTGCGCCGGCACCTGTAAAAAGCGCCGGAAATTATGCGGAACCTATGCCGGAGGGCGGGCCGGTCGGGCCCGAGCCGCCGCCGGCGGATACGGAGTTCGCCCCGGGCGCGGGGCCTGTGTCATGAGCGAGGCGCCCGTGCCCTACCGCTGCCTGGTGATGAACTGCCAGGCGCGCGCCGTGTGGCAGCCGGAGCTCAATCTCTGGGCAGAGGGACATCCGAAGGTCGACGGGCAGCAGATCAAGGCCGTCACAGGAATGGTCGTCTGCGATGCCCATCGCCACGATATCGCCGAAGACTTCAAGCGCGGCGACGTGCTCGGCGGCATGGTCGACAAGATCATCGATTGGACCGTGGCGATGGGCAGGAAGCGGCCGGACCGCGCCTCGCTCGAGGGGCGGTTCCAGCGTCGCGAAGACGGCCTGCCGGTCATGCCGGCGAACCAGCCGAACTAGGAGAGGGGGAGAGAATGTCGAACACGCGAAACGACCCGCCGCCCGGGATCGACGCCGATTACGCGCGCTTCGCGGCCTATGTCGCCCGGCTGTCGCGCCAGCAGCGATCGCTGCTGTTCTTCGCGATCGCCGAGGCGCTGTTCGCCGACTATCGCGGCGACGGCAAGGCCGAGGGGCCGTGGGTCGAGGCCGCCTACCGCACCTATCTGCAGTCCTGCACGCTGCTGATCCGCGCCTGCGGCCACACCACCAAGGCGATGGAGCTCGACGCGGCCGCGGCCCGCACGCCCGACCTGGGCGGGTCGGCGGCGCGGCATTGAATTTGGAATGGAACAAATGGAAAAACTCACCAAGCTCACGCCGGCACAGGAAGCGCGCTTTCCGGAGTTCGTCGAGAAGTGGACGAAGATCGGCCTCTGCACCGATTCCGCCGACCGGCCGCGGGCTGAGGAAGCCATCCGCCTGATGTATCAAATCGCCGACTTGAAGCCGCCGCGCAAGATCGTCTGGTGCGGCTCGCCGCTTTCGCAGGGGCTGACGCGGGCTATCATTCTCGACAAGAAATTTCAGGCCAGCGTCTGGGACAGCGTCTGGGACAGCGTCCGGGACAGCGTCTGGGACAGCGTCTGGGACAGCGTCCGGGACAGCGTCCGGGCCAGCGTCGGGGCCAGCGTCGGGGCCAGCGTCGGGGCCAGCGTCGGGGCCAGCGTCGGGGCCAGCGTCCGGGACAGCGTCCGGGCCAGCGTCTGGGAC
>Ga0315910_10000237_pt1 | contig 60722 bp, 48 predicted proteins | sample EdamamesoilMG_FD_204470 | JGI IMG/M metagenome (GOLD analysis project Ga0315910, IMG submission 204470) | Garden soil microbial communities collected in Santa Monica, California, United States - Edamame soil | ecosystem: Environmental > Terrestrial > Soil > Garden | place: USA: California... | reverse complement strand
CCTACCCGCGGACGGCCCCAGACGCGCCTCAGCACGCGAAATCAAACTGGTCGGCGCTCTAGTGCCGTGCCGGAGTGCGGGGCTCAACCGGTGAGGGCGCGTTGGACCTTGGTGAGCAGCTCGTCGACCTGGAACGGTTTGGTGACGTAGAAGCGTGCGCCGAGGTTGATGCCCTGGATCATGCTCTTGGGGTCACTCTTGGCGGTCAAGAAGATCACGGGAATCTTCTGTGTGTTGGTGTTGCCCTTGATCGCCTTCACGAAGGTCATCCCATCGAGACGCGGCATCATGATGTCGACGATGATGAGGTCGGGTGCGATCTCCTCGAGGCTCGTCAAGCCGTAGAGGCCATCCTCCGCTAGGAAAACCGTGTAGCCCCGACCCGTCAGCGATTTTTGTAGGAGTGTGCGGACCGAGGGGTCGTCCTCGATCACCAGAATCGTCTCGTTGGCCACGTGTGGTTCTAAATTTCGCACGAAGATCGCGACTCGTCATCCCTCTCCCGTGTCCCGAGTTTGCGGCACGTCCATATCTTGGACCCGCACGACGCCGCCGTTGCGCCACCTCCGCAGCTCCACGCGAAACAAACGGCCGCTTTCGGGATCTCGCCTGACGACGAGGTGGGATCCATCGAGCCAACTTCCGCTGTTGGCGTAGACCACGGAGCCCGAGCGTTCGACCGTTCCCCGGTGGCTGTGCCCCATCAGGACCAACGGAGCACCGGTCACCTCTCCCACAGATGCGGCCACGCGCAGCATGTCGTCCGCGATGTCCCGCTTTCGCCGACCTTTCCGGACCACGGCGAGCCCCGCTGCGACGCAAGCGACCGCGCCGAAGGCTCCGATCCACCATGGCCACCAACCGCGGACGACGCCCAGCAACCCCAGGAGCATGGGCAGGACGACCGCGAGCACGTGATCGAGCGCGGTGACCTTCACGAGCCCCGCCACCGTGGTCGCGCTCGGAGGAGGGGCCATTTTCTCGAGCGCCATCAGGGTGCTCATCTGTAGGCCCGCGTTGGCCGCGACCCGGGCGAGGTGCTCCTCGTGCTGCTGGTGTCCGGCCGAGTCCACGCGCCCCGGCCCCGCCCACAGCGCGAGGATGCGGCCGACCATGCGCAGGTACAGCAAGATCACGCGCAGCACGAAACGCCAGCCGCGGGCCAACGCCCAGCGGATGTAGTCCACGGTGCTGAACTTGTCCGGAGCGTCGTAGTCGATCTCGGGCATCACGTTGGTGAAGCTGCGCGTGGCGACCTCCGCGACCGTCTGCACGAGGGTTCCGTCGCGGGTGGGAGACATGGAGGCCGGGGTCGCGCAGGTCGGATCGAACTTGTGACCGTGCTCGATCCAAGCACCCCCCTCCTCTCGGAGAAACCACCGCACGAAGCGGACGCGGCCCGGAGTCAGCTCCGCCAGGCGGACCCGCCCCGTGCGCGTGACATCCACGGGATCGGGCGCACGCGCGAGCGCGCCCTCCAGCCGCTCCACCAAGGCCGTACGAACACCCGGATAGAGCAGCTCCGCGTCGTGATTCCCCGTCACGAACACGATGCCGTGGCCCGCCTCGAGGAACCGCGCCAGGGCGTCCTCGACCGCGGGGTGAGCATCGAGCACCGCGTGCAGCCGCCGGATCGCGAGCCGCTCGCCGCTATCGCGGCCAGGCAGCTCCACGTTCCAAAAGTCGATGAAATCGCCGTTGATGACGAGCTGCCACGATCCGTGGTTGCGATAGTGCTCCATGAACCGAGGAAACGTTTCCTCGATGCGACCCGCGAGGTGGACCCACTCCCCGCGCATCCGTGGCTTGAGGTGCGACCCCAGATGCAGATCGCTGATGAGCAGTAAATCGGGCACCTGCAGCCCTTAGGGTACCCGCCAAAGCGCGGGGGCGCCAACCCCGTGCCCCCCCGCCGATGTGTGCTATCACCTCGAGTGATCGGGGGCATGGTTTGAAACAACTCGCGTTCGCCGTGGTCGTCTTCGCCGCCCACGTGCTCTTCTTCTTCAACCTCGCGCGATTCGTCCGCGTCGTGGGCCTCGGGCGTCCAAGCGGTCTCACGGAAACCTGGGGTCAGCGCCTGGCGAGCCTGTTCGCGTTCTTCTTCGGCCAACGCAAGGTCATGGAGGAGCGTTCGAGCTGGCACCATCTCGCGATCTATTGGGGGTTCCTCGTGCTCACGGTGGCGAGCACCGAGATGCTCGTCGGCGGGGTGCTCGGCCCGTGGTTTCACCTCGGGATGATCTTCGGAGCCACGCTCTACGGCTACATCCGCGCCGCCGTAGACGTCATGAACCTCGTCGTCTTCTTCGCGATCGCCTACGCGCTGTTTCGCCGCCTCGTGGTGCGCCCGCGTTTCATCCCTGCGAATCTCGACGCGCTGCTCATCCTCGGCGCCATCATGACGCTCGTCGTGAGTCACTACGGCCATCACATGTTTGCGATGGCCGCGGCGCAGACCCCCGATCCGTGGATGCCCGTCGCGACCGCGCTCGGCCAGGTGTTCGGCCTGTTCTCGGTCCATGGCAGCACGCTCGTCGCCCACGTGGATCCCGGGCATGCGCACATCGGCGCCGAGCTCAACTGGTGGGCGCACGCGTTGGTCCTCCTCGGCTTCCTCAACTATCTGCCGTTCTCCAAGCACATCCACGTGCTCGGATCCGGTCCCAACATCCTCCTTCGCGACCAGGTCCAACGCGGCGTCATGCCCAAGCTCCAGCTGTTCAGCGGAGCCGCCGACGATCCCGACGCCGTACCGCTCATGCAGAATTGGGGCGCCGGCAAGATCGAAGACTTCACGTGGAAGAGCCTGCTCGACAACTACGCCTGTACGGAGTGTGCGCGCTGCACCACGTATTGCCCGGCGTTCGCCACCGACAAACCGCTCTCGCCCATGCACCTCATCCACGACCTCAAGGCCGAGATGAAAGACAGGGGCTTCAAGGTCGTCGCGCTCCACGACGCCTCACGGAAGCTCGGCGCTTCGGCCCAGGTCCCCGCGCCCGGCGTCGAGGTGCCCCCACCGGACGAGGGCGAGCCCGGATACGCCGCCTACGCCGAGAACGAAGCCCGATGGCTCGCCCTCCGCGAAGACCCCGCCAACAAGCCCGCGATCGACAAGATCGACGCGATCAAGCGCGAGCTCGAAGGCATGCCGCCGCTCGTGGGCGGCCGGATCAAAGACGAGACGCTTTGGGCGTGCACGTCCTGCGGCGCTTGCCAGGAGGTCTGCCCAGTCTTCATCGATCATCCGCTCAAGATCCTGCAGATGCGAACCCACATCGTCCTCAACGACGAGTCGGGGCGCACGCCGAGCGAGCTGACGGCGACGTTCGCCAACATCGAGAGCGCGTCGAACCCCTGGGGGATCCCGCAAGAAGATCGGATGAAGTGGGCAGACGGCCTCGAAGTCCCCACGCTGGAAGAGCGTCCGGACGCCGAGTACCTGCTGTTCGTGGGCTGCGCAGGCGCCTACAGCGATATCAGCAAGCGCACCACTCGCTCCCTCGTGGCCGTGCTCAAGGCGGCGAACGTCGACTTCGCCGTTCTCGGCACCCAGGAGAACTGTACGGGCGACACCCTGCGGCGCGGTGGCAACGAGATGGCGTTCCAGACCCTCGCGCAGACCAACGTCGATCAGTGGAACGAGCTCGGCATCAAGAAGATCATCGCGAGCTGCCCGCACTGCTTCCACACGATCTCCCACGAGTATCCGCAGTTCGGCGGCCGCTACGAGGTGATCCATCACAGCAAGCTCATCAGCCACTTGCTCGACTCGGGCAAGCTCAAGGTCGCCCACCCGCTCCAGCGCAAGGTCGCGTATCACGACAGCTGCTGGCTCGGCCGCTGGAACCAGATCTACGACGCCCCGCGCCAGGCGATCAGCGCGGCGACCGGGGGTGCGGTCGTCGAGCTCGGTCGCAACCGTGAGCACGGGTTCTGCTGCGGTGCTGGAGGCGCACGCATGTGGGTCGAGGAGCCGGTCGAAAAGCGCGTCAACCTCAACCGGAGCCGCGAAGTCATCGCAGCCGGCGTGGATACCGTGGGCGTCGCCTGCCCCTTTTGCAAAACGATGCTGTCCGATGGCATGAAACACTTCGCGAAAGACGAAGACATCGCCGTGCGCGATATCGCCGAGCTCGTCGCCGAGGCAATCGAGACATGACGTTCCAGCAATCCATCCACGACGCGCTCGTCGAGGGCCTCTCGCCCTCCGCGATCGAGGTGATCAACGAGAGCCACATGCACAGCGTCCCCAAGGACGCCCAGACGCACTTCAAGGTCGTCATCGTGAGCGATGCGTTCGCCGCGAAATCCCCCGTGGAGCGCCACCGCATGGTGAACGCCCTGCTCGGTGCAGAATGGAAAGCGGGGCTCCACGCGCTCTCGATCCACGCCTACACACCGGGGCAGTGGCGCGACCGCGGAGGCAGTTTTCCGGAGAGCCCCCCCTGCATGGGTGGAAGCAAAGCTACGTCGAAGTGACGGCCGCTCGCAGCGGGCTCAGCTGGTCGATCCACCACGCGCCTTCGGCCTCGACGAACCGAAACGCCTGCCGCGCCCCCGAGGGATGCTCCACGACGAACACCCAAGCCGTGTCGTTTCGATCCCGTGCCTCGGGACCCACGTCGATCCGTCGCCATAGGTCCGCGTCGTGACACGGGTCGCGCTCTCCCCCGGCGTGCAGCAGCCCGGCGAGATAGGCGGAACCATCGAACCCCGCGGGATGCCCCTCGTAGGCGTAGCGCTGACGCAGGACGTCGACCGCGGTCGCCTGCAGCGTCTCCTCCGCGCGAGCATCCAACTCCGCGCGTAGCCGCGGCGTGAACGTGCTCCAGATGCCGGAGGCGTCGCGCCGCTTGCACCCTTCCACGAACCCGTCGAACACCCGATCCAGACCGTCGGGAAATGCGGGTGGAGCCCCGCGATCGAGCAGCCGCCCGAGCGCGCCGTCGCTCCCATCCGCCCGTTCACACCCGGCCCCAACGAGCGAAAAGAGCAGCGCGGGCGCGACCCCGAGGATCCGTGGAACCACGTATCGCTGTTAACGCGTTTCGAGGCCGCCGGCGCGGACCGAGCTGAACCCGGCCGCGACCCAAGTTGACCCACCGGCCAGAACCGCGCTGCCGAGCTACGCAGGAGCTATCGGGCGTGGGCCAAGGTGCGGCGTCCTTCCGGAAAGAACACCGTGACCTTCCCTGCCTCGGGCAAGGCCTCGACGACGCCGAGGCCGAACTTCGGATGCTCGATCCGATCGCCGGGAGCGTACGTCGAGTTCATCGCGTAGCCACGCACGGGGCGTGAGAGGTCCGCCTCCACTTTGGCCGCCTCGAGCCGCGGCGCGGGCGAGGCTCGCCGCGCGCGTGCAGGCCCCGAAGAGGAGCTCTTGGTCTCCACCTTCTTGCGCGTCGTCGCTTTCGCTTTGTTCACGTTGTCCTCGCCAGGTGCCACTCGGTAACGGTGGTAGCCCATGCACTGCTTGCACTGCACCTTGGTGACCTTCCCACCCGACATGGCCACGATGACGTGCCACTGAGCGTCACACTTACCGCACAACGCGAACAAGTCCTTGCCGACCGAGAGCTCCATGAGTGCCGGGGATGCTTGCGCGGGAACGCTTCAACTTCAACTGCGCCCACCCATATCGCGGACGAAAGTTCGAATACCGGTGAATCTGGGCCACATGGACGCCTCACGGCGCCCCGAGGAATTCGAGCGCGGCGGGGTGGGTCAGTGCGTCGACCACCAAATCCGCCCCGCGTTCGCGGAGGGCGTCGGCACGGAAGCGGCCCGTCGCGACCGCCATGCACGACGCGCCGATCGCATGTGCCGCGGCAATGTCGTGCGGGGTGTCGCCGATCACTCGAACCTGGCAGTCCCCGACCGGCGTCCCCGTTCGATGCGCGCCCCTGCACGCTCCGGCGTACAACAGCGCGCCGCGCTCCTCCGCATCGCACCCGTAGCCGCCGAACCGAAATCGAGACCAGAGGCCCAGCGGCTCGAGCTTGTACCGCGCTCCAACGGCGACGTTCCCCGTTCCCAGGCCAACCTCACCGCAACGCCCCGCGACCTCCAGCGCCCCCGCAACGCCGTCCAGCATCCGGAAATCCGGGGTCTGCTCGAGTGCGGCAGGCAGCTTCTGGACGTAATCGTCCAAGATCGCCTGCATCAGACCGGGGTCTTGCGCCACTCCGGCCACCAAGAGCCCCGCGCGAACGATCGCGGGATCGGTCATGCCCGCGAACGAGATCTCGTCGAGGACGTCGTCGCGCCCGACGAACCGCGCGAAGCTGGAACACAGCGCGCGACGGCCCGCCCCCGCGGCATCGACGAGCGTCCCGTCGATGTCGAACAAAAAGACGACCGGCCTCATCCGCTCAGTATGCCATCGCGCTGCCACCATCGCGGGACACATCCGCCACGGCGCGGAATCCACGCGTCGCGGGGTCGACCTCGATGCAGTTCGCGTGGCCAATGGCGGGACGCTTGGTGACTTGGTGCCCGAGCGCCGTCAGCCCGGCTTCGAGCGCCGGGTCGATGCGATCTTCGGTCCAGATCATGTCGGGCAGCCATTGGTGATGCACGCGCACGGATTCGACCGCCGCGGGCAGCTCGAGCCCATAGTCGACGAGCGCGCGGACGACCTGGGCGACCGTGGTCGTGATGGTGGGGCCCCCGGGCGAGCCGATCACCGCGCGCAGCTCCCCATCCTTGAGGAGAATCGTCGGGGTCATGCTGCTCAACATGCGCTTCCCGGGCTCGATCTTGTTGGGCTCGCCCTGCACGAGCCCAAAGACATTGGCCGAGCCTGGCTTGGTCGAGAAATCGTCCATCTCGTTGTTGAGCAGCACTCCGGTCCCCGGCACGACGAACCGCGCACCGAAGCCGAGGTTGAGCGTGTAGGTGTTCGAGACGGCATTCCCCGCGGCGTCCACCACGGAGTAGTGCGTGGTCTGGTGGGATTCTTGTTTGTCCGCAGCGACGCCTGCCCCAATGGCACTCGAGGGCGTCGCGTGTTTCGGATCGATATCGGAGATCCGCGCCGAGACGTACGAGATATCGAGCAGCCGCTGCATCGGGAGTTCGACGAAATCAGGATCGCCCAGCAGGAGATTGCGGTCTGCATAGGTGCGCCGCGCGACCTCCACGTAGCGGTGCACCTCGTCGACGCTGCGCCAGGGGTACTGCTGCAGGTCCATGGCCTCCGCGGCGGCCAGGATCTGGCGCAACACCACGCCGCCCGCCGAGGGTGGAGGCATCGTGATCACCCGGTGCCCGCGATACTCGAACGCAATGGGATCGCGGACGACCGCCGCATAGTCGGAGAGATCTCGCAGCTGCCAGATCCCGCCCGCGGCCGCCACTCCGGCGGCGAGCGCCTGTGCGAGGGGGCCCTCGTAGAACGCGCGTGGACCTGCGCTCGCGAGGAGTTGCAGCGTCGCCGCAAGCTCGGGTTGCGTCCATGTGTCTCCGATTTGCCACGGACCCCCCTGGGGCTTGCGATAGATCGCCGCGGACGCGGTGAAGCCGGCTTCCTCCATGCGCTTGGCCCCACCTTCGAGATCGGACACGTGCCACTCGTCCAGCACCGCGCCTTCAGAGGCGAGGCGCACCGCCGGCTGGAGCACCCGCGCCCACGGCAGCGCGCCGAATTTTTCGTGCGCCAACGCGAGACCCGCGACGGTCCCCGGGATCCCGGCGGCCTTCGGCCCGACGAGGCGATCCGTCGTGAGGTTTCCCTTGTCGTCCAGGTACATGTCGCGGCTCGCCTGGGCGGGCGCTCGCTCGCGGTAGTCGATCGCCGTCTCGGTGCCATCGGCGAGGGCGATCACCATGAAGCCGCCACCACCGATGTTGCCCGCCGAAGGATGGGTGACCGCGAGGGCAAACCCCACGGCAACCGCGGCATCCACCGCGTTCCCTCCCGCGCGCAACACCTCGAGTCCTGCGGCGGTCGCTTGCGCCTCCGCAGAAGCGACCGCGCCCTGCGTGCCGACCGCGACGCCGACCTGGTCCGGACTCGACTTCGGCAACCCACGGGGGGAGATCGCGGCGGTCGTGCTCGCCGGCGTTTCCGTCGGTGCGGGAGCGGGAGATGGCGCGGGGGGACGGCATCCGACCGCGAGACCGGAAACCACGCACGCCATGAAGAAGCGGCGAGAACGCTCGAGCATGGCCGGGAAGCTACGAAACGACATCACCCGGCGCAAGGAACGCGGACGCTGCGCACGACGGCGAAGATGACGGCCGGATAGTCCTTGACAGCCCGGGCGGCCTTGCGCATCTTTCCCCGCCCAAGCCAAGCCGATTCGGGGATCGTCTAATGGTAGGACTGCGGATTCTGGTTCCGCCTATCAAGGTTCGAATCCTTGTCCCCGAGCTCCTACAGAACGAACAAACCAATCGTGGCCCCATAGTCTAGCGGTCAGGACGCTGGGTTCTCATCCCAGAAACCCGGGTTCGATTCCCGGTGGGGTCAACTACCTAACGAGGCGACGCGAAACGCTGCGAAGCAAAACGCAGCGACGCGGGCGAATCGACGCCACGTTTCTCCAATCGAGTGCGGTATGCTGTCCGTTCAGCCTCCGCACATGAAGGACGACGCAGCTCAAGAGACGCTCGACGCCGCGGCGGTTGGCCTACCTGAAGGAAGTTCGCTTCCTTTCGAGTTTTCGGCGGCCCAGGCGTGGAGTCCCGTCCTCATGAGTTTTCCCCACGTGGGACTCGCGTGGCCGTCGGCTCTCGGGCCCAAGCCCCGCGTGGACTTCCCGCGCAACGCAGACTTCGAGGTCCACACCCTGTTTCGCGGCGTGGAAGCCTGGGGCGTCGCGACCTTGCGGGCGGTCTATAGCCGGTTGGTCGTGGACCTCAACCGCGCCGACGACGACGTCTCGGACATCTTGGTGCCCGATCATCCGACGCCACGCCCGCGTCGGCGACCCGGTGTCGCGGGCTCGGACGAGAAGGACCACGGGCATCGCTGGGATCGCCCCGGACGTGGGGTCGTGTGGGCTTCGGCGATCGGCGGCTCGGGCCGCGCCGTCCAGGTCCTGGAGCATCCGTTGGCCTATCGCGACTTCGCGGATCGGATCGCGCGCTACCATCAACCCTATCACCGCGCGTTGGAGGTGCTGCTCGAGCGCCGGCACCGACGCTTCGGCTACGCGATCTTGGTGGACGGCCACAGCATGCCCGGCTCGGTGGGCGTGGATCTCGTCGTCGGCACCCTGGACGGCTCGAGCTGCAGCGGGCGGCTGCGCCAGTTTGCGCTCACGCAGCTCGGCGCCCGCCCGACCCACAACCTCGCCCTCATGTCGGTTCGCGCCGACGATCCCTACCGCGGCGGGGAGATCATTCGGCGATTCGGCAGACCCGAGCTCGGCTACCACGCGTTCCAGCTCGAGGTGAGTCGGCGCCTGTACATGGACGAACATCGGCACGCGCTTTGGCCGTGGCCAGAGGACCCGTCCGAGCCCCTGCCGGTCGCCCGCGCCCTTGGCGACGCTGCGACCAGTCGTTCCCGTCCCCGCCCGCGTCCGCGGGCGCTCGATGTCGAAGAGCAGCGCCACCGCGAGCTCGAGGAGCTGCTCGCCCGCGTCCGAACGCTGGTCCATCGGCTCGTCGAGCAAGCTCCACAACTCGAACTGCAGCCGACCGCCAGGCAGTCGGATCCCCCCGACCTCGGCAGGGCGGTCCCGTGACGTTCACCAGGCGCCTCAGTCGCCAAACTGTGCTCGACTCGCGACCTTCTCTTGTTTCGATGGGAAGCGAAGGGCTAGAATCCCGCTGCACCACGCTCGTGCCCCGTGGGAGCGAGCGATGCGCAGCAATGCGTTGGGGCGACGGAAAGGAAACCCGGCTGTGAGCACTTCCAGGCGAGACGCAGACGCCTTTGATGATCTACTCGGACAACTCGTCGACGAGTTGGCGATGACGCCAACGGTCGCCGAAGAACCCGAGCCTGAACCGGTCTTGACCGTTCCCGTCCCCGCGCCAGCACCCGTGGCTGCCGACATCGGAGCGGGCATGGGGTCGCCGTATCCCGAGCCCAAGTCGTCGTCGGGCCTGGCCATCGCCATCGGAGTGGGTGGCGTGGCGATCGCGATCAGCATCGTGACCGCGGTTCTCCTGCTCCGACCCGATCCTCCCCCGCCGCCTCCCGTCGAGGCCAAGGCCGCCGAGTCGGCCGTGCCTCCGCCGGCTCCGGCTGCGACCCCTGCGACTCCAGGGGTCGCGGGGCAACCGGGAGCGGTCGTGCCTGGGCAAGCTGCTCCCGGCGCAGGGGTTGCTCCGGGTCAACCGGGCGTGGTCCCGGGCCAGCCCGGCGTGGTCCCGGGCCAACCGATGCAGCCGGGCCAGCCCGGTGTGGTTCCCGGCCAGCCGATGGATCCCGCGGCCGCAGCAGGACAGCCTCCCGCGGAGCCTGCCGAAGCGGCCCCCAAGCCAAAAAAGAAGAAGGCGCGCAGCCGTTCTTCGTCTTCGTCGTCGTCCTCCAAGAAAAAGACTCCCGCTCCGAAGACCGTCAACCCGTTCGGCTAGTCCATGGCTCATCGTACTCCGCTCGCCCTCCTGCTCTCCGCCGCTCTCCTCTCGCCTCCCGCCATCGCCCAAGCCTCGGCTTCGACCTCCGCGCAGGCGCCCGCGGACATGTCGGACGAGGACAAGATGGAGCGTGCCAAGACGCTCTACGGAGAGGGCGACGCGGCGTTCCAATCGGGTGACTTCACGAACGCGTTGGCGAAGTTCGAGGAGGCGTACAACGTGTACGCCCCGAACTTTCACGTGTTCAACTTCAACATCGGCCTTGCCGCGATCGAATCCGGCGATTGCGTCAAGGCCAAGGCCGCGTTCCAACGCTTCCTGGATCTCGTCGCCGATCACCCGGAACGAGGCCGCGCCCAGGAGCGCTTGATGGACATCGAGCGGACGGGCTGCGCCGCGCCGGCGCCCGAGCCCGAACCCGCCCCCATCACCACACCCGCCGAGGACGGCACGAGCGAGAGCGCCTACCCCGTGGAGGATGACGACGACGCGCCCGTGCTGACCTCGTCGAGCCAGGAGCGCAAGCAGCAAGCCGATCGCGAACGCCGGGCTCGCGATGCCAAGAAGAAGACCCTCCTCATCGCGGGCGGCGTGCTGACGGGTGTGGGCGTCGCTGTGGTCGCGGGCGGAGCGGTGACCCTCGCGTTCGCCATTCAAGACCGCAACGAACTCGCGGAACTCTCCAATCCGGGTCCGCTCGGCTTCCCCACCGGAAGCTATGCAGACGAGTCCGTGTTCAACCTCGATCGCAACACCCTGCCCGCGGAGAACATCGCCGCGATCGTGCTGCTCAGCGCAGGCGGAGCCCTGACCGCCACCGGGATCGCGCTCATCAGCCTCCACGCAGTCCGCAAGAAAAAAGCGGGCGGCGGAAGCGACAAAGCTGCGCGTCTGCGCCACGAAGCGCCGCGCTTTGCGGTGGCTCCCACGTGGATCCCCGGCGGAGGAGCAGCAGCCGCCCACGTCCGGTTCTGAGCTGCGGTTTGGACGCGCTCGCAACCGCTTCCACGACGCGCGATGCGGAATAGACTCCGCCGCTCGCGCGTGGATTTTCTCGTGTTCGACCTCGAGAGTGGTAGCGTGAACCCGTGAGCGTGCTCGGCCCCCTTCTGTTGTTCGGGACCCTGGATTCGCTGCACCGGCTCGATCCTCCGTCGCCCGAGGAGCCGCCGTTCGCCATCGTACCGAGTGAACATGCCTTCATCGAGGCACGGCAGGACGAGACGGTGATCCGGGCACGTCCTTGGGTTCCGTTTCGCCGCTCGGCCACGATCACCCGAGGCACGCGGCTCGTCGTGCGCGGCGAGGTCGAGAGCCGCGATGACAAGGGCTGCCACGGGAAGCGCTGGTACGCGGTGTTGCCTTTTGGCTACGTCTGCTCGGAGCACGCAAGACCCACGCGGCAGCCCCCGGATCCGGCGACGGCGCTCGCGGTCGAGCCCGGCAAGCGTCTGCCGTTCGCCTACGCGAACGTGCGGCACGACACGACCCCGAGCTATTCGGACGAGGCTTCCATCTTGTCGGGCACACCGTCGCGCTTGTTGCACGAAGGGATGAGCCTCGTCGTGACCCAGTCGCTGGGCGTTGGAGGGGTGACCTACGTCCGCACGGCCGATGGTCAGCTCGTCGCCAAAGACGACGTGGGATGGATGGGCCAAGGCTCGGACTGGCAGGGGGTCCGGATCGAGAACGCGCCTGTGGGCCCCTTGTTCGCCTGGACCCTGCGCGACCCGACCCCGATCTTCGCCAGCCCCGACCCGAACGCGACCAAGGTCGAGCGGCTGGGCGCACGCACCCGCGTCCCGCTGCTGGAGAAGCAGGGCGCGTGGTGGTCGATCGGGGACGGTCGCTTTGCGCGTGCCGAAGACCTCAACGAGGTGCACATCGTCGCCAAGCCGAGCAAGGTCGAGAGCCAACAGTGGATCGACGTCGACGTCGGTGAGCAGGTCCTGGTGGCCTATCGAGGCGCGCGTCCGGAATACGCCACACTCGTCTCGTCGGGCCGCGGGTCGCCGACGCCCCTGGGCGACTACCCCATCTGGGCGAAGGTCGCGAGCATCGACATGAACAACCAGGGGTACGAAGACGACGCCTACCTCGTCCAGGGCGTCCCGTGGGTCCTGTTGTTCCAAGGACACAATGCGCTGCACGGCGCGTATTGGCACGACCGGTTCGGGAACTCCAAGAGCCACGGCTGCGTCAACTTGGCGCCCCGAGACGCGCGCTTCGTCTTCGAGTGGATCGGCCCGCACATGCCGGAGGGATGGACGGGCCACCTACCCGCCGATCTGCACCAAAGCCCCTTCGTGCACGTCCGCGACTCGTCTGGGCGCCGCGTGTTCACGCAGGAGCGTCCGTGGGGACCGCCCGACACCGAGGAAGAGCGCAAGCGGCTCGAGGAAGCGGAGGAGCGGCGAGCGCTCGCGGCCCCGCCCCCGTTCGAGATGCCGAGCTCGCCGGCCGAGTTGCAGCTGCCGAGTCTGCGCGCCGTTCCGGCCAGCACGGCGCAGCCGATGCAACCTTGAGTCTCGGCCCTTCGCCTGCGAACCTCCGGCCATGTCCCTCCTGCGGCGCTTCGTGGTGCTCGGCGTTGGCCTCCACGCTCCTGCCTGTGCAGACTCCGAACGATCGCAGCGCGTCGCCGCGCCGAGCTCTGGCGTCGAACTCCGCTACGCGCTCGAACCCGGAGACCTCTACGAAGGCCGCGTTCGCGCAGGCAGCAGCCGGCAGGGTCATGCGGGCAAGCCCCTCGACCAAAGCATGGAGTTCCGTGTCGTGCTCGAGGTTGCGCAGCATCGGGCCGAGGGTCAGCGGGTCTTGCGGGCCACGCTCGACGACGTGGAACTCGATTGGTCGCTGCCGACCGAGGGCGAGGGCGATCCCACCGAGTTTCACCGCTCCACGGTCAACGCCATCGATGGCATGACGATCACGTTCGTCGTCGACCAGCAAGGCGCCGTCATCGAAATGCCCAACGCACCTGCGGAGGCCACCCCCACCCTGCAGGCCGTCGCGCAGCATGCCATCGATGCCTTGGAGGCCGCGTTCGTCGAGGTGCCTTCCCATCCCGTACGCGTGAACGAGGCGTGGTCGACGACCTCCGACGCCGCGGAATCCACGACGCGTTTCCTCGGGCTCTTCTTGGATCGCGAGAAAGGCGAGCTCGTCCGCCTCGAGCGATCCGAGCGCGGCGTCGTGGTCGAGAGCCCCGGTGGCCCACCTGGTCACTACGAACGCACGACCGTCGCCGAGCTCACGCGCGAGGGGGCGCTCCATCGCGTGGACGCCCAGGCACGGCACCTCGACCCCGATGCCGGGATCGCGCTGCTACGCACCCGCATCGAGTGGGGTCCCCCCCGCTCAAGCGGCGACGACGGGATCGACGAGGCGCCGGTCCAGGATCAACCGGCGACCGCGGCTCGTGACGAGGCCGCTGCGGGCCATCGCGCTCAGGGTTCGTGACACCGTCTCGCGGCACGAACCCACCATGCGGGCGAGCTCGGACTGCGTGGGCACGGGAGCCAGGATCCATTCCGAAGGGGTCGGCCCTTGCCGTCCTTGGCGCTGGACGAGACGCACGAGGGTCCGTCGCAGGCGCTCCTCCACGTCGTGGAGCGCCAGGCTGCTCGCGACGTTCTCGATATCGCGAAGTTTGTCGGCAACCAGGCGCATGAGCGAGACCATCGTCTCCGGTTCGCGCCGGACGTGGGCCGCGAGCACGTCGGCGGGGAGGCGCAGCAACTCGACCGGCGTCGCCGCGATGGACGAGGTGGAGCTCCCGTGGGGATCGAACGCGCAATGCTCTCCGATCACATCGCCCGGTCCGAGCGCGCTCAGGATCAGATCGCGGCCCTGGCCTTCTCGCACGAGGTTGAGCCTGCCGCGCAGGACCACGTAGAGGCCGTCGGGGACCTCGCCCTCTTGGATCAACGTCGCACCCGCCAGCTTCCGGACCCGCGTGGTTGCCGCAGCGAGGATCTCGAGCTCATCCGCGCTCGTCGCCGTGAACGGGTCGATGCTGGCCAGCACTTCGCGGGCGTCCATGCGCTCGAGCGGAATCGTGGGGAGTCGTCGCGGTGCGGGAAGCATGCTCCCCCTTGGAGCACGCGGCGTGCCAGACCGCACACCCCCCGGTCAGCGCGCTAGTCATTTGATCTTCCGTCATTTATCGTGGTCCCGAGCGAACACGCCCCGTCTCCAGGACTGTGTGGAAAAAACCACACTGATGGGTCCGTGCCACGCCGCGACGTTCCATTCTGCCGCTCCCCCCGAGGGTTTGGGACCCTCCCAACGTCCTTATGATCGAGCTCCTCGCGATCACCCCCGATGAGCCGGCGTCGGCCACCGCGAGCGTCGAGGCCTGGATCGACGCGGGGATCGACCGCTGCAGCTTCGCGGTCCTCGTGCGCCGCGCGGGTGCCACACCGGAGGAGACGCTGGGCGTTCACGCGGGAGTGATCAACGCGTGTCTGCGCCGCGGAATCCCGCTGCTGCTCTCGACCTCCGTCGACGCACTCCCTGCCGCGAGCGACGCGGTGCTCCGTGAAGGGTTCGCCGGCGTTCATCTGCGCGGAGATCCCTCCCCCGCCGAACTCGGGCAGGCGCGGAGCCGCTTCGGCGACGCGCTCCTGATTGGCCGCTCCTGCCATGGTGCACCCCAGGTCGGCGACCGCTTCGTCGACTACACCTGCCTCGCCCCGGTTTTTGCTCCGCGCACGACGACCGCGTGGGCCAAGGCCCCAAGCGGTGTGGCCGCGCTCACGCCGTGGTGCACGCCCGAGCGGTGGATCGTCGCCCTCGGCGGGATCACGCCCGCGACGGCGCCGGCATGCCTCGCTGCCGGCGCACGCGGACTCGCCTCGATCGCCACTTTCTTGGGGCCTCCCAAGGAGGTGGCGGAGAATGTCGGATACCTCGTCGAGCTCGTCGTGTCCGCTCGCCATGTTTCGTCCGCGTGAACCAGAACCCAGCCCGCCTCCGCGCCGTGCGGGGTCGTGGTCCGCACGCCTGGCGTGGATCACCCTCGTCGGCGGAGCCGCCCTGCTCACCATGCGCCTGAGCGTCGCCACCGTCGTGCGCGTGCACGGCGATGGCATGTCCCCGACCCTCATCGAAGGCGACTACGTCCTCATCGTCCGCGAGTCCTGGTCGGTCGAACGCGGCGACATCGTGGTCTACGAGCCGAGCCTCGCGATCGGCCCCGGTTTGGAAGCAGACAACCTCGATCACGACGATCCGAGGGCACGAAACGGCGACGGCGACGAATTCCCCGATGCGCGTCGCGATCCCGCGGGACGCTTGCGCAACACCGCCGTCGTCGATCGCGAGGAGCTCGAGGCCAACTGGCGGCGCGTACAACAGAAAAGCCGAGGGATCGCCGCCCGCGAAGTGATGCCGATGCGCCTGGGCCGAGTGCTCGCCGTCCCCGGCAGCCGCGTGGCGTTCAACGTCGCGGGTGCGCCCCTGGGCATCGAGATCGAGGGCGCCCCCCTGCTCTGCAAGCCCGAACCCAACGCCGCGACCGCCTACGAGACGACCGCCGAGCGTCGCTATGCCGTCTCCCTCGGACGCGACCCCGACGACCCGCGTTGGCCCGGCCTCGAGCTTCCCGCTCCGACCTCGGGCCCCGTCGAGGTCCAGGCCGAGGGATACCTCGTGGTCGCCGACAACCGCGACGAGGGGGCGTGCTGCGACTCGCGCGCGTTGGGTTGGATCCCCAAGGACGCACTCCGGGGAAAGGTTGCCTTCCGCCTCTCTGGAGCCGCCGACCCGAGCGCCCAAGGTCACGCCCCTGCAATGCGGTGGGATCCGTGATCCGCCTTGACGCCCGCCGCGGCGTCGCGTAAACCGTCGCTCCCCCTGCCGCTTTAGCTCAGTTGGTAGAGCAGCTGATTCGTAATCAGCAGGTCAGCGGTTCAAGTCCGCTAAGCGGCTCTCCGTCGTCCTTGCGAGCCATGCGGCGCGACCCCGTGCGGTCGCCGCGGGCGCGCCGAGGCCGGGTCGAGATCCAATCGGGAGCCCAAACGAACGCGCTTCGGAGGCCAGGTTCGAGGCCGAGCGCGGGTAGACTCCCGGCATGAGCGTCGTACTCGACCCTGAGCTCGCTGGCGTGATCGCGAGCGCGCTCGCCTCTGCTCCCGCCTGGACATCCGCCGTGGACGGAGCGTTCTCCGAGGGGCCGCTGCGCCGGATCCTCGATCGCGCGCGCACCGAGGCGCCGGCGGTCCGCGATGCGATGATCGAGGCGCTCGCCAAGGGCGTCGGCGAGGGCGATTCGTATCACGCGTCGTGCATCGCGCTCACCATCGGCACGATCCTCGAGTGGGGCGCGGACCCGCAGCTCGCCGCGTCCGCGGTGCTCTCGCGGCTCCATCAAGTGCTCGAGCGGCCGTCACCCGATGTGGATCGATACCAGCGCACGGTGAAGTTCCTGGGCTTGGCGGCGATGGCCATGCTCGCGCGCGAGATCCCGGTCCGAAAAGCGGCTCGCGTTCGACCTGGTTTTGCGTCCGCCGTGGAAGGCTCCCGCGTCGACGAGGCAGGGTTCATCGCGGAGATCTTGCGCCTCAGTGACGACCTGCCGCTGCTGCTGTTGCACCTCGAGCGTCCTGAAGGCTTCCGCGTCCGTCTGGACGGGGTGGCTTCGACCCATCACTTGATGACGCTGCTCGCTGAACTGTTCCCGCAGTGGTGCGAAGGTGATCCGGTGGACCCTGAAGTCGCCGCGGTCGCGCGCGGTGAGAGGCCCATGCTGCGACGCGTGGAGGACCACGCGCGGTTCCACTTGTTCGATTACACGGGCAGCGACCGCCACCCCGGGTCGTCGCTTTGGGGGGAGGCCTCCCCTTCCCGCGTCGCCGTGTTTGGCGACGAACGGATCGTGCTGGTGGGCGCCAAGCTGTTCGGAGCGCGCGTATGGGATGGCGGGTTCTTCGCGAACATCCACGATGCCTTGCGTTCCGAGGTCCGCATCGAAGCGACTTTGTCGCCGGCCGAACACGCGGCCTGGCTCCAGCGCCTTCCGAAAGGGGCTTCTGTGCGCGGCTGAGCATGCGGCCCAGTCCGAGCCTTCCTTCCGCCTGGCTCCGCGCCTTCCGAAGGGGGCTCACGCCCGCGACGCCGCCGTCCGCCAACCACGAGTAGGATATTGTGCATGGATGTAGGTGTGGTCGACTGGCAAATGTTCTAGCCAGCGTCGCGAGTTGCCACCCCCTTCCGTCGCACACCATAACTTCATGAAATCATTCAAATGCGTTCCACGAGGTGCACCGGCGCGACTCCTGCTTTGTAGCCAAGCATCATGCAGAACGTCGCCCCGGAGACCTTCACCTCGGAAATCCAGGACCTGCTTTCGGACGCGGGAATGCAGGCAGCGGTGCAGCGCCAGGTCGAGCAGTGGCTCCGCTTGCTGCAGCGCGTTCGCGAGCACGGAAACGTCGCGCTTGCTTGCGCCGAAGAGCACCTTCCTCGCCCCACGTACTATCGCGTGTGGCGGCAGTTCCGCGCAGCCGGGATCCCCGGCCTCTCGAAGGCGGCACGGCGCTCGATCGAACGCTCCGCACGGTTTCGCGCGCAGGTCGACGAGGAAGTCCTTCGCCTCAGCCGCGAGAACCCCCGCTGGGGCCGTCACCGCGTGTCGAAGGTCCTGCGTACGGGGGGCAAAGACGTCAGCGCTCGCCAGGTCTGGTGCGTGTGGAAGCGCCACAACCTGCTCAATCGGTCCGAGCTCGGCGCACCGGCTCGCCTCGTGAGCGCCGAGCCGCGCCTCACGGTGCACCCGCTCCTCTCGCGGCCGGCGAATCAACCGATGCCGCTCATCCACGCGCCCGCGATGTGATGCTCACTCGAACACGACGACCTTGGTCATGCGCTCGATGAAACTACGCCGTGACGTCGCTCGACCGAGCTCGAGCGTCGACACGGCGACTTTGTCGATGCGAACGACCGTGTCCGGGCCGCCCGGGCAAGGCTCCAGCCACTCGCTGAGCGCCGACACGGCGTAGTGCTCTCCGCCGTCGAATCCTAAATAAAGCATGATGTGTCCGGGCATGTAGACGAGCGCGATCCCGCGGGTGCCAGCATCACGCAGGAGCGCCCCCTTCTCTGCGTCGCTCCATCCCTCGACATCCACACTGCGCGTCCCCTGTTGCGCCTGCACCCCTGAGTGCCGCGCGAGCTCGAGGCCGAACGCTGCGAAGAGGTCGCGGAGATAGCGAGAGCAGTCGCGGTGCCCCGCGCGGCCACCCCATCCGTAGGGCTCGTCGAGCAGCTCGAACGCCGCGGTGAACACAGCGGCCCGGGTCAGCGGCAACGGACCCACGCGCGCTCCCGTGTCCGTGGCGACGTGGGCACGCGCGAGGCCGTCTGGGCTCGGCACCCAGACGGAAATCGGGTCGGCGGAGGCTTGCTCGATGGGCACCGAGACGCCGAGCCGCAGTCGCAAGCCCTCCACGGTGTGGAGGTCATCGGAATGCGAATGGAGCCGGGGCGAGGCGGTCCATGTGCGCCACTGCGCTTCGGAGAGGCGTGGCCCGAGGCCATCGCCGTGCAGCCAACCGACGCTGTGGGCCGATTGGACGTAGGTCCAGGCGCGATCGGGGGTCTGGCGAAGCACCCGCACGGCCTCGCCTGGATGCAGGCTCGAGCACGCGTTGCGGTCGAAGTCGCGATCGACCGGGTGGACGTAGAGACCGCCGACGAGCGGCATGCACCGCAGCTGTGTCTCCTCCAGGATCAAGCGGTGGTGATCCAAGGCGACGGAGGACCGCACGCGCTCCACGGCCTGGGCGAGGTCTCCGGCGGTGTCTTCCACCCAACGCCCACTCGCGAGCTCGGCGGTCATGTACGTGATGCGCTCTTCGAGCGCGTTCTCGGTCCCCGCCGCCTCGCGCGTGATCGCTTCGAGCGGCCGCGGACCGCCGCGCAACGTGTACGCCGCAGCGTTGAGCGCCTCGATCTCGGTGCCGGTCAACAGGACCTCCGTGGGGCCCTGGGCAGCCCAGAACGCGGCACTCGAATGGTGCGCTTGCGTGGTCGGGGTGGTCTCGGCGCGCCGAGGCGTGATGGGGCAATGCGTCTGCGAGGCGCTCTTGGACGAGGACTCCATGCCTTGTCCGGACGAGGACGTACCGGCAGCCCGGCATCCACCCACGACCCAGCACAGCAGCAAGAGCCTCGTACGACGCAAGCCTGTCACCACGCGCCCCCACGACCTGCTTCCCACGCCCGCCAGATCAGGCGGACGCGGCTGACCAGTTCCGAAGCGGCCTGTCGCACGCTCACTTGGACGTGCAGATGGGTCTTGCGCGCGTGCAGCAGCCTCGCGTATCCGCCCGGATCCGGTGCGCCGGCGGTCGGATGTACGGCAAAGCCGTGCGAGCGCAACACGTGGGTGTAGTACTCCGCGACCGTCCCACCGCGCGCCGGGACGTCGAGCGCTTGGATCACGGACCAAGACGCGGTCGGCCCGTCCCAAGCGACCTCCTGCCTCAAGAGGTTGTCGCCGGGCATCCGCGGCAACGACAACTCGGGAGGTGCACCGGTGGACGTCTCGCTCGGAAGCGCGGATGGTGGGTCCCCGATCGCCTCGAGCGTCCACACCCGGGTCGGACGCACGAGGCAAGGCCGCGTCCCAAAAGCGTGGATCGAGAGCGATCCCGGCCTCATGGCGCGTGCACGGCGAGGAGATTCGCCGACGCGCGCCCCCATGACCAACGCTGCACCGAGCGCCATCCAGGCAAGTCGTGCGCTCCATCGCCGCACGCGATCCGCCGAGGCCACCACCCGAGATCTAGCATGGCCCGATGGGGTCCGCCTGGCGCCGCCCCGATTGGGCTCCCACGGACGGGAGGCAGGCATGAACGGCTTGAGCGCATGTCGCGTTTCCACTTATCGTCCAACCTCATGGATCATTGGTCCGCGGTTCGTGACGCGCAGCAAACCCTCGTCGCCCGTGCACGCAAGCAGGACGTGCCGGTGAGCGCAGTGACGCCAAGCGAATACACGGCTTGGCTCAAACGGCAGGGCAAGTTTGCGCAAGGCTGGCTCAAGTCGATCGCCTTCAAGCCGGAACGCGGGCGCATCGCGCTCGTGCCCAACCGCACGGGAACCCTTGGCCACGTGCTGCTCGGACTCGGCGATGGAACCGAAGCCGACCTCCCATGGACCTACGCGCCGCTCGTGGCGAGGCTCCCCCAAGGGAGATATGTGCTCGATCCGGCGGCTGAACCTGTCCGGGCGCAGGCGGCCGCGCTCGGGTGGTTGCTCGCGAGCTATCGCTTCACCCGGTACAAGAAGGCTCCTCCCCCGTTGCCGGTGTTCGTCTGGCCCAAACACATCGATCGCGACGAATGTCGTCGCATCGCCGAGGGGATCAACTTCGGACGCGAGCTCATCAACGTCCCTGCGGAGGACATGGGGCCCGAGGAACTGGCGAACGCAGCGCTATCGCTCGCCGAACTGCACGGCGCGGAGTTCGAGTGCACGGTCGGCAAAGCGCTCCTGCGCGCGAACTACCCAGCGGTCTACGCGGTCGGTCGCGCCAGCCCGAACGAGCCCCGCCTCATCGATCTCCGCTGGGGCGATCCGGCGGCCCCCAAGGTCACGCTCGTGGGCAAGGGCGTCTGCTTCGACTCGGGCGGCCTCGACTTGAAGTCCGCCGCAGGCATGCGACTCATGAAAAAGGACATGGGCGGCGCAGCTTCGGTGCTCGGGCTCGCCCACATGCTGATGGACTCGGGCACGCCGGTGCGCTTGCGCGTCCTCATCCCTGCGGTCGAAAACAGCATCGACGGCTTGGCGATGCGCCCCGGCGACGTGCTCAACACCCGCAAAGGGATCACCGTGGAGGTCGGCAACACCGACGCCGAGGGGCGCCTGATCCTCTGCGATGCGCTCGCCGAGGCCGACTCCGAGGATCCGGATCTGCTGATCGACTTCGCGACGCTGACGGGGGCAGCCCGCGTGGCGCTCGGAACCGATCTCCCCGCGCTGTTCAGCACGAGCCGTGAGATCGCCGCGCAAGCCCTCGCGGCGGGCGAGCGGCTGAGCGATCCGATGTGGCCCATGCCCCTCTACGCCGGCTATCGGCGGCACCTGGACAGCTCCGTGGCTGCGCTCAGCAATGTCTCGAACGTCGAGTTCGGCGGTGCGATCACGGCGGCCTTGTTCCTGCGCGAGTTCGTGGACAAGGACCGTCGCTGGATGCACGTGGACACGATGGCGTGGAACACCTCCGGCCGGCCCGGCCGACCCGTGGGCGGAGAGCTCTTGGGGGTCCGGGCGATGTTCGCGATGCTCCGCGAGCGTTACGCCTAGCCGAGGGCGTCGGGATCCCGCTCAGGTTCCGGGCGCGTCCTCGACCGAGGGCGGAGCGGGACGCGGCGGGGCGGGTTCGGCTGGCGCCTCCTTGGGCTCGGGCGCGGGGGGATCCGCGGAAACGTCTTCACTCGGGGCCTCCCGCGCGGGCGCGGGCTCCGTTGGAGCCGCCGAAGACGGTTCGGAAGGCGTGGCGGCCTGATCCGCCTCGCGTTGCTTCCGCTCGCGACGCTGCCGAGCGCGTCGGGCGGAAGCACGGGATTCGGACTTCTCCGCGACGGGTTCCGCCTCCGGCTCCGCGACAGGCTCGGGAGCCGGTGCGGCCTCTGGAGCCGCGGCCTCTTCGGCGGGTGCGGCTTCGGCAGGTGCCTCTGCGGACGGCGTGGCCTCCGGGGCAGCTGCCGCCGGGGGTACTTCGGCGGCAGCGGGCGCGGCCGGTGCTGCGGGCGGAGGTTCGTCGGCGACGCGGGCTGGGGCCACGCTTGCGGCGGAACCCTGCGCGTCTGCCGGTGCGGCGGCGGCCTCCTGGGTCGAATCAGCATCGATCCGCGCCGCGGCTCCCGCGACTCCGCCCACGAGGTACAGGCCTGCCGAAACGCCCATGAGACGCCCCGCCGGACGCGTGGCCGCCCCCGACGCGCCGGCGATCAGCGCCATCACGAGGGACACGGCAAATCCTACCGCGGCGGCGACCAAGACGACCGAGAACACCAGATCGAGCTCGACACTCATGGTTGCGCAGGAGCGTACCGCACTTCCTAGTAGCTCCGCACGTAAGCTTGAGACCGCGGTGCAATCTGCTAGCTTGCGCCGACGACCGTGGGCGCCAAGCACCCGTATCAAACCCTCGACGACCAAGACGACCTCGATGACGTCCTCGCCCCGGGCTCCGGCGCCGCGGCGATCTTCGTGGGGTCCCTGTTGGTCGAGCCCGGACGCGAGCCCCCTGCCCAAGGGGCCGCCGCCGTGCCTTTCTCCGCCCTCGCGACCGAGTTCAAGGACTCGAGCGTGCGCTTCTTCGCGATCGAGCCGGTCGCCTCGCCGGAGCTCGTCGAGGCCCTTCAGGTCCGGACGCTTCCCACCGTGCTGCTCTGCCTCGACGGCGCCATCATCGATGCCATCGTGGGCCGCTTCGAGGTGGAGCGCGTGGCCAAGCGCATCCGCTGGCTGACGGAGCGTACGCCCTCCCCGCTCGGCCTGTTCGCCCGTCTCTTCGGCGCCCGCCGGGTCGGCGGCTGGGTCACCTAGAGCCGCTGGCGAGGAGCCGCCGGACGACCGCTTGGTCGCTCCACGGCAACACGGCGTCGCCGACTTCTTGGGTGGTCTCGTGGCCTTTGCCGGCGACCACGAGCACGTCACCAGGACGAAGCTCCGCAAGCGCAGCCTCGATCGCCCGCCCGCGATCCTGCTCGACGACCCACGCAACATCCGTGCAGCGCTCGAGGCCGCGCGTGATCATCGTGGTGATCGCCGTGGGGTCCTCCCGACGAGGATTGTCGTTGGTCACCCAGACCCGGTCCGCTCCCATCCCGGCGACCTCCCCCATGGCGGGACGCTTGCCTTGGCTCCGGTTGCCGCCAGCGCCCATGACGAGCAAGACGTGGCGCCGGGCGAGAGCACGAGCCGAGGCGAGGGTCCTCCCCAGGGCATCGGGGGTGTGGGCGTAGTCCACCACCACGAGCGGATCTTCGGACACCACCTCGAAACGCCCAGGGACGACGGTGCAGGCGCCCAGCCCCGCGGCGATCGTCGGGGGATCGATGCCCGCCGCGTGGGCCCCGAGCGCAGCCGCGAGCGCATTTTCGGCGAAGACATGACCGACCAAGCGGATCCGCAGGGATCCCCCGAGCGCCTCGGCGAGCGCGCTCGGGACGAGTTGGAGCGAAGTGCCGCGAACGTCGAGGTCGACCCCCGCGAGCGCGAGATCGGGCGGACGGGCCGCGGCTCCGCGCTGCGGCACGGCGTACCAGCGACGCAAGACGTCGGGAGGAATCGCCGCGTCGAGCGCGAGTGCAGCGGGGTCGGCCGCGTTGAGGACCGCGGTTCGTCCCGGGCCCAAATGCACGAACAGCTGGGCTTTTGCCGCGAGATAGGCCTCCCAGGAGCCGTGTTGCTCGAGGTGATCGTCCGAGAGGTTCGTGAAGACCGCGTGATCGAAACGCCAGCGGCGTGCATAGCCGCGCAGCAAGCCTTCGCTCGTGCATTCGACCGCCGCGTAGCGACCTCCGGCATCGTGCAGGCTCTCCATCGCCGTGGCGAAGCGCGTGGCGGTTCGCGGCCCCTCGAGGGGCACCTCGCCGAGGAACATGCCCACGGTCCCCACCGCGAGCGACGGCGCATGCGCGCGTTGAAAGATCGCGGCGAGCATGTGGGTCGTCGAGGTCTTGCCGTTCGTTCCGGTGACTCCGACGGTCGTCAATCGGTCCGCCCAGGCGAACGCCGGCGGTACGGGGCGCGGGAAACTCATTTCCGCCCTTGCGGCTTGCGGAAGACGACCGACCAGTTGTTCGCCGGCATCGCGATGCGCCCCTCGTAGACCAGACCCACGGCGGCTGCGGCTTCGATCACCGCTTCGAGGTCCCGCACCCCCCACGCGGGGTCGCGGCGACGCAGGCTCTCGTCGAACGCGACGTTGCTGGGTGCGTGGTGGCCCCCCCCAATCCGGTACGGTCCGTAGAGGTAGAGACAGCCTCCCGGCGTCAGGATCCGGGCAGCCCCCTGCAACAGCCCCTGGGTCGCCGACCACGGGGAGATATGAATCATGTTGATGCAGAGGATCGCGTCGACCTCCGCGAGCGGCCAGTCGGTGGCGCGGGCATCGAGGGCGAGCGGCGGTGCGACGTTGCGGAGCTCCGCCGCCCGACACCACGCGGCGATCGAATCGCGCGCCGCCGGCTCGGGGTCGCTCGGAACCCAGCGCAAACCCGGCAGCGCCGCCGCGAAGTACACGATGTGCTGCCCGGTCCCGCTCGCAAGCTCGAGGACCGTTCCCGCCGAGGGCAAGATCTCTTCGAGGATCGCGAGGATCGGGCCGCGGTTGCGCATCGCGGCCGGCGCGACGGCGCCTCCGTTGGGCGCTTCGGGAAGCGTGTCCTGCGGCAGCATCGGGGAACCTTACCTTTTTTTGGTCCACCTGCCCGGTGTTGCTAGCGTCCGCGGCCGATGTCCGGAGCGTCACGGGAAGCCGCGAAACCACCCTGCCGTCTCGGCCCCGAGTCTTCCTCCGACCTCCTGCTGGAGCTCGCGATGCGCTCGCCAGCAAGCACCCTGCTCGCGGATCACGGGGCGCCCCACGACGCTCTGCTCGCGAGCCAGAGCACGCTGCGAGAGCTGCTCGCGCCCGAGTCGGCAGACTGGCGCCTGCGGCTTTCCGCGCGCGGGGGCGACGACGGTGATCTCGCGCTGCTGCTCGCGATCTGCCGCAGCGCCGACGCGCATGCCTATCAAGTGCTCGAGCACTGCGGCGTCCGCTGTGCCGCGCTTCGTCGCGACATCATCGAGCGAATGCGGGCCGAGGGCGAAGCGCGCTTGCGTGCCCCGGCCGCCCTCGCCACGGCCACCCCACCGAGGATCCGTCCCCGTCGGGCGTCGGCTGGCGCCACGCCGAGCCCACGCGCTTCGGTGGGACGGACGTCCCGGCGCCATCGAACCAGCGACGTCGACGAACCCACGCCGACGATCGAGCGCGAAGTCGAGGCGCCGCGAGGGACCGTGCTCGCGGGTCCCTCCACGGATCCCGGGTCCTCGCTGCCCTCCGCGCGCGGGACCGCGAACCCGGAGCGGAAGCTCACCCCCATCGACGCGCGCGCCTTGGCCCCGTTGTTCGGACGCGAGCGCGAGCTCGAATGGCTCGCGGATGCCATGGGGCGCCGGCTCGCGCGTGCGCCACTGCTCGTGGGCCCCTGCGGAAGCGGCCGGAGTCTGCTGGCCTCGCACCTCGCCGCGGTGCTGAGAAAGCCCGTGTTCCGCTTGCAGGCCGCCGCGTACGACGACGGCGACGCGCTCGAGCACGACCTGCGCGCGATCGCAGAGCAAGACGGCATCGCGATCCTCGACGACCTCGATCGCATCGCCTCGGATGCGCCTCCGCCATGCGCCGCGGTGCTCGGCCAGGCGTGGCCCGCGGCCGTTCCTCCGCTGCTGGTCGTGAGCTCTCCGGAGGGTCGCGCGAGGCTCAGCCTTTGGTTGCCGGGCGTCATGGAATCGGTGGATACCCTCGCGATCCGTCCGCTCGAAGGTCCCGCGCTCGAAGCCGCGGTCAAGCATGCTGCGCCCGCGATTTTGGCCGCCCACGGCCTCCCGCTCGCCCAGGACGCGAAGCTCGCCGAGCTGACGCGGTGGGCCGATCGCTACCTCGTCGGCCTCGCCATGCCGAGCCGCGCGTTGGATGTCCTCGACCTCGCCTGCGCCAGGACGCGCCGTCAAGGCGGCAAAGAGGTCGCCCGGAAGGTTTGGCTCTCGATCGTGAGCGAGCGGAGCGGTCTGCCCGAGCACCGCATCGAGGCCCACGGAGACCACGACCTCCTCGATCTCGAACAGCGGCTGGCGGAACGCGTGGTCGGCCATCGCGATGCCGTCGCGACGATCGCTCGTCTCGTCCGCCGCAACCGCGCAGGCTTCGGGGGCGCGCGGCCGATCCTGAGCGCCTTGCTGCTCGGTCCGAGCGGCGTCGGCAAGACGGAGCTCGCCAAGGCCCTCGCCGAGGCGCTGTTCGAGCGCCCCGACGCGCTCCTGCGCCTCGACATGAGCGAGTACGCGGAGCCGCACGCGGTGGCCCGCATCGTGGGTGCCCCGCCCGGATACGTGGGTCACGAGCAAGGTGGAGCGCTCAGCGATCCCATGATCCTGCGCCCCCACTGCGTCGTCCTGCTGGACGAGATCGAGAAGGCGCATCGCGACGTGCACCAACTCCTGCTGCAGGTCTTCGACGAAGGGCGGCTGACCGACGGCCGGGGGCGGCTCGTCGATTTCCGTCACGCGGCGGTGATCATGACCTCGAACCTCGGGGCGCATGCGCTGCTGGGCACCGTGGATGGGGGCGCCCGCATGGACGAGCAGGCCGCCCTCGAGCACGCGAGGAACGCATTTCCGCTGGAGCTCTGGAACCGCATCGAGGCCCCCCTCGTCATGCATCCGCTCAGCGAGAACGAGCGCGCGAAGATCTGCCGAAGGCTCGCGCGGCAGTCCAGCGAGCGCTTGTTCAAGGAGCGGGGCATTCGCTATAGCCTCTCGGACGCGGCCTGTGCCCACCTCCTCGGCCTCGCCGGGCGCGACCCGCGATTGGGCGCGCGACCGCTACGCCACCTGCTCAACCGCGAGGTCGAGTCCACGCTCGCGGACGCGATCTTGCGCGGGGAGATCCGCGCTGGGACGCATATCGAGGCGGACATCGAGCTCGGTCAGGTCGTGTTCTACGAGCACGACCCTCACGGCCGTCGCCCCTCGCCTCGCGCGGGCGCGCGCGCCAGGATCTGAACCAGGCGTTCGCTCAGCCAGCGATAGACCGCCGCGGCTTCGGGGGGCAACGCGACGGCGTGCGCCTCGATCACCGAGAGCTCTCCCCGCGCCGCCGGACCCGTCACACCGTCCGGAACCCCGAGCGTTCGGAGGTTGGCCACCGCGCTTTGCAGCAAGCTGCAGAGGGCCGTCCACACCGCCTCCGGAGGATACCCCCGAGCTTCGAGGGCTTCGGACGCCGGCACGAGCAGCACGGGCAAGTGGTTGGCCACCAGCGCGCAAGCAGCGTGATACGAGCGGCGTCCCGGCGCGTCGAGGTCCTGCAGGTCCAAGACCAGCGCGTGCCCGCACCATGCGCGCATCATCTCGCGCGCCGCGTCATCACCCTCGAAGGCGAACACTGCGTGCTCGAGATCGGCGGCGAAGGTCTCGCGCCGCAAGCTGTGGATCGGGTGGAGGGTCCCGACCGGATGTCCACGACGCGCGAGCGCCGAGAGCCCCTCGCGGCCGAGCACCGCGCCCGCGGCGTGCACCACGGGGACCTCGGGTTTCGCTTTCAAGATCTTCGCCAAGACTTCGTCAATTTTAGGGATTTCTGCGTCACGAACCGCCACCCAGATCCCGTCTGGAGGCTCGCTCGGGATCCCGGTCCCACCCAGCAGTGCGCGGCTCGAGACGGCATCGACCGCGTACCCTCGCCCGGAGAGCCAGCGCTCGGCGTGCTGCCCGACATGGCCGCGACCGATCACCCAAACGCGACCCGAAGGGCCGTGCCGCAGCTCGCGCAGGACCGAGGCGGGCACCATCGAAGCGAGCGCGTCCCAGTCGCCGCGAGCCCAGCGCTCGCGCACCGCGGAGCTGCTGAGCTCCGGCAACGGGCAGTCCGCCGTCGCGGCGTAGCCTGCCCGTGGCACCACGATGGGCGCGAAGTCTCGCTCGATGAGGTCCCAGCGGTGCCATCGCGCGGTCTCCCCCTTGGCCACGATGTCGGATCCCACGACGAGGCGGACGACGTCTCCCGGATGGCGTTCGGCGAGCGCCTGGAGCAGGCGAAGCGTGAAGCTCGGGGCGCCATGCTGCTCTGCAAGCGCGGCCTCGAGGTCCGTCACCATCACGCCTGCGCCGTGGCAAGCCATCGCGTTCCGGGTCCAACGCAGCCGCGTCGAGAACGGCGACATTTGCTTGCCGAGCGGGTGGTCGGCACAGGGCGCGACGATCATCGCGTCCACGATGCCCCGCGCACGCAGATACGCCGGCAACAGGACATGGCCCAGGTGCGGGGGATCGAACGCGCCGCCAAAGACCCCGAGGACCCTGCCCATGCGCGTGCTCATTCGAGCCACCCTAGCAGCCCGTGGTGAAAGGGCGTGCGGGCGGAGGCTTTTTTGGTCGCACGCCACGGCCCGGGTAGCGTCCTCCCGCGATGCGGAACCCCAACCACGCGATCCCCTCACCCGACTCCCAAAGCGCCACGGCGCAAGGCTACTGGGAGACTCCAGTATGCCGCGCCGCGAACTCGGGACCTTGGGACCCGCTGTCGCTGCTCGCCGCGCCCCACGACGTGCTCGGCATCGATCGGCGGGTCACGCAACGCGAACGGGGTGCGCAGACGGATCGCGCCGAGGCCTCGCCGCTGCATTTGCCCCTCCGTTCGCGGTTTGGGCTGCGGTGCGACGAAGGTTGGGCGCTCGTGCAAGCCATCGCCGTCTCACCGGGAGGAATCCTCGTGCGCGGCCTCGATTGGCGGAGCGCGAGCCCGGCGGAGCGCCTTGCGCTGGCCGCAGCCATGAAGGGGCGGTGCGCCTCGGCGCTCGAGGTGGTAGGTACGTGTGTGCTTTCCCAGGCGTTGATCGCCGATCTTGCGCGTTGGGCCAATCCCCAGGGCTCGCAACGGCCGCGAGAAACTCCGGTGACATTGGTCGGGCTTCCCGACCGCCGACCCGGCGGTCACGGGGAGGCTCGCTTCGAAGTCGCGGGCCGCATTACACCGCTTACCGATCCCAACCCGAGCACGCTCGCGATCGCGTGTTCGAGCGATGCGCTGCGCGAGCTCGGCCGCAGGCTTCGCGCGGGAACCTCGGCAGACGCGCGCCGTGTAACGCAACCCGGATCGACGCAATGGGTTGCCCCAACTGCCAGCGCGCGCTGTCTCAACACGCGCGAGTGAAATTCCTGTCAGTTGCCAGCCGTTGCGTCCAGCGCAACGCGATGAAATGTCGATCGCGCGGCGTTGACACGCCATGGTCGCTGTATCTATTGTGCGGCGCTGAGGCGTTTGTCTCTTTAGTCTCCATTCTTCGCCCCCCCGAAACACGACCGACCTTTCTTCGCGACCCGGGCTGCATCGAACGCATCGCCCGGACCGGCGCGTGGTAGCGGCTCGCACAGAGGATCAGGCCTTGAGCACACCGAAAAAACCAGGAACCGATCTTGCCGCCCTCAAGGCGCGGCTGGCCAAGAAGGGCAAGGGTGATGGCGCCCCCCCTCCCATCCCGCCCTCGAGCAGCTCCGCGCCTCCGATGCCCCCGATGCCCCCGACGTCTCCCAGCTCGGGCATGGGCTCGGGCATGGGCATGGGCGGCGGGACGATGGCTCCGCCACCGCGTCCGGCTCCGCCGCCGCCGAGCGCTTCGTCGGATGATTTTGCCCCGATGTCCTCGGCTCCGCTGCCGCCGAGCATGCCCGCGAGCGAAGACCCGTTCAGTGCCTCTGCGGGCCATCCTGCCTTCGACCCCTCGGCAGGCAACCTCGACTCCGGCGGCGATGCGCCTTCCTCCGGGGGCAGTTACGGCTTGATGGGCTTCGTGTTCGTCCTCGGCATTGCCGCGGGCGTGGGCGGTGGCTGGATCGGCCACAAGATCTCGGCCGGCCGAGAGCTCGTCTCCCGCGGCAAGGCCAAGGGCGAGAAGATGGTCGCGGGCGTCAAGGCCATCAGCGACGCACGGGCCAGCATCTCGCTCGCCATGGAGCCGCTCGTGCAAAAAATGCAGACGGATCCGCAAGGCGCCGCCGCGGACATCGAGGGCCTCATCAAGGACAACTTCGACTCGCAAGAGCGCATCGATTCGTTGTTCGGGTGGGAGCTCGCCTCGGTCCACGCGACGGGCGTGAAGAACACGTTCAACCTGTACGACGAAGCCAACCGCCTGCGCACCGACCTCGGCTATCTCGGGGCTTTCTTGGCGACGCAGGCGGAGGCGCTCAAGGCCGGCGGAGGCCCCTCGAGCTTCGCGGTGGAGTTCAAAGGCGAGAGCGCCCAGCTCGTCGCCGCCGTCGAGGCGCTCTGTGGCGACTCCGTCAAGGACGCGGGTCCTTGCGGCGGAGACGGCGACAATCCCATCGCGTACCGCGTCGTCGACAACGTCGGCGCAGAACCGCGGGTGCTCCCCAAGGGCACCGGCGCTGGCCAGGGCATGCTGATCGGCAAGGACGGCGGCATCTATGCCTACGCCGTCGGGATGGAGCCCAACAAGAACGCGATCATCCTGCGCGACGCGCTGCTCAAGCGCATCGCCGAGCATCTCGAAGCCATGAACAAGGCCGAGAAGTCCGCCCAGCGAGCCCTGGCCAACTACGCGGACAACCCCAACGTCGATGGGCCAGCCCCCGACCCAGGACCCGAATAGCGCCGGCGCGCCCGTGCCCGCGCAAGGCGCCGCCCCGCCTGGAGACGACGGCCCGCCGTCGCAGCCGGTCGCGGCGTCTGCCGTGGCGCGAAGGGTTTGGGTCGTCAATCCCTCCGCCTCTGGCTACGCCGTTTGGCTCGCGCGCTACACGGCGTACCTTGGGGTGATCGCCGTGCTCGCGACCGGATGGGCCGGTCAGCGCCTCTACGACGCACTCGCCCAAGACCTCCCGGAGCTCGACCACCTCGAGCAGTACGAGAGCTCGGCGCCAGGTGTCACGCGGATCTACGGGCAAGGTGGCGTGTTGCTCAGCGAGCTCGCTCGTGAGCACCGCGCGTACGCCCCGTACGCCGAGATTCCGCAACCGCTGGTCCAGGCGTTTCTCGCCGCGGAGGACCGCCGCTTCTTCTCGCACCACGGGCTCGATTTCCGCGGACTCGCGCGGGCGATGCTCGCGAACCTGCGCTCCGGCACGGTCGCCCAGGGTGGCAGCACGATCACCCAGCAGGTCGCCAAGGGGTTCCTCTCCCACGAGCAGACGCTCTCGAGGAAGGCCCGCGAGGCGATCCTGAGCGTCCGCATGGAGGCGCGCCTTCCCAAGGCCCAGATCCTCGAGATCTATTTGAACAAGATCTTCTTGGGTCACGGCGCCTACGGGGTCGGAGCGGCGGCGAGCCGGTATTTCGGCAAGAAGCTCGAGGAGCTCACGCTCGCCGAATCTGCGCTCATTGCAGGGCTCGCGCGGGCACCGAGCCGTTACAGCCCCGTCGCCTACCCCACGCGTGCCCAAGAGCGCCGCGCCGTCGTGCTCCAAGACATGGTGGAAGCCGGGTACATCAGCCCGGAGCAACGCGATCAGGCGAACGCCGAGCCGATCCGCCTGTCGCACCCCGTCGACGTCTTCCGCGATCGCGCGCCCTACTATGCGGAGCACGTGCGCCAGTGGGTGTCCTCCGAGCTCGGCGAGGACGCGGTGCTCAGCGACGGCCTGCTCATCGAGAGCGCCGTAGAGTTACCGCTCCAACGCGCCGCGGAAGCAGCCGTCGATGAAGCCCTGCGACGGCTGGATCGGAAGCAAGGCTGGCGCGGACCCGTGGCGACGCTCGCCAGCCCCCAAGCGAGGGCGACCTTCGATCTGCGCCTCTCGGCGGAAAACGGGCCAGCCCCCTTGGCAGACGCCTCCAGGCCATGGCGCCTCGGGCTCGTGCGTGAGGTCGAACGTCAGGCCGCCCTCGTCGATCTCGGCGTCGTCGAGGCCAGTCTCCCGCTGGCGGCCATGAACTGGGCGTCGCACTACGATCGGAACTCGGGGATCAACTCGGTGACGACCAACGACGTCCGCAAGGCGCTCGAGCCCGGCGATGTCGTCTGGGTCCGTGCCCGTGCCTCGGTGGACGGCACCGCCGAGGTCGAGCTCGGCCAAGTCCCGCGGGTGGAGGGCGCGCTCTATACGATCGAGCACGACACCGGTTACGTCGTCGCCATGCAGGGTGGACACGACTACGATCGCTCGCAGTTCAACCGCACCGTGCAGGCCTGCCGCCAGCCTGGGAGCGTGTTCAAGGCGATCTACTACGCGCTCGCCCTCGACCGCGGCGACTACACGATGTCCTCCGTGCTCGAGGACCAGCCCTACGAGCCCGAGCCCGGGGAAGCGTGGAACCCCCAAAACATCCACGGCACGTTGGAGGGCGAGGTCTTGCTACGCAACGCCTTCATCCACTCGCTCAACCTCCCGTCGATCCGCCTGTTCGTGCGCCTCGGTGCGCCCGAGGTGGTGGAGTGGGCGCGCCGGCTCGGCCTCACGACCGAGCTCATCGCCGACCGTGCCCTCTCGCTTGGGGCCTCGTGCGTACGGATCGACGAGCTCACGCGCGCCTTTGGCATCTATGCCCGCGAGGGACGCGGGTTCTCGCCCGCCTACGTGCGACGGATCGTCGACAAGCGCGGGACCGTGCGCCTCGATGCACGCGCCCCGCACGATGGCGGGCTCGACATCGCGGGCAGGATCGACGCGCTCGGACGCGCCGCCATCGCTCCGCCGCAACAGATCATCGATCGCCGCACGGCGTTCCTCATCACCCGGATGTTGCGTGATGTCGTGACCTCGGGAATCGGACGACGGGCCCAGAGGATCGACGCGCCCGCGGCAGGAAAGAGCGGCACCGCGTCCAAGAACGCGTACACGACGGACGTGTGGTTCGTCGGGTTCACCGACCGTTTCGTGACCTCGGCCTGGATGGGCGACGACGACTACGAGCGCTCTTTGGGCGACGAGGAGGCGAGCTACACGACCGCCACGCCGCTTTGGACGGACTTCATGGAGGCCGTCGTCGCCGGGGTACCCCACGGCGAGATCCCGGTCGCGCGGCCCCCTGGCATCTCGTCCGAGGTCGTCTCGTTCAGCAGCGGCGGCGAGACCCGCCAGGCAACGCTCTACTTCCGGCAGTAGGCCGCCGGTCGAAACAACAGACGTGTCGCCGCGCTGCGCCACGGGTCCGAAGCCACAAAAAAAGCGGCGCCCCTCTGGACGCCGCCCCTCTGCCGAACCCGAAGGTTGGGGGTCTACTCCTCGAAGCCTTGGGCTTCTTTCTCCGTGCACTCGCGGATGTTGCCGTCGGAGTCGTAGCAAACGTCGGAGCCGCCGAGCACGTCCTTCACGACGCCTTCATAGTCGGTGTCGCGCTTCATGTTCGGAAGCCGCTGACCGATCCGCTGCTCCGCGGGCCCGTCCACGACGGTCAGGGCGAACACGCCGTGGACCTGCGTCATGTCGAACGAGCGCACGATTTCCCCGTCCGTCGCCTTCCACTCGTAGTACTCGAGGACCGGCTGCTTGGTCTCGGCGTCTTCTTTGATCTGCTGCTCGGGGCTAGGACCAAACCACTTCTTGAACTTCTCTTCCACGATGTCCGCGTAGCTCTTGCCCGGCCAAACGTCGGTGCTGTACGCGTAGAAGATCTTCCAGAGCGCGCCGTCCTTGAAGAAGTAGAACTTGCGCAGCCCGTTGCCCGTCCGCACCCACAGCATTTCCTCGCCGTTGTCGTCGACGTACTCGTACTGGATGAGCGAAACGCCCCAGCGGTGGTTCGACGCCTTGGTGAACTTGGTGTAGTCCGACTTGAGGGCGTGGAGCTGATCGGCGCGCCACTTGCGGTTGGCGTCCTGGGCCGTGGCATCGGCCTCGCTCTCTTGGCGCTTGGCGTACTCCGTCTCGATGTCCTTGCTGAGGACCTTGAACACCTGGGCGGGCGTCATGCCCCAACGGAAATCGCCCATGATTGTGTAGACGCCGTGCTGGGCGCTCAGGCCGGGCTTGGGATCCGAAAGGCCACACTTTTTGACCTTCTTCTTCCCTTCCTTGACCATCTTGCACTTCTGCGTGGGGGTCTCGGGCGGCGGCAGCTTCTTACGCGGCTCGATCTCGAACTCCTCAGTGGTTTCGAGCTCAGCACCTGCGCCCGAGTCTCCTCCTTCATCGTCGAAACCTTCGGACGAAGAAGAGCTCGAGCTCGAGGCCGTGGGCCCGAGCATGCTGCTCCCGGTGTCGGGATCCGTTGAGGCCTTGTCCTTGCCGCAGCCAGCGCTTGAGAGGACAGCCAGGCCGAGAACTGCGATAAGGCGGGTCGAGAACATCGCGTTTCCTCCTGTTGGCGCGCGAACCTAGCACAACGCCGCGTCCCGAGTCAGCCCCTGCGAAGCTGCTCCGCGAGGCTCCGCAGCAGTTCGTGCGCCTCGCGGGGGGACATCTCGTCGGGCTCGATGCGCGTCAACGTCTCGATGACTTCGCGTGCTTGCTGGGGCACCGCGGCGGAGGGGGGGGTGGCCTGCTCGGTCCCCGCCCGCGGATTGAAGAGGTCGAGCTGCGGCCGGCTCGCGGCGTGGGGATCCGCTTCGAGCCGCTCGAGGATTCGCCCGGCGCGTCGCAGCACCCGCGCCGGGAGCCCGGCCAGACGCCCCACCGCGACGCCGTAGCTCCGTCCGGCGGCCCCCCGCTCGATCTGGTGAAGGAAGAGGATCTTCCCGCGCTGCTCGTGCACGGTGACGTGGACGTTGCGGACCCCACCGAGAATGCCTTCGAGGCCGCACAACTCGTGGTAGTGCGTCGCAAACATCGTACGGCAGCCGACCTGATCGTGGAGGAACTCCGTGATCGCCCACGCCAGCGCGAGGCCGTCGAACGTCGCCGTTCCGCGGCCGATCTCATCGAGCAGCACGAGCGACGCTTCGGTGGCATGCGCGAGGATTTGCGCGGTCTCCCGCATCTCGACCATGAACGTGCTGTCGCCGCGACCGAGGTCATCGGCCGCGCCCACGCGCGTGAACACCCGATCGCACAGCCCGATCCGCGCCCGTGAGGCGGGGACGTAGCTGCCCATGTGCGCAAGGATCGCGATCAGCCCGGCCTGTCGCATCACGGTGCTCTTGCCGCCCATGTTCGGACCCGTGATCACCCAAAGCCGCCCCGCATCCCCGGACGCGGCGCGGAGCCTGGTGTCGTTGGGCACGAAACGCCCCGTTTCCAGCATGCGCTCGACGACGGGGTGGCGACCCGCCTCGATCTCGAGGACCGGTTCGGCCACGAGTTCCGGGCGGCAGTAGTGGTGGCGCTCCGCGATGTCCGCGAGCCCCGTGAGGACATCGAGGGCCGCCAGGCGATCGCCGACCCGGAGCAGGCGCTCGGCGTCGTCGCTGACCCGCGCGCGGAGGGCCGCAAACAGCTCCTGCTCGCGCGTGAGGGCCTCCGCCTGCGCCGAGAGCACCTTGGCTTCGTGCCCGGCGAGCTCTTCGGTCACGAACCGCTCTGCGTTGGCGAGCGTCTGCTTGCGCACGTAGTCGCGCGGAACCCGGGGGAGCTGCGCTTTGGGGACCTCGAGGAAGTACCCGAACACGCGGTTGTGCTGGACCTTGAGGCTGCCGATGCCCGTGCGCTCGCGCTCGCGCGTCTCGATGGCCGCGAGCGCCTCTTTGCCCCCATCGCGCAGCGACCGGTGGCGATCGAGCGCTGCATCGGCGCCGTCCCGGATCACCCCACCGTCGCGCGTATGCGTGGGCGGGGCATCCACGAGCATGCGGCGGAGGAGCTCCGCGAGATCCTCCAGGCGATCTTTGCCGAGATCCAACGCTGCGGGCAGGGCACCGTCGGTGCGACGCCGTCGCAGCTCGTCGAGCGACGCCTGAACCTGCGGCAGGACGGCCAGGGACGCTCGCAATGCGCCGAGCTCGCGCGGGTTCACCGTCCCAAGGCGCGCGCGCGCGCTGATCCTCACGATGTCGCGGACGTCTTTGAGGCGGGCATCGAGATCGGCGCGCAGGGCAGGCTCACCCACGAGGACCTCGATGGCATCTTGGCGTCCCCGGATCTCCGCGAGGTCGCGCGACGGCGCAGCCACCCAAGACCGCAACATCCGCGCCCCCATCGAGGTGCGCGTGCCGTCGATCGCCCACAGCAAGCTCCCGCGACGATTGCCATCCCGCAGCGTCCGGAACAGCTCGAGGTTGCGGATCGACACCTCGTCGAGCACGAGGTGGCGCTTGGGGTCGTGGCGACGCAGGCGGTGGAGGAGCAGCGTCTGACCCGGCTGGGTCGACTCCGCGTAGGCCAGCACCTGGGCTGCAGCCGTGAGCAGTGGACCGGGCAACGCGGACGTCCCGGATTCCTCGGAGAGCGCCCGGACGCGGGCGAGCGCCTCGGGCGGGGGGGTCCCGCTCGCCTCGAGGCGCGGGACCTCGGGCACCAGCGCCTGCTGCAGCCATTCGTGGTGACCCTGCGCCGCGAGGATCTCCCGCGGCGCGAACCGGGCGAGCTCCGCCCGCGCGACATCGGCATCGACGGCATCGATGACGATGAAGTCCCCGCTGCTGATGTCGCACAACGCAATCGCGCAGGGGCCCGGGAGTGCGCTCGCCACGATCGCCGCGAGGTAGTTCGCTTCCCCGGCACGCAGGTGCTCCTCGTCGATGAGAGCGCCCGGCGACACCACGCGCACGACCTCGCGCCGCACGATGTTGGGACCCTTGCGCTTCTTGGCCTCCTCGGGGGTCTCCATCTGCTCGCAGATCGCGACCTTGTAGCCCCGCTCCACGAGCGTCCGCAGGTAGCCCCCGAGCGCGTGATAGGGCACCCCGGCCATCGGCACCGGATCTTCGGCCCCCTTGTCGCGAGACGTCACCGCGATATCGAGCACGGGCGCGACCTCGACGGCGTCGTCGAAGAACATCTCGTAGAAGTCGCCCATCCGGAACATCAAGATCGCGTCGGGGTAGCGCGCCTTGATCTCCAGGAACTGTCGCATCACCGGCGTATCGGCCGAGCTGTGCGGCGCAGGCATGGGGGCGATGCTTTACCAACCACCCGCGAAAAAACACCCCAATTTTCGCGGGGGTCTCGCACCCTTGCCCGCTGCCGTTACTGCCGGACGACGTACGCGATGATCTTCTCGCGCTGCTCGAACGCTTCTTTGGCCGAAAGACCTTCCGCCCACGTCTCGAACTCGCCCACGCGCACGCGGTACCACAATCTCCCCTTGACCTCGTGGGATTCGACCCGAGCTCCGTGGCCGCGTGCCCGCAGCGAAGCCGCGAACGCGTCGGCCTCGTCCTGCTGCGAGAACGCCTTCATCTGGAGCGTGAACTTCCGCCCGGCCGCGGCCGGGTTGGAGGCTTCGTCGCGGGGGGCTTGCGCAGCGGCCAGGGCGACCGTCGGACGCGGTGCCGCCGCTGCGCGTGGCGCTGCGGGTTTGGGCGGCGGAGCGGCGTTCACCGCAGCAACCGGTCGTTGCCGTCGTGGTTCCGGAGGGGCTTCCACGACCTCCGGAAGCGCCAGCTCGGGCTCGGCCACCTTCGCGGGCTCCGGTGCTGCGGCCTGCGGCGCCTCCACGCGCGCGACTTCGGGGGCCGTGGCGGCCTCTTCCGAGCGGGTCTGCGGCAGACCGATCGTCGCCGGCGTGCGCAACCCTTCCTTGAAAGAAAGCGGGGGATCCGAGGCCTGATGTTCGGCCTCCAGCAGGGCCAGGCTATCGCGCGGCTCCGACACCCCCTGCCCTTCGAGGTCGAGATCCACGCGGCGGCCCACCATCATGCCCAAGCCGAACACGAAACACCCGACCACGGACGCGCCAAAGAACAGAAAGAAGATCTGGCGATTGTCGAGGCTGAGCTCGACCTTGTCCTTCCACTTGTGCATCTCTTTCATGGCGTTCCCCCTATCCGTACAAAAACTTGCGGCGGTGCCCAAAAAACCGGCTCGCGCTGGGGCCTTCACTGCAAGATCCGCAGGTGCGGGGCGGGGTCGCGCAGCGTCGTGCTCGGTGCGCTCTGGGCCTCGCGGCCTGCCGGGTTGGTCCCCTTGAGCAGGATCTCCGTGGTGGCCGGATAGTGGAGGTCCCACGCCTCCTGCTTCACCAGCGTCCCGCCTTCGTAGAACTTTCGCTCGCGCTGGAGCACGAACCCGCGGCGCCCCTGCTGCGCCACCTCCTGCGCGCCGAGTCGGAGCCTCGGGTCCTCGCGCCAAACGCTCCGGTACGGCAGCACCTCTTTGAGCGTGCGCTCGAACGCGACCTGGTAGGGCCGGCGAGCCCCGAGCACCTGCGCGCGCACCTTCCCCTGTGACACCGTCATGTGGAACACGACGGGGAAGTCGAACGGGTTGCGGAGCTTGAGATCGAGGTTCGGCCACACGACCGTCGAGTCGAGCCCCATGTCGACATAGCTGCTCGGTCGCGAGTGTGGCCGTGCCGATGCCACCTCGAGCCCCGCGAAGAACCCGGCGCCGAAGATCGTGGAGCTGACCTGACAGATCCCGCCGCCGAGCACATCGATGAGCTCCCCCGCGGAGATCCCCGTGCCGTAGCGATATCCGTCCTCGGCGGAGCGTTCTCCCACGACCGCGTTGAACGAGAACGTCTCACCGGGCCCGAGCACGAACCCGTCGAGCGCCTCGGCGCCTTCCTTGAGGTTGTGGATCCGGTCGGCCTGCGAGGGGTCCGTCGGGTAGGGCGTGTCGAACGACCCCACGACCACGCCGATGTCCAACGAATCCGCCAAGCCCGCGAGCGGATCGGCGACGGGCGGCTTGGCCTGCACCACCAGATCGATGCGCTCCGCTCCGCTGGCGATGCCGACCGCGACCGCGGACATCGAGTCGTAGGGCAGCAGCGCGGCACCGGTGCGAGCCGGCCGGACTTTGCGAGCCTCGAGGTCGAGTCGCGTCGGGAGCGAAGGCCGTTCGACCGCGGGTGCGAGCGCTTCGAGCTCCGCGAGGGCCCGCGCTTCGTCGAGGTCGTAGCTGATCCGGACGTCCAGGTCGCCGCGCCACGCTGCGAACCTCATCCGCAGGTCTTCGAAGATCTTGCCGCTGCGCCCCGCTCCGGCGGCTCGAGCGATCGCGGGCTCGATGTGCGGCGTCGCGCCGAGGGCCGCCGCCGTGCACCGAACCTCCGCCGACCCGGCCGCCAACGTCACCGGGCGCTGGACCGTCGCGATCGCGGCGGCAGCCACGACCCCCGAAGCCACCTCCGAGGTCCACCCGCCGACCGCTTCCCCATGGACCTGCAAGCCAGCCAAAAGCTCGGGCCGCGCGAGCGACCGCGCGTACGTCCCCCGCCATTCCGCGGCCGCGCCCAGCAGTCCCGCCATCATGGCCAAACCTTCGGCCCAGCGTGCAAGACTGCCCATCGACCCCGACGGTAGGCGTCGCGAGCCGACCGCCCAAAAAAACGACGGATTGGCGGGTCGAGGGAACCCTGCCGGTCCCGAGGCGTCCAAATCCGCGATATGAAGGAAGGCATGCCGAGCGCTGCGAACCCGCGCCGACTCCGCTCGCCCATGTGGGCGCGGCTCTGTTCCTGGATGGTCAGCGCGAACCTCGCAGGCTTCCTGGTCGCGATCTGGGTGGCTCGCTGGGTCCGCGCCGTCCCGGAGACCTCCGGCCAGGAGACCGCGCTGCTCTTCGCCTACTACGCGTCCATGGTCGTGATTGGGGCCATCGATGCGCTGCTCGCGGACGAGCTCGTGTTCGGCGGAGCGTTCCGCCGTACGGTGCTCGAGGGCCAGTCGACGCGGTTCCTCAAGCGCGACGCCGACGTGGAGGACGTCGCCCTCGGCTTGCGGGCCACGGGGATGAGCTTCCCGGTCATGGTCCTGCTCGGCACGGGCGTCACGTACCTGCTCTACAACGCCGTCAACGACGACTTCGACACGTACTATCGAAGGGTCGGGAAAGACGTCGGAATCGTCGTGCATGGCGATCCGCAGGCGCAGATCGCCGCGATTCCGCGGATCGCCCGGCACCGCGGGGACGACCTTCCGCGGGTGATCGTCACCTTGCAAGACGCGCTGCAGCGCGGCGGCGAGGTCGGGCGTTGGGCCGCGTGGGGCATGGGCACGTTGGCGGACCAACCCCGCAAGCGGCCCCTCATCGCGCCCCTTCACGCGGCCGTCCGCGCGGGAGACCCCGCGTTGCGGAACGAAGCCCTGATCGCGCTCGGGCGCCTGCAGCATCGCGCCAGCGCCGACGCCATCGTGGCAGAAGTGAAAGCTCAGCACGCCGCGGGTTCCGTCGACCCGCGCTTGCTGTTTGCGCTCGGGTCGGTCCAGGTCCTCTCGTCCCAAGCCGTACTCACCGAGCTGCTCTACCAAGCCGACGAGGCGACCCAAGGTTTGGCCGGCTGGGCCCTCGCCCAGCACCGCGATCAACGCGACGCCCAAGACGTCGCGCGGATCCTCGAGGAGCGCCTGCTGAGCGCCACCTTTCCCGTGCGCTGCGACCTCGTGCACGCCCTCGGGATCTTCGCGGACGAGCGCTCGAACCTCGTGTTGATGCGCGCCTACGAGGCGGCCTCGGAGGAAGAACGTCTGCGGACGTGCGCGCGTCGTTCGTTGTCGCTGCGCCCCGACGGCGATCTCGGTGACCGCGTCGACCTCTTCCTTCCAGAGGACGCCTTCGCGATGAAGGTGATTGCCTCCATGGCCCAGATGCGCGCCACGAGCCCCACCATCCGCGCAGAGGTAGAACCTTGGTTGGAGACAGTCACCCGTACGCCCACGGCGGATCCTGCGGCGCGCACGGCAGCGCAAACCCTTTTGGAGGGTATCCGCGAACAGCGGGACGATTCCGGGCTCCCTTCGGTGGACCAAGCGCTCGGATTGGACAGGTCGACGCGCTAAACGTGCACTAGCCTTGAGAGGGCGTGGAACTCCTCGCCAACGGTACCGTCCTCGAACCTGGAAAGATCGCTGCAGAGGGGGCTCGGCCATCCGAGCCCTTCGTCCTGCGCGACGCCTTGGATCATTTTCCCTTCGGTCGTCGCTACCGGGCCACTCAAGACGGCGTCGATGTCTTGGTGACCGTCGTGGATCCGGCGCTCTCGGCCCGCAAGGACCTGCGACGGACGCTCATCCTCGACCTACGCAGCGCCCATGCGGTCGCACACCGCAACCTCTTGCCGATCCACGGGTTTGGTCCGGCGGGCATCTACGACCTCTGCGTGGAGGCGGGCCCCACGTTCACGCCGCTGCGAGAGTTCGTCAAACGCCGCGTCGCAAGGGGCAAACCCCTCGATGCGGAAGCCCTGTTCGCCATCGTCGCGCACGTCTGCAACGCGCTCGCGGCGATGCATGAGACCACGGCCCACGGCTTCGTGAACGCGGACACGGTCCTCGTCTCGGAGAACGGCCGCGTGCTGCTCGGGAGCGCCGGCTTCGGCTCGGTCGCGACCAAAGCCCCGGGATTCTCCGCCCTCGATCGCGCCAAGCGGTTCGCGATCCCGCCGGAGCAACGGCAAGACCCCGTGCAGCTCGGCGCCGCCGCGGACATCTACGGGCTCGCGGCGATGCTCGCCGAGCTCGTGACCGGACGACCGCTGGCGCGCGCAGGTCAGCGCTTGGCGGACCTCGGCCTACGCGGCCCGGACCCGCTCGTCGAGACCCTCGAACGCGCCACGGCGCCCTTGGTGGCCGCGCGGCCGCCCGACATCCAAACGTTCAAGGCCGAACTCGCGGAGGCGATCCAGGCCGGAGCGCCCGAGCTCGGCACCGCAAAGCCCAAGCTCGTCGCCCCGGCTCCGCCCGAGCTCTCCACGAAAGCTCCGGCTCCGCGGCCCCCCTTGCTGTCCATCGAAACCGGCCCACCCGCCAACGGGGCGCCCTGGGCCGAGGATGCCCCCGTCGCCGCGCCGCCTCCATACGAAGGACCCGTCGCAGAGCCACCGACGGCTCCCGTGGGGGCGCCCGGCCACGCGCCGCCCTACGCCGTGCCTGGCCAGCCTCACTTCGTTCCCGCTGCGGCGTACCCGGGCTTCGCACCCCATCTCGTACCCTTCGGCCATCCTGCCGCCTATCCGCCGCCGCCCGGATACCCCGCCCCGTATCCGCAACCCGCCCACGCCTTCGCGCCGGGCTTTCCGCCTGCCGGCTACGGCGTGCCCCCAGGTCCGGGCGCAGGTCCGCCCCCCATCGTCGCGGGCTTTCCCCCCGGCTATCCCGCGGCGGCCGGTCAGCCACACGTGCCCCACCCGCTGCACGCCCGCGACGATAGCGGTGAAGTCGGACTGGCCCCACCGATCTCCCTCAACGCCCACCGCCGGCCACCGCCGCCGCCAGGCTCGCAGAGCCGCCTCATCCTGGAGCGCATCGGAGCCGCCGCGGCACGCATCGTCGCGCTCGACGAAGAGGCCTCGCACGAGCTCACGCAATGGGTCGACGGAACCTCGGACCCCGAGGTCGAGGAGGCCCCCGAGCTCGAGGCGGATCCGGAACCCGAGCCCGAGCCCCGCCCTGCACCCAAGGCTGTGGCCGCACCTGCGGCCGCGCCCAAGCCTGTGCCGCTGGCCGCCGCGCCCAAAGCTGCGCCCGCGGGCACGCCCAAGGTTGCGCCTGCGCCTCCGGCGAAGAAGGCCGAACCCGCGCAGACCGAGCAGCGCGAGCACACCTTCGAGCCCGACGAAGGGCCGGCGCTCGAGCTCGCGAAACCCAAGCCCACCGCCCCCGTCCTCGGGCGCATCGAGCTTCAGCGGGTCTCGGCGTCGTCCCCTCCACGACCTCCGGTCCATGAGTCCCCTCCCCCCGCGTCTCCACCAGCCACGGACACCGGCGGTTCGAGCCTCCTGAAGTTCCTCATGGCCGCGACCGCGCTCGGCGTGGCAGGGTGGGCGCTGTGGCAAGCGCTCGCCGCTGCGTCGACCGAACTATCCACGCCGCCCGAGGCGGCCGACGTCGACGAACCGTAGGCCCCGTTTCGCCGCGGCTCCGCGCGGGCCTCTTTGCCGGCGCGGGCCTCTTCCGTCTTATGAGAGGGCTCATGGCGGGCCTCTTGCCGGGCCTCTTGCCGGCCCACGCCGAAGCCAGCGAGCGCTGGCCCGCGTGGCCCACCGAGGTCTCGCGACTCGCCGCATCGCTCTCGACGCAGGATCCTGGACGCGAAGCCGAACGTGAGCGCCTGGATGCCCTCGAGCAACTGTCGATCTACCCGAGCGAGCTCATCACCGAGGCCGTGGTGCTCGCGCTCGCGGACCCGTCCACGGCGGTCCAGCGCGAGGCGCTACGCCTTTGCTACGCCCGCCAGCTCGCGGCATGTGTGCCGGGCGCGACCCAGGTCTGGAACCTCATCCACGAACCGAGCCTGCGCATGCAGGCGCTGCGGGTCTTGGCCCTGGAGCTCGACCCGTCGCGCCTGGCGATCGTGCTCTCCGTGTTGCGGGACCCCAACCCCGAGCTGCGGCTCCACGCCGCCGAGGTCCTGGGCTGGGCACCGCTCCCCGATGGCGAGCGACCCGGGCAGCCGCGCGCAGAGGTCCGCGCGGCCCTGCTCGTGAAGCTCGCGGACGCCGATTCCCAGGTTCGCAGGGTGGCACTCCGCACGCTCGGGCGACTCGGCCCAGGACCCGGCACCCTGACGATCGCCCGGATGCTCGACGATCCCGAACCGGCCGTGCGCGCAGCCGCAGCCGTGGCCTTGGGCCAAGGTCGGGATCCCCACGCAGCGCCCGCGTTGCTGCGCGCCTGGCAGGCGCCCAACGAGCCCGAGGTCCGCGCGGCGATCATCGCATCGCTCGCGCGCCTGCCCAGCCCCTTGCTCCCCGCCGCCCTGCTCTCCGCCCTCGACGCGCCCCCTGCCGGGTTGTCTGCGATCCAGATCGCCGAAGCGATCGGCGCCCGATCGGAGCCCGAACCCGAGCTCATCGCGGGCCTCGTCGAGCGCCTCGCCGATGAACCGCTCACGCGCCCTGCTCTCCGGGCGCTCCTGCTCATCGGAGCGCCCGCGGCCCCCGCGATTCACACCGCGCTCGAACGCGGCGTCGAGCCAGCGCTCCAGGACGCCCTGCTCCGCCTGGCGTCCGCGCTCGACTCCCTCCCTGCGTCCGCGCCCCCGCGACCCGAGCTCGAGGATTTGACCATCGGCACCCCGCTCGCGCGCTTCGAGGCCGCGGCCGCCTTGTCGCTCGCGCCTTCACCCGCCCAAGATGCCGCGCTCGCGGAGCGGCTGCTCGCGGACGGACCCATCGCGCCCCGGCGCGTCTTCCTGGCCGCGCTCGCTGCCCGAGGAGCGCTCCCCGGCATGGAGACGCCTTGGCTCCCCTGGGCACGGCTGGTCGGCGCAGCCTCGGACCGTTCCCGTTCCCTCGGCGATCGCTGCCTCGCCTTGCTTGCGATGGGAGCCGTGCCCCCGCGCTGGACGGACGCTGCCCAAACGGAGCTCGCGGCGTTCACCGGCGATCCGAACCCCGCGATCCGCGGGTGCGCAGGATTCGCTGGCGCTCGCCTCCACGCGGATCGGCTCACCGGCTTGTTCCTCCTGGACGAAGCGCCGGAGGTCCGTGCCACGGTCCTGCTGGGCGTCGCCGAGGCGTCGGCCGGCCTACGAGCGCGCCTCCGGATCCTCGCGGACGACGACCCGAACAGCGCCGTTCGCCAACACGCCGAGGCCGCGTTGCGACGGCGCGCCGACGAGCGTTGGATCTTGGCGATCGACCCGTTCGATCCGACCGTTCGCACGGTGCATCACGATGGCGTTCGCTGGGCCATCGTCCCCGAATCGTTGATGCAATAGATCGTGTCTTCGAGACGACGTTCCGCGATCTCGCACCAAGTTGGCCACGGCGTCGCTCTGCGGCCAAGACTTTGATCTCCATGCGAAAACAGGGAGTGTGCGACGGCTTGCAACGTAGCGGGGCATGAGCTCGCACGCCGCCGCGCAAGACTTCGCTGCCCTCACCGCGCCCCATATGACCCGCCTCCAGCGTCTGGGGATGCGCCTGACCCGGGAGCCGGCCGAGTCTGCGGATCTCGTCCAAGAAGCCCTGTGCCGCGCCTGGGCGAACTGGTCGGACTTCGAGAAGGACGGGAGCCTCGGCGCCTACCTCTGCAGGATCGTGTTCAACACCTTCGTGTCACGCCATCGCCATGCGCGGGTGGTCTCCGCCGCCGCGGCACGACCCGACCTGCTCGACCACCTCTATGATCGCGGCCGTCGCGACGCCGCGGACGCCCCCGAGGCCGGGTGGCAAGAGCACACGCTCTCCGACGAAGTCCGGGCCGCCCTGCAGGGACTCCCTGCCCACTATCGCGAGGTCATCGAGCTCGTCGACCTGCAAGGCCTCCCCTACCGCGAGGCCGCCGATGCCCTCTCGATCCCCCTTGGGACCGTCATGAGCCGCTTGCATCGCGCGCGCCGTCAACTCCGCAGCGATCTCGCCGGATACGCGCGAACGTTCGGCCTGGCCGCGTGAATCGGGTATCGTCGCCCCGCGTGTCTCGCACGATCGCCCTTGGAATCGCGCTGCTCCTCTGCGCCTGTCCAGCCTCCCCCGGCCAGCGGAACGCCGCCGAGGCCGGCCTCAAAGTCGCGCCGCGCTTGACCGGGAAGGATCTCGCCGGGGAGTACGTCGCGCTCGACGATCACCGCGGCAAGGTCGTGCTCCTCAACGTCTGGGCCACCTGGTGCGAACCCTGCCGCGAGGAGCTTCCCGAGCTCCAGAGGATCCAAGCGACGCACGGCGGTGAATCCTTCACGGTGTTCGGCGTGAGCATCGATGCGGACCGCGACGCGCCCAAGGTCCGTGCGATGGCCGAGCGGTTCCGCCTTGGTTACCCGGTGATGCTCGACCCCGGCGGGAAGTCGGTGGAATCGCTCGACGTCCGCGGCTATCCGACGACCTTCGTCCTAGGCCCCGACGGAACGATCCTCTGGCGCCGCGACGGCATCCTCCTGCCGCGCGACCCCGAAGTCGAGACGCAGATCAAAGCGGCCCTCCGCTTGCCGAAGGCCTAAGTAAGGGCGGCTGCAAACACGCTGGGGGGAGCGACCCGCCGCGCTCGACCGGCCCGCCGCGCTCGACCGGCCCTCCGCGCTCGACCGGCCCTCCGCGCTCGACCCGGTCCTCCGCGCTCGAGCGTTTCTCCTGCCCGCAAGCCTGCGCCGTGCGTGCCGCGGCCGAGAGCCTGCGGCCCTCCAGACACGAGCGTCTCTCGTGCCTGGAGCCTACTTCGTGCCGCGGCTCAAAGCGGCTCGGCGACCGGAAACCCCGAACCCACCGAAGTTCCGGAGCTCGGCACGGATTCCGTCGCCCGCCCGGGGGCCACGGTCGCGGTCTCCAGGGACCCCTCATGCTCGACGGGCGGCAGCGGACGCCCATCGATGGCGGCCGCGACCTCGTCGTGATTGAGCGACTCCCGCTCGATGAGGGCCTCCGCGAGGCGGCGAAGGGCATCCCCATGGCGCATCAGGATGTCCTTGGCGCGCTGGTACTGCGCCATCACGATCGCCTTCACTTCGCGATCGATCGCTTGGGCGGTCGCCTCCGAGTAGCCCTGCGCCTTTTGGATGTCGCGCCCGAGGAACGGCTCGCTCTCGTTCTTCCCGAACGTGAGGGGCCCGAGCTCGCTCATCCCCCACTCGCACACCATCTTGCGCGCGAGGTTCGTTGCGACCTCGATGTCGTTGCCAGCACCCGTCGTCTGCTGGCCATCGAGCGCGAGCTCTTCGGCGATACGGCCCGCCATGGCGACGGCGATCCGCGCCTCGGCATACCGGCGATCGATGTCGTGGCGATCCCCTTCGGGCAGCAGCTGCGTGATTCCGAGCGCTTGTCCGCGCGGGATGATGGTCACCTTGTGGATCGGATCCACCCAGCGCTTGGGCATCTTGCAGGCGACCAGCGTGTGCCCGGCCTCGTGCCACGCCGTCGTCCGCTTCTCTTCCTCGGAAAGCATGACGCTGCGTCGCTCCGCGCCCATGAGGACCTTGTCCTTGGCGCGCTCGAAGTCCAAGCGGTTCACGCGGTCACGGTTGTTCTTGGCGGCCATGAGGGCAGCCTCGTTGACGAGGTTCTCGAGATCGGCGCCCGAGAAGCCCGGAGTGCCGCGCGCCACGACGGACATGTCCACGCGGTCATCGAGCGGCACCTTGCGCGTGTGCACCCGGAGGATCGACTCGCGGCCGCGGACATCGGGCAGCCCCACGACGATGCGGCGATCGAAGCGACCCGGCCGGAGCAGCGCGGGATCGAGCACGTCCGGACGGTTGGTCGCCGCGACGAGGATCACCCCGTCGTTGCTCTCGAACCCGTCCATCTCCACGAGGAGCTGGTTGAGCGTCTGCTCGCGCTCGTCGTGACCACCGCCGAGGCCTGCGCCACGGTGGCGCCCCACGGCGTCGATCTCGTCGATGAAGATGATGCAAGGTGCGTTCTTCTTGCCCTGCTCGAAGAGGTCGCGCACGCGGCTCGCACCGACGCCCACGAACATCTCCACGAAATCCGAGCCGCTGATGCTGAAGAACGAGACCCCGGCCTCACCCGCGATCGCGCGGGCGAGCAGCGTCTTGCCCGTTCCGGGCGGGCCCATGAGCAGCACGCCCTTGGGGATCCGACCGCCCACCCGCATGTACTTCCGCGTGTCTCGCAGGAAGTCGATGATCTCTTCGACCTCTTCGCGGGCTTCGTCGATGCCGGCGACGTCTTTGAAGGTCACCTTGCCCTGGTGCTCGGTCAGCAGGCGCGCTTTGCTCTTGCCGAAGCTCATCGCCTTGCCGCCGCCCGCCTGCATCTGGCGCATGAACATCACCATGATCACCACGATGAGGATCATGGGCAGCCACATGATGGCCATCTGGAGGATGCCGCTATCGTCCTCGGGCTCGACCGTGTAGTCGATCTGCTTGGCGCCGAGCTTGGTGTAGAGCTCCTCGGACACGGGCCCCGTGACCTCGTAGCGCTTCCCATCGAGCTCGTACTCGATGGCCACGAAGCTCGGATGGACCTCGATCGCAAGCGTCGTGTCCTTGTCCTTGAACGTGTGCCACTCGTCGTCGACCTGCTGGATGAACTTCGCGTAGCTGATCTTGGTGACGGACTGATTCGTGTTGAATAGGTTCGCCAGCGCCAACACCGCGACGATCAACCCGAGCCAAACGAGAACTGTTTTTGTCTGCTGCTTCACGCCAACCGCGCTCGCCGAGCATAGCCCCCGCATGGGGGGGGGTCAATGGTTGGCCGAACCGTATCCACGACGAGTTCGGCGCCCTTCACGTTGTAACCCATAATCGGTCGCTTTCGATCCACAGGCATCGCAGGGGGCGCAGATGCCAACAACGACGTCCGCCCACGCCCGAGCCCAGCGATCGATCGATCGAAGCGATCGTGCGCCGCCCCAGGGACGACATGTCCACCCCTTCGGCCGCACACACAGCGCGAAGCCACGCCGTGCGAATCGCCACGGGGAGCGCCCTGAAATTGCGGAGCGACCATCCATCGGGCAATCGCCGCTCCAGCAGCTCGCGTTTCACGACCCACATCACCGCATCTTGGGCGTCCCTCGCATGCTCCGCCGCGGCAGCCATGGCGAGCTCTGCACCTGGTCGAAACCCTCGGAGCACGGGGAGCACGCCCGACCGCACCGCGACGCGCGGGTGGCCTACATCCTCGTTGGTTGGGTCATCGACGAAACCGAGCCCCATTCGGGCCGCGAGTTCGCGGGTTTGCGCCCGCGTGAGGTGCAAAACCGGGCGCACCCACGGCAAGGGATCCCCGGGCTCGAGTGCCGACATGGCCGCGAGCCCCTCCAACCCCGCGCCGCGCGTCAGGTGCAGCAGCATCGTTTCCGCCTGATCGGTCGCCGTATGGCCCAGCGCGATCGCGTCGCACGCCAACTCCGCGGCGATCATCTGCAGCGCCGCGCGCCGGCGTTCTCGTGCGCGCGCCGGGATTCCGGGTCCACGCGCCAGCTCCAGCCGCACCCCGCGAAACTCGAGACCATACCTCGCCGCCACAGCAGCGACGGCCTGGCCTTCTGCCGCAGAGGCCTCGCGCAAGCCATGATCGACATGCCCCACCGCGAGTCGCACCCCCATGGACGCGCGCAGACGCAGCAGGAGCCCGAGCAACGCCACCGAGTCGGGCCCGCCCGAGCAGGCCACCAAGATCCGCCCCAAGCCCAGGTTCTGCAGGCACTGGCGCACCGAGCCGAGCGCGGCGGCGATCGTGGGGTGATGGTCCGAGGCCATGGGACGCCCTTGGGGCCTGTGCCATAGTACCGCCCCTCGTGTCCCGACCTTCAGTGCCTTCCTCGCGTGTCGAGCAGCTGCGTCAGGTCGTCGACGAGCCGCTCGTGCTCGATAGCGTCGACGAACCCCAAGACCTCGTCGCACAGCTCTCCCCGCAGATGTTCGTCCGCGTCGCCCGCAAACTCCGCGAGGAACACCGGCTAGAGCTCCTGCTCCCGCACGCCACGACCGAGCAACTCGTCAGCCTGCTGGACATCGACGGCTGGAACGACGACCGCATCGACCTCTCCCGCATCCGCGGCTGGCTGCTCGCCATCGCCGACACGTTTGCGCGCGCGAAACCAAGGGGCGCCCTCGGGGATCTCATCTACGAGATGGACCCGGAGATGTGGAGCCTGGGCCTCGCGCCCGGCATGGTCGTGGTGGACCTCGAACCCGAGGACGACGCTGCACGGGAGAACGCCCTCGATCAGATGTCGGAGCTCCGGGCCTGGGACTCTCCCGACGGTTTCTTCGTCGTCGGCGTCCCCGATGACGACCTCGGTCGCGCCGCCCTCCACACGATCAGCCTCGTCTACGCCGACGACCTGGCCGAGGGTCGCAAACTCCTGCTCTCGATCCAGCAAGCGCTCGTCTCTCCGCTCGAAGAGGAACTCTATCGCTGGCGATCGGGTCGCTTGGCCGATCTCGGCTTCGTCTCCCACGAGGAGGCGATGAAGCTGTTCCGCCCGCTCGACGCCGAGGCCACCGCCAACGCAGAGCCCAAGGACTTTCGCTACCTCCCCGCCGAATCCGAGACCGGCGTGAGCCTCGACTCGTGGTCGAGCAGCGAGCTGCTGGAGCGCGTGATGGAGCGCCTGGGCGACGCAGAACATGGTCTGCGGGCCCGCGAGTTCTTGCTCCTCGTCAACGAGGTGATGGCCGCCCAAAAGTTCCCGCCCGGCAGCGAGCCCCTCCAAGAGCGCGCCGTCCACCAAACCCAAGCGACCATCGCCCTCGGACTCGAGCTCCTGCTCGGCACGCGTTCCGGCCACCCCGATCCCGAGGGATTCCTTGCCGAGCGCATCACCCACGTGGGCCTCCGCGACATCTTCCGGGTCGGCTACGGCGCGCTCAACAAGCTCCGGCGCGCCGCGACCACCCTGGATCGCGCGACCCGGATCTCCCTGACGGCCCCCGCCTCGCTCCTCGATCGCCCGTGGGGTCCGGCGTTGGCCGCCCTCATGCGCTTCTTCCCCGAACTCGCCATCGTGGGCTCGAGCGCGAGCACCCGCCCCTTCCGCACCCTCGCCGACGTCGCGCGAGCGACCGCCCTCATCGCCGAGGCCGAAGCCCTCACACGGCTCGCGTTCGGATCGGAAGGATACGGGATCGATCCCGTGTGGACGACCCGCGTCGACGCACCCGAGCGCCTGCTCCTCGGCGACCTGATCCGAACCGCCATCGTCCATGCGCACCTGCCCGGCTCCGTCACCACGATGGCCCCGCTCACTGCCCCCGACCTCGCATGGGCCTCCGAACACCTGCTCGCCCAGGGCGAGCTCATCGGAGAGGTCCGTCGTGACTTCTCCACGCGTTGCGACGCGCTCGGTATCGGCCGCTTCACCGAGCACCTCGCCGAGAACCTCCTCACGCGCCTACGCGTCGAGTTGCTCAGCTTGGAACGGGGCGACGACGGTGCCCCCGATCTCCAGCGCGTGGGCGGCCTCCTCACGATCCAGAACGTGAGCATGTGGCTCACCGTCCGTGAGGGCAGCGGCGACAATTGAAGGTAGACTCCCGCGCCATGGCGTTGCGTTGTGTCGCCGTCATCCCGGCTCGGGGCGGCTCCAAAGGGATCCCTCGCAAGAACGTGCTGCCCTTGGGCGGCCTCCCCCTCATCGCGCACACGATCCTGGCGGCCCGGCAGAGTCGCCACGTGGGGCGCGTCGTCGTCAGCACCGACGACGACGAGATCTCCGAGGTCGCCGTGCGCTACGGCGCCGAGGTCGTGCGCCGCCCTCCGGAGCTCGCCACGGACCAAGCCTCGTCCGAGTCCGCGCTGCTCCACGCTTTGGACGTGCTGGGCCCCACGCTGGACCCTGCGACGGACCTCCTGGCATTCCTCCAGTGCACCTCGCCGCTGACGACCTCCGAGCACATCGACGGCACGATCGATGCCCTGCTCTCCGCCGACGCGGACTCCGCGTTCACAGCGGCTTCCTTTCATGGGTTTCTTTGGGGTGAGGACGCAGCGGGTGAGGCCGTCCCTATCCTCCACGAGAAAGCGCGACGTCTCCGGCGTCAGGAACGGGAGCCTCAGTTCATCGAGACCGGTGCCGTCTACGTGATGCGCATCGAGGGCTTCCTCGCCGCCAAGCACCGCTTCTTTGGACACACCGTCCTCCACGAGCTCCCCGCCTCCACCGTCCTCGAGCTCGACAGTCTGGACGACTTCGCACGCGCCCAACGGGTGATGGCCGCGCGGGGGCTTCCCTCCCAGGCCCCCCTCCCCGAGCCCGTCTCCGCCGTCATCATGGACTTCGACGGTGTGTTCACCGACAACCGCGTCTTCGTGGATCAGCACGGGACCGAGAGCGTCGTGTGCAGCCGCAGCGATGGCATGGGCCTCGCGGCGCTCCGCATGCGCGGGGTGCCGCTGCTCGTGCTCTCCAAGGAGCGCAATCCCGTCGTCGCGGCGCGCTGCCGGAAGCTCGAGCTGCCCTGCTTGCAGGGCATCGACGACAAGCGGACCGCCCTCACCGCGTGGCTGCAGGAGCAAGGGCACGATCCCAAGCGGGCGATCTATGTGGGGAACGACATCAACGACCTCGAGTGCATGGCGCTCGTGGGGTATCCCATCGCGGTCGCGGATGCGCATCCGAGCGCCAAGCGGGCGGCACGGCGGGTGTTGGAGACTGCCGGGGGGATGGGGGCGCTGCGGGAGCTCGCGGAGCTGCTCTGTCCCGAGCTGCGCGGGCCGGTGTAGGGGCTCAGGTCGCTTCCGCGGGGTGGGACGACGGAGCGTGCGGTTTCGGCTCGGACCCGGGATCGTGCGCAGCGATGCGGCGCGCATGGGCGCGCTCCAAAAACCAAGTCGAGATCACGGCCTGCAGCGCGACACCAACGATGGGCGCCGCGAGCAGGCCATCCACGCCAAAAGGACCCGCGAACACGAAGCTCAGCAGCAAGGCGATCCCCGACGCCCCGATCGAGAGTACTGCGAACGTTCGCGTCATGAGCAGGCACTCGGCGATCCACATCGCGCGCATCGAGAACACGCCCGCAACCGTGAGCAGCATGGAGAGGACGAGCCAAGAGGGCCGGATCTCGTAGGCCGGACCGAGGAACACGGGGAACCAAGGAACGCTCGCGACGCCCGCGACGTGCAGCACCACCGCAACGAGCAGCGCCTGCTTTGTGGGCTTCCAGAGTTGCGCGAGCGCTTCACGCTCGCGTCCTTCCGAGTAGCCGGTGAGGATGCGGACGCGATAGGTCTCGAAGAACACGACGATCAGGCTCGCGAAGACCGCGTAGACCTGCGTGACGAGCGTGTAGCCCACCAAACCGCTCGCCGGCAGGTACATCGAACCGATCCAGCGTCCGGCGCAGGCGATGACCCACTGCGTCAATGAATAGACCGCCGTGCCGGAACCGAACACCAGCGCGCCGCGCAGCAGCGCCGAATCCGTGCGCACGGCCCCAACGTCGAGCAGGTCGCGCAACAGGACGATTCCCACCAATCCGGACACGGCATAAGCAAACACGAACGCGTAGGCGCCCGCGACGAACCCGTAGCCGAATACCTGGCCAGCCGCCACGAGTCCCAGGGGGTAGCCGAGGCTCAGCGCCACACTGAACCAGAAAAACGCAGACACGCGATCCGTCGCCCGAAGCAGGGCGTGCGCGAAGGTGGCGACGACGTACGCCAGCGAACCTGCGATCATCAGCGGATAGACGTAGGAAAACTCTGGCGGAAACCCAAAGGAGTCCTCGAACCACGCGACCGCCATCGCCGCGACGAGGCTACCGAACCCACCGAGTACGGCTCCGACCGCGAGCAAGGTGGAGGCCAAGCGCTTCCGGGCTGCAGGTCCGCCCTCGAGGAACCAAAGTCGCCCGATCGCGAGGTGCATATTCTGTGTCGTCAGCGGCACGACGACCAAGAAGAAGCTTCCAAAGAGCCCAAACCACGTCACGTCTTCGGGCCGTGCGAGCGCGACGAGGAGCGCGAGCAGCAGGACCTGCCCGGCACGCTGCGAGATGTTGGCGAAGAGGAACACGCCGAAACGTCGGCGTGTTCGCCCGCCTGCCGTACTTGCACTCGAACTGGTCTCGGTCATGCCGAGACCTGGAATCTGGCAACGTCTCGGCAACCGCGGGGTTCCGACGTTGCCAAGCGGGCTCCCGCTGCGGTGATGCTGAATGCGCGCTTCGGTTGAAATCCGAAGCCGTGTGCTCTGCCAGGAAACACTGCTTGCCCGGTTTCTAGCGTGGGGCCCGACGCCTCGCAAGGTGTGGCAGAACTTCGTTCGACATTTGGGCGCCCTGGCCGGGTTTGTCCACCAGAAAATGGGGTCGCGAACCGCACCGTGCCGATTTCGGGCCGTCGACGAGTGAACCAGGGGCGCTAGCATCGACCATACTGACGCCTCTCCACGGCCATGGATGCTCGCATGAACGGACCGCAGAGTTTCGAGTTCGGCAACGCACAAGTGCTCGATGCCTCGGCGCTGCAGAACGCCATGACGCGCGACGGGGCTTTCGTCGTTCGCAACCTCCTCTCGGTCTCCGAGATCGCACGACTGCGCGAACAAGTCCGGCAGCGGTTGGTTCGTAGCGGTCGACGCCTCAGCCTCGGCCGCACCCTCCCCGGCGCCGCCTCGGCTTCGGAGCTCTCGTGGGCGTTGAGCCATCCTCGGATCGTCGCGGTGTTCAAGGCGCTCTCGGGATCGACTTCCACGCTCTTTACGGGTCACTGCGACATCCACATGAACATGCTCTCGGGTTGGCACAAAGACTCGGGGGAGACGTACGGCGGATACTTCACCGGCGACTACTTCGCGGCCGACGACTGCTGCGTGTACAAGGCCGCGATCTACCTCCAGGACGCGGGCGAACGCGACGGGCTCACGATCCGTTGTGGCTCGCACCGTACGCCGGATCTCAACGCCGGAACGGACGCCAAGCTCCTCACCCGACGCGGTGACGTCGTGTTCTTCGACGTGCGGATCAACCACTGCGGGCAACTCCCGGACCTCGTGGAGACGGGGATCAAGGCCGCTGCGAAGGTCGCGACACGCGGCAGTCGTATCGCCCAAGAGCCTCCGTGGGCCTCGCGCGTGCGCGACCTCTACTGGCGCGTGACCGGCCGGGACGATCGGCTCTCCGTCTTCTTCACGTATGGCGCGTCCAATCGCTACACGGAGGAGTTTGCCGAAGCCAACGTCCGACGACAGCTCCAGCAAGCGGGTGCGGACGAGGCTCTGCTGCCGGCCGGGCTCCTAGAGTCGCTCCGCGAGCAAGACGTCCGCTTGTGCGCCGCCGCCGGGGCAGCTCAGGGCTAGGCGTTCGCACCGATCGCGCGCGACGACGGCAGATTGAGCCAACCTCGCAAGGAAACAACTCATCGCCGCTGGAGGCGCGCGGGTCACTCGGCTGCTTGTCGTGTGGCGGCAGGGCCGTCACCTCCAGGCTGAAGCAGCCCGACCGGTGCGGGCACGTTTGCCGGGGAACGGATGCGTCGGCACGACCTCTCCTCAGAAACCTCCCAACATGGAGGTTCGACAACCCGCTGCTGGGTAGAAAGATGTTGGTCACGCGATGCCGAAGCCAGAGATCGATCCCTCACTGACATGGGACGAGGTACTGCAAACGGCGGTCGATGACACGACCGTGGAAACACTGTTCCAGGACGAGAAGACCGAGCCTTCGACCGTCCACGCCAGTCACACCCCTGGACACTACACGGGGTACTGGGGGAACTACGTCGACGCCGCCGTGGAGGCGCTTTGGATCCGCCCTTACCACGTCCAGCGAAGCTCGGTGCCGCAGCTGCAGGCGCTGACGTCTTCCTCGGGGTTGAACGTGGGGGACCTCGGGCGAGTGGCAACAGGAAGCCTTTGGCGGTGCACGTCGATCGGATTGTCCGGGAGTTCCTGGGTGCCGGTCTCTGGCCGCTGGAGTCCGATCGACTACGGTGCGGCGGGTGACGGCGTGACGGATGATCGCGCCGTCATGCAAACGATGTTGAACGACGCCTACGCGTACTCGCTCGCCACCGGCACTGTAGCACGAATCCAGTGGCCAACAGGATATACTTTCGCCTGTGCCAGCGTACTATGGCTCCGCAGCTTCTCCTATCATGAGCTCGACAGCACGCTGCTGTTCACTGGCGGGAACAATATTGGCGGTTTTATTCTCATCTTAAACGAGCAATACATCTCAGTCGTAGGCCAAGGCGTGATCGACGCCAACATGCAAGCCAACGACAACCCGCTCGCGATCGGGGGGAACTACGAATCCGATGACCTAGCGATGCATCCTCCAGTGCTAGCCACGCGACCCACCGACACTCCCGTGCAGCCCGCGGCGAACATCTTCGTGCAAGGCATCACGATTCGCAATGCCCGCCACCTCGGAGGCATCGAAGATATTGGCGTCGGCGGAGGCAAGGGCATCACCGTCCAGTTCGGCAACCAGAACATCGTCATCGAAAGCGTCACGATCGAAGATTGCGATATCGGCCTTTCACAGGAAGGCGACGAGCAAGCACCGGACTCAGGAAACGATCACACGAGTTATGGCATCATCTGGTCCAACGTTCGCGTCGTGCGAGCTCGATACATGGGTGCCTACCTTGCCACCAGCGCCCCCGAGGTCGAGCACATCATGGGTTGCCGCTTTAGTAACGTGCAGTTCTTTGACTGCGCGTCCGGCCTAGATGATGACGAAAACCCGATCTGCGAGTCCTTCGGCATCATCACGCTCAACGGAGCCGCACACGTGGATGGCACAGCGGTTGTCTGGAACTCAAGCGGGCGCGTCACGGTAGTCCGCGGCGGCGGCCGAAAAAACAATCTCAAAGTCGTCGCAAACGTCGACCAGCTGCGCGATGCGATTGACATGAATCCGCACGGCGGTCACAGTCCCTTCGGGAGCCCGACAAGACGCTCCCGCTACGAGATCGAACTCTACGTGCACGATGGCACGGGCATCGGCTATGGCGTGCGCGGAAATGCCGCGCAGCTCGCGCAAGGAAACGCTTTCGATCTCACTTGGTGCATCCTGGTTGGCTCGTCTTTCCAGACCACATGGCCAGGCAGCGCGGAGTTCGACACCGCAAACCTCGGCACGGGAAATCTACTGAGGGGCACCAGGATTGGAAACACGACCCTCGAGCGTTGGGTCGGCACAACCATCGTCGGCGATGGGGTCACAAGTCCGGCGCAGTTCTTGCATTTGCGGGCCCCTGCATCCGCGACCACGGAAGTCGTTCGCTACCTCTCTCGTGGCAATACGACACATTGGCGCGAGCAGATGACCGCCGCTGGCAGCTATCAACTCGTGATGCATGCCAGCGGGGTCGTACCGCTATCGATTTCCGCTGCGAACGGGGCCATCGCACTCGGAGTGAATGCGCAGACCGTCACAGTGAACAGCGGCGCCAGGTTCAGCCTGCCGGTCGTCACCGATGCGTCGCGGGGGACGCCGACGGGAGCACCAGCATTCATCGTGTTCAACAGCGACGACAACGGCGCAGTGAACATCTGGAATGGCTCTGGATGGATTGACGCGCTAGGAAATCCGACCTGAATCCACCTTGGTGTCTCCAAGCAAACGGCGCGCAGGATCTCGCGCTCGCAAGGCTCAAAGGACGGACGAGCGAGACATCTCAGTTCGGGACATACGGGACAGCGACAAGGCGCTGCTCGCAAGTCGTGTGTACGGCGTGGGATCCAGCGACCACGCCCGCAGTCCTACCGCTGGCGGGCAGCGCATGCGGCCAGTCGTCAATCCGATCGCCAACTGCGTCGTAGATGGCGTGCGAAATCGTCGCGTAGAATCTTCCCTCGGCGATCGGGAGCAGTGAACTCGTCTCGTCCGGGACCGAAAGCTCGCGAATAAACTCACCGGTAGCGCGGCGAAGAACCATTCCGCCCAAACCATCGAAGAACACCGTATCCGGGTCTAGAAATCCGATTACGAATCCTTCGTACTCCGCTCGAATCCGTCCATCGACGTAGAATTGGAGAAATAGACCAGACCTCAAGAACCAGTTTGAAGCATCCGCGTTAATGTTTCTCAACCCTGCGCCATCGGCAACCGGCGTTACGGAACGCAGCGTACCTTCGGCGACATCCCACAGTTCGAGGCCATACGGAGAAGCGACGCACAGTCTCGCGACCGTTTGCCCGTCATCCGAGAGCAACCACGAACGACTAGTATCATTGCACACAGGTATAGAAAATACGAGGGAGCCATCATCGAGATCGTAGACTCCTCCGCCTTGGAGCCGATCCTCGAGTGCAAAGACATTGGCAGCAGAAGCGACCTTCGTCGGGACGCCGGGGGGAGAAATCGCAGATGGCATCGACCATTGGACGGAGCCACTCGCGACGTCCAAGACTCTCAAGTCTCCGCTCGTGTCGAGCACGAGTCTTCCATCTGTCCCCCCCGCGTAGGCTGCATACGGTCCCTCTGTCAACGCTTGCAATGGCCCGTTTCCGTTTTGGAGGTAGACTCGAGCACCGTCAACACCCACGCTCCACCTTGTCGGCGTCCCTGTCACGCACCGGACCATCGCGTCGGGGGCGGTCATCGAAGTGAGCGGCAGCTCGGGATCGAGGAGATCGATGGTGTACCCCACTCCGTTGGAAATCATTTCTATCGCAGTCTTACTTCCATTAGGCCGCCATCGGGCCGGGACGTCGCGAATGACCGGGTCTCCGCCATCGACGTCATAGATCATGAAGCGGTAGTCACCATTCGACCAGAAGTACCCCGCGGACCCGGCAATCTGAAGGTCGTCCTCGATCTCGACCGTGCGCAGAAGGTCCCCCGTGGAGGTCTCATAGACCCGCACTTCCGGTCCTAGCCTCGTGAGGTAGTGTTCACCATCCTCGAAGAATCGTTCGAACCGCCCGATCCAGGGCGGATCCATCTGAATTTCGCCCGTCTCGGGAATGAGACGGTGGATTTGCGCCGGGCAATCATCCTGCGGGCAGCTATAGGCGACCAGGAATGCACCCGGTATAGCCGCCGTGAGTCCACCCTGCACATATCCCTCGTATCCCTGAACCGCACGGATGAAGCTCCCGTCCGGTCGCCAAAACGAGATTTCGTCGACGCCAGCCGGATCGTAGAAGGTCCAGACGTAGCTGGCGTCGCGGGGAATTCCCGACAAACGGTAGCGGCCAGGGACCTCCGTCCGTAGCGATCCATCGGCGAGCGAACGAACCTCAATCACGCGCTCGCGGGTCGCTGTCTCATAGTACTCAATGAGAAAGAATTCGTCGCCCAACACCGGCAGTTTGGCCCGCCGTCCCGGGTGTGACGCCAGAATAAGCTCGCCCGTCTCGGCGTCCCACATCGACAACCTCTCGTCCCATGCGATCAAACGGTCCTCTATCAAGTAGACTCGCTGAATTGTGCCCAAATGCAACAAGCGGAGGATCTCGCGTGCTTCGCCAAGATCGCCGCAACCATCGAGAAGGAGTTCGCCTCCGCTCGAGTCTCCGGACGTTTCTTCGGCGCCATCAGTTTCGGACGCTTCCGCTCCCGATGCACCTCCGTCGCTCGTCCCGGACTCCGCTCCCGACGTGCCTCCATCGCTCGTTCCGGCCTCCGCTCCCGACGTGCCTTCATCGCTCGTTCCGGACTCCGCTCCCGACGTGCCTTCATCGCTCGTTCTGGCCTCCGCTTCCGACGTGCCTCCATCGTTCGTTCCGGATTCCGCTCCCGACATACTTCCTTCGCTCGTCCCAGACTCGCCTCCGACTGTGCTGTCCCCGCTCGTACTGGACGCTGACGTCGCCGGGAGCGTCTCGCTAGTCTCGGACTCCGTCGCAAGAGTCGCATCCCCGGTATCAAGCGTGTTCGTCCAAGACGTCCACGCAGAACCCGAAGACGTCCCATCGTCGTTCGAAACCTCGTCGTCGCTACACACAGTCAGCGTCAGAACCGCGACGCTCGTCCATGAGAGAAACACTCCGCCTCGGAACATCCCGCGAGTCTACGAGCAATCGAGGTCGACGCCCACGACAGAGGCCCACATCCGGCCACGGCAGCGAGCGTACGGGATGACCTCTGCGACAGGTTGCTTCGACCCTATCTGAACAATCGGGTTCAGGCCGCAAAATCGATCCCGGACATGGCCCCATATGGATCAAATTCGGGACCGAGGAATGACATGAAATGATGTTGATCTCGCGCGCGCGCATCACCGACGTCATCACCCGGCCTTCGATGACGGAGGTCACCGGTCCAGTATGAGCATTTGACGTCTCAGCGCAGGGTGGTAGGGATCGATGCGTCCTCCGCGGTAGGCAGACATCTCCGTGTTCTGGATCTCGAGGTGGAAGACGACCTCTCCCTCAGGAGTCAACTCGACGAGATGTGGGTTGAACACGAAGACCCCTGGCGTGTCGAGATCGGTCCCATTGGAGGTCATGAAACGGTGGTCGTCGACCTCATTCCAGACCACGCCGGAGTTGTAGCTCCCATAGAGCTCCGGACGACCCGCGCCAAAACCCCACGCATGCCTGGCCGTCATCGACACCTCGTCGATCTCGTACTCCGTCAGCATGCTGTATGGCGTGCTGCGACCGTTACTCAAGTCACCCTGGTCGAATCCTGCGAAGTTAGCGCGAAACGTTTCGGAACGAGGATCGAGGGTCGCGGTGAGATGACTCGAGTCGCCGTCATTCCCTCGCACGGTAACGACGACCCGTGTGACCTCCCCCAACCCGAGGTGGTCGGGCCGAATGGGGATGAACGCGGCTAGGGGAGTCGCCCCGTACGGGTTGAGCACGTGAGTCAACTCCACCGTGTCACAGCTCGGGTTATTTGATCCGCCCCAGCTCGGCAGAACTGATCGGACCCCAGCTCGGCAGAACTGATCCGGCTCAGCTCGGCAGAACTGATCGCGAGAGCTGAACAAAAGGACAGATGGCGGTGCGCCCGCTCGCTGATTCTGCCGGGATAGGGAGGATCAGCATGCATCGGCTTCAGGAACTCGTACGACTCCACCGCATGGGCGCAGGGCCGAGGGAGGTCGCCCGTCAGCTCAAGATCAGCCCCAA
>Ga0315910_10000236_pt1 | contig 60838 bp, 49 predicted proteins | sample EdamamesoilMG_FD_204470 | JGI IMG/M metagenome (GOLD analysis project Ga0315910, IMG submission 204470) | Garden soil microbial communities collected in Santa Monica, California, United States - Edamame soil | ecosystem: Environmental > Terrestrial > Soil > Garden | place: USA: California... | reverse complement strand
CGCTCGTGCAGACCCCGGCCGGTCCAGTAGAAGTCATTGGCTCGGGCTTCGTCTGGCAGAAGCGGGCCGAGCATCTGGCGGGACTGATGGCGCGCTTCCCGCGGAGTAGCGGTGCGCTCCGCCTCCTCCTCCTCCACGATCCCGGCGCGTTCAAGCACGTGCCAGCGGGAAGTGTCGACCTCGTGCTTTCGGGACACACTCACGGCGGCCAGGTGGGCCTGGTGAGCCTCGGTTTGCCTTGGACCATGCTGCGCTTGTTCGTCAACATGCCCGACCACGGGCTTTGGGCGCGCGGCAGCGAACGTCTCTACGTGCACCGCGGTACCGGTCACTACGGATTTCCGCTGCGCATTGGGGTCCCTGCAGAAGAAAGCCTGCTCCTCGTGCATGCGCCGGACCTCGGCGCACTGGCCTCGCCGGCGGCGGAGTGAGGCCCATGAGCAGCGAGCCGTCAGGGCAGCTCGCGTCGGCGTTCGAGCCAGCGCTCGAGATCGAAAGGCTGTTTGGCCTTGAGCACGAGCTCCCACCAGCCGAACGTCGTGGCAATCAAGTGATCCAGCTCGATCGTCTCGGGACCCGATGCGAGGTCGCGCCCGGGCAAGCAGTGCGCGGCGAGCCTACTGGCGCGGAGCAGGTGCAGGACGCCTTGCGAGAAGCCCTCGCCCGCGTACACGGCAAACGCCGGGATGTGCAGCGCCGCTAGGTCTTCCAGCGTGTACGGGATCTTCTCGTCGGCTGTCCCCGCCGTTGCTTGGTACTTGCACTCGATGGCAATCGCTTGGCGGGATGCCGTGTGGATGCCCAGAATGTCGACGCGCCGGTTCTTGCCGATGATGCTCTTGCCGAGGTGCACCTCGCGGTAGACCACGAGGCCCCGAGGTCCGTAGTTCTTCACCAGATAGGCGGCGATGAGCTCGGCGAACTCGTTGCCGGTGAGGGGGCGCTCGAATCGCGCTGGCTCGGTGGTGCCGACGGGGCGTTCCGCGACGGGGAGCGGCCGCTCGGCGGAGACCGTTGCCATCGTTGCGGCGACGGGCGCTCGGCTCACCGAGGCGGCCGCCGCGGGCACCAGGGCAGGCGGCGACGACTCCGGGGCGGGGGTGACCTCGGCGAGGAGCTGGTCGAAGGCGGTCTGCGCGGGCTCCTGCATCGGCCGCCAGTCTACCTCACGAGCAGGTCGAGTTGACGTGCTGCCGTCGGATGAGGGGAAGTGGGCCGGGGCGTCGGGCTGGGCACGCCCCCGGCCGCCGCCAGGCGATCACGGCTGAGCTCGAGCGCCGCCACACTCTGGTCATTGCCGAGGTAGCGCCGACCGAGGCCAACGGCGGCCACACCCACGGACGACGAGCCGCAGAACGGGTCCACTACGAGGTCCCCGAGCTGGCTGCTCTGCTCGATGAGCACGCGCGAGACCTGGCTCGGTTTCTCCGTTGGATAGCCCTTGAACACGCGAGGCACGCTGATCACGTCGGCCACGCCGAGGTTCGTGAGCTTTCGCTTGCCCTTCTCGAAGAAGAGGATGAACTCGTAACGGGCGCGGTAGTGGTATCCCATGCCGATTTTTTCTTTGTCCCACACGAGCGGCTTCCAGAACTTGAAGCCCACCTCTTCGGCCAGTGGCTTGACGACGAACATCGTCTCTTGATCGCAGAAGAGGTAAAAGTGACTGTCCTGCGCCAGCACGCGGTGAACCTCACTCAAGAGCTCCGGGAAGCGCGCGTTCGGAAATACGTCGAACCAGTCATTGCTCGACGCCTTGCTGTGCTTGAGCCGCGTGGTCGTGCCCACCGCGCGATGCTTTTCCAGCGACTCGTAGGGCGGGTCGGTGATGACCAGGTTGGCCGACCCGCTCGGCAGCGTGCGCAAGAAGTCGACGGCGTCGAGCTGGTCGAGGCAGAAGGTGCCTGGCTGATTCATGACTCCCGCACAATGACGAACCTCGCGAGGCTGCTCAAGCATTCAGTGGGCGAAGGGCGGACATTGTTCGGCGTGCCTGCTGATAAAAACTTGGAAATTGAATGGGTTACGAGCGATTTCAGCTCGGCGCCTCTCCGCCTTGACAGATTCGGCCCGCCCCGGACCATGCGCCGCCATGGATGCGACGGGGCGCTGGTCGAAGGGATCGAAGATGAGCAAGGGCAAGCTCGCGGCGTGCACCGTGCTCGGGTCGTGCACCCTTTTGGGGTCGCTCGCCGATGGAGCGTTTGCTCAGAACACCCCGGCGCCCTCTTCTGCACCAGCTGCGTCGGCGACCAAGCCCATGCCGCCGCCTCCTCCGCCTGCAGCCGTCGAGGATCCCCAGCCGCCGACGGCGGATGCGGGCCCGCCCAGCTTGCCCGCGGTCCCTTTGGGCGGTGCCGCGCAGCCGAGCCCGTCCCAGGTGCCGGGCACTCAGGTGGTGACCGTTGCTCGACCGACCGAGCGCGCGCTCGGGTCGATTCCGGCGGAGCGTGCGCAGGCGCTCGCGCTGACGGTGTCGGGCGCCGTTTCGCTCGGCTCGCACGAGGCTGGACAGCTCTTTCTCATCACCGAGGCGCTTCGCAAGGCGAAAGACGCTGTCCCGCTACGGGTCACGACGGGCGCCTCCGCCGGCTCCGCCAACGCGCTCATCTTCGGCAACGAAGCCTGCCTGACTGCTGACATCACGCCCGAGCAGTCGATTGGCTACCGCGCGTGGGTCGACGTTGGCCTCGACGATCTCTTCGATCCCAAGCGTTCCACGCGTCAGTCGATTTTCCATGGCGACGCCCTCGAGCGCTCGTACGCCTACTTGGACGAGCTCTGGAAGCGCGGCGTGCCAGAGGACTGCGACTTTGCCTACGGCGTTGCCGTCACCCGCAAATCGTCGGCGGACATGAAGCTCGCCGAGGGCCTGGTGATCCCGCGTTCTGCAGAGCGCTTCATCGTCAAAGTCGATGGCCAGCGTGCGGGCCCGCCGGTGTTCTCGAACTACGTGGACGCCGCGACGAGCCATCAGCGACCACTCTTGCCGTTCACGGCGACGTACGCCGACGACGTCCTGGCCCTGCGTCCGGTGGTCTTGGCTTCGGCCGCGTTTCCCATCGCGTTTCCGCCGCAGCCGATCGAACACTGCGTTGCCGGTGAGTCGAAGGGCCAAGACCCGAACGCCTGCTCGGTACCGACACACGTGGACTTGTTCGTCGATGGTGGGGTCTTCGACAACAATCCGCTCGGCATCGCCTACCGCATCGCCCGCTCGGGCCTGACGGCGGCGGGCGGCCAGGTCGCCTTGCGCGAGCAACCGGACGGCAACGCATCCGAGGACGTCGATGTCTTCTATGGTTACATCGATCCCGATCTTCGCACCTACCCCATCTACAAGCCGCAGCACAGCGAGGAGGAGCCCGAGGAAGACGCGGTGATGGGCCTGGTTGCGCGCCTCGGCGGCCAGATGCTCGAGAATGCCCGCGGCCACGAGCTGGCGAGCTTGGCGGACGAGAATTTCGCCTTGCTCGAGGGCCTATGGCTCGTGAGCGCGAACTATCCGCCCGTGAGCGAGCTCTTGGGCGCCTTTTTCGGCTTCTTCGAGCGCGACTTTCGCGACTTCGACTTCCACCTCGGCACGTACGACAGCTTCGTCGACCTACGAGACCGGAGCGCGAAGCGCCTCGGCGTCGAAGACTACGTCGCCGCGCTCGACCGCACGCTGCAAGGCGACGTGAAGGCCGTGCCCGCGCGCTATCGCAAGCTTGCGTGCATCGCCTCGCAAGTGGGCGAGAAGAAGTACCGCCACCTCGCTCCCGCCTGCGCGGGCGACGAGCTCAGGAACTTCCGCGCCCTGCTTCAGGTCACCATCGATCGCCTGTGGTCGAACTGTCGCTTCCTGTCGCAGGACCAAGTCGCCGAGACCGAGCACGTCGGCTGCAAGCAGGCGCGCGGCGGCTTGCCTCCCCCTGTCGTCGACCCGTCCTTCAAGACGCGCGGTGAGCGCTTCCAAGGCCGCCAAGAGACCCAGTTCGACTACACGTTGCGCTTGCTCCAGGATTATCGCTTCCACTTCAAAGACCTTGGCCTCGAGCCGAAGGAAGCCGACCGTGCCCGCATCGCCGTCCGCGGCAAGCTGATCGCCATGGTCGAGGCCCTGAGCAACGCGCAAGGCTCGTTCACCGATCGCACCGCCGTGATGACGGCCGGCCGTACTTTGGTCAACACCATCTACTACGAGCCTCCGCGCAAGCGCGCCTACGTTGGCGTCGGAAGCTCCATCTATGCGGGCTACCTGGGGCGCCTCGGTGGCATTCGGGCCATGTACTGGAACCCGGACGTGCGCATGGTGAACCTCCGTGAGTGGCTCACCGACGGTGATTTTCGCTTTGCCGCCCAGGCGAGTCTCGGGCTCGAGTTTGCCATGCTGCCGCTCTCGGGGAGGCTCTGGCAGACGGCGTTCGGCGTCCGTGGCGGCTACCAGTTCGCCGCCAACGATGCGATCGGCCTCGATCCGTGCGACGAGCTCGAAGCCGGCAGTGACACCAGGAAGTGCTCGGGGCCCGTGATTCACGTGCCTTTCAACTTCACGCTGCTCGAACGGGTGCGCTTCTCGGTGACGCCGGTGTTCTACCCGCTACCTCAAGACTTCGGTCACAACTGGTTCGAGCTCGAGCTGGGTATCGGCGCCGAGCTCTACTAAGCGGCTGAACGCGAGCCTACGAGCCCGGCCTGCGCGGCCGCTCTGCAATAGCGTCGATCCTTGCCGCGATTGGCGACGTACTTGGAAATGGCCAGGTCGTGGATCTCGAGGCACCACCCGGTCGCGCCTCGCGTAGACGGAGTCGAAAGGGCGACCAGTCGCTCCTGCCAGCCTTGGGGCAGCGTAGCGACTCCCTCCTGAACTCCTTGCGCCGTAGTAGCCGAAGGTTTCGTGAAATGCGGAGAGCTCGCCAATCGCGCCGTCAATCAGGTCCCAGCGCTCGGGCTTGTTCTTCGGGTAGATATCGGCCTCGTCCGAGCGCAGCATCTCCTCGGGCGCGTCGGGAAATTGAGCCAGGACAGCCTGGCTGCCGACAATCACGAGTTCATCGTCGTCGGCAATGGTGGATGCTGCACGGATCAGATGCTCGAGGTCGGCGCGCTTCACCGACCACTCAGCTCCGACGTTTTCAGAATGCGCCAGCGGGTCCGGCTGTCGAGCGCGCCAGCGAAAGGACTCGCCTGCCGCAAGGTGACCATGGGTTCGCCGCTGCTCCCGAGTGCCTCGCACAGGTCGAGCAACTCCAGGCTCAGCAGCTCCTTCCAGGCGGTTGCGTAAGGGTGGGAGCCCGCATCCTCCAACCAGGTGTCGACGCGCTGGCGAGCTCGAGCCAGCAGATCGGGACGATGCGGCAAGAGCTCGGCAACGGCGCGGTGGAGCGCGCAGCTTCGCCGTTCCGCGAGGTCGCGCAGCGCGTCCGGGTCCTGCATGCGGCTATTCTACCCGTGTGGCGACGCGTCGCCAGCAGGCTGCCGCGCGCCGCGCCCACGGCGGGAGTTCAGCAGGGTGCCAAAAAGTACCCTGCCCACGAGAACCACCGTACCCGCGCGACGTAGTGGACAGCAGAGGTGCGAAAACCCCTCATCGAGAGGGGGGCGCATGCTCGCACCCTGCTCGGCGGCTCAGGCAGCCGGAGCCGTGGCGCGGATCAGGTAGTCGAACGCCCCGAGCGCCGCCTTGGCGCCGTCGCCGGTCGCGATGATGATCTGCTTGTACGGCACCGTGGTGCAGTCGCCTGCAGCGAAGAGGCCAGGCACGCTCGTCTTGCCATGGTGGTCGACGATGACCTCGCCGAAGCGACTGAGCTCGACCGTACCTTTCAGGAAGTCCGTGTTCGGGAGCAGTCCGATCTGTACGAAAATCCCAGCAATCTCGAGGCTCTTGGACTCGCCCGTCTTGCGATCTTCGTACGTGAGGCCCACCACCTGGCGCCCATCGCCGACGACTTCCGTCGTCTTGGCCGAGACGATGATGTCGACGTTCGGCATGCTGCGCAGCTTGCGCTGCAAGATGTCGTCGGCCTTCAGCTGATCGGCGAACTCGAGCAGGGTCACGTGCGCTACGACGCCAGCCAGATCGATGGCTGCTTCGACGCCGGAGTTCCCGCCGCCGATCACCGCGACGCGCTTGCCCTTGAAGAGGGGGCCGTCGCAATGCGGACAGTAGGTGACGCCGCGGGTGCGGTACTCGGCCTCGCCGGGCACGTTCATGTCGCGCCAGCGCGCACCGGTGGCCACCACGATGCTCTTGGCCGACAGAGTTGCGCCGCTCTCGAGCTCCACGGACAGACGCTCGCCCGGCACGATGCGCGCCGCCCGCTCGTGCTTCATGACGTCCACGGGGTAGGAGAGCACGTGCTGCTCCAGCGCCGCGGCGAGCTTGGGGCCTTCCGTCTCCGCCACCGAGATGAAATTCTCGATCGCCAGAGTGTCGAGCACCTGGCCGCCGAAGCGGTCCGCCACGATGCCCGTGGTGAGCCCCTTGCGCGCCGCATAGATGGCAGCTGATGCGCCCGCGGGGCCGCCGCCGACGATCAGCATGTCGAAGACGGGCTTTTCCTTGAGCTTCTCGGCGCGCCGCTTCACGGCGCCTTGGTCGACCTTCGACAGGAGCTCGTCGAACTCCATACGGCCTTGACCGAAGAGCTGACCGTTCAGGTAGATCGTGGGCACCGCCATCACCTGGCGCTGGTCGACCTCCTTCTGGAAGAGCGCGCCGTCGATGGCGACGTGGCTCACCCGGGGATTCTTGGCGGCCAGAATGTTGAGCGCCTGCACGGCGTCGGGGCAGTTCTGGCAAGACTGGGAGAAGTACGTCTCGAAGTGCAGCGGCCCCTCGAGGCTCGCTGCTTGCTCCAGGGCCTCGTCCGAGATCTTGGGGGGATGTCCGCTCACATGCAGGAGCGCCAGCACGAGCGATGTGAACTCGTGACCCAAAGGTAGACCGGCAAAGCGCACGCGCGCCCCTTCACCCGGTCGATGGACTGCAAAACTGGGGACCCGCTCGGCTGCGTTCTCCGCGTCTCCGGCCTCGACGGTGACGAGCGGAGAGGCCGCAGCCACATCGGCGAGCAGACCACGAAGCTCGGTCGAAGCTTCACTTCCGTCGAGCCAGGTCGTCAGGACGACGGGACCTTTGAGGAGGGCCAGGTAGGCGTTCAGTTGGGCTTTCAGGTCATCTTCGAGCATGGGACTTCTTTCGGCACCGCGGGTGCCGTCGCTGGGAGCAGGGAGCTCTCGTCGAAAGGGGAGGGGGGCGGGCGGGCCGGCTCGGCCAAGCGTCGAGCCAGCGCGCCCGCGGACCAGTTCGAGCAACTGCTCGAAACGGTCGGACTCAGATCTTGCCGACCAGGTCCAAACCGGGCTTCAGCGTCTTCTCGCCTTCTTGCCATTTGGCAGGGCACACTTCGCCCGGGTGCGAGGCGACGTACTGCGCCGCCTTGGCCTTGCGAAGGAGCTCGCCGGCATCGCGACCGATGCCGTTGTCGTGCACTTCCATCACCTTAATCACGCCTTCCGGATTGACCAGGAAGCTGCCGCGGAGTGCGAGGCCTTCCTCTTCGATCAGCACCTCGAAATTGCGGGAAAGGGTGGTCGTCGGATCGCCGATGAGCGGGTATTTGACCTTCTTGATGGCGGGCGACACATCCTGCCAAGCCTTGTGGGCGAAATGGGTGTCCGTCGACACGCCGTAAACCTCGACGCCGAGCTTCTGGAACTCCGCGTAGCGGTCAGCGAGATCCTCGAGCTCGGTGGGGCAGACGAAGGTGAAGTCGGCCGGGTAGAACACGAAGGCGCTCCACTTGCCGCGCACGGACTGATCGGTGACCTCGAAGAACTTTCCGTTCTGGTAAGCGGTGGCCTTGAAGGGCTTGATGACGGTGTTGATGAGCGACATTTGAATTTCTCCTTCGAGATGCTGATTCCTGGGGCGCGTCCTCTCCGGACGGGCCGTTGTCTGGGGATGAGCGTAGGCGTCTGCACCCCAAACTCCAATCGAACGTATTGTTCTTGCGTTCACTCAAAATGATGTTCAGAGTGAGGCATGGACCTCGAACAGGTGACGCTGACGCAGATGCGCTACGCGGTGGCCATCGAGGACACGGGCAGTTTTCGGCTCGCTGCGGAGGCGTGCCACGTCTCGCAGTCGGGCCTCAGCATGCAGATCCAGAAGCTCGAGGACCTGCTCGGCGTGGTCCTGTTCGATCGCAGCAAGAAGCCGGTGCTGGTGACGCCGGCCGGGGGGCCGGCGCTGCAGCAGATGCGCTCGGTCCTGCGTGAGACCGAGCGCCTCGGTCAAATCGTCGTCGAAGAAGACGAGCCTGCCGGACGCTTTCGGCTGGGCGTGATCCCGACGCTGTCGTCCACGGTCATTCCGCTCTTCCTGGGGCCATTCAGTCGCGCGCACCCGAAGGTCGAGCTCGTCGTCGAAGAGCTGAAGACGCAGGAGATCATCGCGCGCCTGCGTGCCGACACGCTCGACGCGGGACTCGCGGCCACTCCACTCGGCGTGCCTGGCCTGACGGAGGCGCCGCTCGGCAAAGAGCCCATGTATGCCTACTTGCCGCCGGGAGATCCCCTCGCCAAAAAGCGCGAAGTCAGCCAATTGGAGCTGAAAGGGCGCACGCTCTGGGTGATGCCCGAGGGGCACTGCTTTCGCAGTCAGGTGCTGTCCTATTGCGGGCGCGAGTCGCCCGAGAGCCCGCTGTCGATCCAGTTCGAGAGCGGGAGCTTTCAGACTCTGGTGCGTCTGGTCGACGAAGGCCTCGGAGCGACCGTGCTGCCCGAGCTGGCGCTCCGCGACGTGCCGGATGCACGCAGGAAGTCCCAGGTGAGGCCGCTCGTAGCCCCCGTGCCCGTGCGCGAGATTGGCCTCGTCACCTCGCGTGCCGACTTGCGCCGACGCGTCACCGAGGCGCTCGAGTCCTCCATTCGCTCGGCCCTGCGTACGGCCCTGTCGCCTCCGCCACGCCGCGCCAAAACGCTCGATCCTTTGCCCTGACAGGGTGCTGAAAAAGTCTTTTCAGCACCCTGCGTGCTTCTCCGCGCGGGCACGGTTGTTTTCGTTGGCAGGGTGCGGGCACCCTGCTGCGTGCTTCTCCGCGCGGGGCAGGCTCGCGAGAACGGTGCGAAGAACCCCCTCTTGGTGAGGGGTTTTCGCACCTGCGCCAGCCACCGACCGCGCGCCACCCTCCGGACGACTCGTTCCGGACGCTTCGTTGCGGACATGCTTCGCGGACGCCGCGGGCGAGGCACCGTCATCCTGAAACGTTGCTCGATGGTGCTCAAAGAGGCTCTTCAGCCGCGAGCGTCGTCGCGCCGCAGCGAACGTTTCCGCGTGGACACCTCACTCGAAACGAGGCGGTGTCTTTGGCTCCCTTAGCGTCCTGGGTGTGACGGCGGGCAGTGGTCCACGGGCTTCGCGCGGCGTCGATACCCACTGTCCCTATTGCGCCCTTCAGTGTGCGATGACGCTTCGAACGGTTGACCCAGATCGAGAGGGCCCGTCGTCAGGGCCTTCGCTCTCGCTCTTCACGGTGGAAGGACGAGACTTCCCCAGCAATCGTGGCGCGCTCTGCCGCAAGGGATTTTCGGCTGGAGAGCTGCTCGCTGCGCCTGATCGACTCACCACGCCGCTCCTGCGACGCAAGCGCGACGCTCCCCTCGAGCCGGTGGCCTGGTCGGAGGCGCTCGAGTTCGTGGGCGCAGGCATCGAGCGCCTGGTCGCGACACATGGGCGCGATGTCGTCGGGACCTTTGGCGGCGGCGGTCTCACCAATGAGGCCGCATACGCACTCGGCAAGTTCACGCGCGTCGTCCTCGGGAGTCGGCACATCGACTACAACGGCCGCTTCTGCATGGCGTCCGCCGCGACGGCGCTTCAGCAGACGTTCGGCATCGATCGCGGCTTGCCGTTTCCCCTCGAGGACCTCGCCGGGGCCGAGGTGGTGCTGCTGGTGGGTGCCAATCCGGCCGAAACGATGCCGCCCTTGATGCAATACCTGGATCGACAGAAGGCGCGTGGTGGGAGCCTCATCGTCGTCGATCCGCGCCGCACTCCCACTGCCGATGCGGCCACGCTGCACCTGCAGCCGACCCCCGGGACCGACGTCGCGCTGGCCAACGGACTCCTCTATCTCCTGCTCCGACGCTCGGCGCTGGATCGCGCGTTCATCGACGCGCGCACGACGGGCTTCGAGGCGGTGCGACGGCTCGTCCAGCAGTACTGGCCCGATCGGGTGGAGCGCATCACCGGCGTTTCGGTGGCTGCGCTCGAACGCGCAGCCGAGGTGCTCGCGCAGGCCAAGACTCTCATCCTCCTCACGGCGCGGGGGATCGAGCAGTCCACGCACGGCGTCGAGGCGGTGTTGGCGTTCGCCAACGTCAGCCTGGCGCTTGGCCAGGTGGGGCGCGCGAGCGCGGGCTTCGGCTGCCTCACCGGACAGGGCAATGGGCAGGGCGGACGTGAGCACGGGCAGAAGGCAGACCAGCTGCCGGGCTACCGCAAGCTGTCCGACCCCGACCATCGTGCTGCCGTCGCGCGCGTATGGGGCATTTCCGCCGACGCTTTGCCGCCGCCCGGGCCGCCGGCTCTCGACCTCTTCGAGGGCATTGGAACTGCGGGCGGAGTGCGCGCGCTCCTCGTTTTTGGCTCGAACCTCGTAGTGTCGGCGCCGAATGCCCAGCGCACGCTCGCCGCGCTCGGCCGACTCGAGCTCTTGGTCGTGTGTGATGCGTTCCTCTCGGACACCGCCAAGCTGGCGGATCTGGTGCTGCCCGTCTGTCATTTTTCCGAGCATGAGGGCAGCCTGACGAACCTCGAAGGTCGGCTGCTCTGGCGTCGGCAGGTTGCCCCGCCGCCACCCGACGTCCGCACGGACCTCGAGATTTTGGCGCTGCTCGCCGCTCGGCTCGGGAGCCCGAACGCCATCTCCCGCGATCCGGAAGAGACCTTCGCGGAGCTCGCACGAGCGAGCTCCGGCGGCCCAGCCGACTATGCCGGCTTCGATTACGGGCGATTGCGCGCTGGCCAAGAGCTGTTCTGGCCTTGCCCGAGCGCGGACCATGCGGGCACGCCGCGCCTGTTCGCCGAGACGTTCCCGACGCCGGATGGGCGTGCACGCTTCTCGGCCGTGGAATACCGCGAGTCCAGTGAGCGCACCGACGAGGCGTTTCCCTATTTCCTCACCACCGGGCGCCTGCTCGCCCACTATCAAACGGCCACACAAACGTCGCGGGTCCCCACGCTGGCCCGCGCCGAGCCCGTCTCCTTCGTGGCGCTGCATCCGGTGCTGGCCGCCACGCTGAAGGTCCACGACGGCGACTTTTTGCGCGTGCGCTCGCGCTACGGAGAAGTGGTCCTGCCGGTGCGCATCACGGCGACGTTGCGGCCCGATACGGTGTTCGTGCCGTTTCACTTCGGCGGCCCAGCGCGCGCGAATCTGCTGACCTCCGGGCTGGTCGACCCAGTCTCGAAGATCCCCGAGTTCAAGCTGGCGGCCGTGAATCTCGAGCCCGTACGGCTGAGCCCCGATCAGGGTCCAGGAAGGCGAGCGACCTCCTAGGGCCTCAGCACCGAAGCAAGGAGAGTCCCAAGACATGTCATCGACTCACAAGTTCATCCAGGGTGTTTTTGCATTCAAGGGCGCCGGTCTCGATACCCCGAAGCCCTTGGGTCCACGGGCGCTCTACCAGGTGCCCAGCTACAAGCGAGCGCAGCTCATCTATGTGCGCGTGGGCAATACCGCGACCGAGCTCGTGACGCTGCTCTTCACCCGCGACTCGCGCGCGATGCGCTACTTTCCGGTCGGAGCCAAATCGGCCTACCACGTGTCGCTCGCGGTCACGGAGGACATGTTTCCCGAGAGTCAGCTCGAGCTCTTGATCATGGCCCCGGAGGACCTGGAAGGCCACATCGTCGTCGACTTCGGGCTGATGGAAATCGAGTGAGCGCACTCGCGCTGGAGGCTCTGAGTATGCCCAAGCAGAAACTGGTGGTCGTGGGAAATGGCATGGCGGGCGCCCGTGCAGTCGAGGAAATCCTCGCCCGCGGTGGGCGCGAGCTCTTCGACATCACGATGTTCGGTGACGAGCCGTACGGCAATTACAACCGCATCTTGCTCTCGAACGTGGTGAACGGCTCCCAAGATGCAACCGAGATCTTCCTCAATGGCCTCTCCTGGTACGAGGAGAACGACATCGTTTTGCATGCGGGTGAGCGAGTCACCAAGATCGACCGCCGCGCCAAAGTCGTTTGCGCCGCATCTGGCAGGGAAGCTCGCTACGACAAGCTGATTTTGGCCATGGGCAGCCGGGCCTTCATCCCGCCGATCGAAAACGTGTCCGGCGACGGCGGACGTCTGCGGGAGGGCGTCTACGGCTTTCGCAGTCTGGACGATTGCAATGCCATCATGGCCGCCGCGGCCAACGCCCGAACGGCGGTCGTCATCGGTGGCGGTCTCCTGGGGCTCGAAGCGGCTCGTGGGCTCTTGACTCACGGCGTTCGCGTCCATGTCGTTCATTTGGCTGATCGCCTCATGAATGCGCAGCTCGACGGGCCGGGCGCAGGACTCCTCAAGGAGGCGATGCTGAAAATGGGCGTCGAGGTGCACCTCGGCAAATCCACGGCGGCGATCCTCGGCAGCGAGCGCGTGGAGGGCGTGGCCTTCAAGGACGGGACGACGCTTGCCTGCGACATGGTGGTCATTTCTGCCGGAATCACGCCGAATCGTGAGCTCGGCGTCGAGTGTGGCCTCTTGGTCCAGAGGGCAATCGTGGTGGACAACCACATGCTCTCCGAGAGCGATCCAGACGTCTACGTGGTGGGCGAATGCGCCGAGCATCGCGGCATGGTGTACGGCCTCGTGGCTCCGCTCTGGGAGCAGGGCAAAGTGCTGGCCGATCACATCACCGGCAAGAATCTACGCGCCGAATACACGGGATCACGGCTCGCCACCAAGCTCAAGGTGATGGGCGTCGAGGTAGCGGCCATGGGCACGGCCGAAGCGCAGGAGCCCGATGACGAAGTCGTGCAGTTCTACGAACCGCGGCGCGGTCAGTACAAGAAGCTCATCGTGCGTCGTGGTCGCTTGGCCGGCGCCATCATGATGGGGGATCTGAGCAAGGTTGGCTATTTGATGCAGGCCTTCGACAAGAACACGCCGCTGCCAGAGGAACGCCTGTCGCTCTTGTTCGACATCGGCGCCCCGGAAGCGAAAGTGACGCTCGACGAGATGCCGCTCGCGGCGCAGGTGTGCAACTGCAACGGGGTCTCCAAGGGAGATCTCGGCGCTTGTGTGTCCGCCGGTCTGCGCACGCCTCAGGCAGTGATGAAGAAGACTCGGGCTGGCTTGGGTTGCGGCTCGTGCAAGGGGCTCGTGGGCGATCTCGTGGCCTTCTTTTGCGGCGGCCAAGCCGAGGAAGACCCCTCCGCGCACTACTATGTGCCATCGATTCCGCTCAAGAAGCCAGAGCTCGTAGCGGCGGTGCAGGAGCAAGAGTTGCGCAGCGTCTCGGCCGTGTTCGCCGCGCTGGGGGCGGGGGTCGAAGATCCGCTCGCCAAGCCGGCGCTCGCTTCGCTCTTGTCGGTCGTCTGGAAAGGGGAATACGACGACGAGCGGGACGCGCGCTTCATCAACGATCGCGTCCACGGAAACATCCAAAAAGACGGCACATTTTCGGTGATTCCAGAGATGCCTGGCGGGCTGTGCACGTCCGACGAGCTGCGGCGCATTGCAGACGTAGCCGACAAGTATCACGTGCCCTTGCTCAAGCTGACGGGCGGTCAGCGCATCGACCTCGTAGGCGTCAAGAAAGACGACTTGCCCGCCGTTTGGCGTGACCTCGACATGCCGGCCGGTTCCGCCTGGGGCAAGTTCTATCGGACGTGCAAGAGCTGCATCGGCATCGACTACTGCCGATTCGGCTTGGGCAACAGCATGAGCCTGGCCGTGAAGATCGAGCGTCGTTTTCGCGGCCTGGATACCCCTGCCAAGCTGAAGCTCGCTACGGCGGGGTGCCCTCGCAATTGCTCGGAGGCCTACGTCAAGGACGTCGGCGCCGTCGCCGTGGAAGGCGGCAAGTGGGAGCTCTATGTTGGCGGCGCCGCCGGCGCGGAGATCCGCAAGGGCGATCGCCTGTGCATCCTGGACAGCGAGGACGAGGTGCTCAAGATCGCTGGGCGCTTCATTCAGTACTACCGCGAGAACGCCAAATACAAGGAGCGCACCTACGCGTTCGTGCCCCGGATTGGCCTCGAGAAGCTCCGCAGCGTGCTCTTGGACGACAGTGAAGGCATCGCCGCGCGGCTCGACGAAGAGATGGAGGCATCCGTGCTGGCTGCGTACGACGTTTGGCGGGAACGCGACCAACCCAAGACACAGAACCAGTTCAGAACGTCACTACCGGTAGTGGAGTAAGAAAGCATGTCACGTACCATCAGTCTCAACCTGGTTTCCGAAATTCCCCCGGGCGAAGGTCGCGCGTTTGCGAGCCTTGCTGGCTTCGACATCGCCGTTTTTCGCGCGCGGTCGGGCGCGCTCTATGCATCGCAAGCGATGTGTCCACACAAGGGAGGGCCGCTCGCGGACGGTCTCGTGGGCGGGGCGAGCGTGGTGTGTCCTCTGCATGAGAAGGTGTTCGACCTCAGAACGGGTTCGTGCGCGGACGGAACGTGCGCCATCGCCGTCTACCCCGTGCGGGAGACCGCCGAGGGGCGCATCAGCGTGGAGCTCCCGAGCTGACTTTTTGCCCGGGACCCGTCGTCGTCTCCAGGTCGGCTCGCGGCGCCTCTAGCCGCGTGCTCAGGCGACCTTCGGTGCCGCCCAGGCCGGCGGTTGGTCGATTGAGGAGGTTTGCTAGACTGCCGGGGGATTGAACTCGCCGCGCCCACCCTCGGACGATTTCATCACGCCGAGCCGTTCGATCGCCATACGCTTCGCCGGTTGGAGCGCTGGTGCTTTCGTCACGTTGTTGCTGGTGACGGCGCCTCTGCGGTCCGAGCCACCGATCGTGGTCCTCAGCTACGTCGGCCTCATTGCCACCTTCGGCGCCGTACTCCTGCTCGTCCGTCGACGCGTCGACTGCGCCGGGATGCTCATCTGCTTGGTGCCGTTCGCGCTGGTGACGGTGCTGGCCTGGATCCGGGGCGGACTGGTCAGCCCGCCGGCCATGACGGCCTACCTGGCGCTCGTGCTCTTTGCGTCGCTGTGCTGGGGTGGTCGGGGCGCCATCATTCTGGCCGTCCTGGCATCGATGGCGATCGGCTGGTTTGCCTACACCGGCCCGACACCACCCGGGATGGGCGCGCTGCAGGCGTGGGCCGAGCTCAGCTTTCAGCTCTTCGTCGTCGTCTGGATCGCAGGACTCGCGCTTCGAACGGAGCGGCGTGCTGCCCGAGAGGCCTGGCTGCTCGAAGGCGAGCGCGCGAAGGCTCGTGAGGCGAGGGAAGCGCTCGAGGCTCGAGTCGCGCGCTCTCAGGCACTGGAAGCCGTCGGACGACTCGCTGGCGGCGTCGCGCACGACTTCAACAACCTACTTACCATCATCCTCAGCGAAGCCGAGCTCCTGCGCCGCTCGGATGCTCTCGGAAAGAGCCTGCTCGGGGACGTGGGTCGCATCGAGGATGCAGCCGAGCGTGCCGCCAAGCTGACGGGGCAGCTCCTGGCCGTGGGGCGGAAGCAGGTGCTGTCTCCGGTCGTACTCTGCCCGCGCGAAGTGGTCCTGGGGCTCGAGCCCCTCCTGGCGCGACTGCTGCCGGCGAGCTCGCGCCTCGTCGTGGAGACTGACGCGGACACGGGGAACGCTACCGTCGACGAAACGCGCCTCGAGCAGGTGCTCATCAATCTGGTGACCAATGCCAGCGATTCTCTCACCGCGGGAGGCACCATCACCGTCGTGACTCGCAACGTGACCGTGAGCTCGGGTGAGGGCCGGCAGTTTCCGCCTGGCGAGTACGTCGAGGTGCGGGTCAGCGACACGGGCGAAGGCATGTCCGCGGAGGTGCGCGCGCACATCTTCGAGCCATTTTTCACGACCAAGGGCGGAAAGCACGGCACGGGCCTCGGGCTGGCCACCGTGCTCGGCATCGTCACCCAGAGCGGGGGCTACATCGAAGTGGACAGCGCCCTCCACGAGGGCTCGTGCTTCCGCGTGTACTTCCCCCGCACGCGGGCGTCCGTCGCTAGTGGACGAGCGGCTTCGGAACGCCCGGCGTCGGCGCGCGTCGTGCGCATCCTTCTGGTGGAAGACGAGGCCGATGTACGGCGCGCCACCCGGCGCATCTTGGAGTCACTGGGGCACACGGTGATCGATGCCGACAGCGGACAAGCGGCTGTTTCGTTGGTCGAGGCGGCCGAGCAGCCGTTCGATCTCCTGATCACGGACGTCATCATGCCGGGTATTGGCGGCCCGGCGCTGGCGGAGCGATTGCGCGCCCACAACCCCGAGCTGCGTGTCCTCCTGATCTCGGGCTATGCGGCGGACGATTTGCCGCACGATGGCCAGCTCGCCTTCGGCGACCAGTACCTCAGTAAGCCGTTCAGTCGCGCCGCTCTCAGCTTGAAGCTGGCGGAGGTCCTGCGCGTTCCGCCGTCCGGGCGCTGAAGGCCCCGCGGCCGGTCCTGGGCCGACTGGGAAGGTCCGCCGCGTGGAGCATCGGGCGGAGCCTCACGGGGTGGTTGCGAGCGTCGCGCGGGCGAAAACGTGGCCGGGGTCGTCCGGGCGGAAGCGAAATCCTGCCAAGAGTTCTCGGGAGCGGTCCGACTGGCCCTGCAGATGGCATGCAACGGCCAGGTGCAGGCGCACGTCCTCCTGGGGCAGGAGCTCGCGTGCATGCTGGAGGAGCGCAAGCGCTCGCGCGCGGTCTTCGGGCTTGCCTCGCCTGATGAGCGCCCAGCCGAGGGTGTCCTCGATGACGGGACGATCTAAGACGAGCTGATGCGCGCGCTCGGCAAAAGCCACTGCTCGATCGGCCTTGTCGAGGCGGTCCGCATACAAGTAACCGAGGTTGTTCAGCGCGTTGGCATCGTTCGGCACGAGCGTGACGACCTGTTCGTAGGTGGCAGCGGCTTCGGCCCATTTGTGCTCGCGGAGGGAGAGTTCCGCCAAGTGGGACAGGGCTGTGGTCGACTTCGGGTGGGCTCGGAGCGCGGATTCGAGGGCGAGGCGAACTGCTTCGGGGTGGTGCTCACGTTCTTCGAGCCGCGCCAAGGACAGCCACGCCGTCTCGCTCGTGGGGTGCTCCACCACGAAGCGACGCAGGATGCCGCGCAAGGCGTCCGGGCGACCGAGGCGTTCCGTCGTCTGGAGCCAGAGGACCCAGAGGCCCTCGTCTTTCGGCCGGGCGGCGACGGCCCGTTCGAGCTCTCGAGCGGCATCGTCACCTCTGTCCAGCTCGAGCAGCAGGCCGATCAGTGCGGCCAGGGCGGCTCGGTCGTTGGGCGCTTCGAGGCAGCGCTCGCGCGCGACCTGGACCGCCCCATCTCGATCTCCCGCAGCGAGCCGGGCTCGCACGAGCTCGTTCTCGACCGCCGGCGCTCGGGGGTGCTCGGCGCGCAGTCGTTCGAGATGCAGTGCCGCCCGGGCCGGCTCTCCTCGCTGCACTTCGAGCTGGGCGAAGAGGACCTGCGCGGGGAGGTTCTTCGGGTCGCGAGCTACGAGCCCCAGGATGAGTGGCGCGGCGCGCTCGGGGTCTTTCTGCTCGAGGTAGGCTTGCGCCAGGAGTGCCTCGCCTTGAGAGCGGGCGGCGCTGGCGTCGGTAGGCAAGAGGGAGAGACCTGTTTTGAGGTATTTGATGGCGCGCGCGGCTTCGCCGGCAGCGAGCTCCACCTGCCCGAGTGCAAGCTGGCTCTTGGCCTCCTCGGGAAAGGGCTGAATCGAGCGAGCAGCGGCCTGTGCGAGCCTGAGGTCGCCGCTCGTGAGCGCCAAAGTGGCCAGGTCAGCGGCGTCGCGACTCGGCAGCTTCTCGCGCGCGGTCCGCACCAGGAGTGCGCTCGCTAGCCAAGGATGGTCGTTCAAAAGGGCTAGCTTGGCGAGAACGATCGCACCGGCGACGGTGTAGAGCGGCGCCTGCTCGGCTCGTCGTGCGAGCTCCTCGAGCGGAAGAGCGGGATCGAGTCTGCGCTGGAGCCCAGCCAAGACGAGGTAGTACTCCGCGGGTGCCGCGCCTGGCTTGTCCTGCTGGGGCCAGCCACGGAGCGCGGCAGCAGCCCGCTCACGATCGGCGGGCGTCCGTGCCGCCACACCCCACAGTAGGAGAGCAGGCAACTCCGTGGGTGCCTTGGCCGCGACCGTCGCGAGGCGCGCCGCGGCAGCATCCGCACGCCCCTCGAGCAAATCGATGCGGGCGCGCGCCGTTTCGGCTTTGATGAAGCCAGGTCGTTCGCCGAGAGCGCTTTCGTAGTGAGCGCGCGCCTGGTCGAGTGAGCCGAGCGCCTCGTAGGCTTGTCCGAGCGCGTACTCTTTGGCGCCGCTGCGATCAGGAGAGCGCTCGAAATGTGCGCGCGCTTCGGCCGGCGCGCGGAGGAGCAGCGCGTACCCGGCCTCGAGGTGAGTGTCCTTCTTGGCTGGGGTCGACCGCCGGCAACCTCCCGCGCCGAGGAGCAGCGTCGCCAGGCACACCATGGTGAGCGCGCGTCTCATTCAGCTCACGATAGCAGCATGCGAACCGCCCAGGAGCCACAAAGGAAAACGGCGGACCGCATGGGTCCGCCGTTCGAAGCTATCCGGGCGCGCTCTCTCGCGCCCGCGCAGAGGTCAGGTCAAGCGAGGACGCGCCGACGGCGCGACCAGAAGAGCATCAACGAACCCAAGAGCAAAGCTGCGGCTGGCGCCGAGCCCGAAGCCGACAGCTCTGGCACGTCGCTCACGGTCGTGATGGCGCCGTTGTGCGAGTAGGGAGCCACCACGAGCTTGCCCTTGGCGTCGTAGCCGTAGGCGTCGATGACGACCGTGCCCGTGAGATCGAAGAGCGTGAGCACGAAGCTCTGCGTGTTCCCGAGGCCGTTTCCGCCGCCACTGACGTAGTCGACGGTCGCGTCGCTCGTGCCCGTGAAGTTACCGAGGGCGAACGCCAGCGAACTCTGGGCATTGTTGGCATCGCCACCGGTCAGGAGTGTGCTGTCGCCCGCCGTGGAGCTGGCGGACAGATTGAGCCCGCCATCACCGCCCGTCAGCGTGGCGCTGAAGGCCGAGTCTTCGAGAGCGGACACGACCATCGTCACGCCGAAGAGGTCCTTTTCGGGACTGCCACCGTTCTGATTGGTGGCAGTGATGGTGACCGTGCCGCCCGTGGTGGTCGTGTCGAGGACCCAGGTTTCGTTGACCGAGTCGTACACGGCGCCTTCGACGTACACCTGGAGTGCCGGCACGGCGTGGGCAAAGCCCGACCCGAGCGTGAAGCACAGGGCGGCGAGCATTCCGAAAATCTTGGCGGCGAGTCGTGGCGTCATCAGGCAGGTCCTCCCCCAGCGGGCTGCACCAAGATGTAGGTAGCGAGCTCGCTTTGCAACACAAATCGACCGGCCGGACTGATGGTCAATAATCTATGTGATATCATGATGTTAGGTTGCGGTTTGGGGCGGAACTCCCGAGGGCGGAGATTGGAATTAATGACTATTTCCGTTCGGGCGGACGGGCAGGTCGAGCCTGGCCCAGAGCGTGGCCAGCGGTGAGTGGGTCCTGCTGCTTCCGTTTATGAACGTCGCCATCGGTCACCCCACACCGCGATTCGCGCCGCGCGCTTCGCCGCGCGGGCACGTGGTGGTCGGGCGAGCGGGGGCTGCGCGCGCCAACGTGGCGCGAGCGCGCGGTCAGGCCGTGAGCTCGGCCACCGTCCGCAGCAGGTCCTTCAGCTTGAGCGGCTTCTGCAGCATGCGATCGGCGCCCTGGATCGGCGGTGGATCGCAGGAGCTCACCACGAGGATCCTGATGTGCTTCAGATCGTCATCGGCGCGCATGGCCTCGATCAGCTCCCAGCCGTTCATGCCCGGCATGTTGAGATCGACGATGGCCAGAGCACTGCCCGAAAATCCGTGCATGCGCGCCAGCGCCTCGGTGCCACTGCGCGCAGGCAACACCAAGTACCCACTGTCCTCGAGCGCCTCCTGAAGGATCGCTCGGAACGTCGCTTCATCTTCAGCGATGAAGATGATTCCTTTGTTCGTGCTCGCCGCCAACGAGGAAGGATCGCGCAGTCCGCGCGAGTGGGCAAGTCTCGGCCCTGAGTTCTAGAGTTCGACGGCGCGAGAATCCGAGCTTTGGACGAAACGCATTCGACTTCTTTGCGGGCGCGTTGGCGCAGAATACTCACGAGCCGGCTGACGCTTCCCCAGGATTCAGCCGTGCGGACGGCGCGGCTCCGTGGGGCTGATGCGCGCGCGTTCCACGCAGCGCGGCAGGATGACGGTCAGAGTCGTGCCGCTTTCTTCCGAAGAATCGACAGACACGGTGCCGCGATGAGCCTCGACGATGTGCTTGACGATGTAGAGCCCCAAGCCCACGCTGCGCGTCGGGGTCGTGGTCATCGCGGAAGCCGCGCGACGTAACGGTTCGAAGACATGGGGGAGCCGTTCGGCCGGGATGGGCGGGCCCTCGTTGTGCACTGAGATCACGATGGTCTCGGCGGTCCCCTCCAGCCTCACGCGAACCACGCTGGCCTCTGGACTGTAGCGCAGCGCGTTGGCAATCAAGTTGCCGACGACCTGAGCGATGCGATCGGGATCCCACTCGCCGGCCCCATCCCCGTGTTCGGTCACCTGGATCGTCCTGCCCGGGTGATTGAGCTCGAGCTCCTCGATCACTTGACGGACGACGACGTGAAGGTCCATGGGCCGTCGCTCCACCGGGATGCCGCCGCCCAAGCGCGCTTGCGTGAAGTCGAGCAGGGCCGCAATCAAGCGCGCCGCGCGTTCCGCCGAGCTCTGGATACGCACGATCGTGCGCGTAGTGCGCTCGTCGAGGCCGCCGCGGTGCAGGAGCACGTCCGTCGCCATCGCGATGGCGGAGATCGGGTCGCGCAGGTCGTGACTGACGATGCCAATCAGGCGCTCGCGAAACTCGGCCGCTTCGTTGAGCAGTGTCTTCTCGAGAGCCACGGCCGCCTGATCCGCGAGAGCCGACAGTAGCCACTCTTCGTCCTCGGGCTCACTCGTCGCGGGAGTGCGGGTGACGGCGAGCAGCCCGGTTACAGCGCCACCAATGACCAGCGGTACACCCAAAAAATGCTCGGCCGGTGGACGGCCGAGCAGGGTTTGCAGGCGGGTGATCAGAGTTTCGTGCAGCGGCTCCCGAAAGCGCTCGCAGCTGGCAGGATCCAAGCCGAAAGAAGCGCGCACCGAAAGCAGTCCATCGTCGTTGGTCAGCAAGAGGACGGCCTTCTGGGCCGCAAAGAACTCGGTCGTTCTCTCGATGGCGAGGCGGAGTACTTCATCGAGGGACACGGCCGAGGTGAGTGCGCGACCGACTTCCGTGAGCTTGCGCACTTGCTGCCAGCGGCGGTCGGCTCGGAAGAAGCTCGTCACGACTACTTCACCTCGACGCCTCTGCTGGTGATGCAGAGTCCGCGCTCGTCCAAGTCGTGCCCGATGCCGCGCGCCTTCACGATGCGCAACGTCCGCTTGCCGCGCCCGTCGTTCAGCTGCAAGGCGAGCAGAAGGATGTTGTCCGCCAGGGCGCTGAGTTTGGTGTCGAACTCTCCAGCGGCCGGCGTCTCGTGCACGAAGATGCTGGTGACTCCGCGAACGGCGAAGTGCTGTTGCAAGGCATACAGATAGTTGTGCAAGCGTTGACTGTCTCGGGTTGCGGCGAGCAAGTCGCCGACCGCATCCACGGCTAGACGGCGAATGGCCTGCGCATGAATGGTGTTGAACATCTCGGTGATGATGCTGTCGATCTGGAGCTCGACGGTCGACACGTAGAGGATGGTGAGGCCGTTCCTGCGTGCTTCGTCCGGATCGACACCCAGTCCCTGGATCTGCGCGTGGAGCTGCGTCGGGTTCTCTTCGAACGACACATACATGCACTTTTCGCCTCGCTCGACACCGGCGAGCACGTACTGGAGCGCAAGCGTAGTCTTGCCCGAGCCAGTCGGTCCGAGCAGGAATGTCGAGCGCCCCCGGACGAAGCCTCCGCCCAGCATCTCGTCGAGCCCAAGGATCCCCGTCGGCACTCGTTCGAGGTGTGCATCGTACGACTCTGGAAACGCAGGGCTGACGAGACGCGGGAATACTTCGATGCCGCGCGCGGAGACGCGAAAGTTGTGTAGCCCTTCTCGGTATGCGCTACCGCGGAGCTTGAGGACACGCAGGAAGCGTTCGTCGCGCACCCCGAGCTTGTTTCGCGCGAGCTCCAGCATGCCGTCAGCCACCGCAAACTCTGGATACTTCGCGACGTCGTCGGTGCTGTACTCGCCCACGAGGAAGGCTGTCGTGTCGTAGGCCGTCAAGAGGCCCGCCAGCTCGTAGAGCATACGCCGCATCTCCGTCACCGACTTCGACAGATCGTGGATGGCCTTGAACGAATCGATGACCAAAATTCGCGGGCATTGCTGCTTGATGATGTCCTTCAAGCGCGGGACCAGCATGGGTACGCCCCTCTCGGCCAAGTCCTGACCGATCGAATCGTAGACGATGCCATGGTTCAGCTTCGTCGGGTCGAAGAACGTGAACTGCTGCAGGTAGCGGATGACCTTGTCCAGCGGTTCGGCAAGCGTGGTCAGAAACAGGATGGGTCGGCCGTTCTCCTCGGCGTTGGCGAACATCATCTGCTCGGCCAAGATCGTCTTTCCACTCCCCGGTTCGCCCATCAGGATATTGATCGAATGGGCAGGAAAACCTCCACCAAGGATCTCATCGAGCTGCGCGTTTCCCGTCGTTAGGCGCGGAAGCGCCGCCGGTTCGCTGCTGCTTCGTAGCTCGCGCGTAAAGCTCATGCCTGTTTTCCGTTCTCGTCGCTGTTCGGAGCGTACTGCCCCATGAGGGTTTTCACCGTCCCCACCAAGCGATGCTCGGCGAGAGGCTTCATCAGAAATGCATCAGCTCCGGCCTCGAGCGCTCGCCCTTGCGCTGCCAGAATGCTGAACACGACCACGGTGATGCCGCGTGTCTTCGCATCGGCCTTGAGCTGTCGACAGAGTGCGAGTCCGTCCAGTTTGGGCACGAGGATTTCGGTGATGACGACGTCGGGGTGCAGCTGACGGGCGAGCTCCAATGCGGCGTTGCCGTCGTTTGCAAACTCGACCCCGTAGCCGGCTTCATGCAGGAAATGAGCCTCGAGCTCACGGATGTGGGGGTCGCGTTCGACCACCAGGATGAGGATGGTTCCGCTCGATCGCGGCGACGTTCCCGGCGCCACCTCACGGTGAGGAAACCCCCGCTTGCCCGCCCGTAGGTCGGTCATCGGCTTCGTTTCGTTCGGCGCATTGGCCCGGACCCTCCCGCGCTCCCCTTCGCTCATGACTCTCAGCTGGGGAAGCCATGCCCACTGGATCCGAGCCTGTCAAGCCGGGGCACCCCTCGCACGCGCGCTTGCCGAGCGCTCGCCCGGAGCTACTTTGAGCATTGTGCCGAGCCTCTTTTCGGCCGTTCGCAGTAAAGGAGTGACCATGCACGATGAGCACACTCACGACGACTGGCTAGCTCGCTATGCGGAGAGTCATCGACATCCGGTCAATCGTGTCTGTCATACCGTAGGCATTCCGACGGTCGTGCTCTCGGTACTGCTTGCACCGGTCGCGATCTTCGTGCCGCCGCTGCGGACGCCGACTTTGGTGCTGTTCGGCGCTGGGTGGACGCTGCAGTTCGTCGGCCATGCCTTCGAAGGCAAGCCGCCGGAGTTCTTCAAGGACTGGCGCTTCCTCTTCGTGGGGCTGCGCTGGTGGCTGGCGAAGGTGCGTGGACGCGCGTAGCTAGAGGTCCATCATGGATTGCTCGACTTCCCAAGCCGGGTCGCTGCAGAGCAAGCACGATTCGCCGTAGAACCAGGTGCGGAGCGTCGTGTCGCCCATCAGGTGGACGCGCATCCAGGCCGTGACAACCGTCTCGGCGGGACTCACCGTGTCTCCGAAAAAGGTGATCCAGTTGGCGTGATCCGCGGTCAGGTAGTTGGCGAACATCGCGGGTTGGCCCCCGACCGAGGAAAACGCGTTGTGAATGTTCTCACAGGTGGCGACCTCGTCTTGCCCGCCGCAAAAGAAGAACCCTGGCCCGCTCAGGTCGTCGCCTGGCCCCGCCGAGCCGCAGAGCGGCGCAATGGTCTTGATGAGCGGGTTCCGCCCCGCAGTCGAGGTGGCGAGCCCTCCTTGGGAATGCCCCGTCGCACCGACCTGCTCGACGTCGATGTGCCCGTAATACGGACTCGCTGGATCTCCGTTTTGCTCGATCAGCCACTCGACACCCACCACCATCGGGGGTGGATCGCCTTGGGCAACGTTGGGGCTGTTCGAGCCGATCACGATGAAGCCGTGCGAAGCCAGATGCTCCAGCAGCGTCCCGTAGAGGTCGGGTGTCGAGCCGGTTCCATTGCCCCACGTCACGATCGGGTGGCAGTGTCCCTCGGCGCCGAGCTCCGCGGGGCGAAACACCATGAAGTCCGTCGGCTGATCGTCTTCGCCCACGCCGGCCAGCGGTCCCACGTTCGGTTCGGTCACCACCTCGAAAGGGCCCGGCGCTGCTGGGTCCCGAGTCTCCCAAGCGGTGCAGCTCCCGGGCTCGCCGCCCGTTCCGGCGCCTCCGCTCGAGCTGCCCCCACTCGCGTTCGATCCGCCGCTGGCTTCACCCCCGGAGCCACTCTCGCTCCCGCCGCTCGACGTACCCCCGTCTGCATTCGCGGCGCCCCCGGAGCCGCCCCCGCCGGTTCCGGAACCTCCGCTGTTCTCGCTCCCGCCACTCGACGTCGAGCCGCCCGTGGCCGCACTGTCGTCCGAGCCTTGGGTTCCACAGGCCGAGCCCGCGAGCGCGGCGAGCAGCGCTATCGGCACAGGGGCTCCCCATCGCGTGAAAAGTTCCATGCCAGCTGCTCCCTCGTCGGCCGACGTCGGCCGCAATCGGCATCACCATAGGCCCGTCACGCGTGCCGGGCGGGGGGACGTAAATGCCCCCCCTCCACGCCGCCCCGGCTACCAGCCCAGCGCCTCGATCATCGTTTCGCCGTAGCGCTGCCCCATCAGCACGACCGAATCATGATCGAAATGGTATTCGTCCATGACCGCGGTTCCATCCTGAGTGATCCAATGGCCCATCGGCAAGAGCTCGGCAGCTTCGTGCACGCGCACGTTGTGTCCGCTGCAACAGCCATCCGCCGGCAGCTCGCCCAAGACGAAGGGTACATCGTAGTCGACGCCCCACGCCGCTTTCACTTGCTCGTAGAGCTGCACGACTTTGCCGGGCCAGCTGCTCTGTCCGCTGTCCGACTCACCCTGATGGAAGATGACGCCGGCGAAGCGCGCTCCGGGGGCAGTCTTCGCCAGCGCGATCTTGTCCAAGATCATCTGGTGGTGCACACCGCCCTCGATGAACGTGTTGATCGACTCCCCGCTCTCGGCCGTGCCGACCAAGCCAATCGTATCACCCTCGGGCAGCGCGGGGAGCAGCGTCTTGCCAAACCAGATGCCCGGGTCGACGCTGTTCGATAGATTCCAGCCTTTTTCTCCCGGACAGTCGTTGAGCGGTGGACTCGCGACGTTCCATTCACCTGCGGGTTGACCGCAGCCACCGAGGACGAGCAGACGCTCGTCTTCGTTGTAGTCCGAGGCCAGCCGTGTCGCGACTCCGGCCATGTTCGACTGGCCCATCAGCATGAACACGTGCAGCGTTCCGCCTTCACTCGTCGAGCCGCCCGAGCTGCCGTCGCTGCCTCCGGCACCCACGGACCCTCCGCTGCCATCTTGAGGCGGAGGATTCGTGCTGTAGCAAGCACCGAGCAATGCGGCGGCGAGGGCGGGCAGCCAGAGACCAGGAGCGGACGAACGGGAACGGACTGAGTTCTTCATGGATGGGCAACCGCTACCTTAGCGCGCACTTGCCCCAGCGCGAGGTAGCCCGGTGTCGGACACCTGCGCTCAGGCGCTCTCGCCGCACTGCGCCCCCCTGACTGCCGTCGATCGCTGGGGTCCCGCGTCAGACGCCCTGGCTTCCGGTCGAGCGTTTTGGGGTGTCGGACGACGCTCTGACTTGCAGGGGAGGGGGCCGAGCTGCCGCCTGGAACGGGAGGGCCCGCCTCGGTCCCCTCGGGGACGCTGCGCGTGTGTTTCCGGCGCCCGTCGCTCGGTCCGCGGTGCCTGGGACCGAGCGGCGCGGGCCACGAGGCCGGTGCAAGGGGAGAGCTGTCACCCGTGATGGCTCGGTCGCTCGCGGCCGTCGATGATACGTTCAGGAGTACACAACGGGAGGGCGGAATGGCAGGCACGCAAGCCGCGGAACTCAAGGAATACGAGCTGGTCGTGGGGCACTTTCGTGCGCTCGCAGAAACACGCTTCAAGTTGATCGGCCTCTTGCCGCTCGGATCGGTGGGGACGCTCCTGTTCATCAAAGGTCAGGAAGGGCAGCTGGTCATGCCCGTCGCCTTCTTCGGAGCCGTGATCACGTTTGCGCTCTATGTGTACCATCTGCGCAATGACCAGCTTTACGGGGAGCTCGCGTTGCGAGCGGCTCAGCTCGAGCAAGAGCTCCGCCTCTTCGAGGGCAGCTTCGTTCAGCGGCCGTCCGCCTGGGTGCGCCTGACGAAGTCACACACTATCCAGCACGGTTGGCCCATCGTGGTCGTGTACGCTGCGACGGTCTGGCTGTGGCTCTCCTTCGCTCTCGGCGAGGCGGCGAAGTCTCTCCCCTTGTCCGCAGCCCTGCGCTCGGGGCTGTCGACCAGCCTCACGACGTGCGTCGTCTTCGCCCTCTTTGCCTATGTGTCCGTGTGCACCGATCGGGACGGAGCTCGTCTCAAGAAGGCCGTGCAAAAGGCGATGCCGCTGCTCGAAGCGGTGTCGCTCGATGCTCCTTCCACGGGGCCAGAGCTGGACGAGGTCGCCTTCACCTTGCGTCGTGCCCTGCGTCAACCGCGCAAGAGCGAAGACCGCCTGCGTCGGCGGCTCGAGTTCTATCTGCGGCCAGAACACTTCCAGGTCTACATTGGTGACGTTCGCCTGGGTCGTCCGCTGGGCCGCCTCGCTGCGGCGCGCGTGCTCGGTTCGGTGATCGAGCAGCCCGCGCGTTGGATCTTCGACGTCTCGTCGGGAAGGAGAGGCTAGGACGTGACATCAACCATCACGCTTGTGCTACTTCAGCTGCCGCGGCTCGCAGCCTATGTCCTCATCGTCTGCATCGCGTTCGCGTGCGTGCCGGCGTCTGGGTTCCAGGTGGCTCAGGGGGTCCTATTGGGAGCAGCCCTCTTGGCGGTCTTGCTCGAAGGCATCGGTGGTCGCAGGCTGCAGTCCGAGCTCTTCGAGCACCTCACGGAGATTGCCCTCAAGGAGGGCCCGCTGCTGCTCAAGCGCAAAGAGAGCCTTGCGGAGCTGCGCGATGCGTTGACGAAGGTTCGCCAGGACGCCCATGCAGGCGGCGCGGCCAATCCAGACTTGACGAACCTCTGCACGGCTCTCGAGAAAGCGCTGGCCGAGGTGGAAATCTCCAACCCGGCCAGGGATGAGCTGATCAAGAACGCTCAGTCGCTTTAGAGCCGATCTCGAAACCTCGAGATCGGCCAACGAGCAACGAGGAACGGCGAACAGAGCTGACCAAAGCAGGGGAAAAACGACCCGCCTCGCCAGAGCTGGCGGGCGTTTTTTCCTGACTGCGTCGGTTTTGAGACCGGCTCTTAGCAGGGTGCTGAAAAAGCACCCTGCCAACCAAGGACGGCCGTGCCCGCGCGGATCGGTGGAATACGGAGGTGCGAGAACCCCTCACCAAGAGGGGGTTCTTCGCACCGAGCTCGCTCGCCTTGCGCGCGCGGAGAAGCACGCAGGGTGCTGAAAGACTTTTTCAGCACACTGTTAGGGCGCGTAGTCGTACGTCGACGTGCGCACCGAGGAGCGGCGGACGGTCAGGTTGCCCTGGGGCCCCTGGGCGGTGATGGTAGCCGTTTGCTCGAAGCGGGCGCCGTGGAATTCGAGCGTGCGCGGGTCGACGACGAGCTCGTCCTCGAGCTTCACGTCGGCTTGGACGAGGCGGACGACAGCGGGGTCGCCGCCTTGGCTCTGGACATAGTTCTTCACTCGGGTCTCGGCGGCTTGCCACACCAGGTTCTGGTCGACCGTGAAGCGGCGGCTGACGACGACGCAGCGGGGGGCGTCGCAATCCTGCATCCGCACGACCTCGATGTCCTTGGCGAGTGGCTCGCCCCCGTGTTGGGTGCGCACCGCCGTGCCCCAGGAGTTGCCGATGTTCGAGTGGTTCCCCAGCAGGTCGGCCGTGCGCTCGACCACCCGCTCGACGAGCAGCCGCTCGATGGCGTGCGGCGCGTACATCTGGGCCACCGCTTCACGCCGCTCGGGGGGTGCCAGGTCGACCATGGCCTTGGTGAGCGTGTCGGCACCCTGGATCGCGGTGATCACTGCCTGGCCATTGATGATGAGGGCCACCTCCGCTCCGCTCTTCGAGAGGTCCACCCGGCCACCTGGCGCATCGAACACCGGTGCTCCGTTGACCTGAATCGATAGACTCAGCGGGCGCAGCGTGTAGCGGTAGAGGTTCTGGTCCGGGGTGATGGTCATGCTGAGCACGAGCTCGGACTCTTCGGATTCCTTGAGCGGAGAGCCGACGATCTCGAACTCGTCGACCCGCCTGAGCGTCTGACGAAACGCCGTGCCCAGGCGCGGCTCGAAGGTGAACGTGCCGGCCAGCTGCTGCTGGGGATCCGGCGGTGGTGTGGGCTCTTTCTTGGGGCCGCAGCCCGCGATCGACAGGGCGAGCAGCATCACGAGCGCGGAGTGAACCAGCGGCAGACGTACGGTCGGAAAGGCCATCATGAGGCGCGAGCCATAACGTGGGGACGCGTGACAATCCATCGCCCCCTTTTGCCGGGTTCGGGCGGCCGGATGCGCCGCATGGACCGCCGGCGCGCGGATGCATGAAAGCCGCGCAGCCCTTCAGGCATTGACGCCGCCTCGCGGTGGGGTGAGGAGGGCTGCTCTATGCTGAGGAGGGGACGATATCGGGCGATCGAGGGTGAGTATTATGGGACACCCAAGGAGATTTGGGACTTCCGGTATCCCACTCGCGGCCGGACGGACGTGGCCCGCGCCCTCGGCTTCCTCGAGGAACATGCCAGCCTGTTCGGACTCGAGGGCGTGCTGCCCTCACTGGCGCATGATGCGACCTACTTGGGTGCGTGCTCGAAGCACGTGGTCTTCACGCAGAAGATTCACCAGAAGAAGGTGCGCCGCGGCTGGGTGAGTGTGCACCTCGACCCGACGAATCGCGTCTACCTGGTGAAGAATCGGGCCGTCCCGCTGCGGCTCTGGCCCTCCCCGGCGAACGAGCGCGCCATCTCCGAAGAGGACGCGGCGAAGAAGGCAAAGCGCTCACTGTCGAAAGACGTCATCGTGCACGACGTTCAGCGCATGTGGTTTCCCGAGGAAGATCGGTTGGAGCCGGTGTTCCGCGTGCGCTTGCGCCGGCTCCGACCGCGTGAGTGGTGGCGTGTCATCGTCCACGCCCGTACTGGCAAGATCTTGCACAAGTACGACAACGTCGCGAACGCTCGCCCACGCGCCTGGGTGTTCGATCCCAACCCCGTCGTCACGCTCGGTGACCACACCGCTCTCCTGGGCACCGGGAGACGCCTGCGTCAGCCGCCTCCCGAGTGCTACCGGGAGGTGAGGCTTTTGGGTCTGGGTCCGAGTGGTCGACTCGAAGGGCAGCGTGTGAGTACCAAGCTCACCGATCCCTTGCGCCGCATCAAGGCGAAGAATGGCGACTTTCGGGTGCATTCGCACCAAGTCGGCTTCGACGAGGTCATGGCTTATTACCACCTCGATGCGGCGATTCGCTATCTGCGGTCGCTCGGCTATCGGGGGCGGCGTGCCATCTTCAAGCGCACGCTGCTCGTCGACGCCAATGGCACCCGCCAGGACAACGCCTGGTACGATCCTGCTACGCGATCTCTCGTCTTCGGAACCGGCGGCATCGACTCGGCGGAGGACGCCGAGTTGATCCTCCACGAGTTCGGTCACGCCATGCAGGATGCGATTTGTCCGGAGTTCGGTCAGTCCGACCAGGCGGCAGCCATGGGCGAAGGATTCGGCGACTATTTCGCGGCCAGCTACTTCGAAGCCAAGAAGACGGAGCGTCGCTATCACCCCACGGTGATGTCCTGGAACGGCCTACTCTACGGGCTAGACTCCGAGTTCGACCCGCCGTGCGTGCGACGCCTCGACAGCGACAGAACCTTTGCCGGCTTCGAACCCGACGCTGAGTATCCGCACGACAACGGGGAAATCTGGGCCGCTGCGCTCTGGGACGTCCGGAGGCGGCTCGGTCGCGATCGAGCCGACCGCATCATCATCGAGAGTCACTTCCAGCTCGACCCGTTCACCACCTTTGCCCGCGGGGCTCGCGCCATCCTCGACGCTAATGAGCACCTGTTTGCTGGCGACCGGCGCAGTGCCCTCGAGCGCGTCTTCAGGGCGCGGGGAATCGACTTGCGGGGCGCGTGAGGCACCCGGGTTGGGGACGGTGCGTTCACGGCGACGCCGGGGACGACCCGTGGGAGGCTGGCTTTCGACTGCGGAGCATCGTGAGCAGGAGCACGCCGTAGCCCGCGCAGATCGCGATGTCGGCGACGTTGAAGACGGGCCAATGCGGGATGCGCAGGAAGTCGATCACGTGGCCGCGCAAGATGCGGTCCAGCAAGTTTCCGGCTGCTCCGGCCACCACGAGGGCGATGGCGAGCAGGACTCCGACGTGCGTGCGCACCTGCCGCGCCAGGAGGAAGGCCGCTCCAGCCAAGACGGCGATGGCCTTGGCAGTCGTGAGGATCCAGAAGCGCGCTGGCTCGCCGGCGAAGTGCCCCAGAAGCCCGAAGGCCATGTCGCGATTCTCGGTGTAGGTGAGGGTGAGCCAGCCCGAGAGCAGGCTCTCCGGCGCTCGACGGAACTCGCTGTGTGCGAGCTCCTTGGTGGCATGGTCACAGCCGACGAGCGAGAGGGCGAGCAGCAGCAAGAGCAAGCGGAGGCGCATACGGGCATCGTCAGAACTCCCGAGAGGGGGAGGAGATTCCGCACTCCGGTAGCTGCGACCGCCCCAAATCGACTATGGCAGCGGAATCACGACGGTCGTGAGCGCTTCGGGCGGGGAGCTGACCACGAGACTGAAGTCTTCGATGGGGACGTCGGGGAGAGCGACGAGATCTTCCGTGCGCGAGGTGCGGTGCACCTGAGCCGCCGCGCCCACGGTCGGGAGTTCGGTCAGGTCGAGCGTGAAGGAGCGTGTCTCTGCCCCGGCGTCGGTCCAAAGTACGAGTACGAGCGAAGGGGCGCCCGCGTTCAGCGCGATGACGATGTCCGGCGCCGGAGCGCCCAAGATCTGCGCGCCTGGTCGGATGAAGCGACTGAATGCGGCCTGCACGTAGAAGCGCTTGCGCCGCTGGAAGCTCTCGTTCTGGTCGTCGAGGGCAATGCTGCCCCAGTTGGGGTGCGTGTCGCCGACCTGCCAGTCCAGCCAGGCCTCGGCGCCGAGGTCCGTCAGGTCGGCCATGATGCGCTCGCCCATGAAGAGCGCCGCCTCCACCTCGTTCGCGAGGTCGATGCCCAGGGGGCCCGACTCGGACTGCCAGAGCGGCTTTCCGAGCTCCGTCGCTAGCGCGCGCAGCTGCTTTCTTTGGCTACCGCTGTAGGAGTGGACATTCACTTGCGCGATGGCCGAGAGGGTCTCCTCGCCGAAAGAGCCGAGGTTTGCCAGCGCGTCGTCGATGCTGTTCTCGTCGGCGGCGCTGATCATCGTGCCGCTGAGGCCCTTTTCCTCCAGCTGATCCCGGACCGCGAGGATGATGCGCTCCTGAGCAGCTGGCGAGAAGTGGCAGCCCTCTTGGCCACCATTCGACTTCCACCAGGTCGCGTTCGGCTCGTTCAGGGGCTCGAGCGTACGAAAGACGATCCCGGCGTCGTCCTTGAAATGCTTCACCACCTCGGTGAGGTAGTGGGCGAACGGCTCGTAGGCGTCCTCCTTCAAATTGTTGCCGCCGCTCGCGCTGCCCGATGCGCAGCCGCTTTGGGTCATCCAGTAGGGCGGCGAGTTCGAGAACGCTTCGAGGACGAGGTCCGGCTCGTACTCCAAGAGCGCCGTCAGGACGGCCCGCTGATAGGGATCAGCGTCCCAGTGAAAAGTGCCATCCGAGGTCTGGAAGCCCTCGATGTCCTTGTACTGGTCCATGTGATCGTGCGCGGGATTCTCGCCGCCGCCGATGTTGTAGCGAAAGATGCTGTAGCCCAGGCCGTCGACCTCATCGAGCAGGGTATCGACCACGCCATCGATGCCTTCTGGGCTCCAACGACCCACGCGGTCTGCCCACCAGCACATGCTGGTTCCCCAGCCTTCGAAGGATTGCCGACGCTCTTCGAGATCGATGCGCAGCAAGCTGGTGCCTGGCTCCGCTTCGACCAGCGGTCGCGGCGCGTCGCCGCCCGATCCGCCACCGGAGCCCGCACTTGCGCCGCCACTCGACGAGAGCCCACCGGAAGCCTTTGCGCCGCCTGCGCCGTCGCTGGACGAGCCCCCCGTGGTCGCCTCGCCTCCGGCTGCTGCTGCGCCGGAGCCTGGGCTTGCGCCGCCTGCGCCCGTTCCGCCGCCCGCCGGCACTCCGCCCGAGCCGACGACGGGCGGGGGAACTTCGGGCGAGCATGCGCCCGCGAGGCCGAGGCTCACCAAGAGTAACGAAGGGCGGCGCCGCAAGTTCACCTGGGCGACCGTGCCCGCTGGGCGCGGCGACGACAACAGGGAACTCGCGCTGATCGAGTGCGTGTGTGGGGCGCCGCGGCGTCGGCCCGGAAAAATCGTCCGCGGATGAAAGCCGGGAAGCCTCGGTCGCTTCTTTGGGCAGGGTGCTTTCTGGGCGCCCTACTGCGTGCTGCTCCGCGCGGGCACGGTGGTTCTCGCGGGCAGGGCGCTTTGCTCTGCGCCCTGCTAGCGTGCGAGCCGTGAGTGTTTTGCGAACCCTTCGGCGGCCGTGGCTGCTCGTCGTGTGGGCGGTCGGCTGCACGCAGCCCGCAGAGCCGCCGGCGAGCGACGCCGGCAGTTCGGGCGGCCATTCGTCGGGCGGCGCGGTCTCGAGCGGCGGCAGCACCTCGGGGGGCGCGAGCGGCGGCGGGGGCGGAGGACAAACGCCCGCGGCCGGCGGGAGCTCCGACTCGGGCGGCGCAGTCTCGAGCGGCGGCGCGACGGCGAGCGGCGGGTTGGGCAGCGGAGGAAATGCGACGGGCGGCTCGGGATCCGACGCCTTCGCCGCGCTCTTGGCAGAGTTCGAGGCCTTCTGGGACTTCGAAGCCTCTGTGGGCGACGCGCTGTCCTCGACGGTCTCGGCGCACACCCTCACGCTCGGCGGCGCGCTCGTCGAGGCCGGTCCGAGTGGCGATCAGCTGACCGTCTCCGGCTTGGAAGGCACCGCCGAGTCGACGGACCCCGTGGTCGACACGGCCGGGAGCTTCTCGGTGTCCGCGTGGGTGCAGCTCGAGGAGCTCGATGGCTACGACACGTTCGTCGCCGCGCATGGCCAAAGCGTGAGCGCCTTCTATCTGCAGAAACGCAGCGACGAGCGGCTATCGTTCACGACGTTTCCGAGCGACGGCACGGCCGCGAGCTCGTGCACCACGACCGCCGAGATTCAGCCACGCGCTGGCGAGTGGTACCACGTGGTGGGTACGCGTGACGTCTCGAACGTGCAGCGCGTCTACGTCGACGGCGTGCTCTCGGGGAAGGCGACCTGTCCGGCGGGTGTCTTTTCCGCCACGGGTGGCCTCAGCGTGGGCCGGGGTACCTACGACGGGGCTCCGGCCGATCCGATGCAGGGCGCCGTCGACGATCTGGGGCTCATCTCCCGTGTGCTCACGCCGGCCGAAGTGTTCCTTCTGTATCGAGCCGGCCGACCCGAGGCACGGCACTATCTTTTCGCCTACTTCGTGGAGGTGAGCCAAGGGCGCGGCGATGGCCTCCGCTTGGCTCACAGCCACGACGGCTACCACTTCGGCGCCATCGGCGGCGGTCGTGTGTTCATGCCCCCAGAAGTCGGCGGGGGCTCGTTCCGTGATCCGCACCTCTTGCGCGGACCAGGCGGCCTCTATCATCTCGTGTGGACGACGAGCTGCGTGCCCTGGGCCGAGGCGAACTGCGTGCAAGACCGCGGCTTCGGCCACGCCAGCTCGCCGAATCTCGTGGAGTGGAGTGAGCAGGACTACGTGACCATCGATCTGGACGTCGAGCACGTGTGGGCGCCGGAGACCTTCTACGACACCAGTGCGAGCGAGTACCTCGTCTTCTGGTCTTCGCCCCTCGACGCCAATCCCAGCGTGTCGGATCCGCACAGCATCTACTTCGTCCGCACCGCCACTTTCGAGACGTTCACCGATCCGGAGGTTCTGTACGGCATCTCGGGCCGCAACTTCATCGACGCGACGATTCGCGCCGACGGCGACGGTTACCTCATGGTGCTCAAAGACGAAGCGGACGGGCAGAAGAACCTCCGCGCCCTCCGCTCGAGCACGCTCTTTGGTGCTGGCGCTTGGACGGACGCACCCTCCGCGCCGCTCACCGGCAACTACGCTGCCGAGGGTCCCTCGCTCCTCGAGCGCGGCGACGCACTCTTTCTCTATTTCGACAAATACGGAGAGGGCGCGTACGGCGCGCTCCGCGCCGAAGCGGCGACCGACCTCGTGAGTCCGAGCGCTTGGCAGGACATCTCGTCGTCGGTCTTCTTTCCCGGCGTGCGCCACGGGACACCCATCGAGGTGCCGTGGGACGTCTACGAAGCGGTGGCAGTGGCGGCCGGGAAGTAAAAGGCCCGTCCGTCCCGCGGGCCGGATCTCGCACGTGTGAGAGGGCTTCCCCCGGGAACGCTCTGCTCGAAACTTTGCGCTAGAGGCGGTTTTGGGTCGCAAAAGTGGTGAGGGTCGGCGCTTTCGCGACTCAAAAATGGCGACTGTCAGGACAGCGGCCGCCGATAGCGATACATGTTGCGCCGCGGGAACGGCGCGCAATCGAGCGGTGCCTTCTGCGCAAGCACTTCGACTTTGCGGGAATTCAGAATGCGGCACGTAGCGACCACCTCCAGAATCGCCTTCATCCTTTCTCTCGCGGCACTCTCCGTGGCCGCAGCTTGCTCCGGCAATGCGCCGCTGCCCGGCGGTACCGGAGGCATCGCGGCTTCTGGTGGAGCGCTGACCTCGAGCGGCGGCGCCCCGTCGTCGTCGGGCGGCGCCCCGTCGTCGTCGGGCGGCGCCCCGTCGTCGTCGGGCGGCGGTCCCGCGACCGGCGGCGTGGCGAACACGGGCGGCGGCACCGGCTCCGGCGGTGCAGGCGCTGCACCGGGAGCCGGCGGCGGATCGGGCGGAACCGTGCCGGAGGGCGTGTACGTCGATCTCGCGGCGGAGCGTCAAATCATCCGCGGCTTCGGACTCAACTCGGCGCTTGCGCCCGTCAACACCCTGCCGTGGGACGATCTCTACACGACGGATGCCAACGCCAACTCCATCGGCCTCTCCATCCTGCGCGTCGGCATGAACCCCGACGGGAGCTTGACGGGATTCGGAGTCCAGGAAGTGAAGGATCGGGGCGGTATCGTCATCGGGTCCACGTGGACGCCGCCCGCGAGCTGGAAAGACCCGCCTTCGGAAGAGAACGGCGGACACGTGCTCGAAAGCTACTACGAGCAATGGGCGGACCGGATCGCCACGTTCGCGGCGGATGAGGGCCTCTACGCGATGTCGATCGCCAACGAGTCCGACTTCAAGTCCTGCCCTGGCGTCCCCGTGTGTACCGTCGCTTACGACACCACCGAATGGTTTGCTTCGGAGATGGTCGAGTTCGTCAAGGTGGCCCGCGAGTCGTTCGATGCCCTCGCCCCCAACGTGCTGATGATCGCCCCCGAAGCTTCGGAGTGGATCCACGTTTGGAGCAACATCTCGGGCACGGGCTCGCTGCAAGCGAGCCATCCTCACAGCTCCGATCCGTATGAGTGCGGCTGCTACGGCAACGTCATCACTCCTGAGCTCGAGGCGACCTGCGCTCAGCACTGCAAGGACGGTGACGGCTACGACTACGGCCACTTTCTGTGGGCGGACCAGGAAGCCTGGAACGCTTTCGACATCCTGGGCGTGCACGAGTACGACTCGCAGATTGCGTTCGCCTGGCCGGCTGACGTCAATGATGGCGTCCGGAACAAAGAGGTCTGGCAGACCGAGATGTCCGGCGTGATGCACTGGCCGGAGCAAGGCCCGTCGATGGACATCGCGAACGGCATCGCCGTCGCAGGCTGGATCCACTCGGCAATGACCGTTGGTGAGGCTTCGGCCTGGCTCTACTGGTGGTACGAGGCCTACTACGAGAACGACAACGAGGGCTTGGCTCTGCTCAAGAACCGTGACGGTGTGACGAACCCGACGGGTATCGCCAAGCGCTACTACGCCCTCGGCAACTACAGTAAGTTCGTGCGCCCCGATTACCACGCGGTGGTCATGGGCGGGAACAGCAATGCGGACGTGCTGGTCTCGGCCTACAAGGGCGACACGGGTGAGGTGGTCGTCGTCGCCATCAACAAGAGCGCCGCAGAAGTCTCGATCCCGATCACGATCGTGGGCGGTACGGCTCCGGCCATGCTGACGCCCACGCGGACGTCAGCGACCGAGAACCTGATCGACGGTACCCCTGTGCCGGTGACCGAGGGCGTCTTCACGGCGACCTTGGCAGGATCGAGCGTGACCACGTTCCACTGAGCTCAGGCGTTCAGCAACCGAAGCCGCACGACCGCAAGGTCGTGCGGCTTTTTCGTGCGCGCCGCAGGTGTGGCGGGGCGCGATCAGCGCCCTGCCACACGGTGTGGATCGAAATGGTCCCGTAGCTCGTGACGAGCGACGGGGCCTTCTGATAGGAGCGGCCAGCATGGTGCGACAGATTCTCATTCCTGCGATAGTCGGTGTGAGCGCGGCGCTCCTCACCACGGTCCTGCTTCGACAGTCGGGTCCTGCGGTCGCTCCGCCAGGACCGGAGGCTGCCGACAGGCCATTGGCCAGCCCTCGAGAAGAGCCAGCGCGGGTCCGACACACCCGGGATCCCAACCATGAAGTGCGCCTTCGAGCGGTCGAGAAAGGGATCGAGGAGCTGAAGGACGCGCGCGAGGAGGACTCGGTCCAGTCTGAGGTCGATGATGATCATGCAACCGAAAACGAGTTTCGGAGCCATGTCGAGGATCGTCGGGCGCTCTTCGAGAGTGAACGGCCAGACCCCAAATGGGCACCGAAGGCAACTGACGCATTGCGTCTCGGTCTGCAGCAGATGGCCGGGGCGGGCGGTTTCGAAATCGTCGATGCCGAGTGCCGTACGAACACGTGTCGAGGTCGTGTCCGTTTCGCATCGTTGGCCGCCGCTCGAACGAACGCGGCCATGCTCGCGGAGCGGCCAATTGACAATCTAAATTGCAGGCAGATATCGTCTCTCGAAGAGCATGATGATCCGAGTGGCGAGGTGCATGCTGAATTGCTTCTCGACTGCTCGCCGGCCCGTGCTTTGGAAACCGAACCCAATTGACGTCGCATGCGGCGTCGTGAACTACAGAGGAACCATGAAGAGATTTTCGTCGAGTCTTCGATTCGCGTCGCTGGCTGCCGCGGCCTACTTGAGCACGTTGATGCTCACCGAAACTGCAGGCTTGGCCGAAGCTGCGACGTTCCGCTTTCCGGGCAACATCTGCCGGACCAAGGACGACGACAACGACTCGCAGTACCACGGCTTTTTCGTGGCTCAATCAGACAATCAACAGGTGTGGTGCGCCATTCCGAGCGGTCCGGATCTGGCGCTCGCGAACGTCAGCTCGGTCACGATCTACGGGTTCGAAGGCAACGACTCGATCACGTCCCGTACTTGCGTGACGAACACGATCGGCTTGACGTCTTGCGGTGGGTATTCGTACTGGCACACGTCGGATTCGCTCGACGTATCCCCCTTTCACGACAATCCATCTGGGTATGCCTATGTGTACTCGCAGGATGTCGACAAAACCGGGGGCGTCGTTGGCATCAAGGTGAATACGCAGTGAGGCCAGCTGACGCGTGACCTCGACGCGGGCGCCAGCATGACGCCCGCGTCGAAGGGTTTGCGGTGCGCAGGGCCAATCGACACATCGATTGGCTCCGCCCCTCGAGTGCGAAAGGCCGCCCGCGCCTCAGCGCAGGACGCGCTGCCAGCTGAAAACGGCCTTTGATGTCGGGTCGACGGTGAGCTTGAGCCACTCGGAGGTCGTCTCACCTTGAACGACGACGCGCGTGAGGTTCGGCACCGAGAAGGTGATCTGGTGGAGGTCGTCCCCAGCCGTCAGCGGCTGATCGGTTCTGTAGATGTGCGTGTCGCCTTGCACGACGAGCACCGGCTTCTTGAACTTGCGCGAGCGCTCCGCGATGGCGGAGTGAATCTCGGGGAAGCCATCGTCTTGAGCGCCGGGCCAAGTGTCGGCCTGCATGAAGAGCACGACGGCCTTCGCCCTGGGTGCCTCCGCTAGGTCGAAGGAATAGTCGATCCACGACAGGGCGGCCTCGGTGCGCCGAGCCACCTCGGCGAGACGTCGCGCCGGATCGTCGACGAAGGCGTCGGCTGCATCATCGGTGAACCAGGGCACGAGACCGTTGCGACTGCCGACGACGTGCAAGGTCGAGAAGACGACGCGCGAGCGGATCCAAGCCTGATTTTCCGGCAAATCCTCGAAGCCGGCCTGACCAGCCTGTGTGTGGAGAGGCCTCTGCTGGCCACCCAGCGTCACGCCGGGCGTGGCATAGAAGAGCGCGCGCAGCGCCTCGAGGCGCTCGAGCGGATCGTACTTGCCGTTGTTCGTCCGGTGGCAGTCGGTCCACTCGTTGTCCCCAGGAGTGTAGACGAGCGGATCCTGAAAGGTCGAAAAGTACGAGGCCACGAGTGCGAAATGGCCATCGCTGCACACCGTGCTGCCATTCTTGATGTCGCCCACGTGAACCACGCGGCTGACCTCGGGGTCGAGATTGATGTGAGCCACTAGATTCGGAAAGTCTACGACCTGTGCGGCGCCGTAGGGAGCATCGCCGATGACGGCGAGCGTCACCGGTTCGTTCGAACGTTCAGCCTGTTTTTCGGAGATTTTTCGGTCGTCTGCGTCGGCCTTGCCCAGCCAGCCGAGGGCGAGCGCAGCCACGAGGAACGGAGAGATGTGCTTGATCATGAGTGCTTGGCTCATCTACCGAATCTCGGGTGACTGCGGGGCAACCTGGTCGCCAACATTTCGTGACGCCTCATCGGCGCGCCGCCTGCCGTGCTCGCGCTTTCTTCGAAATGTCACGCGCTCGGCGGCGGACGCCCGGAGAACTTGGAATAGTCTTCCCGCGTCGATGCGCGGATACGGCTGGTCGCGGCTCGAAGAACTGGCCCCGGCCTGGCGTCGCGGTCTCTTGTCGCTGGCCGACGCCTGCGCCGCGCTGCCACGACCTCTCCGCTTCGTGACGGCGGAGTTCCTGCTCGACCGCTGGCCGAACGGCGGCGGCGTGATCGCTCTGCGCACCCTTTGGTGCTCCTCGATCCTATTTCTCGCGGCCATCGGCGTCGATGCTGCGCTCGCGAGCGCTGGGGGCGGCGTGATGAGCCAGACGCTGAAGAGCAGCCTCGCCGAGAAGCTCTCCTGGTTTGGCCCGCTCTTCGGTGCCGTCTACGCGGCGCTCTACTCGCGTTTTGCCTCGCAGTGGAAGCACTTGGCCGACACCTACAACCTCATCATGCGCGAGTGGACGCAGGAGGAGGGCCGTCAAGTCATCTTGCCTGAGCTCGAGCGTGTGCCGAGTGTTGCCCTGACCACCTGGCGTCAGGCGTTCATCTACGATGCCTTCGATCTGCACCTGGCACGCAAGGACACCTACGTGAGCATCCTCGAAGGACTGCTTGCGGAGCCTGAGATTCGACGCGGCTTTTCCGCGGTGCTCCTGTCGACGCCGCAACGTCGCCTGCTGGCTGCCCTCGAGCTGACGGTCCGCGCCGACTTACGCCAGGAAGATCCAGCAGAACCGCGTCGTCGGCTGGCGCCCCTGAGCACGGGGCCGGCCCCGCGCGTCCGCGCACGGCGCCGGCCAACGTCAGCACTCGCGCCGGTGGGGCGCGGCCCGCAGCGGGGCGCTTCCGAGCGCTAGCTCTGGCCCGCGGCGGGAAAGGGCCGAGGTCGGCTCAGCCAGGCCCGCCGCCCCTCCGCATCAAGCTCCCAGGATGCCCTCTTCCCAGGGGCCCGTGATCGCGAGCGTGATTCCCGGGTACTGCAAGTTCACGAACAGCCAGCGGCCGTCCGGACTCCATGTCGCGCCCGCAAACTCACTGTGCCCGAAGACTTCTCCCTCGGCCGGGGGCGGATCGGCGGTGCAATCTTCCTCGAAATCGTCCGGGAAGAACTTGACGAGATCGAGCGGCTCGAGGACTTCCGCCAGATCGAAGACGCGGCCGTCGAGCGAGACGACGCGGAGGAAGGTGTTACCACCCTGCCGGCAGCTGTCATCGTCGTCGATCCAATCTTCGCCGTCACCGTCTTCGCAGACGACGATGGCATTTCCACTGGGCGCCACCACGACGTTGTCGGGGCCATCGAGCTCACTCGCAGACGTTGCTTCGAAGATCAGGGTGAGCTCCCCGCCGTCGGCAGACGTCGGCGTGTAGCGCCACACCTGGCCGAGCTCTTCGTCGCCGCCGTCCGCAGCCGTGAAAAAGAAGCTGCCGCCATGCTCACACAGGCCTTCCAGGCCTTGGAAGAGCGTTGCGCCCTTGGCTTGCCCTTGGTCGAATACGGCGCGGGCCGGGTCTTCGGGATCGGTGGGGTCCGGGTCGTCGATCTGCACCCAGCTCGCGGTGTACGTGGTGCCCACAGCCTGCCCCGTTCCGGTGTCGTAGTTGTCTTCGATGCTTTCGCCGTCACGCGCCTCGAGCTTGAGCGCCCACAGGGTGCCGCCTGCAGTCAGGTCGTCCGGATCTTCGGGTACGAAGCGGTAGAACGAGTCGGGGCCTTCGTCCTCCGTCATATAGACGTCGCCCGTCTCGGGATCGGTGGCCGTGGCTTCGTGCAAGAAGCGCCCCATGCTGCGCAGCGGAATGGCCTCGACCAAGCCTTCCGCGTCGACCGGCACAGCGAACACGTAGCCGTGGTCGCGTTCGTACCCGTCGGCGATGCCTTCGACATTCTCTTCGCAGGTGAGCCAATGGCGGCGCGCCGCGTCCGGCCCGCCGCTGCAGTTCTCGATGGTCCCCGAGAGGGCGATGAAGTCCCTGGTCACCGCTTCGGTGTCCAGGTTCCACTCGGTGATGGTGACGGCTCCCGTGCCCTTGGGATCGAAGCTCTTGTCACTGCTCACTACGGCTTCGCCCACGCCGCCGATCTCGTGGTTGCGCACGAGGCGCACCAGGTGGGGCGACCCCGGTACGCTGAAGGCGGCCATGCCGTCGTGGTACGGTGGCACCGCATGCCCGTCGCTCATCGTGCTGCCGGCTGCGCCGAAGGCCACGTAGCGAAACCCCGCTGGCAGCGCGATCAGCGCTCCGTCCTTCTTGACGAGCGGTCCGTAGTCGAAGCCGGGCTCGCTCCCGCCGGAGCCGCCTTCTCCGCCGGCACCTCCGTGTGCGCCGTCGTCGGCGTCGGCGCTCGAGCAAGCATTCAGAAAGAGCTGAGCCAGCGTCATGGACGCGGCCGAGAGTCCTGCGGTCTTGTGAAAGGTGCGGCGATTGATCTGCATTCGTTGAGTTCCTAGCGAGCCGGACGCTAGCGAGGGCCGCTTCGCCTCGCGGATCGAAACGGTAACGATCGGGCGACGGTGCCTGCGCATGGGCGACGTCCGGCAGAACGGGCCCTGCTGCGCCAGGCGGTACTGGCCTCTGGCACGCGCCTCCCTTGCCCGGGCTCGAACGACGGGAGACGCTGCCCATTGGACGATTCATGGCGCAAGCTGAGGACGGCAGGAGGGCCGAGCCCGAGGATCCCAAAACGGCGCTCGAGCGAGAGGAGCGTCGCTGGCGCGAGCAGCTCGTGGGGGGCTTGCTCTGGGTCGTGATCGTGACGGGCTCGCTCACCACGCTCTTTGGCGCCACGGGCCCCGAGCTGCGCTGGGCAACGACGCCTTTCCTGGTGCTGACGGCGATGGCCTTGGCGGTGAAGCTGCTGCCGAGGCCGCCCTACTTCTTGCGCGCCGTCGCCGTCGTGGGGACGCTCTTCGTCGGCGGAACGCTGGGCCTCCTCATCTATGGCACGGGGCCGAACGCGCTCGTGGCTCTCGCCACGGCCGTGGCCACGACGACCATGCTGGCAGGGCGCCGAGCGGGCGTTCTCATGCTCGCTGTGTGCACACTCGTGCTCTGCGTGGTCTTCGGCAGTTACATCGCGGGCGTCTTCACGCGCCCCAACGACTGGTATCAGAGCTTCGACACGACCCGTCCGCACATCGCGGCCCGCCTCGCCGTACTGTTCGCTGCTTGCACGGGCATTTTGGCTTTCGGCATTTCTCACCTGGTGGAGCGGGCGAACGCTCATCTGGCGGAAACCACGCGCGCGCTGTTCGATCTGCGTCGCAAAGAGGCGGAGCGTGCGGCCCTCGAGCGCCAAGTGGAGCTCCAGCGTGCCAGTGTCCGGCGCGCCGAAGAAGCGGAGGTGCTCTTTCGCCTCAGCGGCTACGCGGCGCACGATTTCGGCAATGCGCTCACTGTCATGCGCGGCACGCTGGAGACGTTGCGCCCGCTTCCGGAGAATGCCGCGGAGGTGCGCGAGGCGCTCGAGGCTCTGAACGAAGCGGTCGAAGGGGCCGTCCACACGCATGCCGAGCTCAAGGCACTGAGTGGCGGCAGTAGCGCCGGCGGTGGTGCGATTGAGGTCGAAGAACATCTGCACCGCCTGGGGCGCATGCTGACGTTCGTATTGCCAGCTCGAATTCGCACACGCGTCGCCGTGCAAGCGAGCGGCAAGGTGTCGTGCGACGCGACGACGTTCCAGCGCGCTACCATGAACTTGGCCTTGAATGCGCGCGATGCCATGCCGGACGGTGGGGAGCTTTCGCTGCTACTCCGTAGCCCGCGCTCCGAGGAGGTTTCCTTCAGCATGCGCCCGCCGGAGGACTTCGTGTGCCTAGAGGTCACCGACACCGGAAGCGGCATCCGCGCGGATGAGCAAGACCGCATTTTCGAGCCCTATTTCACGACCAAAGGCGCGGGGGGTACCGGCCTCGGCCTCGCCTCCGTGCGCGATTCGTTGCGCGCCCTCGGCGGCGACGTGGTCGTGCACAGCGCGCCAGGAAAAGGGGCGACCTTCGCGGTGTACTGGCCCCGCGTGGCCGAGAGCGAGCAGAGTGTCGAAAGTGCGTCGCTCGGCTGATGGGCGCAGAAAAATACGCGGGGGGCGGCGGCCCTCGCGCTTGGGCGCACCATTTTGACCCTGATTTCGCGATTCGACGCTCAGCTCAGGGCGATGCTGACGTTTCGCTGCCTGGCGACGATGCCCCTTGTCGTCGGGGGCCTGGCCTGTAGTTCGCTCCCGGGGCCGCCGAGCGGTAGCGGGGGCAGTTCCTCAGGGGGCAGTGCCTCAGGGGGCAGTGCCGCGGGGGGCGATGCTGCCGGGGGCAGTTCCTCGGGCGGCAGTGCCGCCGGGGGCTCGGGCGCTACCAGCTCGGGCGGGGCCGCAACGGGTGGTGCGTCGAGCGGAGGCGCCGGAACGGGCGGCTCGAGCGGAGGGGGCTCCGGAGGCCCGTTCGAGATCAGCGCGCACTTGGCCAGCGAGGAGGACGAGCTCGCGCCGACTACGGTCGGCATCGTCGAGTGGTCGACGAGCCTTGGGGCGCCCACGGAGGCCACGGTCGAGTTCGGACTTTCGACCGAGTACGGCCAGGTCGCGCCCGTCGACTTGGCCGCGCCAGAGTGGAGGACCGTCCTGCTCGGCATGAAGCCGGAGCAGACGTACCACTTCAGGATTGTCGCCACGGTCGCCGGCCAGCAGGTGACGAGTGACGACCAAACGCTCTCGACGGGCGCGGGACCCGATGCAAGTTTGATCGATGTCGCGCGCTACGAGGTCCTCGACGAAGCCGCACGTGAGCCGGGTTTCTTGCTCCTGTCCCAGTGGGGCACGGACAGTGCGGGCCGAGTCTTCATCCTCGACGCAGACGGTGACATCGTGTGGTGGTTCTACCCGGAGATCATGGGCGGGGTGGGGAAGGCGGCTCTGTCGGCGGATGGTCGAGATATCTGGATGATCTCCACCGATTTTGGCGGTGGAGGTGAGCCGCTCGTCCGCGTGGGCATCGACGGCCTCGGTGCGGAGAGCTACCCGCCGGGCAGCGGAGGCTCGCACGACATCATCCCGGTCGAAGGGGACGTGATGGCGTTCATCGATTACGACCCCTCGGACGGAAAAAATGGGGTGGTCGAGATCGACAGCGCCGGTCAGACCACGGAAGTCCTCGCCATGAGCACCCTGTTCGACTCCACGAGTGGAGAGGTGCTCCAGCACCCGAACGCGCTCTTTTACGATGCCGGATCCGCGACGTACTACCTGTCATCGCGCGATATCGACGTCTATCGCTTCCCTCGAGCCGGTGGAACGCCTGAAAACCTGGAAGCCTTGTCGACCATGCTGGGCGACCGAGAAGAGTGGGGCGGCGTCCAGCACGGCATTCAGCTTTTGCCGGACGATCATCTGCTGCTGCTGGCCAACCAGGGAGCAGGCGCTTCCGAATCCGCAGCCCTCGAGTTCGATCTCGCCTCCGGAACGGAGGTGTGGCGCTACGACAGTGGCGAGTACACGGCGCATTTTGGCGACGTGCAGCGCCTACCCGGCGGAAACACGCTGCTGACCATTTCGAACTCGGGCATTCTGCAGGAGGTCGCTCCCGACGAGACGCGTGTGCTCGAGATCGAGATCGCGCCGCAGCTTGGCTACGCGACCTGGCTCCAGAGCTTGTATCCCGAGTAGGCGAGGGCGGGCGGCGTCCCTCAGACCAACAGGTCCTCGTACACGCCGCCCTGCATGGTGGCGCCGCCGCTCCCTTCCGGCGCGCCGAACCAATCCGACTCGACGCCGAGCACGTTGATGAGCGTGTTCAGCAGCTTGTTGTGCGGTGCCTGCTCGGGGTCGTAGTCGCCACCGGCTCCGAGCAGGATGTGCTGGCCCATGCGGAGCTGGCCGCCTGCGCTCCCCGCCAGGATGAACGGTAGATTCATCCAGGAGTGGTCTTTGCCGTCGGAGAGCTCGTTCGTGTAGAGCACCGAGGAGTTGTCCAGCACGGTCTTGCCGTCGGCTTCCTCGTAGGAATCGAGCTTGGAGAGCAGCCGCGCGAACTTGGTCTGGTGCCAAAGATCGATGGCCGTCAGCATGTCTTCGTAGCCCGCTACGTCGGCGCACCCGTCCTCGGTGCTGTCGCCGAAGCAGTCGTCCCGGACCTTGCCGTGGGAGAGCTTGTGGTGGTTGTACTCGTGGTCCATGCCGTCCCAGCGGAAGGTAGGCCCGCCCGCTCCGCCACCGAACTGAATCGTCGCGACTCGGTTGGCGTCGCAGGCGAGCGCCAGGGCGGCGATGTCGACGTGCAAATCGGCCAGGAGTGGATACTCGGCCTCATCGTCGACCAGGTACGGATCTTCGTCGTAGCGGCTCGCCCGCGTGGAGAGGTCGGCGTCCATGCACGAGACCACACTGCCCATTTGCCCCATGGCCGTCTCGAGGCCGCGGAGCGCAGTGAAATGGGCGTCGAGCTTGTCTTTGTCGGCCTGGCTGAGTGGCCCGCGCTCGAGGTCGGCCAGCTGCTCGTCCACGAGGTCGAGCACGCTCTCGCGTCGACGCAGAATGCGCTCGGTGGCTTCCGCCGTTTCGCCCGGCGTACCACCGAGGTTCATGAAGTCAGCGTAGGCATTCCAAGGATTGTCGATGGGTGAGACGGCGTCCTCGGGGCCGCGATACGAGATGTAATCGAGACCCTTGTAGTCGTAGCGCCGGCCGACGTGCAGATTGAGCGGCGCGCGACGGGCACCCTCCGCTCCAGGATTGATGTAGCGCGCCAGATAGTGATCGACCGACTCGCCGAGGGCGAGCCATTCGTCGTCGCTGGCAAAGTGGGCCGTCAGCTTGGCCGCCATGCCCTTGCCGTGGTCGTCGCCGCCGCCTGGGTCCATGCCCCAGCCGCGCGGGCTCATGTGGATGCCGCGCGGGAAGGTCAGCCGTGAGGCGAAGCCGGCAATGGGCTCATTGGTGGTCCCCATCAGCTGCTCTGCGCTCAGAGCGCCGAAATCGCCCGTGGGAAACCAGTTCTGCATGTTGACGCCGTTACAGCAGAAGAACACACAGAAGCGCTTGATCGTGGTGCTCTGCGCCTGGGCACCGCGAGGGGCGAGCGCCTCGAGGAACGGCAAGCCCACGGCGAGCGTGCCGAGGCCGCGCAGAAAGCGTCGCCGAGGGAGCGAGAGCGTGGGTTTCTGGATCAGAGGGCGACTCATGGGGACACCTCACTCGCGGGACGGGTCATGAAGCTCTCGTCGGTAGCAATGAGCGGCAGCAGCTCGAGAATGCCAATGGGGGAGGGAGCCTCGGAAACCCAGGTGAGCTCGTCGGGGGAGAGCTCGCGACCCTGCGCGAACTCGGCCCACTTGCCGAGGTAACAGGTGTGCGCCGCGTCGCTCGCGGCGACTGCCGCCATCAGCTCGGGCGCTGTGGTGAAGCTCACGTCCTGGCCGTCGATCTCGAGCGTGCCCGTCGTGTCGATGGGGACGCCTGCTTCGTCGGCTCGCACGCTGCCCGCGGCGTCGAAGGCTTCGAACGCGAAGCCGGGTGGATTGATGACCCGGTGACAGTTGATGCAGCCTGGCTGCTCGGTGAGGATCTCCACCTCCTGGCGGGTGGTCTCCGGGGTGGGAGAGCCTTCGGGCGGTCCTTGCATGCTCGCGCCGGGAGGCGGGTCTGGGATGGGCATGCAGAGCAGGTCGCGCGAGACGAAGAGCCCGCGGTGGATGGGGTCCGTCTTCTTGGCGTAGGCGTGCGAGGCCAAAAAGCCGACTTGGCTCAGGAGACCCACGCGCTCGGCCGGATTGAGGTCGATGCGCTCGAAATCGCCAGCCACGTCGGCTCCGTAGAGGGGCGCGAGCTCTGCGTCTGCGTAGGCGAACGGCGCCGTCAGGAGCTCGGCCAGACCACCGCCATCTTGGATTACGTCTTCGAGAAACAAACGTGACGCCGTCATCGCGCGGCTGGCCAAGTCCAGCGGCGCCTCGGGGAACGTCTCCTCATCGAGCGCGATGCGACTGTAGCGCTCGAAATCGAAGGCCTGCTCGTGGAACTCCACGACGCGGGCCAAGGTGTCGTCATCGCTGAGCAGACGCTCGACCTGGGCCCGCACTTCCTCTGGGTCCGACAGCTCGCCAGCGCCTGCTGCTCGCAAGAGCTCGGCATCGGGCATCGAATCGTAGAGGAAATAGGACAGGCGCGAGGCGAGCTCGTAGCCGGACAAAAGGATGCGGCCGCTTTCGCTCGTGGCCGTGCCGAGCTCCTCTCGGTAGAGGAAATCGGGGCTCTGCAGCATCGCTTCGATCGTGACCTGCACTCCGTCTTTGAAGGCATCGCCGCTCTCCACGAGCTCGGCTCCCGCCTCGAACAGCACGGCGAAGCGCTCGACCTCGGCGCTCGTGAGGGGGCGCCGGAAGGCGCGCAGTCCGAACTCGGTGATGAACGTCTCTGCGCAGCTCGCCTCCGCCGCATCGCACGGCAGGATGCTGCCGAGCACCGTATCGTCACCCACCACACGGACGGAAAGCGTCTCGGCAGCGGTGCGGTACTGCTCGACGAGGCGGCTGTCGACGACGAGGTTGATGCTGGAGTCGAACGCGAAGCCGTTCAGAGCATCGGGCACGAAACCCTGCGCGACCTCATCGTCGATGCCGAACAGGTCTTCAATCGTGTTCTGGTATTGCGCGTGCGTCAGCCGCGCGACCCGAGTGGCAAAGTCGGGCGCCTGCACGGTCGGCCCGCCGCCCGTTCCGGCTCCGCCGAGCCCCATGCCCTGGCCGCCCGTCCCGTTTGCGGAGCCGCCGGTCTCCCCATCGGCTCCCGCCTCACCACAGCCCGCGAGCACCAGAGCAGCGAGCATGCCGCCTGCCACAGGGCTCCTACCGCTCCAAGCCATCCGGCCACCGTGGGCCCGTCGGCCAACCTGGTCAAGCGCTTTCACGGACACGAGCCGCGACGCGGAGTTAGCGATGTGGGGGAGAAGCACCGACAAAGGCGCCTCGCTCGCGCCCTTTCGCTCACAGGGTGACTTTCTCTTCACCCTGCGAGCTCGAGCCGACTTCGAAGTTTCCTTCGAGCGAAGTCGCCTCGAGGAGCTCGGATGCATAGGCAAACAACGACGCTGCCACCGAGAAGTGGTCCTCCATGACGTCGAACAAACGCTCCGTGGGGATGCGAAACAGCGTGCTCGATTCGACGGCGACTGCCTCACACTGGAAGCGGTCTTCGTCGAGCAGGCCGATCCCAGCGGCGGCACCGCCGGGGCGGACGTCGCCCTGCCAAATGCGGCCGTCGCGGTCAGTGACTTTCGTCTGTACGCGTCCCGCTTCGACCACGTAGAGGGCCGGGGCCCAGAGCGGCTGGCTTTCGCCTGACTCGATGGCGACGACCTCGGCAAAACGGGCCAAGCGCGCGAGCGCCTGAATGCGCGCGCGCGCGAGCGCAGGGCACGCTCGAAGGACTGCCAGCCGCTCGACGAACGACAGGTCCAGCGTCGGGCCGAGACGTGCTCGATGGTCGGGACCGAGCGCTTCCGGACTGCGGCGCCGTGATGGCGCGGAGCTCTCCCACGAGCGATCTCCGCGCGGCGGCGAAATCGGCGGCAGGTTCGCGACGACACGCCGGATGATGCGGCAAGTCAGGGCAAAGTTGTCTTCCAAGAACTCCAGCCACTCGTCCGCATCCAGCTCGAGCGTCGTCGTGGCCTCCCGGGCGACGGCGTCGAAAGCGCGCGGCCTCGTCAAGAACGTGTCGACCACGCCGAGTACCGATTGCGGACCCAGGTCCTTGGCTTCGAAGCCCGGGCGACTCAGGCTGACGCGACCCGTGAGCACGAAGTAGATGCGATCGGCCGAGCCACCCCGTCGGAAGAGGTGCTCACCTCGTTCGAAGAACGTCTCCCGCATGCGGCTCGCCAAGTCATCGCCCGCCAAGTCGTCGGCCGCATCGAGCAGCGAGCGGATCCATAGAGTGCGCTCGAGGTCAGGCGCGTCGTCCTGCCTGGTTTCGGCGGGGCTCAAGAAGTCGAGGATGCTCACCGCGCGGCGTTCTCCGAAGCTTCGATGAGCCAGGTGTCTTGGCGTAGGGCGCTCCCGATGGAGGGTTCGAGCTCTGCGATGTCGAGCTCCTTGGCGTAGGCAGCTGCGAGGGCCGAGAGCAACGGATCGGGGTCGGCCAAGAGTTCATCGAGCGTCGTGATTTCGACGCGCTCTGCCAGCTCTGGAGTTTCGGCGTTCGGCGCCCATTGTCCGTCGCCGAGGGTTCTCAATAGGGCTTGGATGGGCTCACCGTAGCCGAGGCTCGTGACCTCCAAAATCTCGGTGGCGGCGATCCGACTGCGCGCATCGCCGGACAAGAGGCCATGATACACGCGGCGAAAATCTTCCCGTGGGTGCAGCATCTGGATCAAGCGAAGCGCTCGTTCCAGGGCCTGTCGCATCTTGTCCTCCAGCAGTCCAAAGAACAGGAGGCCGCTCAAAGGTCGTGGACCCGTTCGCACGCTGAGCGCCGCGTGCGCAGCGGCCAGCCGCACGTGTTCGGTCAGGTTGCGCTCGACCAGGGGCAAGACGCGCGCCGGATCGGGCGTGAGCGCGTTCATGGAGACGAGCCGCCCGAGCCCACGCAAGGCCTTGTAGCGGAGAGAGCCAGCCAAATTTTGCTCCATGGACTCGAGGAGGATCTCTCCTGCGCGTCGATTGCCGAAGCGTGAGATGGCCCGCGGAATGTGCAGGGCCAGCGCGGGCGGCGTCTGCCGGTCGTAGAGCGCCTTCTCGAGGGCATCGAGCGCCACGTCACCGAAACTGACGAGCGCGCGCCGGACCTCGCTGCGGGTCTCGCGTCGGTTCAGCCTCGAGATGAGCGGACTGACGAAACGAGGGTCGCGCGTCTTGGCCATGGCGGCCGGAAGGATTCGGTCGAGCTCGGGTCGCCCGAGTGCGTCGAGCTTCGTGACTGCGTCGGCCCAGCCTGGTGACGTCGAGCCGGTGATGGCTTCGAGCAATGCCACCTGACCGACCGCCTCGCCACGTTCGGACAAAAGCTCCTGGAGCGCGGGGTGATGGGACGGCTGCGCAGTCCCGTCGGCCCTGAAGAACGCAGCCCACGCCACGAGCCCCGGGTGATCTCCGAACGTGACCGGATCGATGCCCTCGAGGTGGCCGCTGAATCCGAGCGCGCGAATGGCCGCCAAACGCACTCGTTCGTCGTCGTGGCCGAGCAGGCGCTCCGCGAGCTTTACCCAATCCTCGCGACCTTTGGCTGGCAAGACGTCGAGGGCGCGCACCAGCACGCGTGGGCTCGGGTGGTAGAGCACGAGAGCCGGAACGAGCTTCGTGCGGTTCCCTTCTTTGAACAGCTGCATGGCCGCGAGCACACGGTTCTCGTCCGGACTCGACAGAGCCTCGACCAGGACGGCCAGGCTATCGAGATTCAGGTCATCGAGGGCAATGCCGGCTCGCCGCCCCGGTCCGCCCAGCATCGCGCGAAACCGTTCGAGGTACGGTTTGCGGAGTGACCAAGCGAGGCCCACCCAAGTGCAGGCCAGGCCTGCCGTCAGGATCGAGAACGTGAGGTCGCTCGTCCCCGCGAAACGTGTCGCGAGGAGGACCACTAGGGCAACGAGACCCTGGGCGACTCGCACCAGCACCGTATCGAAGAGCGGCTTCGTGCGCGCCCGTTCCTCGGAGCCGAGCGGCAGGAAAAGCAGCTCCGTCGAGACGCGGTGCAGGGAGAATCGCAGGGCCCCGTCTGCGCTCTTGGCCAAGAGCACGAAGAGTAGAGGAGCACCGAAGATCAAGCCGACGCCCCCCGCGCACAGGATCAAGAGGGGCAAGATCGTCAAAGCCAGGACCGTGCCCATCCGCTGCAGCAGGCGCATGGCCACGAACAACTGGACCACCAGCGCCACCGCGTTCATGGCGGCGTAGTAGCGAGCCAAAGCCACACCGAGGCGTTCGGGCGGCAGGCGAGCCGTCATCTCACTCTTGAAGAGGTAGTCGACGAAGAGCAGCGTCCCGGCGCTGACCAGCATGAGCAGGGCAACACGCACGAGGTACGAATCGCGACGGACCGTGCCGAGTCCCTCCGTCATTCGGACGCGTGGCAGAACCGTCGGGACGATCGTAGCCGGCGGGGCCACGGTGGCGAGCCACGCGGTCAAAAGGTGGAGGACCGCCGCGGCCGGAAGCAGCGCCCGAACCGTGAACCGCTCGGCCAGGAGTGCGCCCATGGCGGCGCCCAGCACCCCGCCCAGCACCCCGCCCGCGGCGAGCAGTCCATAGAGCCGCCTGCCTTGCGCGGGAGTGATGCGTTGCCCCACCGCGAGCCAGAACTGAACCGTGAGAAGCGTGGTGATGACGCCGGTCCACAGGTAGAGGGCGAAGGCCAGCGTTTGGTCCATGGCCTCGGAGTAAAAGAGCATCGTGCCCGTCGCGGCGCCCATCAGTCCGAGCACGAGTGCATTCTGTCGACCGAAAAGACGCGCGATGACCTGATCGGCGCGGGCGGCCAGAAAGCCGAACGCGGCCAGGACGATGTAGACGAACGGCAGCGCTTGGGGCCCGAGCTCCGTCAAAAATAGGGCGTCGCGCGCCGTCTCGAGCAGGACGTGTGCTGCGACGATGCCGCCCAGCGTCGCGCTCGCTCCGAGTACGACGAGTCCCTCGCCTGGACGCACATCCACCCAGCGTGACCATGTCTGCGGCAGACGAAGCCGCTTTGATGTGGACATGGTCTGTGGAGCGGCGGAGGCCATGGAGCGCGGGGGTGGCAAGCCCTCACCACGCAGCTACTCTAGCTTCATGGCCCTCGGGTGCGCCACCAACCTCACCGACGCGAACGTGGTGCGACGTCTGCGCTTGGGCATTCTGACGCTCGCGGTGGGCCTTCTGACGGCCGCGTGGTTGAAGGAGAGCGGCCATGCGTCCGGCGTCTGGTTGCTCCTGCCCATCGTGCCGCTCTTCATCGCTGCCAACTTCTTTTTTCAGGCGATGTACATGACGTGCGGCTATTCGGCGCTGACCGGGGTGCGTCACACCGGCGCGGGCAAGGAGCGCATCGCCGACAGGAGCGAGCTGCATTCGGTGCGAATGCGCGGACTGAAGCAAATTGGGCTCGCCTGCTTGTTTGCTTATTTGCTCATTTGGGTTCTGCTCTTCCGCTGAGCGCCCCGGCCCGAGACGAATGGCATCGGGATCGTCCTCACCGGCTGACCCCCCACCGCGCGGGGTCGATCGCGTCCTGGCCTGGTTCGCGAAGGTCAAGCCCGGCGAGGGCGTGGGTGCCCTCGTGCTCTCACTCGAAGTGTGCGTGCTCTTGTGCGCTTACTACGTGCTGAAGCCCGTCCGCGAGGCGCTGATCTTGGAGAGCCCGAGTGGCGCCGAGCTCAAGAGCTACGCTGCAGTCGGTCAGATCGCGCTCCTTGCCCTGATCGTGCCGGGCTACTCCGCCCTGGTGAGCCGCTACGATCGTGGTCGGCTGATCCGCGTCGTCACCCTGGTGTTCGTGGCCTGTTTGGTGGGCTTCTACGTGCTGGCGAGGCTCGACGTTCCCGGCCTGGGCCTGGCGTTCTTTCTGTGGGTGGGCATCTTCAATTTGATGGTCGTGGCGCAGTTTTGGGCCTTCGCGAGCGACCTCTACTCTCGCGACCAGGGTGAGCGCTTGTTCCCCATCGTCGCGTTCGGAGCATCGGTCGGTGCAGTGGCGGGGAGCCGCCTGACATCGGCACTGGTCGATCCGCTCGGAGTGCCGGCGATGATGCTCGTCAGTGCGGGCCTGTTGCTCGGGGCGCTCTTCCTCGGCGGCCTGGCGGAACGGTGCGTGAGCGGCGGCGCTCGAGAGTCCGATCGGTCCTCCAGCCCATCCCAGCAGGCGCGAGCGAGCTCGGACGGCCAGCGGGCGGGGGCACGCGACGCGTTCCGGCTGGTTGCCAGGAGCCGCTACTTGCTCCTCATCGGGCTCCTCATGCTGCTGCTCAATTTCGCGAGCTCGACCTGTGAATTCTTGCTGGCGAGTCTGGTGAAGGAGCGCGCCGAACAGGTGGCTCCAGGCGATGTCACCACGTTCATCAGCGAGTTCTACTCGGACTTCTATTTCTGGGTGAACCTGCTGGGAGTGCTGATCCAACTGCTGGTCACCTCGCGCTTGTTGCATCGCTTTGGCGTGCGCGTGGCGCTTTTGGTCCTACCGGCGCTCGCTCTCGTCTTCAACCTGGCCATCGCTCTTTTGCCGCTCCTTTTGGTCGTGCGCTGGACCAAGGTGACGCAAAACGCTCTCGACTATTCGCTCAACAACACGGTGCGCAATGCGCTCTTTTTGCCGCTCACGGCCGAGGAAAAATACAAATCCAAGCAGGTCGTGGACACCATCTTCGTGCGAGCCGGGGACGTCCTGACCGCAGGGCTGGTATTCGTCGGGAGCGACCTCTTCCAGTTCTCCGTCTCCGGATTCGCGCTCGTCAACCTGGTCGGGATCGCGCTCTGGCTGCTCGTCGCCCTTCGCTTGGGCATCCTTTACGAAAAGAAGGATGCGCTCAGTAGTCGTCCGGAACCGTGACCTCGCGTGGACGCTCGACGCCGACCAACCGGTAGCCGCGCTCCGGGCCGAGATCGTAAAAGTGCAGCCGAACCTGGCCCATCGGCATTACGGTCGGCTTCTGGTGCACCCACACGTCGAGCACGCCATAGCGCAGCGGATGGTCGTCTCTCGCTCCGGGCCCAGCCAAGTCGGCGGGGCGTTGGCGGCCGAGAGGCAGGAGCACACAGGCCCAGCTGGGGTGCCGCTCGTCCGGCATGAACTGCACCCAGCCCATTTCTCGCTCGAGCTCGCGCCCCGCGTGGAAGCGAAACTGGTAGTAGGTCTCGTCGGCTCGGGAGACGCCATGGACGATGGCGAGGTCCTCGAAGCACAGCGACTGCTCGCTCTTGCCGGGCGTACGGCGCGCCAATCGAAACCCGGCCAGCGCCACATACTGACTCAGGTACTCCTCGAAGAAGCGGTTCCGGCGCCCGATCAGGGTCTCTTCGAGATAGCGCGTCTGACGCTCGTCCGGCAGCTGCGCGCGGGCCACGATGGCACGCACATGGGCGTCGGTGATGCGCGAGAAGATCCGCGTCATCCACAGAATGTCAGCGGGCGTGCGGCGCTGGAATGCCGGCACCGGATACACGCCACGCCACTTCGAGGGCACGAAGCCTTCGACCCCGAAGTAGCCGAAAATATGGACCTTCGTCCGTTCTGGGTCGTGCCACGGTCGCGGCAATAGTCCGAGCGTCAGCAGGTCCTCCCCGATGTGCTGAACGTCGATGGGGTACGAATGGCCGAGGCGCCGCGCGAGACGATCGGGGTCCCAGCCGATGCCGAGCGCGTCCCCCCAATCGATCTTGTAGTGGCGGATGTACTGGGCTCCTCGCTCGTCGATGAGCACGTCGAAGGTGTTCTGTTCGCGCGCATCGACGTGACTGATCCAGGCGGCCGGCAGGTGTCCTGCCCGGAGCTCGCGTCGATTCTCGTGCAGTACGACGTCATTCGGGTCGTCGCGACGCTTGCCTTGGTACTTGAACGGCCCGAGCGGCTCTCCCGGTACGAAGCGGCTGGCTGACGCGCGCAGGCGGCCGTCCTTCAGCCGGTAGGCCATGGTCAAGACTCGGTCCAGATCGGCCGGCACCATCTTGCGCCGCTTGCCGAGGGCGACCGTCGTCTCGGCGTCGGGAGTGATCTGCAGGATATCCGGAGAAAACAGCACGATCTCGTTGCAGACCGAGTGGTAGCCGATCGCCCAATACAGCTTCGAGCCGACCACGTCCGCGCTGGTCGCCCGGAGCGGCTGATTCTTGCCGTCGAACTTGAGCAGATAGCGAAAGCCGTCGGGAGCTTCGATCACGAAGCCCGGGTTGGCGCCATCCGGCTTGGCGCCGGTGACTCGCCAGGGCCCACCGTCGGGGTCGAGGTTCGGGAGGTCGCCGCATTCGGCGGCGGCGACCTCTGCTGGGGTCAGGTCGAACTGACCGATGCGGTTCTGGAACCAGCTACTGTTCGGGACCTCATCCAGTGCGTTGACGTTTTCGGCCTCGCCTTTTTCGGGAAAGGTGAACCACTTGCTGGCCGGGTAGAGCGCGGACTTGTCCATCGCATCGGCGTAAATGCCGGAATAGTACTTCTTGGGCGTGTTTCCGAGCGGGTGCTGATCGGGGTCGCTCCACACCGGCGGACTGAGTGGAAAGCGCCGAATCTCTCGGCTAGAGGCGCAGGCGGCGAGCCAGGACAGCGCCGCGAGCAGGAAGAACGAGGTCCGCACGGTCATCGGTCAAAACCCCCTGTTGATGCCCAGCGAGAGGCGAAACTGGTCGAACGGATCGAAAGACGGCTCGTCGAAGCGACTCGAGCCCCAGCCGAGAATGGCCTCGAACGACGAGACGCGGTCGCTCCCCACTTCGAGCGCCAGGCCATAGCTCAGGTAGTTGGCGCCGACGTCCCAGTCGTCGAGATCGCGAAAGGTGTTGCCGACGTTCGCGAAGATGGAGGCGTCGAGCAAGGAGGCAATGGGGTATCGATACTCGACGTTCAGGGCGAGCGCGTTCTCGCCCATCAAGCGTCGCTTCAGAAAGCCCTTCATTTGGTCGTTTCCCCCGAGGAATGGCAGCTCGAAAAAGGGGACGGGGAGTCGAGCGCCGTCCACCTGCGAGCTCACGTTCACCAGGCCCTCGTAGTAGAGGCTGGCTGCGAGCACCTGACCGAAGCCGAAATCGTAGAAGCCGCCTGCCTCGGCCCCTGCGCGGAACCAGCGACTATCTGGCTGGGCGACGTCGATGGCGAAAGCGCTGAGCGCTTCGAGACGCACACCGGTTCCGGTGTAGAAGTCGAGGTCCTCGTTCCGCGTGTCCAATGCAAACGTGATGCGCGGCTCGATGACCTGGTAGCCGTCCTCGAATCCGGGCAGAGCGGCGGCCTCTTCGTCCGTGATCGGTGGCGCATCCGAGCGTTCATTGTCGAAGCGCGCGTGGCGAAATGTCGTGGTGAAGAAGATCTGGTTCAGGCGCTCTTCCCAACCCACCAGCCCGACGGCAGCGTCGCCGATCATGCTGCGAAAGCGGCAGCCTCGCGCCTCGCCGTTGCAGCGCGCGTCGACGTCCGAAAGGCCGTAGAAGACGTTGTCTGGAGCCACGCGGTAGCCGCCCCGCCAGCGAATCAACGCCCCTTCGTCCCGAAAGAGCTTCTGATCCACCTTGCCCTCGAAGGCATAGAGATCGTCGAGCCCGACGAAGCCGGTCGCCGCGAAATCGTGGCGCGGTATGGCCTCTTCCCACTTGAACGTGAGGCCAACGTTCGCTCGGACACCGAAGTCGAAGCTGATGAGCGGATAGAGTCGGGCGTTGCCGTCATCCCACGTGAAGAAGGCGGCGATCTTGTCGGTGAGATGATGCTGCTCGATGCGCGTCGTCGTCCAGACGATGGGCACACGGAGGCCGTACTCCAGCACCAGGTACACCGGGAAAAACAAAATGCGTGGGCCCCAGCGCACGATGTCGCCCGCGTCGGTGGCAGGCTCGGGGCGTCCGTCGTAATCGGGGCGCTTGCGCTTCTGCCCCTCTTCGAGCTCGCCGTCTTCGCCCTGGCTCGGTTCACCTTCCGCGGAGGGCTTTTCTGGAGTCCCCGTGTGATCGCGTCCCGCGAGCTCTTGATCGAGATCTTGCGGCACAGGGGCTGGCGGAGTCGCGGGCTCCGGCTCTGCAGCCGGTGCGGGCGCCGAGTCCGTGGCGGGAGATGGCTCTTCGGGCGCAGGCTCTTCTGCAGCTCCGTCGAGTGCTGGCTCGGGTGTGGGTGCGGACTCCGGTGGCGTCGCTGGGGGCGCGGGCGTCGGTGGGGGCGGGGGCGCGGGCGTCGGCGTGCCACTCGAGTCGGTGTGCGGTGGAGAAGGCGCGACCTCGGGGGAAGGCTCGGCAAGCGCGATCGTCGTGAAGACGAATGCGAGCAGGGATACGCCGAGTGCCGTGGTGGCGATCCTCCCCGTCACGACTGACAGCAAAAGCCGAAGCGCGGTGCGAGTCAATCTCAGGGCGCGCACGCAATCGACGCGCTAGAGTCGATCGCGCGTGCGCCTTCGGATTGGTGCCTTTCAATTTGCTCACGTGCTGGTGATCTGGCTGTGGCATTTTTGCGCGCTGCTCGCGCCGGGCGTCGCCTTTGCACAAGGTCGCCCATCGCACGATGAGGCGCAAAATCGGCTACAGAATGAGACGGAAGGGCAGTCCGCGAACGAACCCGAGGAGAAGTCGCAACCGCAGGAGAGAACCCTGAAGATCACGCCCGGTGCGTTGCCACCGGTCGTGTATCCGAAGACTGCCCTTCGTGTCGGAGTGCTCGATGCCGTACTGAGCGGGGTGGGGGCCACCATGGCGGTGGCCGCATCCGTCGCCGGCCCCAAGAGCGACGGCCCTCACGGGAGCGGAACGCCGTTCGACGAGGCCATCCGCGACGCGCTGCTGCCGAATACGTTCGACATGCAGCTCTTGTTTCGCGACACGAGCGATGCGCTCCTCGGTGCCGCGATCAGCTACGTGTTCATCGGCGACGCCCTGATTCATGCCACCTGGCTACGGAAGAGCCCCGATGTGGGCATTCAAATGGCGCTCATCGACGCCGAGGTGACTCTCCTCACGCTCGGCCTGTCGCAGCTCACGGCCCACGCCGTGGGTCGTGAGCGGCCTTATGGACGAGAATGCGGCGCCGAACTCGACGAAGACTCGGCCCATTGCACCTGGAACGATCGCTACCTGAGCTTCTTCAGCACGCACACGTCGCTCAGCTTCTCGATGGCGGCCGTCACCTGCGCGCACCATCACGCCCTCGGTCTGAGCGGACGGCGACCCTGGATCCCGTGCGTCGTTGGCTTCACCGCGGCGGCCGTCACGGCGTTTTCGCGCATCATGGCCGACCAACACTACATGACGGACGTCATGACCGGCGCAGCCGTCGGTACCTTGGTGGGCTTTGCCGTGCCGGCCGTGCACTACGGAATCGGTCGCCTGCGGCCGCGCGGTGCCCACTCGTCGAATTCGGTCGTCGTCCTTCCCACGTTCGGCGGCGTCACAGTGAGGGGGGTCTGGTAGTGCAGCACCTCCGACTTCGCATCGTCCTGGCGCAGGCGCTCCTGGTGTTCGCGCTCCTCGGTGGATCGCAGCGGGCCTCTGCTCAAGGTTTGGAGACCATGCCGGGCGCTGGCTTTCAGAGCCCCCTCGGTTCGCCCCCCGGCGCGCGCTGGAGCACAGGCCGAGATCGCTGGTTTTTGGCGGGCAGAATCGACGCAGGCTTCCTCTTTCTGCGGCCGCGTGTCTCCGCCGGCTACGGTCGGCCGCACTTCGATTGGATTGGGCTCGACTTCGTCCCGACCGTCGCGTTCTCGGCTGCGGGTGGCTACGCCGGCGGACGAATGGAGGGACGGTTCGTCGAGATCCGGACCGGCCTGCTGTACCAATACTCGTTCAATCGCTCCTTCCTGCCCGAGGCACCGAGCTATGACCTGGTCGATCTCGATGTGCTGGATGGTCCCCGGGCGAGCTACTTTCTGTGGGACAGCGAGCTCGATCTCTACTTTCCGATCGAGCCCTTGCGCATTCGCTACCAAATCCAGCCCGTCGTCGCCGACGGCATCCCCGAAGACCACTACCTCTACTTCGACAATCTGCGGGTCATCTCCGGTCGCGGGCTCACGCTTCGGCAGCGAGCCGGTATCGAGTTCTTTTGGCCGGGAACGACCATCGGCATCGCCCCTGAGGTCGAGTTGGTGTGGCTCGACGCACGAAGCGCGGTCGTCTTCCGAGCCGGCGGGACGGTGCGTTGGCTCCTGTCCGACGAGTTCGAGGTGCGGACGTCGTTTCTGCCCGTCTTCGTCAGCCCCGATCAGCTGGGTCGCGCCAGTAGCGACGTGCTCGAGTTTGCGCTGCGCTGGCGCTGGGCGACCGAATAGCCGGGAGTGCGCGGACCCGCTCAGCCGTGGCTCGCTCAGCCTTCAGTCGTGAGGGGCGCGGTTTCGATGATCCCTCCGCGGCGCAGTCGCGCCATGACCACGCCGCTCAGGACCGCCCAGGCGAGCCCCAAACAGAACCCCGCCAGGACGTCCGTTGCGTAGTGCACACCCAAATAGACGCGACTCGCCCCCACCAGCACCATCACGAGGACGCCGCAGGACACGCAGTACGCCCTGAGCCAGCGGCCATCGACCACCTGCGCCACGAGCACGCCGAGCATCGGATAGACGGCACTGGCGATGACGGAATGTCCGCTCGGAAACGAATAGCTGTCGAGCAGCACGAGCGCATGCGTGGCCATGGGGCGCGGCCGCTCGAAGAGCCCTTTGAATGCGTAGGAGCTCAGCGCCGAAAGCGCGATGCCGACGCCGAAGGCGGTGGCCGTTCGACCGTGTCGCGCCAAAACCAAGTACCCAAGGCAGATGACGACGACGAGGGTGACGATGGGGGCGCTGCCGAGGACCGTCACGTCTTGCCAGAAGGTGCGCACGAAGGCGCTGCCGGCGCGCGTCTCGCCGTCCCCGTGAACCAAGGCGATCACGGCCGAGTCGAGCTGGGTGCGGCCTGTCTGCACGGCCAGCGCCAGGACCAGGAACGACAGCGCAAGGCACCCCAGCGAAAGCCCGACGGCGAGCGGTCCCGAGAGAAATCGGCCCGGACGGCGACCCATGAGGGCAGAACCCTAGCCCAATTTCTCCGCTGCGCCCGAGGCTGCGGGCGTTCTCGTCGTGCGCGCCGCTCAGGAGGCTGCGCGCTCGGAGCGAGGCCGCGCGCGCAGGCCTTCGATGGCCGCATGCAGCTCGGCCGGGCTCACTCCGCCCTGCTCCGCGAGCCAGGCGACGGCGTGATTCGAGTGAGCGTAGGCCCTGGTTTCCCGACGATTGGGCGAGTTCTTCATGAACCACTCGATGGCCGTGATGATGCCGCGAATCAGGGCCGACGTGGTGACGATGGCAATGATGCCACCGAGGTCGGGCACCTTGCCCCAAGCCTCGCCGATGTTCTTGCGCTGCACCGCGTTGGCCTGTGGGTAGCCATCGTCGAGGTCGACGAGGAGCAGGATGGGGCGCTGGTGCGTGCGCGCAGCAACGACGACCCGCTGGAACGCCGCGTGGTATCCGTCGTAGTCAGCGGGATCGTAGGGATGCGCGTAGCGACAGAGCATGATCGCCTTCTGCTCGTTCAGATGACTGGTGAACATACGCCTGGCTCATCCCTCCGCTTCGGATCGTACCAAAAACTCGCGACTCGCCTAGCGAGCGCACAGCGGCCCCCGTGCGGTGCCCTTGGCAGGGTGCTGAAAAAGTCTTTTCAGCACCCTGCGTGCTTCTCCGCGCGGGTCAGTCGGGCGAGCCCGGTGCGAAGAACCCCCTCTTTGTGAGGGGTTTTCGCACCTCCTCTGTCTG
>Ga0315910_10000235_pt1 | contig 60967 bp, 38 predicted proteins | sample EdamamesoilMG_FD_204470 | JGI IMG/M metagenome (GOLD analysis project Ga0315910, IMG submission 204470) | Garden soil microbial communities collected in Santa Monica, California, United States - Edamame soil | ecosystem: Environmental > Terrestrial > Soil > Garden | place: USA: California... | reverse complement strand
GCTGCGGTTGATCGAGCCGCTCGGATCGGCGACCGCGGAGTACGAGAGGCCCACTCCCGTCGTCGTCGTGACGAGCGTGCCGTCGGGCGCGACGAGCTGCGCGCGCAGGTCGTTGAACGGCGGCAGGATCGCGAAGACGCCGAAGTCGGCGTCCATGCAGTGCATGCCGAGGTCGTTCCACGCCAGCAGCACGTGATGGCCCGAGCCGCTGCCGGGATCGGCTCCGTCATCGTCCGCGCGGGGGAACGCGGCTGCGCCGACCGCTCCGGCGCTGATCGCGAGAAGGGACCAACCGACGATTCGGGTACGCATGGGGAATCCTCGCCTCTTGCCGACGGCGCCACCGTCCGAGACGAGCAATGCGCGATCCAATCGGGCGCGACGCAACGGATGCACGAAACGCCGCGTGCATCGGGACGCGACGGCGCGATCCGCCTCGCGCGTCTCGCGCGCCTCGCGCCGATCTGCAGCGCCTGCAATGCAACGCACGCAACGACGCGACGCATGCGCTTTCGTCGCGGGACCGATTGCCCGCCGGCGGAATCGACGAAGCGGAGCCGCCGAGACGGTCGATCGCGGGCGATTCGTTCCCGCAACGGTACGCCCGGTCACTGGCGCGCGAGCGTGGCGACGGCCTCGGTGGTCTCGAACGGCTTGACCTCGACTTCGATCTCCTGCGGCGCGAAGCCGTCGCTGGTGAAGCGGAGCCGCCAATGGCCGGGCGGTGGCGGCGGCACGACGAAGGCGGGGTGATCGGCGAAGGTGCCGCGGGTCGACCCCGTGGCGCCGTGGAGCGTCTCGCTCGCGAAGTGGACGGGGCGCGGGAGACCATCGACGGGCGAGAGGAGCTCGCACGTGGCGCTCACGCCGGTGCCCGCGGCGTCGCGCGCGAAGACGGTGAGGCGGCCGGTCGGGCGCAGCTCGATCGTCCGCTCGCAGGGCAGCGGCGCGTCGAGGACGACCTCGAACGTCTCCGCCTGCCACGTGCCGCCGGCGCCGAACGAGCCGCCGCCCGGCAGGACGGTCACGCGCCACGTTCCCGGGTCGATCTCGCGCCACCAGAAGAGGCCGTCGGCGTCAGGCGCGACGCGCTTCTCGGCCGGGCTCTTCCACGAGCCGTCGAGCGGTTCGAGCCAGAGGCAGGCTCGCTCGACGGGAGGAGCGGGCGCATCCGTGGCAGCGACCAAGCGGAGCGCGAGCGAAGGGCGGGCGCGGCGCCGCTCGAGATCGATCGTGACGCGACGCACCGTCTCGTCGTCGCGCAGGGTGAAGGGTGGCGCGGCCCGTTCGAGGTCGGCGCGATCGAAGAAGAACACGAACGTGCAGCCGGGCGTGCCGGCGAAGACGATGCGGCCGTCGGCGTCGGTTGTCATGCCGAGGCCGCTCGAGCTGCGCCCATCGAGCGACGTGCCGTGGACCGTCATCGGCAGGTCCGGTTGCGGTTGCCCGTCGAGGCAGAGGAGCGCCTCGACACGGATCGTCGTGAGCGTCAGCTCGACGTCGTCGGCCGGCGCCGCGACGACGACGAAGCCATCGTCATCGTCGTCTTCATCGGCACGCGCGACGGCGTGGCACCTCTCGCCACGCGCCTCTCCGATGTGCAGCTTCCACGTGCCGAGCGTCAGGCCGGCGAGCGTGAACGAGCCGTCGTCGCCCGTGATCGTCGCGCGCTCCCGCCACTCCTCGCGCTGATGCTCCCCTGGCATCGGCTTCGGCAACCGCGCGTAGCCGACGACGCGCGCGTACGGCAGTGGCGCGCCGTCGCGGCCGAGCGCGCGGCCGTGGATCGCCGCGCCGCGCCGCAGCACGAACTCGCCCGCGGAGACCTCGTTGCCGGCGACCAGCGCGACCATCGTGTCGGCCGGCATCAACTCCGCGCGCCGCGGATCGAGCGCGTCGTCGCCGTCGCCGTCGATCGAGCCGCCGCTGGCCGTGAGGAGGCGTGCCCCCACCACCGATGCCTCGATCTCGAAGAGCCCCGCCTCGTCGGTCGTGACGCGCCGCGCATCGCCGTCGCCGTCGTCCCAATCGCTCCAGCCGACCGTCGCGTCGGCCACGGGCATCCCCGCCTCGTCGACGACGCGGCCGTGAGCGCGCGCCGACGGCCGCGTCGCGAGCTCGACGGTGAAGTCGTGCGGAGCCGAGAAGAGGGCGCCGCGCGCGTCGGCGATCGGGAGGAACGCCTCGACGTCGACGTAGCGAGGATCGGCGAAGACGACTCCCAGCCCGCGCCAGAGCGGCCGGCCGCCCGCCTCGACCGACGTCGTCGCGGGCGGCAGCGTCACGACGAAGCGCCCCTCGTCGTCGATCGGAGCCGAGCGCACGAGCGTCGCGCGCTGCGCATCGGCGAGGTTCGCCTCGATCGTCGCGAGCAACTCGACCACGACGGGCGACGCGCTCACGATCTCGGGATCGAGCCCGACGACGCGGCCGACGATGCGCCACGCGCCGGCCGGCTCGTCGACCGACGCTGGCGTCGCCGCCTCGGCGAGATCGGACGCGGCGGCAGCGGCGCGATCGCTCGCTGCCGCCGCGACGCGCTCGGCGACGACCGGCAGCGGGAGCGGCGGCGACGACGCTTCGCTCGTGCGCGCCCCTTCGCTCGCCGCGAGCCGCACGCCATCGCCGGAACGTTCCCCAGCGCCGTCGATCGCCCACCACGCCGCGCCGATCGTCACGACCAGCAGCGCCGCCGCTGCGAGTTTCGCGCTCGACGTTGTCGCGCCTGCTGCTGCCGTCGCGACCGACGCGTCGGGATTCGGCGCGCCGCCCGTCCCCCCGCTCCACTCCGCGAACGCCGCGAGCCACGCCGCCCGCCCGCCCGCCGCCTCGCCATCGAGCCGCGCGCGCAGCCGCTCGAGCGCGCGGCGCAGACGGCTGCGAACCGTCGGCTCAGGTTCGCCGCGCCGCCGCGCGATCTCGGCCAGCGAGCGGCCGTCGAGGTAGTGCTCGAGCACGGTCGACCGCTCGCGCTCGTCGAGGCGCGCCACCTCGGCCAGCGCGTGGCGGATCAGATCGAGGCGCAGTGCGAGCGCCGCGGGATCGCCGTCGTCGACGGTGGCGCCGCCGCTCGACCTCGCGACCGCCGACTCGCGTGCCGCCGCCGACTCGTGCGCGGCGCGCCGCCCGTCCGCTCGCCGCCGTTCGCGCGCGACGTTGCGCGCCAGGCCCGACCACCATGCGCGCCAAGAGAAGCCGTCGCGCCGCCCGATGCGCAACGCGCGCAGCCAGGTCTCCTGCGCTAGGTCATCGGCCTCGTGCAGATCGCCCGCGAGGTCGCGCGCCAGCGACCGCACGAATGCCGCGTCGCGCAACCACCGCTGCACCTCGAACGGCTCCGTCGTCTCCATGCCTCCGTGATGGCCGCTCGCGGGCGTACCGATGCGGGAACGAATCGCCCGTCACCAGTCCGGTGTGCGGGAATCGCGGGCGATTCGTTCCCGCATCGGTACGCCCGTTACTTGCCGGCAGAACGTTCCGGGGTCAGTACGTCGGAATCAGCCGCCGTCGCGGTCGTCCTTGTCGCCGCCGTCGTCCTCCACGGCGGGCGGCTCGACCTTCGGTCGCTCGACGGGCGGGAGGTCGCGCTTGGGGCGGCCGTGGTCGCGGAAGACGGTGACCCACTTCTTGAAGTCGCGGTCGTCGGCGGCGAAGAGGCCGGTCGGCATCTCGGAGGGGTAGCGGACGACGCCGGCGGAGTCGATGAAGAGGAGCCACCGCTTCGAGGGCGGCGCGGCGATGCCGTCGGGAACGAAGGGCTGCTGGTGGACCAGGAACTGGACGTCGCGGCCGATCAGCGGGCGGCCGAACTCCTCGAGCTTCTTCCGGTCGGCGGGGTCGAGCGCGGCGGGCAGCGCGACGACGAGCTGCTGCGTCGGCTCGAGGCGCTCGACGAACTGCGCGAACTCGCGGAGGTCCCACTGCAGGCGCGAGGCGAAGGCGGCGCGCGCGGCGTCGTCGGCCAGCGCCTCGCCCGGCGGCGCGAGCCAGAGCAGCAGCGACCCCTGCGACTTGCGCTCGATGCCGGCGCAGGTGCGCGCGCGCGACTGCCACGGCGGCAGCGACCACGCGGTCGTCAGGTCGAAGAGCGTCGGCGGCAGCGTCGTCGCGGGCGCGAGCCGGCTGCGCTCGAGCCGCGTGACCCGCGCGTCCTCGACTTCGATCGCCCCCATGCCGGTCGCGAAGCCGATCAGCCCCTCGATCGCGGCGCCGTCGACCGTGTGGTAGCTGCCGACCGGCTTGCCGTCGATCGCCATCTCGACCAGCGCACCGTCGACCCGCAGCGTCAGCGCGAAGGCCGACTGGCGCGCCGCGAACGGGAAGGCGGCGCCGCTGGTCGCGTAGGGGAGCCCGCCGTCGCGGTCGCGCAGCCCGCTGATCGACCAGCCCATGTCGGTGAACTCGGGCTCCTTCTCGCTCTGCCCGATCGCGTACATGAAATCGCCCGCGCTGAAGGAGAAGCGCAGGTTCGCCTCGCGGTCGGTGTAGCCGAAGATCACCGCGCCGTTGACGAACGAAGTGGTGAAGCGGATGCGCGCGTCGAGCTGCCACGTGCCGGCGAGGATCCACTCCGGCGCGATCGCGAAGCAGTGGATCTGCGCCGCGCCGCGGTCGATGGCTCCGGTCGCGTCGCGCGGCTTGTCGCGGCCGACCTGGAGGTCGCCCTCCTCGTCGACGTACCAGCGTCCCTTCGCGCGCCGCTCCTCGTAGTCGGTGAGGCCGAGCTCCGTGAAGCCGCGCTCGCCGAGCGGACGGGCGGGCGGATCGAAGCCGGCCCGCGCCTTCGACGCGTCGATCGGCGCGCTCGCGCCGCTCGCCGCCGCGCCGAACCACGCGGCCGCCCGCTCGCGCTCGGCGCGCCACGCGGCCGCGGCGACCGGACGATTCGCGCCCTGCGCCGCGATCGCCGCCGCCGCGAGCTCGTCGATCCACGCGCGCACCTTCGGCAACTGCGACGCGAAGGGCGGCGCGCCGACGCGCGCGCCCGCCGGGAACTCGATCGTCTCGCGCGCGACCCACGCCGCATCGCGCCGCGACTCCGCCTCGAGCGCCCCCGCCAGCAGCGCCTCCTCGGCCGGACGGCGACCGTCGACCGAGAGCGCGAAGAGGAAGGCGTGGATCGCGTCCTGCCGCTTGCCCGCCGCGAGCAGCAGGCGCCCGGCCGCCGCCGCCTGGTCCTGGCCGAAGCGCGGCTCGGCGCGATGGCGCGACCAGACCCAAGTCGGCTCGTCCATCACGGTCGGCGAATCGACGTAGCCGGCGTCCTCCGTGTACTCGTGCGTCCACGCCGTCTTCTCGCGCACCTGCCAGTAGAAGCCGGCGATCCACGGCGCCCACGCCGCGACGAACTCGGCGAACTCCTTCGGCCGCCCTTCGCGCCCGTCGCAGAAGCACTGGTCGAAGTGGTCGCGCCACTTCTTCACGCCGCGCGCTTCCTTCATGAACTTCTCGAGACGCGCCTTGAACAGCGGCTGCCCGGACGCGCCCTTGCGCGTGTTGAGGTAGACGTAGAGCGCGAAGCCGGCGACGTAGTTGTCGCGGTAGTCGTCGATCGTGCCGTTGATCAGCTTCGTGAGGTTGTTGCCGTCGCCGTAGCCCTTGATCCAGGCGTTCTCGATCGTCCCCTTCGACGCCCAGTTCTCGACGAAGCGCTCCGACTGCGAGCTGCCGAACGCGCCGCCGGTCCAGACGGCGCGTCCCTCCATCAGCCACGCCGGCATGCCGGGATAGACCGCGCCGTCGAAGCGGTGGGTCAGCTCGTGCGTGAGTCCGTGGCCGAACCCCTCGATCGAGCTGACGCTGAAGCGCAGCGTCGTCACGTCGCCGCTCTGGAAGCCGCCGGCCCACCAGAAGGGCGCGCCCTCCGACTCGAGGCCGGCCGCCTCGGGCACGACGCGGCAGAGGCCGGGCCGCCCGACGAACGGGTCGACGCCGTACCAGCCGGCGAGGCGCTGGTGGTGGAGCTCGATCGTCTCGGTCACGCCGCGCAGCGTGTCGTAGCCGCAGTCGGTCTCGATGCGGTACCACCCCTGCGGGCTCGTGGCGACGCCGGGGTTCGCGAAGCTGTCGTGCGCGCGCGTGAACGCCTCGGCCTGGTCGCCGTCGAGCGCGAGGAGCTCGTCGAGCGTCCACGGCTTCTCGCTCTTGCCGGCCAGCTGCGCGCGCGCCTTCGCGAGGATCGCGTTCGCGCGCTCGCGGAGATCGCCGACGCCGCCCGGCCGCTCGCCTTGCAAATCCTTGCCGAACGCGAGCTGCGTCCCGAGGCCCGCGAGGATGCGGCCCGCCTTGATCGCGTCGGCCGTGCGGCTGTTGGCGAGCGCGCTGCCGGCGAAGGTGTCGAGCGCCTTGACCACCTTGGAGGCGAGCGACGGCGGCAGCGGGATCCGCGGCGAGAGCTCGCCGTCGCGGCCCGAACGCAACTTCGGAGACTCGCGAGCGAGGTCGAGCGCGAAGCGACGCGCCCACCACGCCGGCAGGAGCGCGTCGACCTTGCTCGCGACCTCGCGCTCCTTCGCCGCCGCGAACTTCAGCAGCTCGTCGAAGGCCGCCGCGCGCGCCGCCGCCAGCGCGAGCGGCCGCTCCTCCTCGACGGGCAGCCGCTTGCGCTGCTCGCCGTCGAGCGCGAGCTTCCCGTCAGGCAGCGCCGCGCACGTCGCGAGGCCGAAGAGCGCCAGCTCGCGCGCGTCGGGATCGTCCGCGCACGCCTCGACCAGCAGCGACCAGAGCTCCGCCGAGTCGGGAGCGAAGTCGAGCGCCTTGCGGAAGTGGCCGGCCGCCTCGGCGCGATGGCCGTCGGCCAGCGCCCGCTTGCCCGCCGCCATCGGCGCCGCGACGTCGTCGTGCCGGATCGCGGCCGGCGGCGTCGCGGGCGGCTGCTGCTGCGCGAGGGCGAGCGGGAGGAGAAGGGCGAGGAGTTCGAGCACCGTGCGACCTCGTGCGAAGGACGGACCGCGGAGGCGCGATCATGCCGCGACCCGGGATGATGCCGCGCTCCGACCGACCGCACTCGCTGGAGTTCCGCCGATGCCCTCCCTCGCGACCGCACTGCTGATCTCGCTCGCCGCCGCCGGAGCGCGCGAGGAAGAGGTCGCCTACCGCCACGGCGAGGTCGCGCTGGCGGCCACGCTGCTGCTGCCGGAGGGCGATGGGCCGTTCCCCGCGGTGGTCATCGCCCACGGCTCGGGCAGCAGCGACCGGTCGAACGCGTGGACCGCCGCCTACGCGCGCGACCTCGCGGCGCGCGGCGTCGCGGTGCTCCATCCCGACAAGCGCGGCAGCGGCAAGTCGGGCGGCGATTGGCGCAGCGCGACGATCGAGACGCTCGCGGGCGACGTCGCGGCGGGCGTCGCGTGGTTGGCGGAGCAGGCGGAGATCGACGGCGAGCGGATCGGCGTCATCGGCTTCAGCCAGGGCGGCGCGATCGCGGCGGTCGAGGCGGCGAGCGACGCGAAGTGCCGCTTCGCGATCACGATCTCGGGCGGCACGCAGCCGATGCGCGCGCAGATCGTCCACGAGCTGGTGTCGGAATCGCGGCAGCTCGGCGCGCCGCTGACGACCGACGAGATCGCGCAGCTCGACGCGCTCCACGAGCAGGCGTTCGCGTTCGCGCGCAGCGGCGCCGGCTTCGACGCGCTGCAGGCGGCGCTGACCGAAGCGCGCGCACGCAGCGACCGGCTGCGCGCCGCGCTGCGCGGCCTGCCCGCGACGGCCGACCACTGGGTCTGGGGCTTCGCGCGCGCCGTCGGCGACTTCGATCCGCTCCCCCACTGGCAGCGCCTCGAGAAGCCGGCGCTCCTGGTCTTCGGCGGCCAGGACACGCAGGTCGACGCGCGCGCGAGCGAGGCGCGCCTGCTCGACGCGCTCGGCACGGCGCCGCGGCCGATCGGCGTGCTCCACTTCCAGTCGAACGGCCACGCGCTCCACCGCGACGACCTGCTCGATCTGCTGGCGCGCTTCGCGGCGCGCGGCGGCGCGCCCTGACGTCGCGCGCCCGAGCCGGTCAGATCGCCCGCTTCTTCTTCGCCGGCTTCTCCGGCTCCGCGCCGAGCGCCTTCGCGATCTCCGGCGCCAGCGACGCGATGCGGAACGACCACGCGCGCAGCCGTCCTTCGGCGTCGAGCAGCAGCCAGACGCCGTCGCGGTCGAGTCCGAGCTCGCGGCGCACGAGGCTCTGCTCGAAGTCGGCGCGGTCGATCCAGAGCGCCTCGTCGCCCTGCGCGCGCGCCTCGGCGAGGCAGTCGGCCGCGGTCGCGCCGTCGTGCACCTCGAGGAGCGTCAGCAGCGGCAGTCGCGCGGCCGGCCGCTCCTTGCGCAGCGCCGCGAGCGCGGCGACCTCCGCCTGCTGCGGCTCGCCGAACCAGCCCGGCGTCCAGCAGCGCGAATGGATCAGGCAGGGACGGCCGCGCCACTCGCCGGTCGCGCGCGGCGCATCGGACGAGCGGTCCTCGCCGGCTCCCGCGAACTCGAGCGCGAGCGGCTGCCCGACGCGCTCGCCGAGCTTCTCCACCAGCGCGAGCTCGCTCGCGACCCACTCGTGGCCGGCGAACCGTTCGCGCGTCGTCGCGGCGAGCGCGCGCTGCGCCGCCGGATCGCCGGTGCCGTCGCGCGCCAGCTCCAGCATCACGAAGGCGAGCGTCGGCTCGTCGGGCGCGGCGGCCAGCGACTCGGCCACCAGCGCGCGGCGCTGCTCGAACGAGAGGCCTGCGACCGTCACGGCGGCGAGCGCGCGCGCGGCGGCCGCCGCCGCGACGAGTTCGCCATCGGACTTCCGCTCCAGCCACTCGGCGGTCTCGCGCAGCACCGCGTCGCCGTCCTTCTGCACCGTCGTGAAGAGCGTCCAGCGCTGCCGCATCAGCTCGGCGACGCGCGGATGGCCGCGATGCGAAGTGGCGAGCTCGAGCGCGAGCGCCTGCTGCCGCTCGGCCGCGGCGCGGATCTCCCGGTCGAACTTCGCGATCGACTCGGCGTCGCTCCCCTCCGACATCGACGGGTAGCGCACCGCGTCGTAGTCGCGGACGATCGCGGCCGCGGGACGATCGACGGGCGCGGCGCGCGGCGGCGCGACGCCGAAGCAAGCGACGCCGAGCAGTGCAGCAAGAGCGGCCATCGACGCGACTCCTCGCTCCGTCCCGAGCCTCCGCGCGCCAGCCTACGGAACGGCGCTCCTCCGCTTTCCGGACTGCGGGATCTCCCTCGACTGCCCGGGCCGAGGAGCGCGCCTCGCGACCTGGCGTCAAGCCCGCGCCTCGCGCGCGTCGATGGCCTCGACGCGAGACGGTCGCACCGACCGCTCTCCACGATGATCCGCTCGACCATCGCGTGAGACCCACGGTTCCTCGGCGGCGACCCTCTCGGCAAGGGAGGCAGACGCATGCTGACGAAGCTGCTGTTCGCGCTGTTCTCCTGCCTGCCGCGGTACGCCGAAGAGCGGTCCGCGACGACAGGACGGGTCGAGATCGCCGCGACGGTGTCGGTCGCGAGCGAGACGGTCGCCTCGGTCGTCGCGTTGCCGGGAGGCGAGCTCCACCTGCTCATGGCCCCTTCGCCCGCGGTCGTCGCTGGCGGGACTTCGTGCACCGGCACGACGCCCGACCAGGTGCTGACGACGACGGTGAAGGACCCCGACCATCCCGACGAGCCGTGGGTCGTGACGACCTACCGCCGTCCCGACGAGTCGGAGCCGGCGTTCCTCAAGCGCCATCTCGAGATGGTGCAGGCCGTGCGCGCCGCGCTGAAGGGCTGAGCAACCTCGATCGCTACACTCCGGAGCCGTCAGCCAGCCGCATCGACCGGGAAGTGCGATGCAGCAGCCTTCGGCACCGGACGAGCGCATCCTCGGCGGTTTCCGGATCCTCCGTGAAATCGGCCGCGGCGGGATGGGCGTCGTCTACGAGGCGGCGCACGTCGGCAGCGGGCGGCGCGTCGCGCTCAAGGTCCTCGAGGCGCACCTCACGCTGACCGCGGCGGCGATCGAGCGCTTCGTGCGCGAGGCCCACGCCGCGGCGGCGCTGCGCCATCCCCACCTCGTGCGCGTCGAGCCGGTGCGCCACGAGGCGCGCGTCCACTTCTTCGCGATGGAGCTGGTCGAGGGGGCGTCGCTCGCCGAGATCATCGCGGCGCTGCAGGCGCGGGCCGACGGCGGCTCCGCGGCGCAGGTCTCCGCGAACGCGGCGGCGCTGGCGACGTGGCTCGACCACGACCGCTCCCATCGCGCGGCGCTGCTGCTGACCGGCGTCGCGCGCGCGCTCGACCACGCCCATCGCCGCGGCGTGCTCCACCGCGACGTGAAGCCGTCGAACGTCCTCGTGCGGCGCGACGGCCACGCGCTGCTGATCGACTTCGGCCTCGCGCGCGAGGAGGGGATGCCGGCGCTGACCCACACCGGCGACCTCGTCGGCAGCCCCTACTACCTCGCGCCCGAGCACGTCAAGGGCGGCCACGCGCCCCACGACGTGCGCGGCGACATCTATGGCCTCGGCGTCGTCCTCTACGAGCTGATGACGCTTCGCCGTCCCTTCGAGGCGGCCACGTCGCACGAGTTGCTGGAGAAGATCCACGACGGTGGCGCGCCGCCGCCCCGCAGCCTCGACCCGTCGATCCCGGCGCCGCTCGAGGCGATCTGCCTGCGCGCGATGGCCCACGCGCCGCGCGACCGCTACGAGTCGGCGGCGGCGCTGGCGCGCGACCTCGCCCGCTTCGCGGCGGGACGCGCGGTCGCGGTCCACGCGACGCCGTGGCAGCGGCTGCGCTTCCGCGGCAGCGAGCGCGGACGGCGGCGCACGATCGCGGCCGGGCTCGCCGCTGCGCTGATGGTCGCGCTGCTGGGCATCGCGTGGCGCCTCTGGCCGCGGCCGCCGATCGACGAGGTCGCCGCGCTCTCGAGCGCGGCGCTCGACGTGCGCTGCGAGGCGAGCGGCGCGTCGGTCACGGTCTGGTCCGGCGACGCCGCGACGGGCGAGCCGCTGCTGCGCGCGCTGCTGCCGTTGCGCGAGGCGCTGCGCCTGCCGCCCGGTCGCCATGCGCTGCGCCTCGCGGCGCCGGGCTGCCTGCCGCGCGTGCTCGAGGGCGAGCGCGCGCCGGAGCTCTCGGCCGGCGCGACGCGCGAGCTGGCCGTCTGGCTCGCGCCATGGGAGAGCGTCCTGCGGGCGAAGGCGGCGGGCGCGCTCGTCGCCGCGCTGCCGGGCGACGCGCGCGCTGCCGCGCCGCCCGCGTTGGCGATCGGCCGGCCCGGCGGCTCGATCGAGCAGCTGGTGCGTGGCGCCGACGGGCGCGCCACCGCGTACCTGGTCGCGACGCTGGCGGGCGAGCTGCGTGCGCTGACGGCGGTGCGCGGCGATGCGGCGCGGCTGGCCGCGACCGTGCGCGACGGCGAGGGGCGACGCGTGGTCGCGCTGGCGCGCGACGGCCGCGTGACGCGCGACGAGCGGTTCGCCGCGTCGATCGCGCTGCTGCGCGCGCTCGACGTCGACGGCGACGGGCGCGACGAGCTGCTGGTGGGCGAGGACGTCGGCCGCGTGACGCTGCTCTCCCCGGACGACGCCGAAGCGGAATCGGTCCACTGCCTCGTGAAGGGGACGCTGCTCGACGCGTGCGCGCTGCCGCGGGCGGGCGCGCTCTTCGTGCTGGCGGGCGGCGGACTCTTCCGGATCGCGGAGGGGAAGGCGAAGGCGATCGAGGCGCTCGCGGTGCCCTTCCGCGTCGGCAGCCTCCACGCGCTCGCGGAGGACGACCCGGCGCGCGCGACGGTCGTCGTCGTCGATCCGACGCGGCAGCGCGCGGTCGGCGTCGCGGCCGACGGCACCGTCCGTTTCTCGGCGGAGCTCGGCTCGGAGCCGATCGACGCGGCGGCGGCGCAGGAGCGGCTCTGCGTCGTGCTGGCCGACGGACGCGCCGAGTGGATCGACGGCGACGGCGGGCGGACGGCGGCGGCGATCGAGCCGGGGGCGGTCGTGACGCGCCTGCTCGCGGGCGGCGACGCGGCGACGCTGATCGTCTCGGCGACGGCGCGCGGACTCGCGGCGCGCACGCTCGACGGCGCGCCCGAGTTCGAGATCCCGGCGCGCGCGACGATCGAATCGTTCCAGCCGGTCGACGTCGACGGCGACGGCCGCGACGAGCTCGTCGTCCGCTTCGCGACGGGCGACGTCGAGCTCCTCGCGCGCGCGCCCGACGTGCTGCTGCGCGCGGGCGACGCGGTGCGCGCGCTCGCGACCGGCGCGGGCGCGACGACGATCGACGCGGCCGCGATCGAGGCGAACGGGCGCGTCGTCGTCGTCGACGGGAAGCGCGGCGTCCGTCCGCTCGACGTGACGGGCGGCGCGGTCGCGGTCGCCGTAGCGCCGGCGGGAGGAGCGTCGGCGCTCTGGGTCGCGGGCAGCGACGGCACGTTGCGCGGCTTCGACGAGGCGTTGCGCGAGACCTTCTCGGTCGCGGTGGCCGCCGCGCCGTCGGGCCCGATCGAGCGCATCGCCGCGCTGCGCTGCCGCGACGGCGTGCGCATCGTCGCGAGCGATCCGATCGACGGCCTCTGCGTGCTCACCGCCGACGGCCATCGCGAGGGGCGCTGCCTGCCGCGCGCCGGCGCGACGCTGCGCGACCTCGCGACGGGCGATCTCGACGGCGACGGCGACGACGAGATCGCGACCGCGTGGTCGCCGGGCGGGCTGCTCCTCTTCGACCATCGCCTCCATCCGTCGCGGCCGCGCGCGTCGCCGGCCGAGTGCGTCGCGCTGGCGTTCCTCGCGCCCGACGCGCAGGGGCGGCGCGTGCTGGCGACCGCGTGGAGCGACGCGACGCTGCGCCTCCTCGGCCCGCGCGGCGAGCTGCAGGAGGAGCGCCACTTCGGCGAGTTGCCGACGGCGCTGGTCGCGGCGCGCGCTAGCAAGGGCGGCGACGACGCGACGCTGCTCTGGGTCGGCAGCGAGCGCGGGACGGTCGCGGCGCTGAAACGCGACGGCACGTTCGCGGTCGTCGCGCGCGTCGCCGGCCGCGTGGCCGCGCTGGCGACCGGCGACGCCGACGGCGACGGCGAGGAGGACGTCACGGCGCTGTCGATCGCGCCGCGAGGAGAGGCGCGCGCCGCCGCGTGGTCGAGCCGCGGCGTGGAGCTCCTCGACGTCGCGGCGGCGCGCGACGTCCGCGGCCTCGCGCTGCGCGACGTCGACGGCGACGGCGTTGCGGAGCTCTGGCACGTCGGCCACGATGGCTGCCTCGAAGTCCGCGACGCGCGCGCCGGCCGGCGGTGAGACGGCGCGGAGCGACGCGCCGCCCCGCACGAGGAGCCGCGCGATGCAAGCCGACCTGCCGCCGCCGCCCGGATTCGCGATCGTCGCGCCGGCCGCATGGCGCGGCGCCCTCGAGCCGCTCGCCGCCGCGCGCGCCGCGCAGTGGAAGGTGGAGCTCGTCGCGCTCGAAGAGGTGATGGAGCAGCAGGACGCGGCCGAGGCGGCCGCGGGCGGCGCGACGCACGACGCGCCCGAGCGGCTGAAGCGCTGGCTCCACGAAGGGTGGCGCGCGCGAGGAGTGTCGCACGTCCTGCTGGTCGGCGACTGCGACGTGCTGCCCGTCCGCTTCATGGTGCTCGACCGCGCGACGCCGGCCGCGGCCGACCGCGCCTTCTACGCGTGCGACCTCTACTACGCCGACGTCGCGCGCGCCGACGGCAGCTTCGACGACTGGAACGGCGCCGATCCGGCGAACGGCGGCGATCCGCGCTACTTCGGCGAAGTGCGCGGCGAGACGGAGAAAGCCGGCCCGATCAACTTCGACCGCGTCTCCTACGTCCCCGAGCTCGCCGTCGGCCGCTGGCCCGTGAGCGACCTCGCCGCGCTGCAGGCCGTCGTCGCGAAGACGCTCGCCTGGAAGCCGACGAGCGCCGCGCCGCGCGCGCTCGCCGTCCATGCCGGCGGCTGGATCGACATGCGTGGCGGGACGCAGCAGCTCCTCGACGAGCTGAAGGGCGCCGGCTTCGCCACCACGCGCCAGTTCTTCGGCGACGAAGGCGGCGTCCCGACGCCCGCCAGCGTGAGCGGCGCCGTGCTCGACGCGAAGCAAGGCGGACTCGACCTCGTCCTCCACCTCGGCCACGGCTTCCCCGACGGCTTCGACCGCTGCTTCGGCCCCGCCGAGATCGAAGCCACGCGCGCCGCGCATCCCGCGATCTGGTTCTCCGTCGGCTGCAGCACCGCCAACTTCTGCACCGAGCCGCCCTACGGTCCCTACATCGACGCCGCCGGCATCCCCCATCGCGGCACCGTCGCCGGCGAAGTGTTCACGAGCCCGCCCCCGCCGCCCGCCTGCCTGCAACCCGGTCCGCTCAATGCCACCGGCATCGGCGAGAAGCTGCTGCGATTGCCGACGGGAGGAGCGATCGCCTACGTCGGCTGCAACACCGGCGCGCAACCATGCGCCGTCACGCTGCAGCGCGGGTTCGTCGAGGCGCTGGCGAACGAAGGCGCGAAAGGCATCACCGTCGGCGACGCATGGCGCACCGCGCTCGCGCGTTACTGGGACGACGAACAGCTCGCGACGCTGCAGCCGAACGCCGACTGGTATCCGCCGAGCATCTTCTTCCAGGGGATGAAGTTCATGCTGTTCGGGGATCCGACGGTGAGGGTGAGGTGAGCGGACGCGCGCCGATTCGTCGCGGGGACGAATCGGCGGCGGAAGGCGCGCGGGCGCGTGAAGCGACGCTGGCGGTGGCATTCCTGGGGACGGACCCATGGCTCGACGACGAAGCAGCTCCCTTGGATCGCCCGCCTCGCGACGCGCCAAGCGCGCCGCGCCGCTGGAGCTTCGCGACAGCGCGCCTCATCCGGCCGTGACCGGCTGCTACTCCGTCCAGGAGGCGGCGCATCTGCTGCAACTGCCGACGTCGACCGTGCGCGCCTGGGTTCGCGGACAGCGCTACGAGACTCGCGCAGGAGCTCGTGCTGCCGCGCCGGTGATCCGGATCGATGACCCGCGCAAGCAGTCGCTTTCGTTCCGCAATCTGGTGGAGCTGCACGTCCTGGCGTCGATCCGGCGACGCCATCGGATCAGCCTGTCGAAGGTGCGCGCCGCCGTGCGCTACCTCGAACGCAAGTTCGAGGACGAGCACCCGCTCGCGAGCCGCCGGATGCTGACCGACGGCAAGGACCTCCTCGTGACGGAAGTCGGAAAGCTGCTCAATGCATCGCGCAACGGCCAGATCGAGATCGAGGCGATCGTCGGACGTTTCCTCGATCGCGTCGAGCACGACGCCGAAGGATTGCCGGCCCGCCTCTATCCCGTGACGACACGCGAGGCCGAGCCCGACACGCGGCTGATCGTCCTCGACCCGCGCGTGCAGTTCGGCCGCGCGTGCCTTGCGCAGGGTCGCGTCCCGACCGCCGAGATCGCGGAGCGCTTCGACGCCGGCGAGGCGATCGACTCGCTCGCCGACGACTTCGGGACGAGCCGCGAGTCGATCGAGGCCGCGTTGCGCTTCGAGGCGCGGCGTGCCGCATGAGATGCCCGTCTTCTTCGTCGACCGCTCGCTCGGCAGCCGTCAGGTGGCCGAGCGGCTGCGCGCCGCAGGCGCGCGCGTCGAGGTGCTCGCCGATCACTTCGCGGACGACTGTCCCGATGCGGAGTGGCTCGCAATCGTCGGCCGGCGTGGTTGGTTCGTGCTCACCAAGGACAAGAAAATCCGCCGGCGCCGCGCCGAGCTCGCCGCGATGCGGCGCGCGAGGGTCGGCGTGTTCCTGCTCACCGCCGGCAACCGGACCGGTGCCGAGATGGCGGACGTGCTTTGCGACAGCCTCGAGCGGATGAGCGAGCTCGCCAGGACACAAGGCCGCCCGTTCCTGGCGCTGGTGCGGGCGCATGGGGTCGATGTGTGGAAGGGCGAACGCTGAGGGTCATCGCGACGTGAGAGCGGTCGCTCCGGCGATTCGACAGTGAGGGTGAGGTGAGGAGTCACTCCTTCAGCATGAACCGGAGTTCGGTGCCGCGGTCGCTCGGCTGGAGGTCCACCGTCTGCGTCTCGGTGGCACGGCCGGGAATCATGAGATCGACCTGGTAGGTTCCGATCGGGAGAAGCCGCCCGAAGTTGCTGTTCGGGTTGAGTCGGGCCTGGGTCCAGACGACGCGGCCCGCCTCATCGCGGAGGGTCAGGCTCGCGGCGTCGCCGAGCAGATCAGGGCGCGAGAACTGGACGAGCAGGTTTGCAGCTCGCAGCCACTTGGGCGCCTCGTCGCGCGCGACATCAGCAGCGGGAAGTGCGGGGCCGGCCGCGATCCACAGGCTCCGCTGCTCATCCAACTCCTTCACGCTGAGCCATCGGCGATAGCTCCTTCCGGCGACGAGGCCGGAAATCTCGTAGGCCCCGTCGCTCTGCACTTCGCCGAATACTCCGCCACCGCCGTCGTCGGAGGCGAAGAAGTACGTGGCCTTCTCGACACTCGCGACGTCGGGAAGCGTGACGCGGCCGCGCGCGACGACTCCCTCGTCGATGGCGATGGCGATCGACGTCGTCTCACCGGCGAGCACCTCGATCGCTCGCCGCTGCCTTGCAAAACCGGGCACGTCGACGAGGAGCTCGAAACGGCCGGCCGGGACTCGCACGAACTCGAATCGTCCGGGGGCGATCGACCTCGGGGCGATGTTCTGAGTGGTCCCGGCGAACAGTTGCGCCCCGCCAGTGCGCAGGACCGGGCGACCCGTCGAAGCGTAGGTGAGCGTGCACTCGACGGTCCCGAGCGCCGCCGGATCGGAAGTTCCCGTTGCTTCGTCGCTACCTCCGGCCGAGCCCTCGAGAACGATCTTGATCTCTCCGTCCGCCTCGGTCACTTCGGGCTGGACCACGAACTCCCCCCTGCCCGATCCTGTGTCGAGGCGAACCACCGCGACGACATGCCATGGTCCCGGACCGAGCCCGCGGAAGTCGAACCAACCCGAGCGCGTCTCCATGCACGCGGCGCGGCCGTAATTTGCGTCCCGCCAGAGCTTGCGCGACTCGATCGAAGCGCGGAACACTTCAACGGGCTCCGTCGCTCGAACTGCGGCGACGATGGCGCGGCCGGCTTGGCCGTCGACGTCGACGACTCGGCCGCGCAATCGATGCTCAGGTTGGAGCACGATGCGCAGCTCGCGCGCGTCGGGAGCGATCTCCGCCTCGGCGGGTGCGTAGCCGTCGCCTGTCACGGCGGCGACGGCCCCACGCACCGCTTGCACCTCCAGCCAGCAGCAGCCCGCGGCATCGGTCGACCCCGACCCGTCGATGATGAAGCCGCTGCCCTTCGGCGTCAGGCTGCGCACGGTCGCGCCGGCGACGGCAATTCCCGCTTCGTCGACGATCTCGACGCGCGTTACTGGACGCGGCACGACGACCAGGTCGGGTGCTTCGACGACCTGATCGGCCACCAGCGGCACGCTGATGGTGTCGCACCTCGCGCTCACGATCTCGCCCGCCTCGACTCGCGATGAGATCGGCGCCTTCGTGGCTGCTCCGTCAGCGAGCGCGAGACCGTCGATCTGGTAGCGGCCTCCGTCATCGGTCCGCGCCATCGTCCCCGTCGAATGCTCCGTCCCGTCGAGCTCGCTCCGGTCGTTCCGCCAGCCGCCTGCTTTGCCCGCGACGAAGACGAACGCGCCCGCGACTGGCGTCCCCTGCGGATCGACGACGCGGCCGCGCACGCCGCCCAGACGCGGCAGCTCGAATCGGAGGGTGAGCTCGGCGCCGTCGTCGGGGACGTCGAGTTGCTCCTGCGCCATCCCGCGCTCGTCGGCCATGGCGCAGACGGTGCCGAGATGCCGGCGACCGAGCATCGGTGAGCGCATCCCGACGAGCGTCACGCCCCATGCCGGCACGTGCTCGAGCACGAAGCGCCCGTCGCTTCCGCTGCGCGTCCGGACCGGAGCGCGGCCGGCTCGCGGGTCGAACATCCGCAGCCAGACGTCGGCCCCCTCGATCGGCGCGCCCGTCTCGCGATCGACGACTTGGCCGCGGATCGTCGCGCCACGCACGAGCCAGACGTCGACCTGCCAGCGGCGTTCACCGATCTCGCGCTCGTTGTCGTACGCGACGAAGGTCGCCGGCGCGAATCCGTCGGCGACGACGTCGATCCACGGAGTGACGCCGTCGCCTGCCAGTGACGAGCCATGGCTCGGCCACGCCCGCTCGAAGCGGTAGCGGCCCTCGCCATCGGTGACCGCGCTCTCCGAGACCAACCGATCACCATGGACGCGCCAGCGCACGGTCGCATCGACGACGGGCGCACCCGTCATGTCGCGCACCGTGCCGAAGCAGTCGATGCCGCGCCACAGCGTGACGACGATCCGCTCGCCCGCGCGCGCGCGCGGCCAGAGGCGCGGCTCGAAGCCGGCCGCCGTCACGGTGAAGTCGAGCGTCGAGCGGCCGCCCGCGAGCGCGTCGTCCCACGGCAGCTCGAACGAGCCGTCCGTGGAAGTCGTGATCGTGCCGCTGTTCCAGTCGAACGGTGGCGCGAAGAGCCGATCCGCGCGCGAATCGAGCGGCGCTGCGGGCGCCAACCAACCGACCCGCGCTCCGGCGACCGGCTCGCCCACTTCGTCAACGACGCGACCATGCACGGTCCGAGCTGTTCTCGCTGCGGGCTGGAGATCGCGCTGTGCCGCGACGCCGGAGCGCTCGGCGTCGGCGGCTGCGAGTGCACCTGCATCCGCCGCCTCGCGTCCGCTCGCGACCGCCGCTTCACCTCTCCTCTCGTCCGCTCGCGAGCCGACGACGAACCTCGCCGCCGCCACCAGCGCTGCCACCACGAAGACCGCCGCCACCAGCTTCGTCTTCGTCGCCATCACCACCACTCCCCCGCCTGCCGCTGCGGCACCGACTCCCACTCCCGCTGCTGCCACTCCCTCCCTCGCCATCGCCCACGCCGGGCCGTCGAGCAGCGCCACCAGCGCGACGACGCCGCCGGGCAGGGCGCGCCGTCGCACCAGTTCCGCTCGCACGAGCTCGAGTCCGCGCTTCAGCCGCGTGCGCACCGTCTCGACCGGCACGCCCATCTCGGCCGCGATGGCGCCGGGCTTCTTCTCCTCGAACCAGCGGCGCAGCAGGAGCGAGCGGTAGGGCTCGTCGACGGCGAGCAGCGCGCCGACAACCGCGTGGTGGAGCGTCGCCTGCGAGACGAGCTCGTCGGTCGCGGGCAGCCGCACGTCGGCGGCGGCGAGCTTCTCGCGCGACTCGCGCCGCCGCTCGCTGCGCGCGAAGGTGCGCGCGACGTGGCGCGCCGCCGTCGCGAGCCACGCGCGCGGATGGCGGCCGCTGGCCGGCGGCCGCTGCAGCGCCAGCAGCAGCGTCTGCTGCGCGACGTCGTCGGCCTGCGCGGCGTCGACGACCAGCGACGCCGCGAGCTGGCGCAGCCAACCGGCGTGCTGGAGCAGCCGCTCGATCGCGGCGTCTCCCGAAGTCGAGGGGTCGTGGAGATCCATGCGAACCCTGAAGCGCCGCCGAGCGACGAACCGGTTCGCCGCCGCGATCAGCTGCCCGCGCCGGCCATCGCCCCCATCCCGACTCGTCGCGCGCCGCCGACGTGGCGATACCGCTCCGGCAGGCAGGTGAGCACGATCACCTGGCAGCTCGCGCCGGCCTGCGCGAGAGCGGCGCCCATGCTCTCGAGGCGCTCGGGATCGCTGTAGCCGAGCGCGTCGTCGATGACGAGCGGCGCGCCGCCCTCCTTCGCGACGACGATCGCGCACGCGAGCCGCATGAGGAGCGAGAGCTGCTCGCGCGCGCCGCCGGAGAGGCTGTCGAACGGCACCGTGACGCCGTCGAGCGTCCGCCGCGCGATCGCCAGCGACTCGTCGAGCTCGACCTGCAGCGTCGGGCCGAAGACCAGCTTGCCGAGCCGCTCGACCTGCGCCTGCAACGGCGCGACGTAAGCCGACTGCGCCTCGCGCTTCGCGGCGACCAGCGTCTCGTGCAGCAGCTTCGCGGCGGCGGCGCGCGCGCGCGTGCGCTCGAGCTCCAGCGCGAGGCGGTCGCACGCGGCGGCGGCGGCGGCGTGCCGTTCCGCCAGCCCCTCCTCGCCGCGCAACTGCAGCCGGACGCGCAGGTCGCCCTGCTCGCGCTGCGAGTCGGCGAGCCGGCGCGCGGCGTCGTGCGCGGCGCGGCGCGCGTTCTCGGCGAGCGCGCGAGCCTGCTCGGGCGCGCTCGCCGCGAGCGTGTCGGCCGCCGCCTTCGCCGCGTCCGCCTTGTCCTTCGCGGCGCGGTCGGCGTCGATCCGCGCGCGGGCGAGCGCCTCGTCGCTGACCGATTCGCGCGCGCGCTCCAGCTTCTCCTCGGCCTCGCGGATCGCCTGCTCGGCGAGCTGCACGCGCGTGCCCACCTTCGCGTCGGCGAGGGCGAACTCGTTCGCGCGCTTGCTCGCGCGCTCGAGGCGCTCGTCCGCCTTCTTCAGCTCCTCCCCGCTCCGACGCGCGGCGCCGTCCGCCTCGGTTTCGAGCCGCTTCGCCGCCGCGAGGTCGGCCGGCAGCGGCGGCTGCGGAGCGCGGCGACGCTGGTAGTCGGCGACGCGCTTCGCCAGCGACTCGACCTTCGCGCGCAACTGCTCCTCGCTGAGGTCGCGCAAGCTCTCGGCGAGCTGCTTCTCCTGCTCCTTCTTGACGCGCGTCGCTTCGACGCGCGCGTCGCGGCTCCGGCGGGCGGCGGCGGGATCGGCGGCCTGCGCCGCGCGCAACCGCGTCTCGAGCGCGGCCTGCGCCTGCTCCAGCGCGGCGCGCAGCCCGGTCGCGCCGCTGCCGGCGACGATCTCGACGTCGGCGACGCCGGGCAGCTCGATCTTCAGCGACCGCTCGACCGCGCGTTCGACGGTCTCGCCGGCGCGCAACGGCGCCGCCTTCCCGTCGAGCCGCGGCTCGACCGGCGCGCGCGCGGTCACGGTCACGCGCGCGCTGCCGACGGTCAGTCGCGCCTGCGCCTCGACGACCTCGCGCTGCGCCGCCTCGATCGCGTCGACGACGCTGTCGGTCACGACGGGACCTTCGAGCGTCTCCTCCGCCGCGGCGAGCGCCTTCCTCGCCTGCTCGACGCGCACGACCCGTTCGCGCACCTGCACGAGGTCGAGCTCGTCGTGGCGGAACTCGCGGTCCTTGCGGCGCAGCTCGAGCAGCTCGCTGGCGGTGGCGGCGGCCTCGCGGGCGCCCTGTTCCGCCCGCCGCGCCTCGCCGAGCTCGTGCTCGGCGCTCGTCCTCCCGGGAGCCGCGAGCTCGAGCTCCTCCCGCAGCGCCGCGTGCTCCTTCGTCCGCGCGGTCACGTCGCTCACGAGGGCGCCGCGCCGCTCCACCGCCTCCGCGGCGGCGCGCGCCTTCACGCCCGCCTCCGAGCTCTCGGCCCTCGCGGTCGCCGCCGCGCCTTCGAGCTGGCGCAGCGATTCGAGCGTCTCGTCGTGCTTCTTCACGACGAGCGCGAGCTGCGACGCGTCGCTCTCCAGCCGCCCGACGTCGCGCCGCAACTGCTCGCTGCGCGCCACGTCGGCCTCGAGCTTCGCGAGCTCCTGCCCGCTCTCGTCGCGCGTCCGTCGTTGCGCGTCGAGCGCGTCGTGCCGGCCGCGCAGCTCCTGTTTCTCCAGCCCGGTCGGCGTGAACCAGCGCTCGAACTCGCCGCGCGCCGCGTCGAGCAGCGACTCCTCGCGCTCGCCCGCGCGCGCCGAGCCCGCCGCCGCGTCGAGCGCGGCCGAGAGGCGCGTCTGCTCGCCGAGCGCGGGGCCCTCGAGCCGCGTCACGCCCTGCTCGATGCGCAGCGCCTTCCAGAGCGCGACGTCGATCGTCTCGGCCAGCATCGCGGCGGCGCGCTCGTGCGCCGGGCGACCGGTCAGGTTCTCGGGCCGCGGCTTCGTGATCGCGAGGCGCGTCTCGTGCTTCTTGTGGAAGCGCTTCGAGTAGGTGAACGCGTAGGGCCCCGTCTCGACGTCCGCCTCGATCTCGGCGCCTTCGTCGCGATGGACGGGCTTGAGCGCCCGCACGTCGCCGTGCCGGCTGTCGTCGAGGTAGTCGAAGAGCACGCCGATCGCCTCGGCGATCGACGACTTGCCCGCCTCGTTGCGCCCTTCGACGATCGTGACGCCGCGCTCGGCGAAACGGAGCTCCGCGTCGGCGACGCCGCGGTAGTTGCGCAGGCGCAGGCGCAGCAGCTTCACGCCTTCCCCTTCGCGAGGCGCAGCAGCAGTCCCAGCGCGTCGCGCGCGACCGCGGCGTCGGGCGTCGCTCCCGCCGCCTGTTCGCGCAGCCGCGCGACCGCGGTCGCCGCGAATCCCGCGAGGCCGACGCCGGCGAAGTCGGCGTCCTCGGGGACGACGGCGAGGTCGCTCGCGCGCTGCGAGACCTCGAGCGCCGCGAGCGTCTCGCCCGCTTCCTCCAGCGCCGCGTCGAGCGCGGCGCGCTGCGTCACGGTGAGCGTGCCGACGAGGTCGAGCTTGACGATCGTGCGCGCCTTGTCGGCGATCTCGCCGAGCTTCGCGCGCAGCAGCTCGACGTCGACGGCGCCGGTCAGCTCGAACCTCTCGCGGCGATAGGTCCAGGTGGCGATCCGGTGCGGCCGCGCCTCCACGCGGTCGCGCGCGACGTCGACGACCAGCGCATGGCCGGGCGCCGTCTCGTCGTAATCGGTCGGCTCGGGCGCGCCGGCGTAGCGGACGCGGCCGGTGGCGCCGACGTCGGTCAGCGAATGGCGGTCGCCGAGGGCGAGGTAGTGGAGCTTGCCGTCGGCGATCGCGCGCTCGGCGGCGGCGAGCGAGATCGCGGCGGGATCGCCCGCGTCGGGCGAGAGCGCGTCGACGGCGCCGTGCGCGACGACGATGCGCACGCCACCGCCCATCGGCGGCAGCGGCTCGAGCGCGGCGGCGACGAGGTCGCGCAGCGGCCGCTTGCTGCTCCACGGGGCGCCGACGATCTCGACGTCGGGCCGCAACGCGACGGGCTCGGCGCTCTCCAGCACGCGGACGTTCGCCGGCTTCTTCGCGACGAAGGTCGCGGAGCGGAACACCGAGGCCGCGTCGAGCGGGTCGTGGTTGCCCGGCAGCAGGAAGAGCGGGACCGCGATCGTCGCCAGCGCCTCGCACGCGCGCGCGATCGTCTTGCGGTCGACGGCGTTGTGCTCGAAGACGTCGCCGCAGCAGACGATCGCCTCGCACGACTGCTCGCGCGCGAGGCGGCCGATGGCGACGATCGCCTCGAAGCGCGCCTGCGTGAAGCGCGCCTGGGCGTCGGCGTCGAGGTAGTGCCTCGTCATGCCGAGCTGCCAGTCGCCGGTGTGCAGGAGCCGGAAAGCCATTCGCGCGAGGTTCGCGGTTCCTCGGGAGCCGGTCAACGCGCAGGCGCCGCGGGGGATCGCTCGTCTTGTGGGCCCCGGAAAGTCGCGCTAAGACGGCCGCGCCCCTGGAGACGTGAGATGCGCCGGAGCGGAACGGGTCGAAAGGTCGTCGCGGTCGCGGCGGCCTGGGTCCTCGCGAGCGTCGCGGCGCGAGCGCAGCTCGGTCCGATGCCGGCGCCGCCGGAGAACCCGGTCACGCCGCAGAAGGCGGTGCTGGGCAAGATCCTCTACTGGGACGAGCAGCTCTCCAGCGACAACACGATGGCGTGCGGCACGTGCCATCAGCCGCGGCAGGGCGGCGCCGATCCGAAGTGGGTCCGCACCGCCGGTCCCGACGCCGTGCTCCACACGCCGGACGACCAGTTCGGCTCGCCGGCGATGCGCCTCGCCGATTCGTTCGGGCAGTACAAGCCGTCGGCCTACTTCGGGATGGAGCGGCAGGTCACGGGCCGCGTGTCGCCGGAGTTCATGGCGGCCGGCTACTTCACGACGCTCTTCTGGGACGGGCGCGCGCCGACGACGTTCGTCGATCCGCTGACGGGACTGCAGCTGATCAAGACGGGCGGCGCGCTCGAGAGCCAGCTCGTACAGCCGCCGGTGTCGTCGGGCGAGATGGCGCACGAGGGGCGCGACTGGAACGACATCGTGAAGAAGATCGGGCGCGTGCGGCCGCTGGCGCTCGCCAGCAACTTCCCGCCCGACGTCGTCAGCGCGCTGGCGGCGAGCCCGACCTACCCCGCGCTCTTCGCCGCGGCGTACGGCAACACGACGATCACGGTCGAGCGGATCGCCTTCGCGATCGCGACCTACGAACGGTCGCTGGCGCCGCGCCGGACGCTGTGGGACCAGTTCATGCTGGGCAACACCACGAAGCTGTCGCCGGCGCAGCAGCGAGGGTGGGCGCTCTTCACGGGCAAGGGGCGCTGCAACCTCTGCCACATCCCGCCGCTCTTCGCCGACGACCTCTTCCACAACGTCGGCGTCCGGCCGTGGCAGGAGGACGCCGGCCTGATGAACGTGACGGGGAACTTCGCCGACCGCGGGCTGTTCCGCACGCCGACGCTGCGCAACTCGGGGCTCCGGCGCCGCTGGATGCACAACGGGCGGTTCGGCGACATGAACCACGTGCTCGACATGTACGTGACGGGCGGCGACTTCACCGACAACCTCGATCCGCTGATCATCCCGCTCAACATCACGCCGCTCGAGAAGATGGATCTCTACGACTTCGTCGTCGACGGGCTCACCGATCCCGACATCCGCGACGAGAAGGGGATCTACGCGCGGCCGACGCTGCACTCGGAGCAGTCGACGACCAACCCGACGCTGATCGGCGCGCCGACCACGGGAAGCAGCGGCTACGCGCCGGTGATGGTGGCGGAGGCGCCGCCGAACCTCGGCAACGACGGCTTCAAGCTCGGCGTGAACACCGGGCGCGGCGGCGCGGTCGCGCTGCTGGCGATCGGCCCCGATGCGGCGCTGCCCGGCGCGAACCTGAACGGCATCCCGCTCTACGTGAGCGAGACGCCGCTGCCCTACCTGATCCCGCTCGTGCTCAACGGCGCCGGCGACGGGCAGGGCTTCGCGACGGTCGTGCTGCCGCTCTCCGACGACCCGAGCCTCGCGGGCCAGGACTGGTACGCGCAGTGGTTCATCGACGACCCCGCCGCCATCGGCAGCTGGTCCACCACCGCCGGCGCGCAGCTGGTGCTGCAGCAGTAACGGCCGCGATCACCGACGACGCGAGAGGCCGAGCGCCTTGATGCGCGAGGCGAGCGTCGTCGGCTTCATGCCGAGCAGCGCGGCGGCGCCGGAGGCTCCGAAGACGCGGCCGTTCGTGCGCGCGAGGGCGGCTTCGATCGAGCGGCGTTCGCGGTGGCGCCATTCGTCGCGCGTCTCGAGCGAGGGCGCGTCGCTCGTGACGTCGCTCCCGTTCGCGGCGTCGCGCGGACGCGAGCGCGACGGCGAAGCCGGCGCCGGCAGGTCGAAGCGCAGCGGGCCGCCCTGCGCCAGGATCACGGCGCGCTCGACGACGTTCTGCAGCTCGCGCACGTTGCCGGGCCAGTCGTAGCGCTCGAGCGACTCGACGGCGCCGCGGGTGAGGCGCGGCGTCCTCGCCCCGAGTCGGCGCGCGGCGGCGGCGACGAAGTGGGCGGCGAGCGGGCCGACGTCGTCGCGGCGCTCGCGCAGCGGCGGCACGTCGAGCGGGAAGACGGCGAGCCGGAAGAAGAGGTCCTGCCGGAAGCGGCCCGCCTCGACCTCGCGCCGCAGGTCGCGATGGGTCGCGGCGACGACGCGCACGTCGGCCTTGCGCGGACGCGGGTCGCCGACGCGCTCGTACTCGCGCTCCTGGAGGACGCGCAGCAGCTTCGCCTGCATCGGCGGCGGCAGCTCCGCGACCTCGTCGAGGAAGAGGGTGCCGTGCTCGGCGAGCTCGAAGCGCCCCGGCTGGTCGCGCAGCGCGCCGGTGAAGGAGCCCTTCGCGTGGCCGAAGAACTCGCTCTCGAAGAGGCTCTCGGCGATGGCGCCGCAGTTCACCTTGATCAGCGGCCGCTCGCGCCGCGGGCTGCCGGCGTGGAGCGCCCGCGCGACCAGCTCCTTGCCGGTGCCGCTCTCGCCCGTGATCAGGACGGTCGCCTCGGTCGGCGCGACGACCGCGATCTGCTGGCGGACCTTCGCGAGGCCGGGGCTCGCGCCGACGAACTCGCCGGCGCCGAGCGCGCTGGTGACCTCCTCGCGCAGGTAGTCGTTCTCCTGCTCGAGGCGGCGGCGCAGCGCCTCGACCTCGGTGAACGCGCTCGCGTTCGCGAGCGTGATCGCGGTGAAGTCGGCGAAGGTGCGCAGCCAGCGGAGCGCGTCGTCGGAGAGCTCGTCGCGGTCGAAGAGGCCCATCACTCCCAGCACCTCGCCGCGCGACACGAGCGGCATGCCGGCGAAGGTGCGCACCCCCTCGCTCCGCATCCACGCCGGATCGCAGAGCCACTCCTCGCTGCGGCGCACGTCGCGGACGACCCGCTCCTCCCCCGTCTTCGCGACGATGCCGAGCTGACGGCCGGCCAGCGGCAGGCGGCGGAAGCGGTCGTCGATCGCGTCGTTCAGGCCGCCCGCCTCCTTCGGATTGCCGGCGCTCGCGACGAGGTGGAGGCAGCGGCTCTGGTCGGGGCACTCCGCGCGCAGCGGACAGGTCCCGCACTGGTCGCCCGGCCGCAGCAGCCAGAGGCGGGCGAGCGCGACGTGGTCGCACTCGGCGACGCCGCGCACGACGGAGCGCATCAGCTCGACCGGGTCGCGCCCTTGCGCCATCGCGACCATCAGCTGCGGGAAGGCGGCGGGGTTCATGGGCGCGGGACGTTACGACGAGTCGTAGTCATCCGCTACGACGGATCGTGATCTACGACTTGTCGTAGCAGTGACAGAGCCGCCAAGAATCGCCGCAAACCATTGCCGTGAGGTCTCTTGAGCGCTGCGACGGTGGTTCGGCACCGCCGCTGCTCTTCCCTCCTCCGCTCGTCGCACCTCTGCGACGACCCATCCCTGGAGGAACGACCATGTCCCGCATCGCCCTCGTCGACCCGGCCCGCACCGAAGGCAAGACGAAGCAGCAGCTCGCGGCCTTCGAGTCGAAGCTCGGCGTCGTCCCGAACATGACGCGCGTGATGGCGCAGGCGCCCGCGGTGCTCGACGGCTACGTCGCGCTCAGCGGCGCGCTCGGCGCGGGGAAGCTCTCCGCGAAGGTGCGCGAGCAGGTCGCGCTGGCCGTCGCCGAGACCAACCTCTGCCGCTACTGCCTCGGCGCCCACGCCGCGATCGGCGCGAAGGTCGGCCTCACGCCCGCCGAGATCGACGCGGCGCGCCGCGCCACGGCCACCGACCCGAAGGCCGCCGCGATCGTCCGCCTGGCGCGCGCGATCGTCACGCAGCGCGGCGAGGTGAGCGACGCGGAGCTGCAGAAGGCGCGCGCCGCCGGTCTCGGCGACGGCGAGCTGCTCGAGGTCGTCGCGAACGTCGCGCTCAACCTCTTCACCAACTACGTCAACCACGTCGCGCGCACGCCCGTCGACTTCCCCGAAGTCGCGGCGCTGGCCTGAGCGGCGCGCAAGGAGACTCCCATGGAATCACGCGTCGCCCTCATCACCGGTGCCTCGAGCGGCATCGGCCTCGACCTCGCCAAGACCCTGCTCGAACGCGGCTATCGCGTCGTCGGCCTGTCGCGCGACGCGACGCGCCGCAAGACGCTCGCGCCGTCGGAGCGGCTCGCCGTGCTGGACGGCGACGTCGGCGATCCTGCCACCGCGCGGCGCGCCGTCGACGAGGCGGTCGGCCGCTTCGGGCAGCTCGACCTGCTGGTGAACAACGCCGGGATCTTCGTGGTGAAGCCGTTCACCGACTACTCGGCCGACGACTACGCCGCGCTGCTGCGCACCAACTTCGCCGGCTTCTTCCACATGACGCAGGCGGCGCTGCGGGCGATGGCGCCGCGCGCGTCGGGCCATGTCGTGAACGTGAGCACGTCGCTGGTGGCGACGCCGGTGGCGGGCGTGCCGAGCTCGCTGCCGATCCTGATCAAGGGCGGCATCGAGGCGGCGACCCGCTCGCTGGCGATCGAGTACGCGCCGCGCAAGATCCGCGTGAACACCGTCGCAGCCGGGATCATCGACACGCCGATGCACGCGCCGACCAGCCACGCCGCGCTGGCGGGCATGAGCCCGGCGCAGCGGATCGGCCGCGTCGACGAGGTCACGGACGCGGTGCTCTACCTCGAGTCGGCGCCCTTCGTCTCGGGCGAGGTCCTCCACGTCGACGGCGGCGCGCACGCCGGGAAGTGGTGAGCGCGATGGAGTCGACGCGAAGCGATCGTTCGACCGCCGCGGTGAAGGAGCGACTGCGCGCGCTCGGCCTCGAGCTGCCGAAGCCGAGCGCGCCGGCCGGGAGCTACGAGCCGTGGCGGCTCGACCGCGGCGTCGGCTGGCTCGCCGCGCAACTGCCGTCGCGCGACGGTCGCTCCGTGATGCACGGCCGCGTCGGCGCCGAGCTGACGCCGGAGCAGGGACGCGACGCCGCGCGCCTCGCCGCGCTCAGCGCGCTCGCGCGGATCGAGCAGGCGCTCGGCGGTTTCGAGCGGCTGCGCGGACTGCTGCGCGTCGACGGCCACGTCGCCTCGGCGGACCGGTTCGTCGAGCAGCCGCAGGTGCTCGACGGCGCGTCGGAGCTCTTCCTCGCCGCGCTCGGCGACCGCGGCCGCCACGCCCGCACCGCGTTCGCCGCGCCGCGCCTGCCGCTCGACAACAGCATCGAGCTCGCGATCACGTTCGCGTACGAGGAAGAGTGAACGCGGCGCCACGACAGATTGGCCGATCTCGCTGCCGTTTCGGTCCAGGACCAAAACAGCAGGATTCCTGGACTTTCTGACGCACCGCGCGGGAGTGCGGAAGAAGCGGGCGATTCGTTCCCGGATCAGTACGCCGGCGGCGCGGAGGGGCACGTCGCGACGTCGAAGTCGACGAGGCGGCCGCCGTCGGACGCGGCCCAGCCGGTGACCTGCAGCCGCGCGCCGTCGAAGCGGACCTCCTCGAGGTGGCGCCGGCACCAGGTCGCAAGGAGCGGCTCAGTCATCGATGGGGTGCCGTCGTCCCCGCCGCTCCGCAACGGGTTGGCGACGGCCGCCGCCGTGAACCCGTTGCGAAGTGGCGGTCACCGGGCGATCACTCGAGCGGCCGCCAGCTGCGGTTGTCCTTGGCCATGAGGTCGTCGGCTTCCTTGGGACCGTGGCTGCCGGCGGGGTAGTTGGGGAAGTTGCGCGGCGGCAGCGACTGCCAGACGTCGAGCAGCGGGGCGACGACGCGCCACGACGCCTCGACCATGTCGGCGCGCTGGAAGAGCGTCGCGTCGCCGGCCATGGCGTCGTAGAGGAGGCGCTCGTAGCCGGTCGACGGCGTCGTGCCGAAGTGGTCGGCGTACTTGAAGTCCATCTGCACGCGGCCGAGGCGGACGGTCGCGCCGGGCACCTTGGCCCCGAAGACGAGCGAGATCCCCTCGTTCGGCTGCACGTTGATGACGATCTGGTTCGGCGTGAGCTTGTCGATCGGCGTGTCGCGGAAGAGCGTGTACGGCGGCCGCTTGAAGACGACGGCGATCTCCGTCGTGCGGCGCGTCATCGCCTTGCCGACGCGCAGGTAGAAGGGCACGCCGGTCCAGCGCCAGTTGTCGACGTTGAGCTTCATCGCGACGTAGGTCTCGGTGCGCGAGTCGGGGCGCACCTTCGGCGTCGCGCGGTAGGCGGGGAGCTTGCGCCCGCCGACCTGCCCGTCGCCGTACTGGCCGCGCACCGTGCGCGCCAGCACCTCCTCGGGCGTCATCGGCTGCATCGCGCGCAGCACCTTCGTCTGCTCGTCGCGGACCGCGTCGGCCTCGAAGCTGATGGGCGGCTCCATCGCCACCAGCGAGATCAGCTGGAAGATGTGGTTCGGGACCATGTCGCGCAGCGCGCCGCTCTTGTCGTAGTAGTCGCCGCGCGACTCGACGCCGACGGTCTCCGCCACGGTGATCTGCACGTGGTCGACGTAGCGGCGGTTCCAGATCGGCTCGAAGATCCCGTTCGCGAACCGGAACATCATCAGGTTCTGGACGGTCTCCTTCCCGAGGTAGTGGTCGATCCGGTAGATCTGCCGCTCGTCCATCAGGCGGCGCAGGTCCGCGTTGAGCGCGCGCGCCGACTCGTAGTCGCGGCCGAACGGCTTCTCGACGATCACGCGGCGCCAGCGCCCCTCGGCCTCCTGCACGAGGCCGGCGGCGGAGAGCTTGCCGACGACCTCGCCGAAGAACTCGGGCGCGGTCGCGAGGTAGTAGAGGACGTTGCCGCGCGTGCCGCGCTCCTTCTCGACGCGCGCCAGCACGGCGGAGAGCTTCTGGAAGGCGTCGGCCTCGTTGAAGTCGGCCTGGCAGTAGTAGACGCGCTCGCGCAGCCAGCCCCACTGCTGCGGCGTGAGCTCGCTGGTCGCGAACTCGCGCATGTCGGCCTCGAGCTTCGCGCGGTAGCCCTCGTCGCCGATCCCCTGGCGCGCGAAGCCGACGACCGCGAAGTCGTCCGACAGCAGCCCCTCGCGCAGCAGGTTGTAGAGCGCCGGGATGAGCTTGCGCTTCGTGAGGTCGCCGCCGGCGCCGAAGATCACCAGCGCGCACGGCCCCACCGGCTTGCCCGACGAGAGCGGCTCGACGGCGTTCATCTCGCTCGCTCCCGCCTTCGTCGACGTCGGTTCCTTCACGCGAGCGCCTCCGTCACGCCATCGGCGAGCTTCTTCAATCCGGCAGCGACGTCGCTGCCGAGGTGGATGCGCAGCGCCCGCCGGCCCCGCTCCGCCAGCACCTCGAAGTCGCCGCGCGCCTGCGCCGCCTTCACGACGCCGAAGCCGTACTTCGCGCCCGGCACCGCCGCGTCGCGCGCGTCGTCGCACGTGACCTGCAGGAAGAGGCCCGAGTTCGGCCCGCCCTTGTAGGCCTGGCCGGTCGAGTGGAGGAAGCGCGGCCCGAAGCCCAGCACCGTCGCCACGCGCTTCGCGTCGCGCACCTCGTGGCGCATCCGCTGCAGCAGCGACTCGTGCGTCGCGGTCATGTCGAGGTAGGCGAGGAAGCCGGCGTAGTCGCCCGGCTTCGCGCGCGCGAAGTGGGCGCGCAGCAGCTTGGCGAGCGTCGCGCCCGCGCCCGCCGCCTTCGTCAGCTCGCCCGCGTTGCGCGCGTCGCCGAAGAGCTTCACGCCGTCGCCGCTCCAGAAGGGCTGCTCGGCCGGCAGGGCGCCGGTCTGCTCGTACGCGGCCGTGATCTTCTTCGTGGCGATCTTGCTCGCCTCGACGTCGGGCTGGTCGAAGGGATGGATGCCGAGCACGGAGCCGGCGACCGCGGTCGCGACCTCGAGCACGAACATCTCGCCCGCGAGGTCGTAGCGGTCGGCCATCGGGATGCGGACGACCGGATGGCCCGCGGCCGCCAGCGCGGCGAGCGCGTCGCTGGTGCGCGCGTCGACCTGGCCCGGCAGCTCGAAGCTGAGGAAGACGCGGTCGGCGCCGTACCGTTCCGGCGCGCCAAGCCGCTCGCGATCGACCGGGATCAGCCCCTTGCCCTGCTTGCCCGTCGACTCGGCGACGAGCTGCTCGATCCACGCGCCGAAGTCGGCGATGCCGGGCGACGTGACGATCGTCAGCTTGTCGCGCCCCATCTTCGCGGCTGCGCCGAGCAGCAGGCCGAGATGGACGCCGGGGTTCTCCGAGACCGCCGTCGCCTTGCAGGCGCGCTCCATCGCCGCCGCGCGCTCGAGCAGCTTCGCCACGTCGAGGCCCATCGCCGCGGCCGGCACGAGGCCGAAATCGGAGAGCGCCGAGTAGCGGCCGCCGACGCTCTTCATGCCGTGGTAGACGCGACGGAAGCCGTCCTGCTGCGCCGCGTCCTCCATGTGCGAGCCGGGATCGGTCACGGCGATGAAGCGGCGTCCCGCCTCCTTCGCGCCGACCACCTGCTTCACGCGCTCGAAGAACCACGCCTTGAAGATGTTGGGCTCGAGCGTGCTGCCCGACTTGCTGGAGACGCAGAAGAGCGTGCGCGTCAGGTCGATGCGCCGCTCGGTCGCGTGGAGCTGCGCCGGGTCGGTCGAGTCGAGGACGACGAGCTGCGGCATCTCCGGCAGCTTCCCGAACGTCTCGGCCCACACCTCGGGGCAGAGGCTCGAGCCGCCCATGCCGAGCAGGCAGACGTGGGTGAAGCCGGCCTCCTTCACCTCCTTCGCGAGCTCCGCGAACTTGTCGAGCTGCTTGCGCTGGAGGTCGACGATCGTCAGCCAGCCGGTCCAGTGCGCCTCGTCGCCGCCGGTCCAGAGCGTCGCGTCGGAGGCCCACAGCCGCGCGACCTTGCCGCCGCTCGCCCATTCGCCGGCGAGCTGCGCGTGGGCCGCCGCGAGCGCGGCCGGCAGCTTCGCGATCACGCGTCCGCCGCCGTCGGCCGGCACCGCGCCGCTCGGCTCGACCGGCGTGCCGCCGTGCTTGGCGACGGCGGCGAGCAGCTTGTCGAAGGCGTCCTTGAAGAGCTTCACGCCGTCGGCCAGCAGCTGGTCGGTCGCGCTCTTCAGCGAGACGCCGACGCCGGCCAGCTCGGAGAGCGTCTTCTTCGCGCCGTCGAGGTCGGCGGCCAGCGTCGCCTTCACGACGCCGTGCTCCTTGAACGCGTCGTAGGTCGCGGGCGGGATCGTCTCGACCGTCTCCGGCCCGATCAGCTCCTCGACGTAGACGACGTCGCGGTACTTCGGGTTCTTCGTGCTGGTCGAGGCCCACAGCAGCCGCTGCGGCTGCGCGCCCTTCGCGGCCAGCGCCGCCCAGCGCGGCCCCGCCTTGAGCGAAAGGTAGTGCTGGTAGGCGAGCTTCGCGTTCGCGATCGCGACCTTGCCCAGCAGCGCCTCGACGCGCGCCTTCGTGGCCGGCGTCGTCGCCGCCTTCGCCAGCGCCTCGAGCTTGCCGTCGATCAGCGAGTCGATGCGGCTGATGAAGAAGCTCGCCACCGACGCGACGCGGCCGGGATCGCCGCCCTTCGCCGCGAACCGCTCGAGGCCGGCCAGCCACGCATCGGCCACCGCCTCGTAGGCGTCGACGCTGAAGAGGAGCGTGATGTTGACGTTGATGCCGTCGGCGAGGAGGTCGCGCACCGCGGGGATGCAGGGCGGCGTCGCCGGCACCTTGATCATCAGGTTGGGCCGGTCGACCGCCTTCCAGAGGCGCCGCGCCTCGTCGAGCGTGCCGGCGCGATCGAACGCAAGGTCGGGCGAGACTTCGAGGCTGACGTAGCCGTCGAGGCGCTTCGTCGACTCGAAGACCGGCTTCATCAGGTCGCACGCCGCCTGGATGTCGGCGATGGCCAGGCGCTCGAAGACCGCCTTCGGATGGCGCGCGCACTCGGCGCCCGCCGCGGCGAGCTCCTTCGCGTAGTCCTTCGAGCCGGCGATCGCCTTCTCGAAGATCGCGGGGTTGCTGGTCATCCCGCGCAACCCGTCGCCCGCGATCATCCGCGCGAGCGACCCGTCGTGGAGCATGCTGCGCTGGATGAAGTCGAGCCAGACCGACTGGCCGGCCGCGTTCAGTTGCGCCAGTCGCGCTGCGCTGGAAGAGGTGAGTGAGCTCATGGGTGGCGCCTCGTGCTTCGCCGCCCGTCCGCGCCGGCGGCAACCGCCCGCGCAGTATCGGCGGGAAGCGGAAAAAACTTCAGGGTGCCCAGGGATCCGCGGGCGCTGACGCGGCCGCGCGACCGCCGTCGTCGCGCCGCGCGGCGCTCCCCGTGCGCCGCGTGATTGAACCGGTTCTTAACGCGGGGCGCCGCTACGACTCCTCCGACTCGAGGAGCGTGGACATGGACGTCGTCTTCGTGCTGGTCGCCGTCGCCTTCTTCGCCGCGTGCGACCTCTTCGTCGCGCGCGTGGCGGACCGGCTGTGAACGGCCTCCATCTGGTCGGCGCGATCGTCGCGGCGGGGCTCTTCGCCTACCTCGTCGTCGCGCTGCTGAAGCCGGAGCGCTTCGAATGAGCGCCCTCTCGTGGCTGCAGATCGTCCTCTTCCTCGTCGTGCTGCTGGCGCTCGCGCGGCCGCTCGGCGCATGGATGGCGCGCGTGTACCAGGGCCAGCCCTGCGGCCTCGACCGCGTGCTCGGGCCGGTGGAGCGGCGGCTCTATCGGTTCTGCGGCGTGCGTCCTGACGCGGAGACGGGCTGGAAGGAGTACGCGAAGGCGATGCTGGCCTTCAACCTGCTCGGGCTGCTGGCGGTCTACGCGATCCAGCGCCTGCAGGGCGCGCTGCCGCTCAACCCGGAGGGGCTCGGCGCGGTCACGCCCGACTCGGCGTTCAACACCGCGGTCAGCTTCGCGACCAACACCGACTGGCAGGGCTACGCCGGCGAGACGACGCTGTCGTACCTCACGCAGATGGCCGCGCTCACGGTGCAGAACTTCGTCTCGGCCGCGACGGGCATGGCGATCCTGGCGGCGGTGATCCGCGGCTTCGCGCGGCGCAACGCGGAGGTCGTCGGCAACTTCTGGGTCGACCTCGTCCGCTCGACGCTCTACGTCCTGCTGCCGCTGTCGCTCGTGCTGGCGGTCGCGCTCGTCTCGCAAGGCGTGGTGCAGACGTTCGAGCCGCACGCGCACGCGCAGCTGCTCGATCCGGCGACGGCCGCGGACGGCGCGCCGGTCGCGGAGCAGGCGATCGCGGTCGGGCCGGCCGCGTCGCAGGTCGCGATCAAGCAGCTCGGCACCAACGGCGGCGGCTTCTTCAGCGCCAACTCGGCCCACCCGCTCGAGAACCCGACGCCGCTGTCGAGCTTCCTCCAGCTGGTGGCGATCCTGCTGATCCCGGCGGCGCTCTGCCACGCCTTCGGCTCGATGGTGCGCGACCGGCGGCAGGGGCTCGCGCTGCTGGCGGCGATGGTCCTCCTCTTCGTGCCCGCCGTCGCGGCCGCGACGTGGGCCGAGCAGTCGGGCAACCCGCTCTTCGCGCGCGCCGGCGTCGACGCCGCCGCGAGCGAGCTCCATTCCGGCGGGAACATGGAAGGCAAGGAGGTCCGCTTCGGCATCGCGAACTCGGCGCTCTGGGCGACCGCGACGACGGCCGCGTCCAACGGCTCGGTGAACGCGATGCACGACTCGTTCACGCCGCTCGGCGGGCTGGTGCCGATGGTCCTGATGCAGCTCGGCGAGGTGGTCTTCGGCGGCGTCGGCTCGGGCCTCTACGGGATGCTCGCCTTCGCGATCGTCGCCGTCTTCGTCGCCGGCCTCATGGTCGGACGCACGCCCGAGTACCTCGGCAAGAAGGTCGGCGCCTTCGAGATGAAGATGGCGTCGCTGGCGATCCTCGGGCCGTGCTTCGCGGTGCTGATCGGGGCCGCCGTCGCGGTGAGCGTGCCGGCCGGCCGCACCGCCGCCGCCAATCCCGGCGCGCACGGCTTCAGCGAGCTGCTCTACGCCTTCTCGTCGGCGGGGAACAACAACGGCAGCGCCTTCGCCGGCCTCTCGGCGAACGCCCCGTTCCTGAACGTCGCTCTCGGCCTCGCGATGCTGGTCGGCCGCTACGTGCCCGCCGTGACGATGCTTGCGCTCGCCGGCTCCCTCGCCCGCAAGAACCGCGTGCCGGCGGGACCCGGCACGCTGCCGACTTGCGGCCCGCTCTTCGTCGCGCTGCTGGTCGCCGTCGTGCTGCTGGTGGGCGCGCTCACCTTCCTGCCGAGCCTCGCGCTCGGCCCGATCGTCGAGCAGCTGGAGATGGCGCGATGATCCGCCGCCAGGCGCTCTTCGAGCCGGCGCTGGTGCGCCGCGCGCTGGTCGACGCCGTGCGCAAGCTCGGCCCGCGCCGGCAGGCGCGCAACCCGGTGATGTTCGTCGTCTGGGTCGGCGCGCTGCTGACGACGGGCCTCTGGCTCCACGCGCTGGCCGGGACCGGCGAGGCGCGGCCCGGCTTCATCCTCGCGATCGCCGCGTGGCTCTGGCTCACCGTCCTCTTCGCGAACTTCGCCGAGGCGATGGCGGAGGGACGCGGCAAGGCGCAGGCGGAGTCGCTGCGCCGCGCGCGCCGCGACGTGACGGCGAAGCGGCTCGCCTCCGCGCGCGATCGGTCGTCGCGCGAGACGGTGCCGGCGCCGGCGCTGCGCCGCGACGACCTCGTGCTGGTCGAGGCGGGCGACGTCGTGCCGTGCGACGGCGAGGTCGTCGACGGCATCGCCTCGGTCGACGAGAGCGCGATCACGGGCGAGAGCGCGCCCGTCATCCGCGAGAGCGGCGGCGACCGCAGCGCCGTGACGGGCGGCACGCGCGTCCTCTCCGACTGGATCGTCGTGAAGGTGACCCGCGAGCCGGGCGACTCCTTCCTCGACCGGATGATCGCGCTGGTCGAGGGGGCGAAGCGCAAGAAGACGCCGAACGAGATCGCGCTCGACATCCTGCTGGCGGCGCTGACGCTCGTCTTCCTGGTGGCGACGGCGACGCTGCTCCCCTTCTCGCTCGACGCGGTCGCGAGCTCGGGCCACGGCGCGCCAGTCACGCTCACCGTCCTCGTCGCGCTCCTCATCTGCCTGATCCCCACGACGATCGGCGGCCTCCTCTCCGCCATCGGCATCGCCGGCATGGACCGGATGATCCGCGCGAACGTGATCGCGACCTCGGGCCGCGCGGTCGAGGCGGCGGGCGACGTGAACGTGCTGCTGCTCGACAAGACCGGCACGATCACGCTCGGCAACCGGCAGGCGACCGAGCTCCTGCCCGCCGACGGCGTCGCGCTGCCGGCGCTGGCCGACGCGGCGCAGCTGGCGTCGCTGGCCGACGAGACGCCCGAAGGACGCAGCATCGTCGTGCTCGCGAAGGAGCGCCACGGCCTGCGCGAGCGGCGCCTCCACGAGCTCGGCGCGACCTTCGTCCCCTTCTCCGCGCAGACGCGCATGAGCGGCGTCGATCTCGGCGCGCGGCGCATCCGCAAGGGCGCCGCCGACGCGATCGAGCCGTGGGTCGCGCGCCAGGGCGGCCGCTTCCCGCCCGGCGTGCGCGCGGCCGTCGACGCCGTCGCGAAGGCGGGCGGCACGCCGCTCGTCGTCGCCGAGGACGCGCGCGTGCTGGGCGTGATCCGCCTGAAGGACGTGGTGAAGGGCGGCATCAAGGAGCGCTTCGGCGAGCTCCGCCGCATGGGCATCAAGACCGTGATGATCACGGGCGACAACGCGCTGACCGCCGCGGCGATCGCGGCCGAGGCGGGCGTCGACGACTTCCTCGCGCAGGCGACGCCGGAGAAGAAGCTCGAGCTGATCCGCGAGCAGCAGGCAGGCGGCCGCCTCGTCGCGATGACGGGCGACGGCACCAACGACGCGCCCGCGCTGGCGCAAGCCGACGTCGCGGTCGCGATGAACAGCGGCACGCAGGCGGCGCGCGAGGCCGGGAACATGGTCGACCTCGACAGCAACCCGACCAAGCTGATCGAGATCGTCGAGATCGGCAAGCAGATGCTGATGACGCGCGGCACGCTGACGACGTTCAGCCTCGCCAACGACGTCGCCAAGTACTTCGCCATCCTGCCGGCCGCGTTCGCGACGACCTATCCGCGACTGCGCGCGCTCGACCCGATGCGCCTCGCCACGCCCGAGAGCGCGATCCTCTCGGCCGTCGTCTTCAACGCGCTGATCCTCGTCGCGCTGATCCCGCTGGCGCTGCGCGGCGTCAAGTACCGGTCGCTCGGCGCGGCCGCGCTGCTGCGCCGCAACCTGCTGGTCTACGGGCTCGGCGGCCTCGTCGCGCCGTTCCTCGGCATCAAGCTCGTCGACCTCGCGCTCGTGGCGCTGCACCTCGCGTGACCGGCGCGCCGCGCCGCGAAGGAAGGAGTCCCATGCTCGCCCGCCTCCGCACGGCCCTGCTGATGCTCGCCGCGATGACGGCGCTGACCGGCGGCCTCTACCCGCTGCTCGTGACCGGCGTCGCCCGCGCCTGTTTCGCGGACGCCGCGCGCGGCAGCCTCGTCGAGCGCGACGGGGTCGTCGTCGGCTCGCGCCTGATCGGGCAGCCCTTCGACGACCCGCGCTTCTTCTGGGGTCGCGCGTCCGCCACGACGCCCGCGTGCGACGGCGCCGCCTCGTCGGGCTCGAACCACGGCCCGACGAATCCCGCGCTCGCCTCCGCCGTCGCCGCGCGCGTCGCCGCGCTGAAGGACTCCGATCCGGGCAACACGGCGCCGCTCCCGGTCGACCTCGTGACCGCGTCGGGCAGCGGCCTCGATCCCCACGTCTCGCCCGCCGCCGCCTTCTGGCAGGTCGCCCGCGTCGCGCGCGCGCGCGGGCTCGGCTACGCGGCCGTCCGCGCCCTCGTCGAGCGCCACGTCGAGGGGCGCACGCTCGGCCTGCTGGGAGAGCCGCGCGTGAACGTGCTCGAGCTCAACCTCGCGCTCGAAGCGCTGCGCTAGCTCGCCGCGTCTACGATCGCGGCCATCGACGTGGAGCCCTGGTGAGCGAGCACGACGACTCCTCCCGCCCCGCACCGGAGCGGCTGCTGGCCGAGGCCAACGCCGCGGAGCGCGGCGCCGCGCGCGGGAAGCTGAAGATCCTGCTCGGCGCGGCGCCCGGCGTCGGCAAGACGTGGCGCATGCTCGAGCTCGCGCACGCGCGGCGGCGGGAGGGCGTCGACGTCGTCGCGGGCGTAGTGCTGACGCACGGGCGCGCGGAGACGGAGGCGCTGCGCGCCGGGATCCCTTCGCTGCCGTCGGTCGCGCGACCCCATCGCGGCGTCACGCTCGAGGAGTTCGACCTCGACGCGGCGCTGGCGCGCAAGCCGGCGCTGCTGCTGGTCGACGAGCTCGCCCACTCGAACGCGCCCGGCTCGCGCCACGTGAAGCGGTGGCAGGACGTCGAGGAGCTGCAGGACGCCGGCATCGACGTCGTCACGACGCTCAACGTCCAGCACGTCGAGAGCGCCTGCGACGTGGTCGAGAAGCTGACCGGCGTCGCCGTCCGCGAACGGGTGCCCGACGACTTCCTCGACCGCGCCGACGAGATCGAGCTGGTCGACCTCCCGATCGAGGAGCTGCTGGAGCGGCTGCGCGCGGGCAAGGTCTACCTCGGCGACCAGGCGCGCCGCGCCGAGGAGCACTTCTTCAAGCCCGCCACGCTCGCCGGCTTGCGCGAGCTGGCGCTGCGCCTCGTCGCCGACCGCGTGCGCGCGAAGTCGCCGGCGTCGGCGCGCGCCGCGACCGGCCGCCTGCTGGTCGCCGTGAGCCCGAGCCCGTGGTCGGCGCGCCTGCTGCGGACCGCGCGCCGCCTCGCCGAGAGCCTCAACGTCGGCTGGCTCGCGGCGCACGTCGTCGCGTCGGACGGGATCGTCCTCTCCGACGCCGACCGCCGCCGCCTCGGCAACCACCTCCGCCTCGCCGAGCAGCTCGGCGCCGAGGTGCACACCGTCTCGGGCCGCGACGTCGCGGGCGAGCTCCTCGCGCTGGCGCGCCGCCACGACGTGCGCCACCTCGTCGTCGGCAAGCCGCTGGGACAGCGGCTGCGCGACCGCTTCGCGCCCCGCCTCGTCGACGAGCTCCTGCGGCGCAGCGGCGAGATCGACCTCTTCGTCGTCAACGGCGAGACCGGCGAGACGGAGCCGGAGCGCGAACCGGCGCCCGCGCGCGCGAGCCTCCTCGACCACGCGGTGGCGGTCGCCGCGATCGCGGCCGCGTCGCTGGCGGGCTGGCTGCTGCGCGACCGCCTCGAGCCGACCAACCTCGTGATGGCCTACCTGATCGCCGTCGTCGCCGTCGCGGCGCGCGGCCGGCGCGGCCCCGCGATCCTGGCGTCGCTGCTGGGCGTCGCGACGTTCGACTTCCTCTTCGTGCCGCCGCGCTTCTCCTTCACCGTCGCCGACTCGGAGTACGTCGTCACCTTCGTCGCGATGCTGTCGGTCGGCCTGCTGGTGAGCAGCCTCGCCGCGCGGCTGCGCGCGCTGGTCGACTCCGCGCTGCGGCGCGCCGAGACCTCCGCCGCGCTCCACCGCTTGAGCGGCGACCTCGCGACGACGCGCGGGAGCGAGCCGCTGGCGGCCGCGGCGAAGCGGCGCTGCCGCGAGCTGCTCGGCGTGCCGGTGCGGCTGCTGTGGCGGCGCGACGCGGCGGGCGACGCGGCGCTCGACGAGCTCGCCGCGGAACCGGGCGGCGCGCCGCTCGCCGAGAGCGAGCTCGCCGTCGCGCGCTGGGTGCTCGACCACGGCGAGCCGGCCGGCGCCGGCACCGCGACGCTGCCGGGCGCGGCGGGGCTCCATGTGCCGCTGGCAGGATCGCGCGGCCCGCTCGGCGTGCTGGTCTGCGAGGGGATCGGCGCCGCGCGCGCCGCCGATCCCGACGAGCGCCGCCTGATCGAGTCGCTCGCGCGCCTGGTCGGCCTCGCGCTGGAGGGCGAGCGGCTCGCGGCGCAGGCGCAGGACTCGGCCGTCACGGTCGCGGCGGAACGGCTGAAGAACGCGCTGCTGGCGTCGGTCTCGCACGACCTGCGCACGCCGCTGCAGGTGATCACCGGCTCGGCGACGGCGCTGGCCGAGTCGCAAGCGCTGCTCGACCCGATGACGCGGGCCGAGCTGGCGCGCGGGATCGCGGAGGAGGCGGAGAGCCTCCATCGCACCGTGAACAACCTGCTCGACGTCTCGCGCTTCGAGGGCGCCGACGTCGTCCTCGCGACCGCGCCCTGCTCGGTCGAGGATCTCTTCGGCACCGCGCTCACCGCGATGCAGCGCCGCCTCGGCGCGCGGCCGACCGAGGTCGCCGTCGCGTCCGACTGCGCGCCGGTCGCCGTCGATCCGGTCCTCTTCCACTCGGTGCTGGTCAACCTGCTCGACAACGCCGTGAAGTACACGCCCGCCGCGACGCCGATCACCCTCTCGGCGCGCAACGTCGCGGCGGGACCCGTCGCGCCCGGTTCCGGCGCGGCGGCACTCGGCGTCGAGCTCGTGGTCGGCGACCGCGGGCCCGGCCTCGCGAGCGGCGAGCACGAGCGCGTCTTCGAGAAGTTCGTGCGCGGGGCCGCGCACGGCGCGCAGCGCGGCGTCGGGCTCGGCCTCACGATCTGCAAGCGGATCGTCGCGGCGCACGGCGGCGCCATCCGCGCGCGCGCCCGCGATGGCGGCGGCGCCGAGTTCGTGGTCACGTTGCCGGCGGTCGCCGCTCCGGCGGAGGCGCCGCGTGGCTGAGCCGGCGACGACGATCCTGGTGGTCGAGGACGAGGCGGCGATCCGTCGCCAGGTCGCGTCGTGCCTGGAGGCGGACGGCTTCCGCGTCGTCGAGGCCGGCAACGCGCGCGACGCCGCGATCCACGCCGCCGCCTACCACCCCGAGCTGCTGCTGATCGACCTCGGCCTGCCCGACCAGGACGGCCTGTCGCTGATCCGCGAGCTGCGCGCGTGGTGCCGCGCGCCGATCCTCGTCCTCTCGGCGCGCGGCCGCGAGGAGGAGAAGGTGGCCGGGCTCGACGCCGGCGCCGACGACTACCTCGCCAAGCCGTTCGGGCTGCCGGAGCTGCGCGCCCGCGTGCGCGCCGCGCTGCGCCGCGAGCAGCGGGCGGCCGGAGCCGACGGCGACGCGAAGCTCTCGCTCGGCGATCTCGAGCTCGACCTCGCGGAGCATCGCGCGCGCCGCGGCGACGTCGCGCTCGACCTCACGCCGCTCGAGTTCAAGCTCCTCGCCGCGCTGATGCGCCGCGCCGGCCGCCTCGTCACGCACGACCAGCTGCTGAAGGACGTCTGGGGGCCGAAGGTCGACGAGGAGGCGAGCTACCTGCGCGTCTACGTCCACCACCTGCGCCGCAAGCTCGAGGAAGACCCGTCGCGGCCGAAGCGGCTGCTGACGGAGCTCGGCGTCGGCTACCGCCTCGTCGCCCCGTGAAGGGGGCGCCGTCCCCCGCCGCCGACACCGCGCGCGCGGCGACGGCATCCCTCGCGCCATGTCCGCCTGCGCAACGCTCGACCGCCCCGCCACGGCTGGCCCGCGCTTCGGGAGCGCGCTACCGTTCCGCGCGATGGACCGCGCGGCACGCCCGACGAATGACGACAGCGCGCTCCTCGCGGCGCTGCGCCGCGGCGACGACGCCGCGTTCGAGAAGCTGGTGCGCGACCATTCGCCCCACCTGCTCGCGGTGATCCGCCGCATCGTCCGCCACGAGGAGGACGCGCACGAGGCGCTGCAGGACGCCTTCGTCTCGATCGTCAAGTCGATCGACAAGTTCGAGGGCCACTCGGGACTGCGGACGTGGCTCCATCGCGTCGCGGTGAACGCCGCGCTGATGAAGCTGCGCGGCAAGCGGCGGCGTCCCGAGACGGCGCTCGAGGATCTCGTCCCGCGTTTCCAGGACGACGGCCACGCGGTCGAGCCGGCCGATCCGTGGGAGAAGAACGCCGTCGAGCTCGCCGCGCAGTCGGAGATGAGCGCGCTGGTGCGCGAACTGATCGACGAGCTGCCCGAGAGCTACCGCATCGTCCTGGTGCTGCGCGACCTCGAGGAGGTGCCGACCGACGAGGTCGCGCGCCTGCTGCAGGTCACGCCGAACGCCGTGAAGATCCGAGTCCACCGCGCGCGCCAGGCGCTGCGGACGCTGCTCGATCGCCGCCTTTCCCGGACCGCGAGGGCGTGAGCGTGGAACCGTTCCTCACCTGCCGCGAGATGGCCGACTTCCTCGGCGACTACTTCGACGGCTCGCTGCCCGACGGGCAGAAGCGCGAGTTCGAGCGCCACCTCGCCGTCTGCCCGCCCTGCATCCACTACCTCGAGAGCTACAAGACGACCGTCGCGCTCGCGAAGCAGTCGTGCTCCACCACGTCCGCGAAGAGCGCCCCGCCCGCCGACGTGCCGGAGGCCCTGATCCAGGCGATCCTCGCGGCGCGGAAGAAGGCGACGTAGCGCGCGCCGGGCGCAGCTTGCGACCATCAAGCCTCGGAGCGATCGCTGCCGACATGCCCGGATGGCGATCCCGGATGGTCCAGGATCGGACGAGATCAGGCGGAGTGCTGCCATGCCGCGTCCGTTCCTCACGCTGCTCCTGGTCACGGTCGTCGTCGCGACGCCGTGCGCCGCGCAGGACCTCCTGGCCGAGCTCGACGGCGGCATCTACGGCCGGAATCGGGAATTCGGCTCCCGCTGCGATTCGATCGGGGACCTCGACTCGGACGGCGTCCCCGACCTGTTGATCGGCGCATCGGGCGGACGCGGCCACGTCTACGTGATGTCCGTGAGGACCGGCGCCATCCTGACGAGGATCGACGGCGAGGCGGTCGGCGACTCCTTCGCCGAGTCGCTCGCGAGCATCGGCGACGTCGACGGCGACGGCGTGGAGGACTTCCTCGTCGGCGCCCCCGACCATGACGGCCCGACCGGCAATGACAGCGGGAAGGCCTACGTCTACTCCGGCGCGACGCGCTCCCTGATCCGCGTCCACGACGGCGAGGGCTCCGGCCATTCCTTCGGAAGCGCCGCCGCCGCCATGGGCGACGTCGACCTCGACGGCGTCGGCGACTACACGGTCGGAGCGCCGAACTTCGCGACGACCGTGGCGGGTCGGATCGGTCGCGTCTACGCCTGCTCGGGATCGACCGGCGCCTTGCTCTTCACGATCGACGGCGCCTTCGATCCCCAACGACTCGGCTGCGCGCTCGCGTCGGCGGGCGATCTCGACGGCGACGGGATCGTCGATCTGGCCATCGGCTCGATCGACTCGGTGGCGGGCCAGGTCGGGCGCGGACGGGTCGACGTCTTCTCCGGCGCGGATCAGTCCACGTTGCTCTCGATCGTCGGCGCGCCGCCGTTCGATGCGGCGCTCGGCGCGCGGATCCGCGGCGGGGTCGACCTCGATCGCGACGGCGTGCCGGACCTGCTGGCGGCGGACTACGACTGCACTCGGAACGGGGTCAGCGCCGGCGCCGCCTACGTCTTCTCCGGCAGGAACGGCTCGATCCTCTTCGCATGGGACGGCGAGGCGGCCGGCGACCTCTTCGGCGCGGGCGTCGACTTCGTCGGCGACATGAACGGCGACGGCATCTCCGAGATCGCCATCGGCTCCGCCGTCTGGAAGCGTTCCAGCCCCGCCCACCTCTACTCCGGCTCGACGGGCAAGCTCCTCCAGCGCTTCACGACCCCGAACCTGAACGACTCGTTCGGAGCCGCGATCTGCGGCATGCCCGACCTGACGGGCGACGGCCTGTGCGAGCTGCTCGTGGCGGCTCCGTTCGACGACAAGACGGCGACCGACGCCGGCCGCGCCTACCTCTTCTCCGGCAACGACCTCTTCCTGCAGGCGCGTCCCGACGAGCTCTCGGCGGGAGACGTCGCGACGATCGTGACGAGCTGCCGCGAGCCGAACGTGCTCTGCGCGCTGCTCCTCGTCGACGTCGACGGCACTCCGACCTCGCAGCTCGTCGACCTCGGGAGCGCCGACGCCGCGGGCGAGCGCTCCTATGTCGACGTCGTCCCGCCCGGACTCGCCGGCACGACGGCTTCCTTCCTGGCGTTCGCGCAGGACTCGGCCGCGAACGTCGTCGTCAGCTCGGTCGAGACGCTGCTCTTCCGCTGACCGGCGCCGCCCGCCGCTCGCGCCCGTCGCGGCGCGCGAGCGGCCGGGTCGCCAGGCTCAGCTCCGGCGCGGCAGCGGCAGGAAGCCGCGCACGCGGCGGCGATAGTCGAGGTAGGTCGCGCCGTGCGTCGCGATCAGGTCGCGCTCCTCGAGCGCGACGCCGACGAAGATGTAGGCGGTGGTGAGGCCGGCGAAGAGAAGGTGGCTGGTGGTCATCACCGGCGTCGCCCAGAACGCGATCAGGAAGCCGACCATGATCGGGTGGCGGACGAGGCGGTAGAGCGACCGCTCGCGGAAGGTCGGCGGCTCGTAGGGGCGGCCGAGCAGGTGGATGACGCCCTGGCGCAGGCCGAAGAGCTCGAAGTGGTCGATCAGGAAGGTCGCGACGAGGACCGTCAGCCAGCCGAGCGCGCTCACGCCGTGGAGCGCCCACGCCGCGGGACCCTCGACGCTCCAGACCACCCCGGGCAGCGGTCGCCACTGCCAGACCATGAGCAGCAGCACGAGGCAGGTCGCCAGCACGAAGGTCGACCGCTCGGCGACGCGCGGGACGAAGCGCATCCACCACTGCTTGAAGCCGCGCCGCGCCATGATCGCGTGCTGCAGCGCGAAGAGGGCCAGCAGCGTCGCGTCGATCGCGAGGGCCATCCCGACCGGCGTCGAGGACGCCGGCCCGTCGATGTGCTTGGGCACGACGGTGCCGGAGACGAAACCGATCGTGTAGACGAAGGTGCCAAGGAAGAGGACGTAGATCGCCGCGCTGTAGAGGAAGGCGGCGATGCGACTGGACCACGACATCGAAGGACCTCGCGCAAGAAGGGCTGACGGACCGGAACGGAGGGCGCACCGCCCTCGCCGCAGCCCTTGGCGCGAACGGGACGCGTGATCTGCCACGAACGATGGATCCCCTCGGCGACCCGCCCACCAAGGAGCTCTTCCTCGACGCGCTCGAGCGTCCCGAGGGGGAGCGCGCCGCCTTCGTCGCGGCGGCTTGCGGCGGCGACGCCGCGCGGCGCACGCGGATCGGCGCGCTCCTCGCTGCCCACGGGCGCGCGGCCGACCTCGACGCGCTGCTGACCGCGCCGCCGCCGCTGCCGCTGCCGCTGCCGCTGCCGCGACCGTTCGGCGACCTCGAGCTGCTCGAGGAGATCGGGCACGGCGCGTCGGGCACGGTCTACCGCGCGCGCCAGCACTCCCTCGGCCGCGAGGTGGCGGTGAAGGTGCTGCGCGCCGGTCGCTTCGCGACGGGCGACGAGCTGCGCCGCTTCCGGCGCGAGGCCGCGGCCGTCGCGCGCCTCGACCACCCGAACATCGTGCCGGTCCACGACAGCGGCGACGTCGACGGCCAGCCCTTCTTCACGATGAAGCGGCTCGAGGGCGGCAGCCTCGCGCGCGCCCGGGATCGCTTCCGCGGCCGGCCGCGCGACGCCGCGCGACTCCTGGCGAAGGTGGCGCGCGCCGTCGACCACGCCCACCAGCGCGGCATCCTCCATCGCGACCTCAAGCCGTCGAACCTGCTGCTCGACGCGGCGGGCGAGCCCTACGTCGCCGACTTCGGCATCGCGCGCGCCAGCGACGACCGCGACGCGGAGGCGCGCGGCGCGCTGCTCGGCACGCCGGCCTACATGGCGCCCGAGCAGGCGGCGGGCGGCGACGTGACCGTCGCGAGCGACCTCTTCGCGCTCGGCAGCGTGCTCCACGAGCTGCTGGCCGGCGCGCCGCCCTTCGGCGACGGCGACGTGGGAACCGTGCTCGACCGCATCCGCAACGGCGAGCCCGATCCGCTGCCGCTCGAGCGCGGCGTCGACCGCGACCTCGCGGCGATCGTCGCGCGCGCGCTGGCGAAGGAGCCGGCGCGCCGCTACCACTCGGCCGCGGCGCTGGCCGACGACCTCGAGCGATGGCTCGACCACCAGCCGATCGACGCGCGACCGGCGACGCGGGTCGAGCAGCTGCGGCTGCTCTGGCGGCGCAGCCCGGTCTCGGTCGCGCTGGCCGGCGCCGTCGCGGCGCTGCTGCTGGTGCTGGCGGTCGGCTCGATCGCGGCGAACGTCGCGCTGCAGAAGCGGCTGCGCGCCGCGCTGCTCGCGCAGGCGCAGGCGGAGCAACGCTCCGACCGGGCGGGCCGCGTCGGCCGCGCGCTCGAGCTGCTGGCGCAGGCGGCCGCGATCGAGCCGGGCCGCGACCTCGAGAAGGCGGCGATCACGACGCTCACGCAGCTCGACCTCGCCGCGGAAGGCGGCTTCGAGTGCGAACGGGCCGGCGACGCCGCGATGGCGGTCGACGCGGCGCTGGAGCGCATCGCCGTCGCGCAGAACGACGGCTCCGTCGACGTGCGCGCGCTGGCCGACGGCTCGCTCGTCGCGAAACTGCCGCCGGCGCCGGGTCTCGCGACCCTCGCCGCCTTCTCGCCCGATGGCCGCGAGCTCGGGCTCCGGCGCATCGGCGCGCGCCCCGACGATCCGCCCGCGACCGAGCTCTGGACGCTGCCCGACGCGACGCTGCGCGCCAGCTTCGCCGCGCCGACGCGCCCGCCCGCATGGGACGACTCGGGCAGCCGCTTCGCCGTCCCGTGCGACGACGGCGCGGTCGAGCTGCGCGACGCGCGGACGCTCGCGGTCGTGCGGCGCATCGCGCTGCCGGGCCGCGCCGACCGCTGCGTCTTCCGCGACGACGGCGCGCAGCTCGCCGTCGCGTTCGATCCGGCGCCGCGCGTCGTCGTGATCGACGTCGCGACGGGCGCGACGACGGCCACGCTGCCGCACGACGCGGCGGTCGTGGCGATCGCGTGGTCGCGCGACGGCACGCGGCTGATCACCGGCAGCTACGGCCACGAGGCGCTGGTCTGGCGGCTGGCCGACGGCGCCGTCGAGGCGCGGCTGCGCGGCCACTCGAACACCGTCACGCGCGTCGCGCTGCTGGACGGCGGGCGCGCGGCGACGTCGAGCTGGGACGGCACGACGCGGATCTGGGACCGCCGCCGCGCGACGTGCGAGCTGGTCGCGCCGGGCGACCGCGTCGGCGGCGACGCCGGCGGGCTGCGCGCGGTGCGCGTCGCGGCGGGGCGCGTCGTGCGCGACCGGCTCGAGGAGGGACGGCTCCTCGCGCTGGTGGCGGCGCCGTCGCACGACGGGCCGGTCGAGGCGATCGAGGTCGGCGCGGCGGCGCGCATCGCGGCGATCGGCGAGGACGAGTGGCGCCTCTTCGAGCGCGGCCGCGACACGCCGCGCGTCGAGCAGCCGTTCGCGGAAGGACGCGCGCTGCGCGGCGATCCGCTCGGCGAAGCGCTCTTCGTCAGCGGCGGCGACGGACTCGTCCGGATCGAGCTCGACGAGAGCGGTCCGCGGCCCGGCGTCCGCTGGCTCGACGGGCCCACCCGCCGTTTCGACGTCAGCCGCGACGGACGGCGACTCGCGATCGCGCGCGGCCCGCAGCTCCTCGCGCTCGAGCGGCCCGCCGGCGACGCGCGCGCCGTCGCGACCGCGCGCCCGGTCGGGGAGCCGAATCGCGGCGTCGACCGCGTCGTCCTCTCGCCCGACGGCGCCACGATCGCGAGCGGGAGCTGGGGCGGCCAAGGCGTGCGCCTCTGGGATTTCGCCAGCGGCGCGCTGCTGCGCCACCTGCTGCCCGACGAGCCGCAGGCGCTGCCCGCCTTCGATCCGCGCGGCGGCCGGCTCGCGATCGCGACGCGCACGCGCGTCGTCGTCGTCGCGCTCCCCGACGGCGCGATCGTCGGCGAGCTGCCGCGCGTCGCCGCGCCGCGCGCGGCCGAGCCGTGCGCGTGGTCGTCGGACGGCGCGCTGATGGCCGCCTGCCTCGAGCCCGACTCGATCCGGCTGCTGCGGACGCGCGACTGGAGCGTCGTCGCCGACCTCGCCGCCGCCGCGCCGCTGCGCGCCGCCGACGTGCGCTTCGCGGCGGGCGACGGCCGGCTCGACGTCGCCACCGGCAACGGCTGGATCGCGAGCTGGCGGATCGACTCGATCGCGACGGAGCTCGAACGGCTGGCGATCGCGCCGGCGCGATGAGGCGGGAGGAGGCGGGCGTGGGCACCGACGAGGCGAGGAGCGACGTGACGCGGCTGCTGCGCGGCGGCGAGGCGACGCGCGCCGAGCTGCTGGAGCGGATCTACGCCGAGCTGCGCGCGATCGCGGCGCAGCGGATGCGGCGCGAGCGGGGCGACCACACGCTGCAGGCGACCGCGCTGGTCCACGAGGCGTGGCTGCGCCTCCACGGCGACGCGCCGGCGCAGTGGCGCGACCGCGGCCACTTCCTCGCCGCCGCGTCGGAGGCGATGCGGCGCGTGCTGGTCGACCACGCGCGGCGCGACGGCGCGGAGAAGCGCGGCGGCGGCCAGGCGCGCGTCACGCTCGGCGCCGTCGACGCGCAGGTCGAGCTGCCGGCCGACCGCGCGGTCGAGGTCGAGGACGCCCTCTGCGCGCTGGCGCGCGACGACGCCCGCGCCGCCGCCGTCGCCCGACTGCGCCTCTTCGCGGGACTGACGGTCGAGGAGACGGCGGCGGCGCTCGGGACGTCGGTGCGCACCGTCCATCGCGAGTGGGAGTGGGCGAAGGCGCGCCTCGCGCAGCTCATCGCATGAGGCGGGAGAGGCGGCGCGCGACCAGCTCGTCGCAGCCGGGCAGCCCCTTCGGCGCGAGCTCGCGGAAATCGTCGTGGTGGTCGTTCTGCCAGTCGACCGCGACCCACTCGCCCTTCGCGGTGCAGAGGACGAGGTGGACCGCGCCGACGTGCGCGCGATCGGGCGACGTCACGTACTCGGCGAGGAGCGCGTAGTCGGCGTCGGCGGCAGGGCTCGCGGCGAGCTGCGCCCGGAACGCCTTCGCCGTCGTCCAGAGCAGGAGCTGCTCGTTGCTGGTCGTCTTCGATTCGACGACGATCGACGCGTCGACCGCGCGCGCGGCGCAGCGATCGGCGAGCGCCTTCGCCAGCGACGCGCCCTGCGCCGCGTCGGCCGCGCCCGCGACGCGGACCGGGTAGACGGCGACGCGCGCCGACTTGCCGAGCTTGCGCAGCGCCGCCGCGCGCGGCGCCATCGCCTCCTGCTCCTCCTTCGACGGCATGCTCGACTTCGCCGCCCACCACTTCGCCATGAAGCCGTCGGCGCGCGGCGACCTGCTGCGCGCGAGCCCCACCCCGTCGCGCACGCGCTCCGCGACGAGGACGCAGCACTCCATCGGCTCGTCGGGACGGAGGCGGTCGAACGCGGCGTCGCCCGGCTGCTGCACGTCGGACCAGACCAGCGCGCCGTCGTGGTCGACGATCCAGGCGCGCACCGCGACGAAGGCGCGATCGCGCGCCTCGAACGACGCGAAGAGCGCGTGGCCGGAGCCGGGCGGGTCGCGCCGGACGTGCTCCTGCAGCAGCGCCGCGATCGCTTCGGGCGGCGTGCCGGCCGGCGGGGCGAACGAGCCGTTCGCCGGCATCACGCCGTCGAGCCCCGCCTGCTGCTCGACCACGAGGCCGACCGCGTCGCCGACCTCCTTCGAGAGCTGCCCCGCGACCAGCGCCGGAAGGACGGCCAGCGGCGCCCTCGCCCCCTGCGCGCGCAACGCGTCGAGGCGCGCCTGCTGCTCCGCCGGCAGCGGCGGCGCGGCTCCGGGCGGCTGCTGCGCGCACGCGCTGGAGAGCGCGATCGTCGCCACGGAGAGGAGGGCGAGCGCGAAGGAGGCGAGCGGTCGGAGGGTCGTCACGGCGGGAGCTCCCAGGGTTGTGTCAGTAGATACTTACACAACGGCCGAAGCGAAGGGCGTGCCGCCGCGCCGCGGCCCGCGAGGCGTCAGCTCGCGCCGCCGAGGAGGAGGGCGCCGACGCGCTCGATCAGCTGCGCGCGCGCCCGCGCGGAGAGGAGCCCGAGCTCGCGGGAAAGGTTCGCCACCGTGCCGAGGCCGACGATCGCCCAGGCCGCCTCGAGGACGCCGTCCTCCCGGTCGCCGGCGCCGCGGTGCAGCGCCACCTGCCCCGCGACGAAGCGGTGGAAGCGGCCGTACATCCGCCGCAGCGCGGCGCGGATCGCGGGATCGTCGCTCTCGGAGAGTCCGGCGAAGACGAGGCGGTAGAGGCCGTGCTCGCCGTGGTGCGAAGCCTCGTACGCGAGGATCGCGCGCGCGGCGCCGCGCTTCGCGGTGGCGGCGCGCTCGAGGAGCTCCGCCCACGCCGCCTCCGACTCGGCGAAGACGTGGCCGATCGCCGCGACGAACATCTCCCGCTTCCCCGGCCACAGTCGGTAGAGGATCGTCTCCTGCACGTCGCAGCGGCGCGCCAGCTCGGCCGTCGTCGCCCGCCGGAAGCCGAGCTCCGCGAACGCGCGCGCCAGCACGGGCAGGAGCTCGCTCCGCCGCCGGCCCGTCCCTGACGGCCTCGCCATCGACCGCTCCTCGCCGCGTCCGCCGCCGCCGACGACGACGACGCGATCGCGCGCCGCGCGGGCGCGCGAGGTCTTACTCGAACGCGAAGAGCGCCGACTGCGACACGACCATCTTCCCGCTCCAGCCGATCGCGTAGGCGCGCAGCGTCCACTCCTCGCCCGACAGGCCCGGCGGGATCACGGCGTCGAGCGCGAGCTCGCCGTTCGCGTCGAAGGCGGCGATCGCCAGCATCACGAAGGTCGGCGCGCCGTCGATCGCTTCGAGCGCGACCGCCGCCGCGGCGCCGGCCGGGCCGCCGCGCACCCAGACCTCGACCGTCGCGTTCGGTGGCGCGCTCGGCGGGTCGATCTCGAGGTAGAGGTCGTCGAACTCGAGCAGCTCGAGCGCGCCCGTGTTCGTCCCGAGGTCGGAGCGGCTCGAGTCCCACGCGACCACGACCGGTCCGCCTCCCTTGCGCCGCACGCCGGTCTGGCCGGGCGGCGGGCCGGCCGCGCGCCAGCCGACGGCGTATTCGCCCGCGTCGAAGCGTCGGCGATGGATCATTCGCAGGTCGCTGCCCGAGAGGAGCTCGTAGTAGCTGCCGCCGTACGAATCGGCGACCGCGACGTCGGCGACGCCGTTCCCGTCCAGGTCGGGCAGCGGCCCGACGATCGTCGTCGGGTAGTCGGCGAACGAGCCGATCGGCCCGAGCACGGACGCGACCGACGTCCACCCTGCGCTGTCGAGCAGGTCGAGCTTGCCAGGACCGCCCTGATACGACTTCACCAGCAGCTCGCGGATGCCGTCGCCGCCCTGGTCGGGCAGCGCGACGAGCGCCTTGCCGAAGACGAGGCCGGAAGAGGCGCCGAAGAGCGTCTGGAGCAGCGTGCCATCCTTGCCGCCGCAGAAACGGACGCAGCCGCAGTCGGCGCCGTTCTTGCCGTTGCCCGCGGCGCCGATCGCCCAGTCGCCCCAACCGTCGCCGTCGATGTCGCCGACGAACGCGACCGCGCCGCCGAACACCTCGTAGGCGTACGCCGGGTTGCCCGCCTTCCACCAGCTCATCGTCCCCGTGACGACGTCGAAGAGCGTCGCGCGGCCGACGTAGATGCCGCCCGACGGCGCCGGCACCCAAGGCGAGCCGACGCAGAGCTCGACGTGGCCCGTCGCCGGCTGCACGCCGGCCGCCAGCACGAGGCCGCTGGCGGCGCCGGTCGGCAGCGTCAGCGTCTTCAGCAGCTGCAGCGTCGCGCCCGAGCGCACTTCGACGCGCGCCGCCGAGCCGTCGTTCGGCGCGACCGCGACGTCGACCAAGCCGTCGCCGTCCACGTCGGGCAGCGCGAGCATGGCGCCCTGCAGGTCGGCCAGCGGCAGCGGCGACGCGGCGAGCTCGTGGCCGTCGGCGCCCGAGCGCAGCGTCAGCCAGTCGTCGGCGGCGAGCGTCTGCTTCCCCGACGCGCGCGCGACGACGTCGAGCAGCCCGTCGCCGTCGACGTCGTCGACGAGCGCCGCCTGACCGGTCAGGTAGAGCTCGAAGTTCGTCCCATCGGTCGCGAACGCGGTCGAGCCGTCCAGCAGCGAGCGGCGCTGCACGCGCCCCGGCCCGCCGAGCCAGCCCGAAGGCGGGTCGTAGTAGGGCGGCGAACCGACGAGGAGGTCGTGGATCCCGTCGCCGTCGGCGTCGACCGTCGCGTCGAACGAGGTCGCGAAGGCGTGGCTCGCGTTGTCGTCCTCGAGGATCGTCCGCAGCAGCGAGCCGTCGCTCCCCTTGTAGATCTCGAGGTCGCCCATGCCGTAGACGATCGAGCCCCACGTGACCGCGACTTCGGCGAGGCCGTCGCCGTCGACATCGCCGACGCCGCCGCAGCGCTGCCCGAACGCGCTGCCGGCGCCGACGATGATGCGGAGGTTCGTCGCCGTCGCGCCCGAGACGATCACGGCGCGCGCGCTCGGGCCGGGGACGCGCTGGTCCATCGAAACGACGAAGTCGACCGTCCCGTCGCCGTCGACGTCGCCCGCGATGCGAGCGCAGGCGTGGTGGAACGACGCGCCGAAGGTCCCCGGCAGCGTGATCGCCTTGTGGAAGACGCTCTGGAACGTCGCGCCCGACCAGACGTCGATGTCGCAGTTCGGCTGCCCGACCGGCGCCGCCACCATCTGCACGGCGAGGAGATCGCCGATCGCGTCGCCGTCGAAGTCGCCGGCCGCGTCGAGCTGGAGGTCGTCGCCGAAGTTGGAGTCGCCGCCGCCCGTGCGCGCGAAGAGGAGCGCCCCCGTCGCGCCGGAGCGCAGCTCGATCAAGCCGACGCGGACGCCGGTGGCGACGTGGTCGGGCGCGCCGACCGCGAAGTCGGGCACGGCGTCGCCGTCGACGTCGCCGAGCGAGACGAGGCCGTCGCCGTAGCGCGCGAGCGGCGAGGCCGACGCGCTGCCGGAGAGCTCGAGGAGCGTCGCCCCGCTCGCGGACGAGCACGCGAACGCGAAGCCGTCGCCGTCGTACGGCGCGCCGACCAGCACGTCGTCGTGGCCGTCGCCATCGAGGTCGCCCGCGTTCGCCACCTTCCAGCCGAACGAGCGGCGCGCGTCGTCGCGGATCTCCCGCAGCAGCGATCCATCGACGCCCGAGCAGATCCGGACGAGGCCGTGGCGCGGTACGAACGGCGGATCCCACGCCGGCGCGCCGGCCGCGAAGTCGCGCACGCCGTCGCCGTCGAGATCGTCGAGCCACGCGACCGACTGGCCGTACCGCTCGTAGCGCAGCTCGCCGAGCTGCGTCCAGAGCGACTGCTGGGCCGTCGCGCTCGATGCGGCCAGCGCGCCGAGCGCCGCCGCCGTGACGATGCGGACCATCGCGACATCTCCTCCTGCCGCCCCGCTGCCGGAGCGGCGCAAGTCCCTATTCGAAGGCGAACTGCGCCGACTGCGACACGACGAGCTTCCCGTTCCAGCCGATCGCGAAGCCGAGCAGCGACCACTCGTCGCCCGAAAGCCCCGGTGGGATCACCGCGTCGAGCGCCAGCTCGCCGTTCGCATCGAGCAGGCTGACTGCCACCATCACGCCGGCCGGCAGTCCGTTGATCGAGTCGAGCATCACCGCCGCGAGCGCGCCCGCTGGACCGCCGCGCACCCACGCCTCGACCGTCGCGCCGGCTGGCGCGCTCGGCGGATCGATCTCGAGGTAGAGGTCGTCGAACTCGGTCAGCTCGATCAGGCCAGTGGTCGCGCCGTAGACGGAGTTGTAGGTGTCCCACGCGACGGCGACCGGACCGCCGCCCTTCCGGCGCACGCCCGTCCGACCCGGCGGCGGACCGGCGGCGCGCCACCCGAGGTCGTACTCGCCAGGACGGAGGATCCTGCGGTGGAGCAGGCGGGCGTCGAGGCCCGAGCGCAGTTCGTAGAAGTTGCTTGGCGTGGCGCTGGACGACGCGCCGACCGCGAAGTCGGCGAAGCCGTCGCCATTGGCGTCGGGCAGGGGCGCGACGATCCAGTCGGGGTAGTCGTCGAGCGCGCCGGCTCCCTGGAGCGTCGCGATCGGCGTCCACGTCGCGCTGTCGAGCAGGTCGAGCTGCCCGTTCCCGCCGGCGTTGAAGCGGTACGACTTCACGAGCAGCTCGGATACGCCATCGCCGCCCGAGTCGGGCAGCGCTCCCAGCTTGCTGCCGAGCACGTCGCCGCTGGCGACGCCGAAGAGCGACTGCACGACCGTCCCGTTGTTCCCGCTCAGGAAGCGGACGCAGCCGCAATCGGCGCCGTTCTTCCCGTTGCCGGGCGCCCCGACGGCCCAGTCGCTCCAGCCGTCGCCGTCGAGATCGCCGACGAGCGCGATCGCGGCGCCGAACTGCTCGTAGGCGTAGGCCGAGTTGCCGGTGAGCTCCCACCGCTTCACGCCCGTCACGGCGTCGAAGAGCGTCGCACGGCCGACGTAGACGCCACCGGATGCGGACCCCACTTGGGGCGAGCCAACGCAGACCTCGACGTTGCCGGTCGCCGGCTGCACGCCCGCCGCCAGCACCAGGCCAATGCTGCCGGCCGACACGAGCGTCAGCTTCCGGATCAGCGCCAGCGTCGCGCCCGACCGCACCTCGACGCGCGCGGCGGTGTTGTCGTTCGGCGCGACGGCGAGGTCGGCGAGGCCGTCGCCGTCCACGTCGGGAATCGCGACCATCTCGCCGCGGAAGTCGTCCCGCGGCGGCGGCGACGCGGCGATCTCGCGGCCATCGGCGCCCGATCGCAGCGAGAGCCAGTCCTGGCGGACCACCTTCGACTGGTCCGTCGCGGCCATCACGACGTCGAGCAGCCCGTCGCCGTCGACGTCGTCCACCACCACCGCCGCCGAGGTGAAATAGCGCTCGACGTTGACGCCGTCGCGGGCGAAGACGGTCGAGCCGTCCAGCAGCGAGCGCCGTTGCGCGCGGCCCGGTCCTCCGAACCAGCCCGTCGGCGGGTCGTAGTAGGGCGGCGACCCGACCAGCAGGTCGTGGATCCCGTCGCCGTCGGCGTCGACCGTCGCGTCGAACGACGTCGCGAAGGCGTGGCTCGCGTAGGCGTCCGCGAAGATCGTCCGCAGCAGCGAGCCGTCGCTCCCCTTGTAGAGCTCCAGGTGGCCGTAGCCGTACCGGAGGATGTCCTTCGTGACCGCCACCTCGGCCAGGCCGTCGCCGTCGACGTCGCCGACCCCGCCGCACCGTTCGCCGAAGGTGTTGAGGACGCCGACGATCGTGCGGATCGTCGCTCCGGTCGCGCCCGAAACGAGGAGCGCGCGCGCGCTCGGGCCTGGGCCGCGCGAGTCCATCGAGACGACGAAGTCGACGACGCCGTCGCCGTCGACGTCCCCCGCGGCGCGCGCGGTCGGAAGGTGGAACGAGGTGCCGAGGCTCGTCGGGAGCGTGAGCACGACGTGCCGCACGCTGGTGAAGGTCGCGCCCGACCAGACGTCGAGGCTGCAGTTCGGCGAGCCGATCGGGACCAGCAGCATCTCGACGGCGAGGAGGTCGCCGCGCCCGTCGCCGTCGAGGTCGCCGGCCGCGTCGATCGTGCGGCCGTCGCCGAAGCTCGAGTCCGCGCCGCCCGTGCGCGACCGGAGCAGCGCTCCCGTCGCCCCGGAATGGAACTCGACGAGGCCGACCCGATTGGCGCCGACCGAGTGGTCGGGCGACCCGACCGCGAAGTCGCGCACGCCGTCGCCGTCGAGATCGCCGAGCGCGACGAGGCCGTGACCGTAGCGGGAAGCGGGCTGGCTCGAAGTGCCGCCGGTGAACTCCCAGAGCTTCGTCCCGCTCACGCTGCCGAACGCGAAGACGAAGCCGTCGCCGTCGTTCGGCGCGCCGACCAGCACGTCGTCGTGGCCGTCGCTGTCGAGGTCGCCGGCGTCGGCGACCCGCCAGCCGAACGAGTGGCGGTCGTCGTCGCGCAGCTCTTTCAGCAGCGAGCCGTCGAAGCCCGAGCAGATCCGGACGATCCCGTGGCGGGCGACGAACGGCGGATCCCACGCGGGCGCGCCCGCCGCGAAGTCGCGGACGCCGTCGCCGTCGAGATCGTCGAGCCACGCGACCGACTGGCCGAACCGCTCGTTCCGGACCTCGCCGTACTGCTGCCAGAGCGCCTGCTGCGCCGTCGCGGCCGATGCGGCGAGCGCGCCGAGCGCCGCCGCCGTGACGATGCGGACCATCGCGACACCTCCGTTCCGACCCGCGGCGACGGCAGGAGTAGCACCACGCGCCGGAACGCGCCAGCTCCCTCGTGGCGCGCCCTCCGGTCGCTACCGTCCTGCGGCCGCTCGATCCCAACTCCCGGCCGGAGCCGCGCTTGCCCAGGAACGCCGCGAACCGTCGCTCGAAGCGCGCGCGCCGCGCGAGCGGCGGCGAGGCGAACGGCGCTCTCGACGCCGAATCGCTCCGCCTCGCCGAGGACGAGCGGCGCGAGAAGAACTGGAAGCGGTGGGGCCCCTACCTGTCGGAGCGGCAGTGGGGCACGGTGCGCGAGGACTACTCGGCCGACGGCGACTGCTGGGCCTACTTCCCGCATGACCACGCGCGCAGCCGCGCGTACCGATGGGGCGAGGACGGCCTGCTCGGATTCACCGATCGCGAGTGCCGCCTCTGCTTCGCGCTGGCGCTGTGGAACGGCAAGGACCCGATCCTGAAGGAGCGGCTCTTCGGGCTCGCGGGACCGGAGGGCAACCACGGCGAGGACGTGAAGGAGGCGTACTGGTACCTCGACTCGACGCCGACCCACTCCTACGCGAAGGCGCTCTACAAGTACCCGCAGTCGGAGTTCCCCTACGCGCGCCTCGTCGCGGAGAACCGCGCGCGCGACCGGACGCAGCGCGAGCTCGAGCTCGAGGAGACCGGCGCGTTCGACGACGGCCGCTACTTCGACGTCGTCGCCGAGTACGCGAAGGCGTCGCCCGACGACCTGCTGATCCGCATCACCGTGACCAACCGCGGCCCCGACGCCGCGCGCCTCCACCTGCTGCCGACGCTCTGGTTCCGGAACACGTGGAGCTGGGGCTGCGCGCACGAGGGGTGCTGGGTGAAGCCGCTGATCCGCGACCAGAGCGGCGGCGGCGCGACGCGGGCGGTCGCGACCCACGTGACGCTCGGCACGCTGCGGCTCGACGTCGGCGCGGGGCAGGACGGCAAGGCGCCCGAGCTCCTCTTCACCGACAACGAGACCAACACGCAGCTCCTCTTCGGGAAGGCGCCGCTGCAGCCGCACGTGAAGGACGCCTTCCACCGCCGCGTGGTCGGCGACGAGAGCGAGGCGGTGAACCCGCGGCGCGTCGGCACGAAGACCGCCGCGTGGCACGTGCTCGACCTCCCGGCCGGCGCCTCGCACGTGGTGAAGCTGCGCCTCGCGCCGGTCGTGAAGGGCGCGGCGAAGAGCGCTGTGAAGAGCGCGGCGAAGGGCAGGGCGGCCGCCGCCGACGATCCGCTCGGTCGCGGCTTCGACCGCCTCTTCGCGCAGCGGATCGCCGAGGCCGACGCGTGGTACGCGCGACGCCAGCCCGCGACGCTGACGCCCACGGAGCGCTCGACGACGCGCCAGGCCTACGCGGGGCTGCTCTGGTCGAAGCAGTTCTATCACTACGTCGTGGAGCACTGGCTCGACGGCGATCCGGAGCAGCCGACGCCGCCCGCGGAGCGCCGCGGCGGCCGCAACCACGACTGGCCGCACCTCTTCAATCGCGACGTCGTGTCGATGCCCGACAAGTGGGAGTACCCGTGGTACGCGGCGTGGGACCTCGCCTTCCACATGCTGCCGTTCGCGCGCATCGACCCCGTCTTCGCGAAGGAGCAGCTCGTGCTGTTCCTGCGCGAGTGGTACATGCACCCGAACGGCCAGCTGCCCGCCTACGAGTTCGCGCTCGGCGACGTCAACCCGCCGGTCCACGCGTGGGCGGCGTGGCGCGTCTACAAGCTCTCCGCGCCGGCCGGGGCGCGCGACCGCCTCTTCCTCGAGCGCGTCTTCCAGAAGCTGCTGCTCAACTTCACCTGGTGGGTGAACCGCAAGGACGCGGGCGGCAACAACCTCTTCAGCGGCGGCTTCCTCGGCCTCGACAACATCGGCGTCTTCGACCGCAGCAAGCCGCTGCCGACCGGCGGCGAGCTCGAGCAGGCCGACGGCACCGCGTGGATGGCCTTCTACTGCACGACGATGCTGTCGATGGCGCTCGAGCTCGCGAAGGAGAACGCCGCCTACGAGGACCTCGCCAGCAAGTTCTTCGAGCACTTCGTCGCGATCGTCGACGCGATGAACTCGCTCGGCGGCACCGGCCTGTGGGACGAGGAGGAGGGCTTCTACCACGACCAGCTCCACGTCGACGGCGGGACGCAGCCGCTGCGCGTGCGCTCGATGGTCGGCGTCATCCCGCTCTTCGCGGTCGAGATCCTCGACGACGCGACGCTCGCGAAGCTGCCCGGCTTCCGGAAGCGGATGGAGTGGTTCCTCGAGAACCGCAAGGACCTCGCGCGCCACGTCGCGTTCGGCGAGAAGTGCTCGACGCGCCGCGACGAGGCGGGCCGCACGCTGCGCCTCCTCGCGATCCCGTCGCGCGAGCGCCTCGAGCGCGTGCTGCGCTACCTGCTCGACGAGCGGGAGTTCCTCTCGCCCTGGGGCATCCGCTCCCTCTCGAAGGTGCACGAGCGACAGCCCTTCGTGCTGAAGGCGGGCGGCGAGGAGTTCCGCGTCGACTACGCGCCGGGCGAGAGCGTGACGGCGACCTTCGGCGGCAACTCGAACTGGCGCGGCCCGGTGTGGCTGCCGGTCAACTACCTGCTGATCGAGGCGCTCGAGCGCTACCACCACTTCTTCGGCGACGAGCTGCGCGTCGAGTGCCCGGTCGGCTCGGGACAGCGCCTCACGCTGAAGGAGGTCGCGCACGAGCTGGCTTCGCGCCTCGCCCGCCTCTTCCTCCCCGACGAGCGGGGTCGCCGGCCCTGCCACGGCGACGACGAGCGCCACGCGAAGGACCCCGCGTTCCGCGATCTCGTCCTCTTCCACGAGTACTTCCACGGCGAGACCGGCCGCGGCCTCGGCGCGAGCCACCAGACCGGCTGGACCGCGCTGGTGATCCGGCTGATCGACGACCTCGCGCGCGCGCGGCGGTGAGAGGAGAGCGACGCATGGCGACCCGCATCGATCTCGCGGAGGAGTGGCTCGAGAGCGACGGCCTCGGCGGCTTCGCGATGGGCACGGTCGGCGGCTGGCGGACGCGGCGCTACCACGCGCTGCTCGGGCCGGCGCTGCTGCCGCCGAGCGCGCGTCACGTGCTGGTCAACGGCTTCGACGCGTGGCTCGAGACCGCGGCCGGCAACTTCCCGCTCTCGACGCAGTGCTACGCGCCCGACGTGCTGGCGCCGACGGGCTGGACGGCGATCGAGTCGTTCGCGAACGAGCCGTGGCCGACGTGGCGCTTCCGCCTCGAGGACGGCACGCAGGTGGTGCAGGAGCTCTTCGCGGTGCACGGCGCGCCGATCGTCGTGGTCGGGTGGCGGCTGGAGGGCGCGACGCGCGGGACGAAGCGGCGCGCCGCGCCTCCCGTCGCGCGGCTGGTCGTGCGCCCCTTCCTCTCGGGCCGCGACCACCACTCGCTCCATCTCGAGAACGACGCCTTCCGCTTCCACGACGAGGTCGTGTCGGCGCGCGCCGGCGAATCGCGGCTGAAGTGGCGTCCCTACGAGAGCGTGCCCGCCGTCGCGAGCCTCGCCAACGCGACGTGGCGCTCCGATCCCCACTGGTACCGGGGCTTCCGCGCGGTCGAGGACGCCGCGCGCGGCTTCGACGACGTGGAAGCGCTCGGCTCGCCCGGCACGCTCACGTTCGACCTCGCGCGCGGGCCGGCGTGGTGGGTGGTCGCGCAGGAGCTGACGGTCGCGCGGCGCGGGCGCGGCGGCGCGGGCGCGACGCGCCACCTCTCGCCGCTCGACGGGAAGCTGCGCGCCGCCGCGTTCGCCGAGGAGGCGCGCGACGAGGAGCTCGCGCGGCGGAAGAAGTTCGGCTCGCCGCGCGCGCGCGCCGCGTCGCAGTTCCTCGTCGCGCGCGGGCAGGGAAAGTCGCTCCTCGCCGGCGTCCCGTGGTTCACCGACTGGGGCCGCGACACCGCGATCGCCGTGCGCGGCCTCTGCCTCGCCACCGGCGAGCGGGCCGCCGCGCGCGACGTGCTGCTCGAGTGGGGCCGCGCGGTCGACGGAGGCCTGCTCCCCAACCGCTTCCCCGACCACGGCGCGCCGGCCGAGTTCGGCGCGGCAGACGCGGCGCTCTGGTTCGTCGTCGCGGTCGAGGAGCTCTTGGCCGACGACGCGCGCGCGCGGAAGGGGAAGCGCGTGGTCGACCAGCGGTCGGCCGCGCGGCTGCTCGACGCCTGCCTCGCGATCGTGCGCGGCTACGCCGACGGCACGCGCCACGGGATCCGCGTCGAGGGCGACGGGCTGCTGGCAGTCGGCGAGCCGGCCGACTCGCACCGTCCCGGCGTCGCCGCGACCTGGATGGACGCGCGCGTCGACGGCATCGCCATCACTCCGCGCGTCGGCAAGCCGGTCGAGCTGCAGGCGCTCTGGTGGAACGCGCTGACCTTCGCCGCGAAGGCGCTGCCCGACGGCGCGCGCTGGAGGAAGCTGGCCGGCCGCGCGCGCCGCAGCTTCGTCGAGCGCTTCTGGGACGACGACGACGGCTGCCTCTACGACGTCGTCGACGTCGACCACGTCGCGGGCACGAA